>Ga0308158_10000487_pt1 | contig 63950 bp, 36 predicted proteins | sample PhyBR2_FD_201038 | JGI IMG/M metagenome (GOLD analysis project Ga0308158, IMG submission 201038) | Phyllosphere microbial communities from UC Gill Tract Community Farm, Albany, California, United States - DLSLB.R2 | ecosystem: Host-associated > Plants > Phyllosphere > Unclassified | place: USA... | reverse complement strand
GAGCCTGTAAGTTCAGGATAGTTAGTTTAAAGGGATATCATAACTTCCAGTTACCGATATAAATCACAAATAACAATTTAAACTTCAACCCATGAAAAATATCTTACGATATGGTACCGTAGTAATGGCCCAGTTGGCTTTGACTCAGGTATTATATGCTCAAGAACTGCTGAAGGGAAAAGTTGTTGACGATAAAAGTCAACCTATCAGCGGAGTGACTATCCTTGTCAACGGCAAAGGTAGTGGAACAACGAATCAAAATGGTGAATTTGGTATCGTTGCCAAGCCAGGGGATAAAATTACCTTCACTTCGATAGAATACCTCACTAAAACCCTAAATGTAGCTAACCTCTCGTTTTTACAAGTGAACTTGACACCTAAACAAGAATCGCTTGATGAGGTCGTTGTCATTGGTTATGGTACGCAAAAACAGAAAAATCTGACGGCTCCGGTTTCTAAATTTAAAGCTGAAAATTTGGATGAACGTCCAATAGCCCGTGTTGACCAAGCCTTGATTGGACAAATTGCGGGGGTACGGGTCAAACAATCGACGGGTGTCCCTGGCAAAGGTCTCAGTGTGCAAGTCCGGGGTTCGGGGTCGATCTCCGCAGGTACAGAACCGCTATATGTGGTGGACGGTTTTCCTTTGCAAAATGCGAAAACAAATACATCTGGAGGTTATTCCTCCGGGAATCCATTGGATAATATGAATCCAAATGATATTGAATCGGTCGAAGTATTGAAAGATGCCGCGGCCGCGGCAATTTACGGATCGCGTGCAGGCAATGGTGTTGTGTTGATTACCACCAAACGTGGACGTACCGGCGAAGCAAAACTAAGTTTAAACTCTTACGTGGGTATTTCGTCGCCGTACCGCAAACTGGATATGCTCAATGGAGAAGAATGGATCGATCGCCAAATTGAAATGATCAATGCCCAATGGGTAGCGTCGGGTACAGGCAGATTGGCCAGCCAGAGTAATGAAGAGCGTCGCAAGATATTAGGACTGAAGGAGGGCACCTATAATACTTCATTTATGTATGATGATCGATGGCTGGAGCCGGGACATCCGGGACTTTATATGATTGATTGGCAAGACGAGGCCTATCGTAAGGGAATAACACAGAATTATCAAGTCACCGGTTCGGGTGGGACAGAATATGTCAATTATTATGTTTCGGGGAATTATATGAATCAGCAGGGGATTGTGCATGGCCTGAATTATAAAAATTATACAGCGCGTGCCAATGTGGAGGTGAAGGCCAATAAAAAGCTAAGTTTTGGCTTGAATTTAGCGCCTTCTTATTCCATTGGTAATGATCCAGGTGTCGAGGGAAAAGATAATATCATGCATCAGATTTACTCGATGTCGCCTGTGCAAGATAATCCTGCCGGGACGGTGAATGTACTTGACAATGATAAGTATCCTTGGAGTGTGTCAACTAACGATCCGATTGCTAAATTGAAAAACTATCTGGGCGAAAATAAAATCTCGCGTTTGCTGGGGACTATCTATGGGCAATATCATATCCTGGATCAGTTGACTTTTAAAACAACCGTCAATTTGGATCAAACCGATAGTCGGAGCAATAGGTTTGAACCGTATACGATTGGGGGATCCTTAGCAAATAGGCTTACAAATCCAAATCAGGCAACCTATGGTTCCAACAGTGTATACCGTAGACAGACCTTTGTCAACGAAAATACACTGAACTACACTATCAATGTCGGGAAACATGATATTACGGCTTTGGTAGGGCAGGCCTATAATTTCGACAAATTAGAAACCTCATCGATTACTTCGAAAGACGGGTATATCAATAGTTCCATTAAAACTTTGAATGGTGCTGTGGCTACTGTTGCTTCAACAGGGGCAACACAAAGTGTTTTATTGTCCTATTTCGGTCGTGTCCAATACGCCTTTGATGGAAAGTATCTATTTTCGGCAAGTCTTCGGCGAGACGGCTCTTCCCGCTTTGGTGCCAATACCAAGTGGGGTTTATTCCCTTCTCTTTCATTGGGTTGGCGTCTGTCGGACGAAAATTTTATGAAATCGTTGAGTTTTATCAACGATTTAAAACTGCGGGGTAGTTTTGGTACGGCTGGTAACAATAATATTGACGATTATAAAAGTATTCCCTTGCTGGGAATCTATAACTATGCTGGAAATGATAAGTCTGTTCCGGGGCAAGCACCTAAGAATATTGCGAATCCGGATCTAAAATGGGAAAAATCACGTACTTACGATGTTGGATTGGACTTCGGGCTTTTCGGTTCTCGAGTTGCCGGATCTTTTGATTGGTATACTCGGAAAAGTAGTGACCTTTTGCTGAATGTTCCCGCAATGTATGTAACCGGATTTGGATCTTACTTAAACAATGCGGGCGAACTAAAAAGCAATGGCTGGGATTTGGAAATTACATCGCATAACATGAAAAAAGCGGATTTCTCATGGTCGACATCGTTCAACATCAGTCATAGTGCCAATAAGATAACTAGATTGGATGGCGGTCAGACTGATTTATTGATTCCATCTTCTTTCGATATACAGCATAGTCTCTTACGCGTTGGTGAGCCGCTATATAGTATCTATGTAGTCCAACAGAATGGCGTATTGAGTCAGCAAGATATTGACAATGGAGCTGCATTATTTGGTAATGAGAAAGCCGGAGATCCACGTTATGTCGATGCCAATGGTGATGGTGTGATTGATGCCAATGACCGTGTTATTGTCGGGCACCCCAATCCAGATTATGTTTGGGGTATTACCAATAATTTTAAATACAAAAACTTTGATTTGAGCTTTATGTTCCAAGGGCAAAATGGTGGGCACATTTATTCTTTGTTGGGTAGAGCACTGGGACGTACGGGACAAGGAGCTTCGGACAATGCACTCGGATTCTATCGGGATCGTTGGCGCTCAGCAGAAGATCCGGGCGATGGACGAGTTGGGAAGGCCTATTCGACGTTCGGACGTATTAAAAATACCGATTGGTTGTATTCTTCGGACTATTGGAGACTGCGTAATATAACCTTAGGATATAATATCAAAGATATGAAGTTGGGCAGCCAATCTAAACTCAGTATGGTTCGCCTGTTTATGACTTTGGAGAACTTTTGGGGGAAAGACAAATATGATGGTGGTGTCAATCCTGAGTCGTCCAACACCAATCTGAGCGGAAGCGATACCTATCCAGAAGCTGGAGATTATGGCGGTTTAGCGATTCCGAAGACAATCACCTTTGGTTTAAACGTAAATTTTTAAAATCATGAAAAAACTAACTATATTTTTGTTGCTATTCGGATTGTTTGGGTCCTGTAAAATGGATCTGGATCAACAACCCATTTCAGATGCAACCTCTGAAACTTTTTTTCAGACAACAAATGATTTTGTGCAGGGCGTAAATGCCTTATACAATGGCCTCCAAAAGTACCCGGATCGCTTGATGAATCTTTCCGAAACCCGCTCGGACAATTTATATGCCATCTCGGATGGTGGAGTACGTGATTGGGAAGGGATCAATAGTTTTCATAAGACGATTGCGAGTAATCCCTATGTGCAAGAAGCTTGGTATACGAATTATAATGTGCTTTTTCGCGTAAATAATTTTTTGGAGCAGCTGCAATCCAAAGGTGGGTCTGTGATTACAGATGAGGGATTGCGCAATCGGATGGAGGGTGAAGCCAAGTTTTTGCGTGCTTTTCTATATTTTGATCTGCTGCGTTACTTCGGGAAGGTTCCTTTGATTGATCATGTCGTTTCGGCGCAGGAAGCCAAAACAATTCCGCGCAGTAAAGTCGAAGATATTTATGCGTTAATTATCAGCGATCTCAATAAAGCAGTGGAAACTTTACCGGTGCCAGGTGGGTATGCTGAGGCCGACCGAGGTCATGCCAATAAATATGCCGCAAAGATGTTGTTGGGATTGGTTTATATGACGCGATCAGGACCTACTTTAGGTGTAGAAGGAGCTGGATTGAACAGTAACGAGTGGGGAAAGGCAGTCGAACAATTCAATGACATTATTGCCAGTAACGAGTTTCTCCTATTGGACAAGTATACCGACATATTCGATTATAATAAAGAACGCAACAAGGAAGTTATATTTAATATTGAATATGCTAGTGGAGCGAATCCGATTGTTGGTTCTACTTTTCCTTGGGTATTAGTACCTGACAATTGGTTCAATTCGCTTGGATTGGGCACGCAAGGTGGGCTGACGATTCGACCAGTATCAAATGATTTTATGAGTACTTATGTCGCCGATGATATGCGGAGATCTTTTTGTATCCAAGAGGGATTTGTATACAATAAAGTTGCCGAAAATAGACCTTTCGTTAAAAAATTTGTTGATGTGACGAAAGTACCAGCGAGCCGAACCGATTGGCCCATCAATTACATTGTGTTTCGTTATACAGATCTATTGCTATTAAAAGCGGAATGTGTATTGAATGGTGCTTCTGGTTCTACAACGACGGATGTGGATGCGGTTGTTAATCAAATTCGAAAACGCGCTGGATTGACAACAGAGTTAGCGAATGTAACTAAATCTCAGCTGATGGACGAACGGAGACGGGAGTTTATTGGTGAGGGACTGCGTTGGTTTGATCTTATCCGTAATGGTACGGTAGAATCTGTCATGAAGGCTTGGATTACGAAAGAGGACGTGGCAAAGCAGATGTCAGATTTTCACGTAAATTATGTGTTATACCCCGTGCCACAGTCCGAACTCGACAATAGCCCGGGCTTGTATACACAGAATCCCGGATATTAATATTTGAATGAATTGCATCGCCCTTAGTATTTAAGGGCGATTTTTTTATTTTTGGCGCCAGCTAATTACAGGATTGAACAGGATGGTTATTATAAATCATCCTGTTATTTTTAGCCATCATTATAAACCTAAGAGGAATCCTGATTACCATTTTTTTAAGTCAGTCCGATTAAGGAATTAACGAAAAAAAACGTAAAGCTTTTTCGTTAATTCAGTACGATGAAAAAGGATTTTCACTACCGAAGATCAACAAGAGGAAAAAATAAAATAATACCTAAATAATACTTTAATGATAAACTATTTAACAATTGGGTTTGATCATCATGTAAAGAAGTACACTTTTTTGCTGTTAATGGCGATGCTGTGCACCTTGAATTTATTTGCTCAAACAACAAGGACTGGAAAGGTTAGCGATGAAAAAGGTTCACCTGTTCCAGGTGTGACCGTACAGGTGAAAGGAAAAGCCATGACGGCAAAGACCAATGCCGACGGTTCATTTACGATCAATGCAGCTTCATCTGATGCATTGACATTCAGAAGTCTTGGTTATGAAGCCAAAGAGGTTTCCGTTGGTGGTCAAAATGCCTTCAATGTGGTTCTAGTGCAAAGGGTTGATGTGATGGATGAAGTGGTTGTGGTTGGTTATGGCACCATGAAAAAGAAAGATGTGACGGGCTCGATTGCTAGTGTGGGGGAAAAAGAGCTCAAAGCAATGCCAGTAAAAGATGCGTTGCAGGCGATGCAAGGCAAGGTTGCGGGTGTGGATATTACATCGAATCAACGGCCAGGTACAACCGGTAATATAAGAATTAGGGGGGTACGGTCCATCAATGCAGATCAGGGACCACTCTATGTGGTTGATGGGATGGTATTGCAGGCCGGCGGAATTGACAATATCAATCCGAGCGACATAGAAACCATCGATGTTCTAAAAGATGCTTCTGCAACAGCCGTATACGGATCTAGAGGAGCCAATGGTGTGGTATTGGTTACGACCAAACAAGGGAAAAAAGGTCGTTTATTGTTAAATTATGCTGGTACAGCGACATTCGAAAAGATGTATGATGTAACGGAGTATATGGATGCCGCTGAGTGGTTAGATTATGCCCGTCTGGCAAATTTCGGTACTACAACACCTGACTACAAGAAAGATTATGATAAATGGTCTAAAGTCCCAGCCTCTTGGGTTAATATTGCTAAAGGTTGGACCAACAATAATACGGTTTGGGATCCGAGTCTTGTCGGGAATTACGATTGGGCTGATGCTGGACGTAAAAATGCCTTATCGACAGAACATACGTTAAGTGTCTCTGGTGGCGGAGAGAATTCGAAAGGCTATGGTTCATTTGGCTATCTCAAGCAGGATGCAACGCAACCAGGACAAAAATTTAATCGATATACCTCAAAAGTAAGTTTTGAAGCGACTCCGACGAAGTGGTTTACCATGGGCGCTTCACTAAATACCTTTTTCTCCGATCAAGACTATGGATATAATTTTTCTAAGTCCGTAACCGGTGCTGGTGATTATTATTCAGCCTTGCGTAGTATGTTGCCATGGTCGGTACCTTACGATGAAAACGGGAACTACCTTCGTAATCCCGCGGCAGGAGAAGTAAATATTATTAACCCGATTAATGAACTGACAAATAATACCAATCAACGTCAGACGTTCGGGGCCAATGGTAGCTTCTTTAGCCAATTGGATTTTGGCCAAATCTATGCGCCATTGAAAGGGTTGAGATATCGGATACAGTTCGGACCCGAGTTTAGATATTACCGTTTGGGTTTAGCCAATGCAGCCGAAGGAATTAATGGTGACGGCAATAATGCGGTGACCTACTCGACTAATCGGAATCTCTCTTGGACCTTGGATAATTTAATTTACTACGATCGTGACTTCGGAACAGATCATCATTTGGGCGTTACCTTATTACAGAGTTCGTCCAAGTATAATTCTGAATCAAGCAATATGAAAGCGACGGATGTTTACAGTGCAAGAGAATTATGGTATAATATTAACTCTGGTGGCTTGGTCGGCACTTGGGGGACTGGACTAGAGGAAAGACAGATGGAATCCTATATGGTCCGTGCTAATTATAGCTATAAAGACCGTTATATGTTAACTGCCTTTGTGCGTTGGGATGGATCTTCGGTATTGGCACCTGGTCACCAATGGAGCTCATTTCCATCTGTTGCTGCATCATGGCGAATTGACCAAGAAGATTTTATGCAAGATGCTCGATTTATTAATGCATTAAAATTACGGGTAGGCGCAGGGGTTGTTGGCAACGCTGCAATTGGTGCCTATGGTACAAAGGGCGGATTGACGCAAAATTTTTACAATTGGAGTGCAAACAATTCGAGTTCCGGTTATGTCGCATCAGATCCTTCTGCTGCGAACCCTCAAAAAATGGCAAATCCTGAATTGGGTTGGGAACGTACAACCCAATACAATATTGGGGTCGATTATGGATTTTTTAATAATCGTATCAATGGTGCATTGGATTTCTATAAAACGAAAACGAACGATTTATTGTTCGCAATGACTTTAAATCCTGTAACAGGCTATCCGAGTACTTGGGCCAATGTCGGGAAAACCTCCGGTTGGGGGATTGACTTTCAATTGAATACAGTCAATATTAAAAATGACAACTTTCAGTGGAATACGACCTTAACCTGGTCAATGGATAGAAATAAAATTTTGCAATTGAATAATGGACGGACAGAAGATGTTAATAATAAGTTGTTTGTTGGCCAGCAAATATCTGTTCCCTACGATCTGGTTTATGATGGTATTTGGAAGACTTCCGAAGCAGAAGAAGCTAAACAGTACGGTGCTAATCCAGGACAAATTCGTGTAAAGGATATTAGTGGCCCAGACGGTGTTCCTGATGGTAAAATAGATCCAACCTATGACCGACAAATTTTGGGATCTTATCGTCCAAAATGGTCCGGTGGTATTATGAATACATTTACGTACAAAAACTTTGATTTATCGTTCTTTATTTTTTCACGCTGGGGACAGACGATCAATGCCGGAGCAGAAACCTTAGGCGGACGCTTTATGATGCGTAAATTGGATTATTTTATCCCTGGAATCAACGAAGATGCAGAATATTATCAACCGGGATCGAATGGTATTGATGTTGCAGATCCTAAGAATTCTTCCATGAATTACCGTGATGGATCATTTATCAAGTTGCGGAACGTGAGTTTGGGTTATAATTTTCCAAAAGCAAAGTTAGAGCGATTGGGTATCAGTAATTTTAAAGTTTATGCACAGCTAATGAATCCTGCGATGTTGTATTCAAAAGTAGATTTCTTGGATCCGGATCTATCAAGCTACAATAATAATACGACACAAGCAGGCTCGTCTGTTACCATAAGAGGAGCAGTAATCGGAGTCAATATCAGTTTTTAGAGAACGTAAAGTTTAACGTATAAATTCATTTTAATGAAAAATTATAAAATATTAATTGCTTCCATCTTTGGTGCCGCTGGATTGCTGGTATTGAATGGATGTAGCAAAGACTTTTTAAAAGAGGATCAGATTACCATACCAGATACAGAATACTTTAAAACTCAAGCTGGATTGGATGATTTGGCAACAGGAGTTTACTCTAAACTGAAATTTAAGTATAATTATACCTGGGGCATGGCTTTGTTCAATTTGGGTGTGGACGAGTTTACAGACGCAAATAATCCCTCCCCCAGCTTTAATAGTTATAGTATGGACTTAAATCCGACCGAGTCAACCTATGGAGGCGGAAATATCCAACCCGTGTTTGATAATATGTATAGTGGGATCGAATCGGCTAATACCTTGATTCAAAATGTACCCTTATATTATGATAAATCAAATGCCAATTATAACACCCGTCTCGGCGAAGGTTATTTTATGAGGGGCTATTTCTACTTGCAATTGATTGTACAGTTTGGTGGAGTTCCACTCAAATTGACACCAACAACAAAAGTAGAATCCTATTTCACGCGGGCTTCGGAAGATGCCTGTTTTGCACAGGCTATTGCCGATCTTGAGCAGGCCTACACGCTGTTGCCTGCGTCGGCTACCGAATTTGGACGGGTCACCAAATCCGCTGCGGCACATTACATTGCCAAAGCAAGATTGACCCGTGCGAGTGAGTTATACGCGTCCTGGAATGCAAAGTACACTGCAGAAGATTTGGACGCGGTCATTAAATACGGAACTGAAGTTGTTGCAGCGCATCCTTTGGTTGATGATTATGTCAAATTATGGGATTACCAAAAAGCCAATAGTGCCAATGAAAAGGTGTCGGAGGTTGTTCTGTCGGCACAATTCTCGGACGACCAGGCGACCTGGGGACGTTACGGAAATCAGATCCACCTTTATTATCCTGCAGTTTATCAAGATTTAGGTGGAACAAGCCGCGATATCTCCGGTGATCGCGAATTCTCGTACGCGCGTACGACAAATTATACCTTGGATGTCTTTGATCGGGTCAACGACTCCCGTTTTTGGAAGTCCTTTATTACGATGTATGGAGCCAATAATACCGCTAATGCGCCAACATGGACAGCAACAAATGCACTGCTGGGCCCAGAAGGAACCGTTGTGGGGACAAAACGTTTTAAAGGTGGTGAACTAGGGATTAAGTATATTGTGAATAATGCTGGCGATACGCGTTATAAAGCAGTGGCCAGTGATGCGACTGGAGTGCTTAAAAATGGTGTGATGCAAAATACACATACTTTTGTGCGTTATTTCCAGGGAGAACAACAAGCTTGGGTGGGCCAGCATGGAAATAATGGCTACTATGGCGTACAATCACGTTATGTGGCGCTCTCAAAGTTCAGAGACGGTTATCGGGTGAGTATAGCATCTGCCAATGGTACGCGTGATGTTATTATGGCACGTTCGGCCGAAGATGTATTGATGGTGGCCGAAGCGTATATCCGTAAGGGGGAAGGTCAGTACGCCAATGCAATACAATGGATTAATAAATTACGTAATCGGGCCGGTTATAAAAATGGTGAAGACCGTGCGAAGCATGTCGACGGCGGACAAGCTTACAAGAATAATTCGTATGCCGTCGGCAAAGGAGGTGGCTTTTCGGCTGAGGGTGCAATTTATTGGGAAGGAAACTCCTACTATGAATCCAATAACGATATGGCCAAGACAACAGCTTCATCCGAATCACAAATGCTGATTAATTCGGTCGCTGATATTTATAATTCGAAAGTCGATGCTCCGATCTATGAGAAATTGGGTGCGGCAAGCAATGCGCAGAAAATGATGGCTTTCCTATTGAATGAACGTACACGGGAATTATGTGGTGAACTCTACCGATGGGAAGATTTGGCACGTACCAAAACATTGGAGGCCAGGTGGAAAGCGTTTAATGATGGTTATGTACGAGGAAATACAGCCTTCAGTCCGAATACACATTACTATCGACCGATTCCGCAGTCTTTCTTGGATGCAACGACCAGTGAAAGTGGTGCTGCATTGACACCAGCAGAAAAACAAGCTATGCAAAATCCAGGCTATTAATTTAGTGAATATAATAAACGTGAATCTACCTGTTCTGTACTAGAATGGGTAGTTTTTTTTTACATACCTATGTAACCTTTATAAATATTGGCTTGCAATCGGTTGCAGGATAGCGCAGGATAGGTGGCTTGACTCGTTTTATTATCTTACGGCTTGATTCGTGTAAACATTTCGGATCTATTTAAACCAAATTGTAAATCAACGGAAGGGAATGTTCAAATGGATAGAAGAGTCTTCTTAAAGTCAAATGCATTTTTGTGGATGACAACCTTGCTCCCCTTAGGTACATGGGGTCAAAAAGGTAGGATAGAGTCGCCCTATTTCAAATTGAAACCGATTGGTCGGTCATTACAATTAAAGGATTATTTTATTTGGTGTTCATCACCGATTTGGGGCGAGGATGGGAAAGTCCATCTTTTTTATTCGCGTTGGCGAAAGGAAAAAGGAATGGGGGGCTGGATCAAAGGTTCTGAAATAGCCCATGCTATTGCCGATTCTCCCTACGAAGCATTCAAACATAAGGATATTGTTCTACAACCTCGGGAGGGTTTTTGGGATAGTACGACTTGCCACAATCCGCTTATAAAGAAAATAGCGGATACCTATTATCTCTTTTATATGGGAAATTCCAATGGAAAGACAGATACGAAAAGGATAGGAGTGGCAACATCGAAAAGCTTGGATGGGCCTTGGAAACGGAGTGATCATCCGATCTTATTGCCCGGACCAGAAGGAGCGTGGGATGACCACTGCACCACAAATCCAGCATTCTTAAAAGGCGATGATGGTAAATTTTGGCTGTATTATAAATCTTGGAATACAGCTGAATACTTACGTGATAAAGGTCCTGTCAGGGGAAATCGAAAATATGGGTTGGCCAAAGCAGATCACCCTTTGGGACCATATCTAAAAGTATCGGAATCTCCAGTGATTGATTTTTCGGATCGGCCCAATAATGCCCAGCTTGAAGACGCGTTCGTCTGGAAACGAGACGGAAAGTATTGCTTAATCGCAAGGGATATGGGGTTTTATAATCATGAATATGGCCTAATCTTAACATCATCAGATGGGTTGAAATGGTCCGGACCGAAAGTAGCGTATTTAAATTTAGCTGAATATGTTCAGGAACCGCCACCACCGGCAAATTTGAAACGGTTTGGTCGACTGGAACGGCCCATGATTTTAATGGATAAAATAACAGATAAACCTCGTTTCCTATTTGGAGCAACCCAAGGTGGTGTAGCTGGGACCTCGACAACTTTTGTTTTTGAGATCGTGTGAGGAATATGCCATCGTCATGCTTAGTTTGAGAAACGAACTGCAAATTTGTGCTCTGTATGCTGAAGACGGATGCTTGTGCACTAAACCTGTAAGCTGATATAACAATGATAACAAGAAACAATTATATACCCATGAAAAAGATTTTTAGTATGCTGCTCGCACTTTTTGCATGCGTCGCAAGTCAAGCACAACAGAAAACCTGGACGAGTGCCCAGCAACCGTTAAAGGAAATTGAACAGCTCAAAAAGATCATTGTGGCTCCTAAATTCAAAAATAAAGATTATTCCATCGCTGATTTCGGTGCAATTGGAGATGGCAGGACAAAAAATACCATAGCCTTTAAAAAAGCGATTGAAGCTTGTAATAAGCAGGGGGGAGGACGGGTGGTTGTTCCTAAAGGAGTATACCTGACTGGTGCCATTTATTTGAAAAGTAATGTCAACCTTCATATCAGCGAGGGTGCAACGGTGCTCTTTAGTAGAGATAGTGCAGATTATCCGATGGTATTCACTCGTTGGGAAGGAATGGAGTGTATCAATTTTTCTCCCTTTATCTATGCGTATAAAGAAGAAAATATTGCGATTACGGGAAAAGGATTACTGGATGGAAATGCTGACAATGATCATTGGTGGTATTGGTGCGGTGCCCGTAAATATGGCTGGCACGAAGGCCGTCCTGGCGAACAAAAGCCTGCTCGGGCAATTTTGCATCAGCAGATGGCCCAAGAGATGGATCCGAATAAAAGGGTATTTGGCGATGGACATTTTCTCCGTCCCAATTTTGTACAGCCTTATCTCTGCAAAAATGTCTGGATTGCTGATGTGAAGCTAATTAATTCGCCCATGTGGAATCTTAATCCTGTCATGTGTGAGAATGTATTGATCGAAGGTGTAAAGGTGGTTAGCCATGGACCTAATAATGATGGTTGTGACCCTGAGGCAAGTAAAAATGTATGGATCAGAAATTGTTATTTCGATACGGGCGACGACTGCATCGCCATTAAGTCGGGGCGAGATGAAGATGGGCGTAATATTGGCCGGCCCGCAGAAAATCACATCATCGAAAATTGTGAAATGAAGGATGGTCATGGCGGTGTCGTTATCGGTAGCGAAATTGCAGGCGGAGCCAGAAATATCTATGCACTTAACAATGTGATGGATAGTCCCAATCTGGATCGTGCCTTGAGGATAAAAACCAGTTCCAGTAGAGGTGGTATCATCGAAAACGTATTCTTTTATAACACGCAGGTGGGACAGTATAAGGAAGCGGCGGTACGTTTCAATATGTTTTATGAAAAACCCGGGAAACATATTCCGACAATCCGTAACATCTGGGTCGAAAATCTTCAAGTCAAAGGCGGAGGGAAATACGCTGTGTTATCAACGGCATATGAGACTTCGCCTGTGACTGATTTTACAATGGTCAATTGTAAAATTGACGGCGTAAAAGAAGCATTCAAAGTGGATTACCTAAAGAATGTTTCATTAAAGAATGTCATTGTCAATGGAAAAGAGCTAAAGTCTTTTGATTGATGTGGAATAATCTGTGTTTAGTATGGAGAATCGCGGATGATCACGCAGGAGCATGAGCGCCATTAAAACTGCAGAGGACCGCAATAAATGCCTGAAAGGGATAATAAACTCATGGATAAACAAATTGAGCCCAGCGAGCTCATGAAACAATTATTTATATGAAACGAAGGAGCTTGATTCTTTTCTGTTTTTTAGCAGGTATTGTACTACAGGAGACTGCTGCCCAATCTAAACATTGGCAACATAATGATCGTGTATTGCATTATACCGAAGATCAAGGTGACTTTTTGCTGGTGAATGGACGATATCGATTCAATCGGGCACTTTATGGTAATAATTTGGCATCAAGGGTCGAAGCCGGAGATTTACCGGAGTTTGCATTATATATGCCCGGGATGGGTGGAAATCTGCAATTTATCCTAGGCAATAAACAGGCGCGTAAGAAAATGATAGATGCCGACCATATCGAGACAAGATATCGGCCGGGGGCGATGTGCTATCGCATCAAAGATGCTTTATTGGGAAACGGGTTTTTAGATATCATTGTGATGGCGCAGGCCAATGCCGAAGGAATGATTGTAAAACTCCAGGGCACAGACATCGGACCCGAAGCACAGCTCTATGCTGTTTATGGTGGTGCCAGCGGAAAAACCTTTAGCAGAAATGGAGACATCGGAGCAGATCCAGAATCCGGATTTTACCTTCTTCCTGCCTATTGTGAAAATAACCGCTATACACTGGAGAAAAATCGTTTTGGATTGAGTTATCAAAATAAGAAAAATGAACCGCAGTTTATTCAGGGAAGTTTTTCAGGGCTATCCAAACTACACGTCTCGGATGCTTCAGCATTGGAGAACCTGTCGAACTTAACCAAAACGAAGCATCTGGACAAACCCATGCTTGTCGGGGAGTATAATTTGGACAGTAAGCCGTTCTATATCGAGATCTCAAAAGGTAAACTTTCTGCCGAAAAACCCGCTGTACATGCATTGGAAATAATTTACGAAGAGGCGGAGCAGGCCAGGCTTTCTTTGACGAGCCGGGTTAAATTAAACACGCCTGATCGTTACATCAATAATTTTGCGACAGCGCTAGCCATCGCTTCCGATGGTATTTGGGAATCGCCGACCTTTTTGCATGGTGCTGTGGCCTGGCGAATGCGCTTGAATGCCTGGCGAGGAGCTTATACCGCTGACGCGTTGGGATGGCATGACAGAGCGAAAGAACATTTTTCGAGTTATGCCAATTCGCAGGTGATTGAACCTAGTACGGGTCCAGTTGTGATGGATACGGCCCTGCATTTGGTACGGCATCTGGAAAAGATGGGAACATCGATGTTTTCCAGTGGCTATATTGCTAGAAATCCCAATAATAACAAAGTACCCCATCATTACGACATGAATCTGGTCTTTATCGACCAACTGCTGTCGCATTTTAATTATACAGGAGATATTGCCTATCTCAAACAAATGTGGCCCACACTGACCCGGCATCTCCATTGGGAAAAGCGCAATTTTGATCGGGACAATGATGGTTTATATGATGCTTATTGTGCGATCTGGGCCAGTGACGGACTACAATATTCTGGAGGAGGTGTCACGCATACGACTTCCTATATGTATAGGGCTAATCAAATGATGGCCAAGCTAGCGCAGGTAATAGGCGAAGACGCTACGCCTTATCAGCGGGAGGCAGATAAGATCAAAAAAGCCTTAAAAGATCGACTTTGGTTAAAAGAAAAAGGTTATTTTGCAGAGTTCCAAGATGCGTTGGGAAATAAACTGGTACACGAAAACGCCGGTCTCTGGACGATTTATCATGCCGCGGACGCTGCTATATTGGATGATTTTGAAAATTATCAAAATCTCCAATATGTAGATAATCACATACCTAAAATTCCTATTCAGGTAAAAGGACAGGAACAGGATAATCTTTACACACTGGCAACGACCTCCTGGCAACCCTATACCTGGTCTACCAATAATGTTGCTTTGGCAGAAAATCTACAGACGGCGCTCGCCTATTGGCAAGCGGGTCGGGCAGATGATGCGTATCAGCTATGGAAGAGTAATATTATGGAAAGCATGTACCATGGGATTAGTCCGGGCAATTTTCAGCAACTGTCACATTATGATGCCTTCCGTGGTGAATTATATCGGGATTTTGCAGACCCCATTGGGGTTGCATCACGTACATTAGTTGAAGGGTTATTTGGTGTACATCCACGTTTGTTGGATCAGCAATTATTCATTAAACCTGGATTTCCAGCGTCGTGGAATTTCGCGGAGATCGAATTGCCGGAATGGAGTTGCAAGTATAAAAAAGATGAAACAGCGATTACATTCCAGCTTAAGACAAATTATGCAATACCTTTAAAGCTCTCGTTGGAAATCCCCGTTGAGTTTGCACAGGTGAATGCTGTTGAAGTCAATGGGAAAAGGGTAAAGTGGTCATTGAAGTCTTCTGCCATTAACAAAGCATTTATTGTTATTGAGTCTGAGCCTGCCGAAAATTTTGACATCAGGATAACAGGAGCAGGAAAGCTCGAAAAAATAGATACGAAAAACGTAGAACGCGTATTTACCGACCAATGGTCATTTCCCCTAACTAAGAATATAAAGTTGTTGGATTGTTATGATCCACAGGGGATGATCCAAAATAGGATAGGTCATAAATTTTCGTTTGTTCAGCAGGAGCGTGTAGGAACTTTCTTTGTGAAGCTCCAGCAGGATGATATGGTTTGGTGGCAAGCTGTTGATATTCGTCTATTGCCGCCATTAAAATCGACTATTGTACACAAAGAGGCAAACTATTACCTCGCCATAGAAAATCGTTCGGATCAGCCGCAACAACTGGCGATTGCTCATAACGATTTTCAAGCGGCCTTAAATGTGCGCTCGGGAGAAACAGGAGAATTGATGCTTCCCGCCAGCATCTTTTCAAAAGGAACAAACAGTTTTTACGTGACTACGGGAGCTTATCGTCAAAAAGTAGATTATTGCGATTGGAGTATCCACGATAAACCAAATTTTTTGGAAGAAAATTTATCAAACTATTACAATGCACGTTTGACGGACATCTTTCAACAGAAATATCTTTCGCCGAGGCCAGAAGGTCCTACCCTGCAACTCCCTTGGCAAGGGATAGGCAACTGGTGCTATCCATTGACTACCGCGAATATCGATGATGTAGGAATCATGGAACGAAACAAGCAGGATAGTTTAAAATACTTAGGTATCCCGTTCAAGATAAACAGTGATACCAAAAACGTGGTCTTTGTCAGCCAATGGGACAACTATCCAACAAGTGTCACGATACCTTTGGAAGGTCATGCCCGAAAAATGTATCTCCTGATGTCTGGTTCCACAAATCCGATGCAATCACAATTTGTAAACGCGAAGATTAAGGTCAATTACAAAGATGGAACTTCCGATACGCTTGATTTGGTTAACCCCATCAATTGGTGGCCGATAGAACAAGACTATCTGGATGATAACTATGCCTTTGAAATCCCGGACGAGCGAGTTCCTTATCGAATCAGCTTGCAATCAGGAGCGCTTTATAAAGGCGGGACCTGGAAACATTATACGGAAATCAAGGGATATAGTAATCGTGCCATTGATGGCGGAGCTGCGACCTTATTGGACCTACCATTGAATAGAAAAAAAACGTTGCAATCGTTGGAGCTGATAGCCGTGGCAAATGATGCGGTCATTGGTCTGATAAGCCTCACTTTGATGCGGTAGATGAATTGTCATATTGAGAATAAAATATGTTTAAAAAATCGAATAGATGAAACCATTATGATTTGTTCAAGCCGAGTGCAGCAAACGAAGTGAGTTCACGAACTTTAAAATACTAATTTAATGCGTAAACAAGCTCATTTATACTGATGAGTCCAACACATATAAATAATTTATACGGATGAAAAAGAAATTTTGCGTTATTTTCATAGGCCTTGCAAGCGTATTTTTTCCGATGTTGATCAAAGCACAACAAGGAACAAAAATTAATCGTGAAAGCGTCGTCAAAAGACATAATGTATTTAACCAAACCATGGATACATTAGCCTCGCTTACTGTAGGTAATGGTACCTTCGCCTACACCGTTGATGCTACGGGTATGCAGACATTCCCTGTATACTATAAAAATGGGGTATCATTAGGAACACAATCTGAATGGGGCTGGGACTCATTTCCCAATACAGATAATTATACATTCGAAGAAACATTGAAGTCCTATGATTTTAACAATGAAGGACGAGATGCGAAGTATAGTATTCAGTTGAAAGAGCCCGAGCGCAACGTCCGGGCGGTAAATTATTTTAGAGAGAATAAGCATCGTTTGCAGCTGGGCAATGTTGGTTTGGAGCTTTATCTGAAAAATGGGCAACGCGTGACTGTAAATGATATTCAGCAAATCAAGCAGCAGTTAGATCTTTGGACGGGGATTATTACGAGTGAGTTTCGTGTTGAAGGTGAGCCAGTTGTTGTGAAAACAGCATCGCACCAAGGAAGTGATCGGATAGCTGTCCATGTCGTTTCCCCATTGATCGCAGCGCAAAGACTTAAGGTATTTGTACACTATCCTTATCCAAGTGGGAAATTTTTGGATGAAGGTACCCATTATGGTCAGGTAGATAGCCATAGCACGTCGATTGTAGCTGAATCGACCAGATCTGCGGTTATCAATCATCAGCTGCAGGGAACAGATTATTTTACGAAACTGGATTATTCCCAAGGAACGATAAAAAATACAGATCCGCACTATTTCGTGTACCAACCAGCAGCGGGACTCCAGGAATTTGATTTTTCATTTGCATTCGCTGCCACAGATAAATTTGATCATGATGGCCATAGCTATACGGATGCAGCACGTGAAAGTACAGCATCCTGGAAGCATTTTTGGGAAAGTGGGGCTGCCGTCGATTTTGCCGGAAGTAAAGATCCGAGAGCCAATGAATTAGAAAGGCGGGTAGTGCTTTCCCAATATCTGACAAAAGTCCAATGTGGTGGAAGTAACCCACCACAAGAGACAGGACTCACCTTTAATAGTTGGTATGGTAAGCCGCACACAGAAATGCATTGGTGGCATGCCGTCCATTTCGCACTCTGGGGGCGCCTTGAGATTATGGAAAAAACACTGGACTATTATTTTCGGACTTTTGAAAAAGCCAGAGAACTAGCGAAAAGGCAAGGATATCAAGGGGTCAGATGGATCAAAATGTCCGATAATGAAGGGAATGAAAGCCCTTCATCAGTTGCTGCATTTTTAGTTTGGCAGCAGCCACATATTATCTATATGACAGAATTGGCCTATCGGGATAAAAAGAGTTCGGCTGTCTTAAAGAAATACAAGGATCTGGTTTTCGCAACAGCAGATTTTATGGCTGATTTTGCACATTACGATAAGACCACTGGTCGATATAATGTCGGTAAAGGTGTCATCCCGGCTCAAGAAGTTTTTAAAGCTTCCGAAACAATGAATCCTACTTACGAGGTCGCTTATTGGGATTGGGCACTTCGCGTCGCCCAAGAATGGAAGGAACGTCTGGGGGAACCTAGGGTCGCCAAATGGGATGAAGTTATTGAAAAGCTGGCTCCACTACCAATAAAAGATAAGGTATACCTGGCGACTGAAACTACTCCTGACTCCTATACTTTTGATCGGTGGATGACTGACCATCCTGCGGTATTGGGTGCTTTGGGAATGGTACCTGAATCCCCTAAATTAAATAAAAGCGTGATGAAAAATACATTGGATATCGTTTTAAAGAAATGGCATTGGGAAAAAACCTGGGGTTGGGACTTTCCAATGACAGCAATGAATGCTGCGCGTCTGGATCTGCCTCATCAGGCCTTGGATGCCCTATTTATGAATGTTCAAACCAATACATATCTCAAGAACGGTCATAATTATCAAGATGGACGCTTACGGATCTATCTGCCGGGTAATGGTGGCGTTTTAACGACCGTAGCGATGATGCTTGAAGGGTGGGATGCTTCCACAGGTGATTTGCCAGGATTCCCAAAAGACGGCTCATGGGTTATAAAAAAAGAAGGATTTAAAAAAATGCCTTAAAATATGAAGAAATTTATATTAGTAGTGTTGTTGGCTTATACTACGCTGGAGGCCCTGGCTCAAAATATACCTGCGAAGTCGACGATTGTCGAACAGTTGCGATCCGCCAACGATTATTTTATGAAGAAATGGCCAGATCCGGTCAAAACCATCATTACAAATAAAGAAAGACCAGCCAATATTTGGACCCGCGGTGTGTATTATGAAGGACTTATGGCATTTTATAAAATCGATAATCAAAAACGCTATTATGATTATTCGGTAGAATGGGGTGAAAAGCATCATTGGAAACCTGTCCGCGGTGAAGTGTATACGCGACATGCAGATAATCAGAACTGTGGGATGACCTATATTGATTTATATCGTATTGATCCCAAACCTGAACGCCTGGCAGCGATTAAAGCAAATATAGATGCTGTCATTAACAGTGGACGATATAATGATTGGACCTGGATAGATGCCATCCAAATGGCGATGCCGATCTTTGTCAAACTGGGCGTAACGTTAAATGATACCAAATATTTTGACTATATGTATAAGATGTACAGTCATATTAAATATCAGGAAGGAGGACATGGTCTCTTTAATCCGAAAGATAACCTGTGGTGGCGCGATAAGGATTTTATACCGCCCTATGCCGAACCTAATGGTGAAGATTGTTATTGGGCGCGCGGAAATGGCTGGGTCCTCGCTGCCTTGGCTTTGGTGCTTCAGGAATTACCGAAGACAGATGCACATTACATGGAATATCTGGATGATTTCCAAAAATTAGCGAAAGCATTGCTCCCCTTGCAAAGAACTGATGGTTTTTGGAATGTAAGTTTGCATGATCCAAATCATTTTGGCGGAAAAGAAACTTCAGGTACGGCGTTATTTGTGTATGGAATGTCCTGGGGGATAAATAATGGGCATCTATCGAAAACGGACTTTTTGCCAGCAGTAGCAAAAGGTTGGAAGGCAATCTCAAAGGAATCATTACAACCAAATGGTTTCTTAGGATACGTGCAATCTACAGGAAAAGAGCCGAAGGATGGACAACCGGTCACTGCTGACAAAGTACCGGATTTTGAGGATTATGGGCTTGGTTGCTTCCTCTTGGCGGGAACTGAAATATATAAACTTGCGAAAAAATAAGCTGTCTTATTACGCCGAGTGCAGCAGATTTAGGGTAGTCTAATCGCAGGAGGCAACTTTCATTCCGCTTATTTGAGCTAAAAAGGCGCACTTCATTTTGAGGTGCGCCTTTTTTATGCAACCGGTTGTTACCATCAACTGTCCTGAACTGTCCTGCAAACGTTGCCGGCATCGTTTGCGTAATTTTAATCGTACAATTCTATGGTATCAAGCCTGTTTTCATTTAATATTGTTTAAACGAATTACAAGAATAACCAATTGAAATTTGCTGTAAATTTTATTAAAAGAATTACCAAGCGGTATTAAAACGAAGCGATAACAGCTAACACGGCTGTGAAGTAATTCACGAATAAAATAATAACCAATTTAATATAGTAACTTAATTATGAGAAAAATCAAAACCTTGTTGTTTCTGATTTCTGTGGCACAAGTCGCCTTGGCTCAGGAGAAGAAAATTGTGGGGACAGTCTATGGCCCTGATGCAAAACCGATGTCGGGGGTAACGGTCAGCATAAAAGGCAAAAGCAAGCAGGCAAGTACCAACAAAGATGGACAATACACTATTGCCGTTGGCTCTCTCCAGGATACCCTAGTTTTTTCTTCTGTAGGATTTATTCGAGCAGAAAAGCCAGCTGCCTCCGGAAATAATATTATTGTAACCCTACAGGAAGATGCGCGTGGACTTGATGAGGTTGTTGTCATTGGCTATGGTACTGTCTCGCGTAAGGATCTTGCGGGTGCAGTGAGTTCGATCAAAGGAAAGGAATTGGAGAAAGCGCCTGTGGTCAATGTTGCCGAAGCATTGACCGGTCGGCTGCCAGGGGTACAGGTCACCACTGTGGATGGTGCTCCGGGGGCGGAGATCGTTATTCGGGTACGCGGAGGTGGTTCAATTACGCAGGATAATGCCCCCCTTTACATAGTCGATGGGTTTATTGTCAATAACCTCAATGATATCTCTGCTTCGGATATCGAATCCATTGATGTACTAAAAGATGCCTCATCAACAGCAATTTATGGTTCCAAAGGAGCAAATGGTGTTGTTATTGTGACCACCAAGACACCTAAGGCCGGCAAGACTAGCATCAATTATAATAACTTTTTTCAAAGTAAGTATATGCCCAAGGAATTGGGGGTACTCTCGCCCTATGAATTTGCCCTCCTGCATTATGAATATGGAATGATTCGCGGAACAACGTCGAGCGAGTATACCAACTTTAAAAAATTCTTTGGCGAATACGATGACTTAGAATTATATAAATATCAGGCCGGTACCAATTGGCAAGATCAGCTTTTTGGGGGAGCCGTACGCTCAAGTCAGCACAATCTCTCCATATCTGGTGGTACCGAGAAAACAAAATGGGGGTTTAACAATACCTATAATAAGGACGAAGGATTGATGCTGAATTCCGGACAGAAACGCTATTACTTCAACTTTAAATTGAATCATGAGCTTTATAAAAACCTCAAATTGGATCTTTCCGCCCGGTATACCAATAATGTGATCGATGGTGCCGGAACATCGGGAACGTCAAGCGTCCGTATTTCAGATGGTATCCAGACCAGGCCGATCAATGGTTTGGTAGATCACATGGTTATCGATCCTACCACCATCGTCGATGGAGAAGACGATTACGATAACTTTCTTCGTAGCCTGATCAATCCTGTTGAACTCGCCAAACAAGATTACCGACAACGGAAAACCCGTGATTTTAGTTTCGGGGCGGCCGTTACCTATAACCCGTTGAAAAATCTGACCTTGCGTTCCGAGTCTGCAATCACCCTGCGTGGAGGTGACAGTAAACGCTACTGGGGCCCGCTGACAGGAGAATCCCGGAATGTGGGTTTGAATTTACCTTTAGGTCAAATTGATTTATCCAATGCGAGCATCTATCGTTTTGTTAATACCGCTAACTATACAACCATCAAGAATAAAAAACATAATTTAAATCTCCTGCTGGGACATGAATTGAGTTTTACCACTGGTAATACCAGCTTAAACCGAGCTAAATATTTCGATGAAAATGTAGCTCCAGAGGCTTTATTCGCGAATATGGCCTTGGGCACACCCGAACGAATGGAAACTTATGAGGTCCGTGGCGAAGATTTCGTGTCCTTTTTTGGCCGTGCAAATTATTCCTATTTAGATCGTTATATTCTCTATGCAACATTACGCGCCGACGGCAGTAGCAAATTTGCTCCGGGTAAGCGTTGGGGTTACTTCCCTTCAGCGTCTTTCGCCTGGAAGGTAAAAGAAGAAGATTTTTTGAAGGATGTGAATTTTATCAATGACCTAAAGCTACGCTTGAGCTATGGCCAGGCAGGAAATAACCGGATCGCCAACGATTCATGGAGAATGCTGTATGGACCTAGTCAAAATCGCCCGTATGGCGCCGGGGATATTAATCAGACATATTATAATATCTTAAACTCGTCTTTGCCTAATCCCAATTTAAAATGGGAAACAACAGTCTCGCGTAATTTAGGGTTAGATTTCAGTCTTTTTAACAATAAACTTTCGGCCATCATTGACATATACAAAAACACAACAAAAGATTTGATTATCGACAATGAAATTCCAGCTTATAATGGTTTTACAAAGCAATTGATCAATCTTGGAGAAACGAGTAACAAGGGTATTGAAATAGGACTGACAGCACCACTGATCGAAAAGCAGGACTATGGCCTGTCGCTATCCTTTAACATAGGTCGCAATATTCCGAAAATTGAAAAACTGGATGGTAACAACAAACGGATTCTCCAGTCCAACTGGGCGGGTACGGACCTCAAATCGCAAGATGATTACCTTTTTAATGTGGGTGAAACCATCGGGCAGATTTATGGGTATGTTGCCGATGGTTTCTATACATCGAATGATTTTGAATCTTACAATGGTGGTAGCTCCTATACCCTTAAGGATGGAATTGCTTCGTCTCAGGGTATACTTGGCGGTACCTTGGGCATCAGGCCCGGTACAATGAAGCTCAAGGACCTAGACGGTGACGGAAAGATCACGGCAGAAGGAGACCGACAGGTGATCGGAAACGCCCTCGCCAAACATTCAGGGGGAATAGGACTTAACGGAAGGTATAAGAATTTTGATTTAAGCACTTTCTTCAACTGGGTATATGGCAATGATATTTATAACACGGGACGCATACAATATAATATGCTCTACCGGACGACATTCGGTAATATATCGGATCGGATGAATTCCCATGACCGCTTTAAGTATATTAACGACGCTGGGGAGTTGGTAACAGGCTTGGATGAGCTTTCAGCACTGAATAAAGATGCCAAAGTATGGTCACCATTTTCGATGGGAACAGCGTCTCCGGTATTAACTTCCGATGCCATTGAGGATGGGTCATTCTTGCGGCTTTCCTACGTAACGTTAGGCTATACCTTGCCCAAGCAATTGACCTCACGCGTTGGAATAGCTTCTTTGCGTCTCTTTGCTACTGTTTACAATGCTTTTGTATGGACCAAGTATTCCGGATATGACCCTGAAGTATCAACGACCCGAAGCAGCGCATATGCAGCGCTTACACCAGGTGTGGATTATTCTGCCTATCCAAAAAGTAGAACCTTTACTTTCGGTTTGAATGTCAATTTTAAATAAGAACAACATGAGAAAATATTTTAGAAAATCAAGATATATTGCTTTGATTATTTCACTGGGACTGATCTCCTGTGAGAAGTTTTTAGATACGGATTCACCATCAAATTTTACACAAGAGACAATCTATGCAAATGTGAGTGATGCAACCAAAGGAGTGAGCAGCATCTATGCTTTATTTAATCAAGATGCTTTTACCTCCAGGCTTTCCAACGCGTTTATTCCAAATACAGACATTGAAGTTGGCGGGGTGGGAGCTGCGCCTGAAAACTCGAGAAGGGATATCTGGTCGATGGAAGCCACGGATGGTAACGGCGATCTCCGGACGGTTTGGAACAACGCATATAATGCGATTAACCGCGCTAATTTGGCTGTCGAAGGAATTGAACAGTCTCCTCTTGCCCATCATGCCGACATGAAGCAGCTACTAGGTGAAGCTAAGACACTCCGGGCGCTATGGTACTATTGGTTGGTAAATTACTGGGGGGATATTCCATTCAAATTAAAACCTACACAAGGGGGAGATAATTTATACCTGTCGCGAACTGGGCGTGATACGATATTAAGTACCCTGATACAAGATCTCATCAGTATTGAGCCGAGTATGAAACCGGCTTCACAGTTGACCTATGGTGTAGAGACCGTGAACCGTGAATTTACGCAAGGACTCATCGCACGGCTTGCACTATGTCGGGGTGGGTATTGGCTATATCCTGATATGACCATGAAACGTAAGGATGATTATTTGACGTATTATCAAATTGCAAAGGACTACAGTAAAAAAGTGATTGATGAATCAGGCCATACATTGGATCCAAACTTTGCAGATGTTTTTGATAATCAGAGTAAATGGATTGTTGAGAATAAAACCGACATCTTATATGAGGTTGCTTTTGCACCCGGATTTGGCGATGTTGGATGGAATATTGGTGTAGCTGTAGACGCGGGAGATCATCCTTATGGATCTGGTTCAAGTTATATGCCCTATAACCCTGCATATGTCTATAGTTTTGATACCTTGGATACCCGATTAGCTAAGACAGCAGCTTTCGTCAAATATAATTCGAAATTAGAACAGGCCACGATCAGTGCTACGGGGATAGGTATAGGGAAATGGAATAGAATGCTTATGCCGACACCATCGGGTTCAAATTCGGCTAAAGGAACAGGTATTAACTGGCCCATCATGCGCTTATCCGATGTCATCCTGATGTACGCAGAAAGTGAGAATGAGCTGAATGGCCCTACGTCCCAGGCCCAAGAGGCATTGAAAAAAGTACGGCAACGTGCCTTTTCAGCAGAGACATGGGCGAATAAGGTCGACCAATACCTGGCTCAGGTTTCAGGGAGTAAAGCGACCTTTTTCAATGCGATAGTTAATGAACGCGCTTGGGAGCTAGGCGGTGAATGCATTCGTCATTATGATTTAATCCGATGGAATCTATTTGGTAAAAAAATTGCCGAAAATCGCAAAAAACTAATGGAGATAGGAGAAAATACGTTTAATGGAGCAGGCCCATATGCGAGTTTACCGGGTAATCTTTACTATCGTTTGAAAGCAGACAAAACAATCGAATGGTATGGTGGGATATTCAAGCAGGTACTTGTGCCTCCTAAATTAAAAGACAGTCCTTCAAAGGGGGATAACCCGGACGGATATACTAGTCTGACTTGGCTTAAGGCGCTGTACAACGATAAAGAAAAGCGTGCCGCGGATTACATCTTGCGCTCATGGCGGGGATATAAAGACGATACAGGAATGGCCCCTGCGCCCTATATATTGCCCCTGCATAGTTCTACTGTGACCAGCAGTTTGGGGACATTAAAAAATGAAGGCTATAATTTTTAATCAGGTTATTTTCCATGGGATTGATGGAAAACAAAAACGTATTTAAGATGAAACGTATATCATATTTAATGCATTCGATTATGCTTTTAGGCATAGTGGCACTGCTCCTGTCGGGCTGTAAAAAAGAATGGACAGCGGAGTTGGACGGTGATGCTCCACGCTTGTTTAGACCTTCTATGAAGGGGCCACTCGTAGCCACCGGTAATTATATTGATGTTGCCTGGCAGGAAAGTGAGGGCGCTGGCGGTTATAAAGTTGAAGTTAGCGTAGATACTTTTAAAACAGTAGCAAAATCAATTGACGTCGTAGACACAACAGGGGGGACGGTGGACGACCTGCTTTGGGAGCAACTGTATCAAGTTCGTGTAACAACGCTACACCCCACGGATGCTGCTAAAAATTCGAGACCGGCGGATTTCGGTGAAATAAAGACTCCGCGGTTTCCTACGATCGTCATTAATCCGGTTTCATCGGATGTCGGGGTGAACCGCATTCTGTTTAAATGGAATAGTGAAGGTGACGCGGTGACCACGGTCAAGGTTTTTCAGGCAGCTGCCGAATCTACTCCCGAAACGCTCGTGCAGACCATTGCATTAACACCGCAAAATATCAGTGATACCTGGATCCTGATCGAAAATCTAAAAGCGGCAACGGCCTATCGTGTGGCGCTTTATAGCGGTGAGAAATTTAGGGGTGAAAATAATTACACGACAAAAGATCCTTTGAGCGGTGAAATCATCGATTTGAGCAAGGAAAACCCAGCGAGTGTTAATTTGGGGGATGTGATCTCAAGTGCCAATACTGGGGCGACCATCTTATTGAAAAAGGGAGCCACATATGAAATATCGTCCGCTGTTAATTTCAGTAAATCAGTGACAGTAATGTCTGAAGATAATCCATTAATCAAGCTCAAAGCACAATTGTCCATCAGCGGAGTATCTAATTTTGGTATTACAGCCAATAGTACGATTGCCAAGCTTGCCTTTGTTGACCTCGAAATATTTAGTAATGATGCAGCTGGTAAATATATCTTCAACCCAAATACAATGGCAACTATCGATCTGTTTTCTTTTGAAAACTGTATCATACACGATGTGCGCGGAGTGACCAGGTATAGAGGCGGCATCACTGTCGGGCAACAGACTTTTTCCAATTGTATCATTTATAATATTGGAGGCTATGCTGTATTAACAGTCGATGACAATAAATCGGCAGTCAATAATTTTACATTGGAAAATTCGACGGTCTATAATGCAGATGCATTCCTAACCAGTAAAAACAATGCTGGTGGAACCTACAAAGTGGAGAATGTAACATTTTATCGTGCTCCGCTTTCTGGTCGTAACTTTATAGATTTTGATGGAACAAAGAATACAATTACTGGAGGGCTTGAGATCAAAGGTGTGATATTCGGTGATCCAAAGACGACCGATGTAAATGCGACAAATAAGACCCTTGGGGGGATAAGAATCAACCCAAGCACACAGGTTACCGTTAGTGGAAATTATCGCACGGTCGATTTTACATGGAAGGAAGCCTCTGATTTAATTCCGCTGCCCACACTTGATTATTCCAAGAAAAGTACGGATTTGTTTACAGATCCCGATGCGGGCAACTTCAAGATCAAAGATAACGGCTTTGCCGGAAAGGACAGTGCTGGCGATCCACGTTGGAGACCATAAGAATAACCGATTCCTATATAGCTGAGTGATCGGCTATATAGGAATATCTATACCTCATTTAAACCTTACTTAACATGATGAAATTATCAACAGTACTACTGTTAACTACGGTTAGCATGTATGCCGCATGTTCGAAATCCATTGTACAGCAACCTGACAACGGGGGAGTATTGGCGGATCCTTCGAATCTAAATGTGCAAATCGAAGGGACAAAGGTAAATTTTAGCTGGACGAAAGATCCACTGGCAGATGGCTATTTCCTGCAATTAGCGGAAGGAACCTCCTTCGGTAAGGTGCTTTACTCCAGCGATACCATTCAAAATGAACAATATGCCTTTGCTGATTTAAAACCCAAGACAGATTATACGTTGCGGATTCGGGCAATTGATCGTGACAATCCGGCGTTTACATCGCGAAGCATATACAAGTCTTTTCAGACAGAAGCTGTTGCTACGGAGCAGGTATATGCTTTTCCCGGGGCTGAAGGCTTTGCACGTCAGATCACTGGTGGCCGAGGCGGGCGTGTCATCAAAGTGACCAATTTGAATGATTCGGGAGCAGGGAGCCTGCGCGAAGCGCTAAACCAAACTGGGGCACGTATTATCGTCTTTGAAGTATCCGGCAATATCGTATTAAAGAGTAACCTGGATATTAAGAATGGCGACCTGACTATCGCCGGACAATCCGCTCCCGGAGACGGAATCTGCCTACAAGATTATCCAGTCACTGTCAAAGCCGATAACGTCGTCATCCGATTTATACGATTCCGGATGGGGGACCGACAGCAGGCTGAGGGGGATGCGGTAGGTGGTTTTGAACGCAAAAATATACTGGTTGACCATTGTTCGATGAGTTGGTCTACAGATGAATGTGCGTCATTTTATAATAACGATAACTTCACCATGCAATGGTGTATAATAGCCGAAAGTTTACGTTTGTCAGCACATTTAAAAGGAGCGCATGGTTACGGGGCTATTTGGGGTGGAAAGAAAGCAACATTTCATCACAATCTGGTAGCGCATCATGACAGCCGAAATCCACGTTTAGGGGAGCGCGAAGGATCGGAGTACGCGTTGACGGATCTTGTTGATATCAGAAATAACGTTTTCTACAATTGGGCAAGTAACAGCGGTTATGGTGGTGAAGCGATGCATGTCAATATGGTTAATAATTATTATAAACCTGGTCCTGCTACGCGGTCTGGTGTTCGTGGTCGAATAGTATCCATCGATAAATATCTGAAAAACGAGGCTTCACCCATTTACAACAAATGGGGCGAATTTTATGTTCAGGGAAATAGCATTGAAGGAAATGATCTGGCTAATTCCGATAACTGGACAAATGCCGTTGCGAATCAATTCAATGCAAAATATGGCGTATTGGACGCGGCTACGCTAAGTGCCATCCGGTTGACAGCAGCTTTGCCGATTGAAGATAATGTGAAAACCGAATCAGCTGAACAAGCTTATCAAGCCGTTCTGGAGAAAGTGGGTGCCTCACTCGTACGGGATGATGCTGACATCCGGATTATAAATACAGTTAAGAATGGAAATTTTACGGCGAACGGATCTAGTGGCGATGAGCGGAGCCGGAATGGCATCATTGACTCACAAGACGATGTTGGTGGATGGCCTCAACTCAAACAAGGGACAGTACTAAAAGACAGCGATGGGGACGGCATGCCGGATGAATGGGAGATCGCCAATAAATTGGATCCGAGCAAAGCAGATGCAAATGATAGGGATTTGAGTGAGGGCTATGATAACGTTGAGGTATATTTAAATAGTTTGGTAAAACATTTATATTAACATTAGTTCGATGAAAAATCAAATCTTACATTGGATCAATAGTGCAGTTTATTTCAATTGCATCCTATTTCTTCTTTCCTGCAAAAATGAAATGTTGTATAATCAACATGTGCTGTCTGAATTAGAAGGTCCCCAAGAGGTACATATTGAAAGCCAACATAATCAAGCAGCCGTTAAATGGAATCCCATTGCTGGTGCAGACGGATATTTTGCGGAACTTTCAAAAGGACCTTCTTTTGTCTCAACTTTGAGGCAGTCAGATACGATAAAGAATACCAAATATACCTTTGAGGGTTTGGACGCAAATACGGCTTATACAGTCAGATTGCGGAGCATAAGCCTTACATCGCCATCTCTTACCTCCAAAAAACAAATGAAGACGTTTACAACTGCAGCGATGCCCAAAGAGGATTTCGTACCGGATATTGTTGTGGCAAAAGATGGTACCGGAGATTATGTTTCTGTACAGGAAGCCATTCATGCAGCTCCCGTTAATGGAGCACAACCCTTTTATATCTATATCAAATCCGGAACCTATAAAGAAGTCGTTGAAATACCTCAAAATAAACCCCTTATTCACCTGATAGGTGAAGATAAAGAAACGACCATTTTGACATTTGACAATTACAGTGGTAAAACTAAGCCTGGCGGTGGTACATATGGAACCGCAGATTCCCGCTCTGTATATATAAAAGGAGATCAATTTGTTGGTGAAAGACTTACCTTTGCCAATTCTGCCGGCATGGATGCCGGACAAGCGGTCGCTTTATATATTGACGCGCCTAGGTCAGCCTTTAATGATTGTAAAATGTTGGGATATCAAGATACGTGGTACGGACACAATGGAACAAAGTCCCTGTTGGAAAATTGTTATATAGAAGGCTCTGTGGATTTTATGTTCGGCGGTTCCTCGACCTTGTTTTCCAAATGCCAAATTCATAGCAACCGTACCGGTGGTTATATTACGGCTGCCTCTACTCCGGCTGAGCAGCAATATGGCTATGTCTTTGTCGACTGTAAACTAACCGCTGCAAGCAATGTCTCAGAGGTGTGGTTGGGTCGACCTTGGCGACCTTACGCAAAAGTTGTCTTTATGAATACTGAAATGGGAAAACATATTCGACCGCAGGGCTGGCATAATTGGGGAAATCCTGAGAATGAAAAGACGGCATATTATGCGGAATATAAGAGCAGTGGCGAAGGAGCTCATATAAACAGCCGAGTTAGCTGGTCACATCAGCTGACCGATGCCGAAGCCCAGCAATTTACAAAAGAGAAGGTGTTGGATGGCTGGGAACCGACTTTCTTACCGGAAAACGCGCGAATAGTAACAAAACACAAAAAATAAGAGAAAACAGGCTGCGATACCGTGGTGTCTTTTTGACATACAACAGTACAGTGCAGGATGATGAAACCGGTTGCATTGTGTAATATTGTGTAAACCAATATATAACAATTATAAACCCTAAAGCCAGCACTGGTTGGCTTGAAAATCTCATCATTATGAAAAGACAGTGTCTATTTTCTTTTGGCGCTTTGGCTATGATTCTTCTTTCTTGTTCCAAAGATGCACTTGTTTCCAGATTGGAATGGATTGAATGGGCTGAAAGTAATGCTACAACTGACGGCGGAAGGTTACTTGCTTTTCCTGGGGCAGAAGGCTTTGGCCGTTTTGCTACCGGAGCCAGGGGAGCAACTACACCAAGTGTCTATTTTGTAACAAATCTGGATGACAGCGGTCCAGGCTCGTTTCGCGATGCGGTGAGCAAGCCTGGACGTTTTGTATTGTTTAATGTATCCGGTATTATTAAATTAAAATCTAATCTAGCCGTTGCCGCAAACACCACCATCGCCGGACATACGGCGCCAGGCGATGGTGTGGTCCTATATGGAAGGAAAGTTTCTTTTTCTGGCTCAAATGGGACGATTGCACGCTTCGTTAGGATCAGGCTCGGCGCAAATGCCGGGGCCGGGAAAAGTGATGATGCATCCGGTATTTCCAACGGAAAAAATATCATGCTCGACCATATGTCTTTTACCTGGGGACTGGATGAGGTGTTCTCCATAAACTGGGATAACAAAGGTAACGAGCCAGATAGTATTACCATCCAGAATTCAATCATTGGGCAGGGGCTACATCGTCATAATCACTCTGCCGGCGGCTTGATACAGACCGGAGGGAAGATATCTATCATCAAATCACTTTATCATAGCAATAAGACTAGAAATCCGAAAGTGAAAGGCATTAACGAATTTGTCAATAATGTTGTTTATAACTTTGGCAATGCCAATACAACCTATCCCGATCATGCCATATCTGCAGATGCTTACATTCTTGGTGGTGAATCCTCCGGAGAGTCTAATGTGACCATCTTAAATAATTATTTTGTGGGCGGTCCGTCAACCCCAAAGACAAAAGAAACCCCATTTTCTAGAGGAAACGGTAACTTTAATCTCTATCAGTCGGGTAATTATTTTGATAATAATCAGAACGGCAAGCTGGACGGAGAACTAATCGAAGCTACAGCCGCCTGGTATCCAGGGCTAGCTGCAGACAATTTTAAAACAGCCGACTTCTACGAGACCTACCCCACCTTGAGGCCCAAAATGAGCGCTAAAAAAACTTATGCCTACCTCATTGATCATGTCGGTGCCACCTTGCCCCAAAGAGATCAGGTTGATGCTTTTTTAATTCAGGAATTACAGAGCAAAGGCACACTCGGATTTTATACCTATCGCGAATCGGATCTTCCTTTGGACAATGGTGGGTTGGGACGACTGGAAAGCGCTAATCTTCCACTCGATTCAGATAATGATGGCATACCTGATATATGGGAAGAAAAATTGAAATTGAATAAGAACGATAATCTGGATGCCTTAAAGCCGAGTGAACATCCCTTGTTCAAGGGCTATTTAAATATTGAAGCTTATTTGATCTTGTTAGCGCAGCAGAAATAAGAGGGCGAAATAAAGAAATGGTTTCCTAGGAAAGGAAGCTGTCCCTTGCAAGTCGCCCATTTTTATGTGCTGCAAGCAAGTCCTATTTTGCATAAAATGCGATTTAATAACCCGATGAAAACGTCAATATACTAAATTATAATGCGAATATTAAAAAAATCACCCAAGGGTAAATCTGTGTTGTTTAATTCAAAGCTTAAGTTAGCGTTGGCGACCTTAGCCTTGCCGTTCCATCTCTGGGCACAGTCAAATAAAATTGCCGGAGTGGTGGTCGATGACGCAAATGTGCCTCTTACTGGAGTAAGTATCCGTATAAAAGGAACCGATCGAACGCTACAAACTGATTCCAAAGGATTATTCCAATATGTAGCGAAAGAAGGCGATATCTTGCAGTTATCAAGCGTCGGTTATGAAACGACAACGTTTGTTGTCAAAGAAAATGTACCAATTAGAGTGCAATTGAAAAAATCCAATCGTGATCTTGATGAAGTTGTTGTTATTGGATATGGTACAGCCAGAAAGCGAGATTTGACTGGCGCCGTGGGCTCGGTCAAAGGAAGTGAAATCAAGGATATACCGGTGACAACTGCAGCGCAAGCATTGACTGGAAAGATTGCCGGAGTCAACATTGTCACGCAAAGCGGTGCCCCGGGGTCGGCAGTCAATGTTACTGTCCGTGGTGGGACAAGTTTCTCAGGATCGAGCAATCCATTGGTCATTGTTGATGGTTTTGTTATGGATGGAGGATTGAGTAGTGTGGATGCTAGTGATATCGAAAGTATCGATGTATTGAAAGATGCTTCAGCTTCTGCTATTTACGGTTCTAGAGGTGCTAATGGTGTTATATTAGTCACCACAAAGTCTGCAAAATCTGGTCGGACCAATATAGATTACAATACCTATTTCAGTTTTGAAAAACTAAGCAAGAAATTGGATTTGTTGAGGGTAGAAGATTATGTGAAATATCAATATGAATACCAGACCTTAGGTGGCCGGCAGCAGCAATTCGCAAATATGTTTGGCGGGGATACCTCAGCTCCGGGTTTTGCGAGCAATGCATATGCACGAATACAGCAGGAGTATGGCAATCGTACTGAGATTGATTGGCAACAGGAAGTTTTTGGTGGTTCAGCCATTTTACAGAACCATAATGTCAATATAAACGGGGGAAATGAAAAGACGAAGTTAATGCTGAGTTACAATAATATGAGTCAAGATGGTATATTGGCTAAATCCGGCTACAATCGCAATAGCTTAAGGGCGAAAATCAATCACAACCTTTTTAAAGGCGTTGATTTGGATTTTAACACCTTACTGCAAGATGCGAATACACAAGGCGGAGGTTCATTAGGTGGGATGCTTAAGATGTCCATCTTGCAACCGGTTACCGGGGGAGTCCGATTCACCAACGATCAATTGCTGCATGCCGATATTGCTGAAGAGCTTCAGGCAGTAGATTCGCAATATGATATTTACAACCCTATTATCATGAACGATGCGATTACGAAGACCAGGGCCAGCCGTTTGGCTGTGGCCAATTTGAGTCTAAACGTCAAATTCCTTAATGATTTTACCTTTCGAACCGCGGGGTCCTACCAGTGGAAGCAAACGAGAAATGACATGTGGGATGATGGCCGTACAGTAAATGCCCGTAATAATGGTGGTCCATACGGATCAAGAGGTAATGCAGAAGGGTATCAATGGCAGCTCACCAATACACTGTCTTGGATGAAACAGCTTGAAAAGCACCATCTAAATCTAATGATGGGACATGAGATCCTGTATTCCAAAGATCAAAGCTTGGGACATACATATTATGGGTTTCCGCAGAGTAATTTTGGATTGAACGATGTGTCCTTGGCAACTCGAATAGATCGTGCTGATGTTGACGAAGGCCGGTATGGACTTGTCTCTGGATTTGCGCGAGCGATCTATAATTATGATGATCGTTATCTTTTTACGGCTACATTGCGTGCAGATGGCAACTCTAAATTCAAGGAAGGGCATCAATGGGGTTATTTCCCCTCAGCCTCAGCAGCCTGGAATATCCATAAGGAGCATTTTATGGTAGGCCAGAACTTTTTTGATCAGTTAAAAGTACGCGCTGGTTACGGATCTACCGGAAACGATAATATTGGAAACGTGACATATACTACCTTATATGGGTCGACAATCGCTGCAATCAATAATACAGAGGTAATAGGTTTGAAACCAAGTGATTTGCTGGGGAATCCTGAGTTGCAATGGGAGAAGACCCAAACGTCTAATATTGCGTTAGATATTGCTATTTTAAAGAATCGTATTAGCTTGACAACCGATTTTTATTCCAACAAATCGAGTAATCTTTTATTGAAACAGACAATTCCGACCTCAACAGGATATAGCTATCAAAATCAAAATGTGGCGGCCCTACGAAATCGGGGAGTAGAGTTTACGTTACGCACATTGAATATCAAAAAACAGAATTTTCAATGGCAGACTAATTTCAATATCACATTTAATAGGTCAAAAACGCTTGGCCTATATGGATCTAGTAGTGAAAATAGCGATTTTATGTTGAATAATCTCAGCTCAAGAATTGACTTCATAACAAGAGTTGGCGAGACTGTGGGGCAATTTTATGGTTACAAATACGACGGTGTATATACTACAGATGATTTTATTCAGAATGGGGATGGTAGCTACATGTTGAAAGATGGGGTAGCATCATTAAAAGGGAAAAACAGAACGAGTATTAAACCAGGCGATGTCAAATATTTACCAACAGCAGGCGAGACCGATAGCAATGGTAATCCCGTATGGTCAACCAATGATCGTACGGTAATAGGAAATCCTGAACCGAAGTTTTTTGGTGGAATTGGGAATAATTTTTCCTATAAAAATTTTGATTTAAATGTGTTTCTAAATTTCGCATACGGTAATAAGGCATTTAATATGAATACACAACGTTTTATGGGACCTTATTTACCGAATCAGAATTCATTGGAGAGAATGGCGGATCGATTTACGTTAATTGATCCTATTACTGGAGCAGAGACCAAAGATCTCAACCGTTTGGCCGAACTGAACCCTGATCAGCATCAGAAAGAGCAAGTATGGAGTCTAAATTCGACCAATAATATTGCGATAAGTGATGCATTGGACTATTATCTGGAAGACGCATCTTTTTTACGTATTAACAATATAACCTTGGGCTATACTATGCCTCAAGAATTGTCCAAACATGCTTATTTGCGAAAAATGCGGGTTTTCTTGACGCTCAACAACATTCATACATTTACCAAATTCTCGGGTTATGACCCTGAAGTAGCATCAACATCGTCTATTTTAACGAGAGGAGTGGATAACTCTGCCTATCCAAGAACAAAAAGTTTTGTTGTAGGCTTTAATTTGACGTTTTGAGTGATTGATTCGATTGAAATATAGCAGGACTACAAACAAAATAATTTAATGCGATTTAACGAATCGTTATGACAAAAAATAGTTTTTAATGAATCGAGGCGACAAGATTAGTAAAGAGATTGCTAAAGATTTATAAAGGCTAAAACACTTTATTCCAATGAAAAGAATTGTAACAATATTGAGCATAGCCTGTCTATTGGTAACAGGATCATGTAAGAAATTTTTGGAACTTCCTTCCCAAAGTGATTACGATAGCAGTAATATCTTTGAAAATGCCGATCGTGTAGAAATGGCTTTACTAGGTGCTTATACGAGTGTTTTTAATTCAGAACTGTATTACCAATTTGGTATGGGTACCGACGAATGCTTTTCCACCGAGGGGGAGACCAACTCAAAAAATCAAGTTTCTAACTATGTGTACACCCCAGCAACAAGCCCATCTTCGACCTACACAGCAATGTATTCTGGTGTTGAACAGGTTAATGTATTGATTAAGAATATTCCGCTAATGCAGCCTAAGACTGATTCAGAAAAGAAAAAACTTGATATGCTCCTTGGCGAGGCACTGGCTATACGAGCCAAAAATATGTTGAATGTAGTACGTTATTTTGGAGATGTTCCTTTTCCGCGTATTCCCGTAGTCGACGCGGGGAGCTTCTCTTCTTCCCGTGTGAGCCGTGATACGATCATGGATGCCTGTGTCGAAGATTTACAAAACGCTATTGCGTTACTCCCTTGGAAAGGAGAATCTGGTTTATCCGTAGAACGTATTTCAAAGAATGCAGCTTATGGACTATTGGCTAGGACGGCCTTATACGCGGCAGGATATTCGCTGCGTTGGGATCTAAACTCTTATTCGGCAAGTAGTGTGAAGTTGAGTAAACGTCCGGATCAGGCCAGGATTCAAGAGTTATATCAAATCGCTAGAGATGCTTGCAAAGCGGTTGTAGACCGGGGTGAAAATAGTTTGATTGATTACGAAATGATCTTCAGAAACGTGATCAATGGAAAATACGATAATGAGTCTATGTTGGAGTATGGGCAAAAGGGTGCAGATCGCAATGATGGAAGGATTGGTTATACAAATGGATTTTTTTCGCACACAAATTCCTTCTATGGCAAAGCACAGCCAGCAATGGCAGCCTTTCCAACCTATTATTTTGAATTTGAAGAGGGAGATAGCCGCCGTGATGTCACGATTGCATCTTATTCCATCACAGCAGATAGTAAGCACCAGATGAATACCTATGCAAGTAATACCATCGGTAAATTTAGAGTCAATTGGAAATCAGAAAAAGGCATTGCTGTCAATCAAAGGGATATTAATTGGATCGAATTACGGTATGCTGATATTCTGCTGATGTACGCTGAAGCTGAAAATGAAATCAATCAGGGACCAACTACAATCGCAAAAGATCTGTACGAGCAAGTGCGTCTACGTGCATTTAAAAATGATAAAGCTAAAATTGGGACAACAGCAACATCTTATCAAGGGTTTCGGGATGCCATTATCCAGGAACGTAAACTGGAACTGGGGTTTGAGGGATGGCGGCGGACCGATCTGATTCGTTGGGGAATATTGTTCGAAAAGCTGACCCAGACCAAGCAGGAGTTATTGGATCTGGCAGGACATACAGGAAAGTACGCAAACGTGGATTTATTCCGTGCGTACAAAATGACGCCGGCCAATATGTTTAATGATCCGCTTATTGCACAAGAATTTATATCATTTAAAGAGGCGCCGGATGTAACAAAAAAAGCCGAATTAACTGCGCAAGGATACACCTTATTGGATATGTATAGCAATCAATCGATTTTCTTTTCAAACGCCTTGACCCCTACAGCGACTTGGGTAAGTAATATTTATAGAGGTCTGGAAAAAAACAAAGTGGAGATAGTCCCGTTAAGTACGACGACCATTGATAATAATCCAGGACTGACCGGTCAGCAGCATCCACTCTATTAGGATGTATTGTGTCCCTCCGATCGATTTTGCGCTCTGTCTATGGGAAATTGCGCTGTATTTGCGCAATTTTTCCACTTGGCGAAATGAGTTCGACAGGTGAACGTTTCATTTCCCCTTAGGGCAAAATATCACTGACGCCTGTCGAAATGAAAAAGTCCCCCGACTTCTTTGTTTAGCTAAAGGACTTTTTCGTTTTGTCACTCGGCGAAATGAAAAAGTCGGGTGTCTGAACGATTTTTCCATAGGGGGAAATGAAAATTCCACGTGGGAAAACAAACGAAACACTGGTCGGAGTGACTTTTCTATGTGACGAAGTCAATATTTTGCTGCGCGAAATCGTTCAGACAGCATGCAAAATCAAGATAGCTCAGGACGGTTATTGTTTCTTTTTGTGATATTTTTAGCATTACTGGCTGATGTACATATTTATTACCTCCTCGTAAGGTAAGTTCATAATATAATTATATGCCGCTATGTAAAAGAAAAACGAATGACATTGACGACATAACTCCAGAAGTCTTAGCGATTTGGATACGATAATATTTATAAAGTACCTTAAAGTGAAATATCGACAATGAGTCATGGTTAACAATATTCTTGATAAGTAGTATAATAATGTAAAATATTTATTTTAATCATACAAGACAACATATGATCTTTAAAAAAATAATTCTTCTCCTATGCTTACTGGGCATAGTATCTACGCTGACAGCACAATCGATGTATCAACAGTTTGCAGATTCGGAAATGAAACGTTTCCCTGAGGCTTGGCAATTGGATCACGGCAAACGGCTTTATTTCGGTTATTCACAAGGCTTAGGCTGTCTTGCCATGTTAAAAGTTGCCGAAAAGACAGGAGAAGCAAAATACTTCAACTACGTAGAAAAGTGGGCGGATACACTCATCAATGAAAAGGGAGAAATTCATCTATATGAGCTTAGTTCGTATAATGTGGATTTTATCAATTCCGGAAAAATACTCTTTGAACTTTATGGAAAAACTAAGAAAGAAAAATATCGTCTCGCTATTGAAACATTGGTTCACCAACTAACATACCAACCTACAACACTCGAAGGTGGCTATTGGCACAAACTGATTTATCCCCATCAGATCTGGTTGGATGGCGTTTATATGACCGGACCTTTTCTCGCAAAATATGCTAAACTTAGTAAGGAAGACCAATACTATGACAAGGCTATCGATGAGATTTTAATTACTGCTAAACATACATTGGACCCTAGGACAGGATTGTATTATCACGCTTGGGACGAAAGTAAAAAGCAAGCTTGGGCAAATCCCCAAACGGGGCAGTCGCCCAATTTTTGGGGCAGAAGTATTGGCTGGTATTTTATGGCCGTCATCGATGTATTGGACGAGTTGCCTTTAGATTATCCCAGAAGAGACAAATTGATTCAATTGGCTCAATCGTTAGCTAAGACTCTTGCTAACTATCAAGATGATGAAGGCCTGTGGTGGCAAGTAATTGACCAGCCAAAAAGAAAAGGTAATTATCAGGAAGCTTCGGTCAATAGTATGTTTCTATATGCTTATTCAAAAGGGATCAATAAAAAATACCTTTCTGAAAGCTACATGGCCTTGGTACACAAGTTATATCAGGGGATCCAAAAGAGATTGCTAAAACGAGAAAATGAACTTTTGACATTGTTGCAATGTAATGCTGTTGCTGGTTTGGGTGGAAAGCCTTATCGAGACGGTAGTTATGACTATTATGTGAATGAACGTATTCGTGAAAATGATACGAAAGCCACTGGACCTTTTATTATGGGATGCATGGAGGCGGGTTTCTGAGGCAAATTGTTTTTGGGTGTTTTATTTAAATATTTATAAACAAATCGTTAATTTTATAATTATTAAAATCTAACAATGACCAGTTCCGTAAATCAGTTTTTAAAAACCTTAGAAATCAGTGATTTTTCTGCTACTCCCAAGTATTTGCAATTAGCAAATACCATTATCGATGCTGTTAAAAATGAAACATTGGTCAGAAACGATATGTTGCCGTCTATCAATGAATTAAGTGCATATCTGGAAATATCGCGTGATACTGTTGAAAAAGCATATCGTTATTTGAAGAAAAATGATATTATTGCGTCCAATCCAGGTAAGGGATATTATGTCAACAAGACCGATGTACAGTCGAAACTTAAGATTGCCCTTTTTCTCAATAAATTGAGTGCACATAAAAAAATTGTTTATGATTCTTTTGCTAGGGAACTCGGAGATTTCGCCAACCTCGACTTATTTGTTTATAATTCGGATTTATCTTACCTGAATAACCTACTGGGAAGCTTGACCAAAACATATGATTACTACGTCTTATTTCCGCATTTTAAAGAGGGGAGAGACAAAGCGCCCGACATCATCCGTAAGATCCCTACAGATAAACTGATGTTGTTGGGTAAGTTCATTGAGGACGTTCCTGGGGATTTTCCTGCGGTATACGAAAATTATGAACACGATATTTATTCCGCATTGGAAGAAGCCAATGAGGTGCTTAGTAAGTACAAAAATTTGAAACTGGTATTTCCGGACTATAGTGATTTTCCTAAAGCCATCATCAAGGGATTTTACAAATTTTGTCAGCAATATGCTTTTGAGCACGAATTAGTGTCCGATATTGATGAAGAGAACGTAGAGAAGGGAACATGCTACATCAATATTATTGAAGACGATCTCGTGAAATTGTTGAACAAGGTTATTCAGAATAAATTGGTCATAGGAAAAGATGTTGGAGTCATTTCCTATAATGAAACACCATTGAAGAAATTTATCCTGAATGGTATTACGACAATATCCACTGATTTTGAAATGATGGGGCGGCTTGCTGCTGAACTGATTATGAACAAGTCGAAGGAACGCGTCGAGGTACCATTTTATTTAAAATTGCGGCCATCGGTTTAAGGATGACCCGCTCATTACACAAAACGAGGTGATTGCTCGGAACAGATCAATACAAGATGCTTATAAATCAAAAGGCTGGTCTAGTAGACCAGCCTTTTGATTTATGGGAGTTGTAAAAACTCCGTTTATTTCTTTAATGTTTTTACAGGAAACAAATCAATAACTCCGGTTGCGACTTTACTGATATTATTGATCGCTTTTTCTGGGTTATCGACATCACCTGACCCCCGTGCTTGCCAGATCACCGCATTTGTTTTACGGTCGATAGCTTCGATAATCAAGTGGCCATAACGATAGCGTTCTTTTGCAACGGGATAATATCCACCACCGTAATAGTAAGGTGAAAACCAGGGCCTGTACCAGCCCCAAGGGCCACCCCAGCCATAATATCCGCCGCCGCCATATACCAATCGGCTTTTGTTATTGACTATTGTAATATAACGGAATAATAGATCCGGATTATCTTTTGAATACTGGAGCCCTTTTGCTTCCAAGGCCGCATTTGCTGCATCTAAAATATTAGTTTTGGCAATATCATTGTCAAAATAAGACTTTGAAAGCGAGTCTACCGGTGGTAACCAAGCATACGTTTTGAAAGGAGTAAAATCCATCTTCTCTACCCGAGTGGTATTGTATTGATAAGACGAACATGATGCGAGCGCGACGCAAAGCACCAAAAATAATAGAATCTTTTTCATCGTAGTAATTTATTTATTAACTGTGATGAATCTACCACGTGTATGATTTTGTTTTTTTAAGCCTCATACCCGTGATGGTTTCATGGCCTATATGGAACTTTAATTTATTAAATCTGTTTTAAACCTCACTATCCGCTTTCATCGCTTTTACGCAGCATCAAGCGTTTATTTGCAATTTGTTGTTGTACTAAATAGTACAGGATTTTATTTTTAATGTTAGACAAAAAACTACAGATATGGTTTAATCCTAATTGTAAAATTAATAGGAATATTTTGCTACCAACGGAATCTGTCTTCCTGAACCAAAAGCTTTGGGGCTGATCCGTAAAATCGGCGGTGCCTGAAAACGTTTAAATTCAGCATTATTGACCAACTTATTGACTCTCTCTACTAACGCTTTTTCGAATCCCATCGCTACAATTTCGGAGCCGCTCTTTTCATTTTCGATCAATTCAAATAAGATCTTGTCCAGTAAATCATATTCAGGAAGGGAATCTGAATCTTTTTGATCGGGGCGTAATTCTGCGGAAGGAGCTTTTTCAATCGTGTTAACCGGGATAATCTCCCGCTCTCGATTGATATAACGCGCCAGGTCATAGGCTCTGGATTTATAAACATCGCCAATGACCGAGATGGAGCCCGCCATGTCCCCATATAAGGTGCCGTAACCTACAGCAGCCTCGCTTTTGTTAGACGTGTTCAATAGAATGTTGCCAAACTTGTTTGATATCGCCATTAGGATGACAGCCCGTGCACGCGCTTGAATATTTTCTTCGGTGGTATCTGGTTTCAAGCCTTCAAAAATAGGAGCAAGTGTATTTTCGTATGCTGACGCGATATCCTTTATCGGTACAATATGGTGTTTGCAGCCTGTGTTGTTCACCAGGTCCATAGCATCTTTAATCGAATGGTCTGAGGAATAGACTGAAGGCATCAGAATGGATAGTACATTGTCCGCTCCCAATGCTTCGCAGGCAAGAGCGGCTACCAATGCCGAATCCAATCCGCCAGAAAGGCCTAAAACTGCTCTTTTGAAACCTGATTTTTGAAAATAATCCCGTAGTCCCAAGATCAGAGCATCATGGATCAAGGCGATCTCCGTTGCGGGATCTTTTGTCGTTGCGGTGGTTGAGGTGATATTCCTTTGATGATAAGTAACATATTGTAAGTCTTCTTCAAACCGTTTTAATTCCGCGATTTTTGTTCCTTCATTATTAAGTGCAAGTGACCTTCCATCAAAGATAATATCCATATGAGCACCTACTTGATTCACATAGATCAGCGGGCGACTGTAGGTATTGACCTGGCGGGAAAGTACCTTAACCCGTTCGTCAAAATGTGTGTATGAGAATGGTGACGCTGCGATATTGATCAACAGATCAGGATTTTCTTTCCTGAGTTCGGCCATTGGGTCACCGACATAGGAGTTTCCACCCTCGTCGTCATCCCATAGGTCCTCACATACAGTCAGGGCTATTTTTACACCATTTAATGTAATGCAATTGAAGCGTTTGTTGGGTTCGAAGTAACGGTATTCATCAAATACATCGTAGTCTGGCAGCAGGCCCTTTTTTACAATGTTTCGAACAGCACCCTTTTCGATAAACACAGCGCTATTGTAAAGTTCTTTGCCTTCGGGATCGCTGTTTCTGACAGGGGCACCGATAATACAAGCAATATCCTGACAATGGGTGGCGATTTGGTGAATAGCTTCATCACACTGTTTTTTAAATATGCTATTCCGTAAAAGGTCTTTGGCGGGATAGCCTCCGATAGCGAGCTCGGCAAAGATGATAAGGTCTGCCGACGCTTCTTTGGCTTGGTTGATGGTTTGAATTATTTTCTCTGTATTTGCTTCAAAATTACCGATATGGTAATTCAATTGGGCTAAAGCTATTTTCATCCTTTTAATTTTTCTTTGTTAAACCCGCTATGTGGTTAAAAACATGACGATTGACGATTTAAGTTTTGTATCAATAGTACACAGCCCTAAGACGCGGTACCTTCATTACAAATTTATTCCTTTTTATTGAAAGTGTTTCTTTATTGGCTACTGTTTTTTAAGATTCTACGAGTGACTAGCTTATTTACTTACCCACGAATTGATCGTAGCATTTTTTGTTTGGACTATTGACCGCATAGGCCATGAATTTAATCGTCGTCTAAAGCCCAAATCTGTTATTATTCATCGATTGGTTGAAATATTATCGTCAAAATAGCGGTGTTCAATCGTTGTAATTTGCTAAATTGTTTTAACATAATTTTAACAACGTTAAATGCTGTTAAATTTCTTGACATGAAACGGAATCTATAGTACCTTTGATATATCAAAACAGAGAGAGATATACAAAATAATAATATATAAAGAACTTTTCATAATTTAGGTTAATAATTGGTTAGGTAAAGCTCGGAGTTCCCCACTTCGAGCTTTTATTTTTTCTTGTAACCCGACTCAAATGGTGTTTCAATTTCCTCTCTTTGTTTACTTCATTTAAAGTGTTCTTTATTTGCTGTTTTTTTATAAGTTGTTTTTTAATATTACCATACTCTAATTTTATTGTGCTCCAAATTTGGAGAGGGAAATTATACAGTATTTAAATGGTTTAATATTTTTTGTTGTTTTTTATAATAATTGTATTTTAAGTTTTTTTTATTATTTTTATTAACTTAGTGGTTATATTGTGGCTTTTTCTTGATTATAATATTAGTTTTTTGTTTAAATTATTGATGAGGGATGTTGTTGTCGTTTTTAGGTGGGTAAATTTGATAATGCTTTTTATTTACTCGCTAACTCTTGTTTATTCACAGGAAAATAAAGTTAAGATGATGTTTGCTCCGAATATTGGATTAATGAATAATAAGGTTAATTGGGCAATATCCGGTGATGAAAATGGACGGAATCCAAATTATTTGTCGGAATTAAAGTGGGATAATTATAGTATCCAAAAGGGAATTATCTCAAAAGTAAATTATGGTAAGTTTGGGGTGGGTGTAAATTATTCATATGCTGATTCAAAACGAGGTGAAGCTGTAGATACTGATTTTTTAGGAGATAATCGTATGAATATTAATTATCAAGAGAAATTTTCGAGTAAAAATAGCTCATATAATAAGTTTGGTGTAAGGCCAGAATTTCGCTTAAGAAATAATTGGATTGTTTCTATGGCATATAACCATATAAAATCCAAAAACCTTTTAAATCACGATACTAATTTCAGTACGTATACATATGGGCAAGATTTATTACTGGTCGGTTCTAGTTGGCGGTATATCCATAAGAAAATTATCTGGAATATTGGAGGTGATTTTATATCAGGTAAATATTTAGCTGATGGAGATTGGAAGTTGAGAACTGATTTAGCGCATCCTATAAGTTTTTCTCATGAAATTGATATATATGGGGTCAATTTTTCCACAGCTCTCGAGTATGCTATAGATAAGTCGTTTTGTATACGACTGGACTATATTTTTAATTATATATATGGTAAAGACGGCAAAGATACGATGTACTATTTCGATAACTATTCTGTTGATACCAGGTTAAAATATAGTGAAACCATTAATAATTTGATATCAACAGCTTTGGTATATAAGCTCAAATAAATAAACTACAATAATAATTATGAAAAAAATCAATTTAGTATTTTTAGCGCTATGTGCGCTAAGTTGTTCAAAGGAAAGTATTGAACAAAGAGTTACACAGGAGGAAAATATAGCTTCACTTATTAGTAAATTGGGATTTGATGCCAACTCTATTATTACAAAAGGAGACTCAATTTTGGTTGAAGGGGATATATTGCTTTTGAAATCTAAGCTACTAAAAACTTCTCCTAGACAAGCTACCTTTTTTCAAGGCAAATATAATTTAGTAGGTAATGCAAATGATAATATCGGTTCATTTATAAAATATTATATATCTCCAAATTTAGCTGACCACAATTCTATTCAATCTGCTTTGGAAGAGTTTCAAAATGTTAGTGCGAACGTTCTTGCAGGTTTTCCAGTGGGTAGTGTGCAGTATGTTAAAAATAATATGTCAGTCACTAAAGTGTTGGATCGAAATCAGGCGAATATAATAATTGAGGAATATTATGAATATAATGGTGATTATGGTTTTTCAGAGCTTCCGACATATATCCCTGCGCCAAATATGTTTTCGTTTTCGAAATTAGTAGTGGCAAGTAAAATTCATTTAAATTCGTTTTACTGGAGTAGCTTAAGCTCCGCTCAAAAAAAATATTTGGTCGCTCACGAATTTGGGCATTCAATTGGTCTAAGACATACTGATTGGAGAGGTAAAGAGTCTGAATATGGAAATAGTAATGGTGTTTTAGTAGGTGCGTATACTGTCACAAATACACCTAATAATTCTAATAATCCTGATCCAGGTTCTGTTTTTAATAGTGGTGGATCCGGTGGAGTTCCAAATTGGGCTGGATTTACTTACAACGATATAAAAGCTGTTTTTTACACAACAAATGGCGCACTTGTTCAATAATGGACAATAATCAATGAAAGTACCAATCCAAAATTCGGTAAGCTTTAAAAACCAGAAAATAGGTTTTTAAGGCTTAGTTGAATATAGAATTGAAAAAATAAGGTTATCTATTATAGCCACTTTTGTTACAACTGACAATTCGGAAACCAAGGTTGCAACTCCCAGGACTAGCGATGATAGCAGTTCTTTATTGTACTTTTTGTTAGTTTTTCTAGGCAAAGCTATTTTCTATATGAAAGTAGCTTTGCAAATGTATATTATTTTTTCTATGCCAAAAGTTTTTCCTAGAATAATTAACATTTTAAAGCAGTAGTTAGCACTTCAGGTTTGCTTTAGATGGCTTATTAGGATGCAGCTATGTGATTTTTTAATAAAATCGAGTGGTTATTATTCTTTTGAGCTGTTCAAAATTTTAGCTAAATCTTCTCCATTCATGGTGTTTTTCTGCATCAGTAGTAGGCTCGTTTTAAATTTTTTGGTTATCAATTTGAAAAGTTGAGTATATGTGGTAAAACTTTTGATTTAATATTATAGATCTAATTTGTTCTTTTTTTTTCTAAAAAGTTAATATATCATTTGGTTTTCCTTGTGAGCTACCTATATGCGTTAACATTTTCAGGAAATTTTAGCTTATAGCTGGTAGATCTACTAAAGTGCAATCTTTCTTATAAATCACTAAACGGATTAAGTCTATGGATGTCTATTAAAGAATCATTGATGTTTTAATGCATATTTTACTTACTATTAAAAAAATGGTAAGCTTTCAAAAACAGGTAAGTCTACCTGTTATATGTAAATACAAATTATGGATCAACGAATTCCTTTAATTGTCTTTTTCCGTCGGGAAATATCCTTTGTCGTTTACTGGAGATCTTCGGTTAACTCAAATTTTAAGCTTATTTATTTTTATTGTTTTTTATGGTATAGTGATAATATAAAATTTTTAGAGATATTTTTGCGTTAAATCTTAATGATATATTGTTTTTATTTAATGGTTTTGATGGTTTTTATTTTTTTTGTTGCTTTTTTTGCTGTTTAATTTATTTTTATTTAAATTTTATTTTAATCTTAACATATATGTTTTATATTTGCATAGCTAGCTGTAAAACTTTATATTTTATTAATTATGAAAAAGAACATTTTATTTATTTATGTATTTGTGTTGTTGACAATGACGACATTTGCGCAAAGTCCTTTACCGGTGGTGTCGACGCCATCCGACATTTTCTTATCTTACTTTGATACAGATAGAGATGATTTTAAGGCAACTCGAATTTTGGACGCTAAAATTGGTGCTGACGGTAATTGGTATTGTCTTGTAGAGCTCGAGGCTCCTCGGATTGGGAATCGTGTTAGCGGATCTATCGTAGATGGTCCATATTTGACTCCAGGCGGAGGGCTTTACATTCGCGCAGCAAGCATTGGTCCTACTAATGTTGCTCCTAATTGGTACAAATCAGTAGATAACTATTCGCATTATAATCCTAGTACAGTATCTCCGAATGAGATTGTAGAATTTAAATCTTATTCTAGATATGCTCCTACTGGAAAAGAAGGCGCTTTTATGTGGTTTAAAGCCACATATCTTTCTCCTACGGAGGTAGGGATATATTATGATGGTCAATATATAACGCCATCTAATTCAGGTTCTATGTTTGAGGTAATTTATACCGCGGCAGTTACAGTTAAAACCGGTACATGGCCTTTTCAAAAAATTAAGGCAATGCCGTGGTATGTACAATTATCTAAAAGTCCTTTAAGTCCTCCCTTTTCTCTGGGGCCTTGGCTTATTATCAATTTAAAGATTAAACGGCCAAATTAGCATTCATTAGTATAATCTCTTGATAATAAATATTATCGGGAGATTAACTTTTGACTTAAATTCTAGATGTATGCTGTTATTTCTTTAAAGAGCGTGAATGAAATTTATATTTACTATAATTTGCTTTCTATTTTGTAATAATTCTTTGTTTGCTAATGACAAAGCTTTTTCAAATCACATTTGTGTTATAAAAAAGCTACATAATTCTTCAGATACGTTAAAGAAGAATTTACTAGATACAGTAGATGTGATGAGTAATTATAAAACTTTCTTTATTGATTCTTTGCAAAGAAAAGAAGGTTTAACAGCCTATGATGTCTTAAGTCAAAATCCAAATTTCAGACTGACAGATGGTGAGGTTTATTATAAAGATAAATTGTTGAATATAATAAAAGTAAATGGTCAGATATTTAAATTTACTTCTCCTATGGAGTTGTTAAAAATGTTTCCTGCCAATATACTTTCGTCTTTTTCCTTGAGTCCTTATACTGATCCTTTAAACAGTTTTTTGGGAAATAATAATAAGGATATTAATTCGCTCGATTTAAGGACTCCCAGTGGAAAAATTTTTGGAATATTGGGATCTGGATTTTTGAAATATAATTTTAGAAAAAGGTTTGATTTCTTAGGAAATATAATAATTTTCAAAAATAATAAAAACTTTGTTGTCGACTTTAATTTAAATAATAACGCTTGGGATTGGGGAGCAGTTATAGATGCGAATTTAAATAGGGTAATTAATGGTAGTTTTTCGATTCAGAATAACATCAAGTTTAAAAATGGAGAATTTAATGTTAATCTTAGTCTTCGCAGAAGTCAAAATTTAAATAAAGACTATTTTGTTAATAATGTAGTAGTAATTGATGATAGTATTGATAATTCAGTTTCTGAAAGAATCCAAAAAAACATCAGCAAAAGCATTAATTTTAATTCTTCATTGAATAAGTTTTATGAAAAAATCTATTTTGACGTCGCTTCTGATTTTCAATATAATCAAAGTTTTAGTAGTATTAATAATTCAAATGAGTTGACGCAGGAATTTCGCTCAGATGATTCTATTCACTCAAAAAAATATAATGGGAGCTTTAATTTTGGATATAAGATCTATAAAGATAAATTATTTATTGTGGGCAGCGCTGCTTTTGGGGTTGGCCAAAATGACGGGTGGAATAAATTTATAAAAGATACAATAGAGAACTATGTGTTTAATAATTCAAATAATAATTTCTTTCAACCCAAACTGTCTTTGAAATTTAACGTTAATAAAGTATTTTTTTTGGACATATATCATAATTTTAGTAATTCACTATTATATTCAAGTAATATAATAAATGGGGTTAAGGCAGAAACATTATTGAAAAATCAGGTAACACATACTGGCACTATATTGAAATATACAAAAAAGACTTTTGATTTTAATACAAATGTATACTATGAAAAATCAAATAGTAGATTTGAGAACAATGCAAATAAGTTCTATTTAGATCAAAATCGGGGTGTTTTGTATACATCAAGTGTTTCAAAGAGGTTATTAAAAACAAAACTGAGTCTTACATTATCACTTTCTAAATCTTTGGTATATCCATCTATAGGGCAAAAAGATCCAACTATTGTTGCTGTGACAGATAACTACGCAAACATTGGAAATCCTAATTTGAAAAATCAGTCATTGCTGAGTTTAAATTGGAATGCAAGCTATCAGCTTAATAATTTCGATAATGTGAGTTTAAGTTTTGCAAAATCAATTAATAAAAATAAAATTGTTGAAAATCTTTTTGTACTGGAAGGCGATACTGTTATTTCTGGTATTAATTTTTCGAAAGGAGGTCGTTTATTAACCTATTCCAATTCTGTGGATGGTAGAAGCCCACATACTACAATTTCCCTTTTATATAGTAAAAGTAAATTTTTAATAGATAACTTGAATTTGCAACATGGTCTTTCATATTCTACAAATCGGACAGAAAGATTCATTGCGACAAAAAATTATACAGATGTTTCTACTGGTTACCGCGGTAATTTGAGTTTAGGATATTTGAAGGATGGCTTTTCTGTAAATACTAACTATAGTTTTTTTTTGAATAGGAATAAATTTAATAGTGTTGAAGGAATCTTTGAGAGCGACGTAAATCAGACTATTAATCATAATCTTATGACTAATTTACGAGTTAACTATTTTTTGTTGTTTAATGTAGAGGTGAGAAATACATATGATGCAATAAAGTATTCCTCTGATTTATTCGAGAATAGTCGCACAGATCTAATTATATCTCAAAAATACTTAAAAGGAAAACTTGAATTTAAGTTTAATATATTTGATCTTTTTAATCAGATGAAACAAAATAAAGTTATTAATAATGATTTTCTGATCACAAAAAAAACTCGAACTGATTTGATCGGGAGATACTTTATGTTAAATATTGTTTATCGATTCCAGAATTTGAGCTCATAAATTTTCATCGGATATTTATTTGGCAAGTAAATTAATTCTAGAATTAATTATGTTTTATACAGTAGTCATTTTTTGATAGATTACACTTGTATTTATCGATAGTATTCAGGCTCTTGAGATGATAATAAAATACTGAACGAGCCATCTGTTTACATTCAGTAGAATTGCAACATCGCGTTCAGACTTTAGTTCTTTTGATGGCTTTTGCCCACTCACGCGTTCGCGGGCTTCTCTTTCCTTGATTAAGACCGTGACTTTTTTAATAATGCGATATCGACTCGCAAACGAGCATTCTTTGCCCGGAGCTTCCCTAGTTCTGTTTTGGGTTCATGTTACTTTGATCTACTCATATTTTTACACCGTCGTCCACGTTTGTTGATGTAGTACATCAACGGAGAATAATTTGTACTAAAGGTACTCCTTTTTCTAAAATAGTCCTAACAATTTCTTCTTTGAAATCAGAAGTAGCCCGTATATTAGGTTGTTTGAGCAGCTCAATGTCTCCATAAAGGTCATACTTCCGGACCCATTCCATTATCATGCGTCCTCGGTAACGAGTTCCTGGGATATGTGTTTAATAGACTTCCCGTTTTTTACTTGAGAAACTATATCAAGTTTCCCTCAAATGTGTGTTTTCTCATAAATGAACCCCAAAAGCTTTTGTCTAATTTTTGGGGTTCACTTCACTTTTTGACAGCCTCTTTCTTATACGTATTTCTTCATAAAGTATCATTTCAGATATTTAATTCCCATAGGGCTTGATCTTATTTTAGGACAGCTCCATTGTGTGTCCCTTACTGTTTTCTTAGTTGGAAGTAGCTTTTGCAATATCTGTTACTTCAATAGTATAGACAACTGGAGAATTTTTAGGGACAGTTACATTTTCTGTACCTTTATACTCCTGATTATCATATGCAAATACCGAAGATGAAACAAATCGAATCTTAGAACCTTTTTGTAACCCTTTTGGTAGCAGGCCACCTAATTTAGCATCTTGACCATTTTGGTTAAGTGTTTGTGGTACAAATGCATAATACCAGCATACACCAAAATTTTGTCTAATTGCCAATAATAAATTAGAGAAATTTGCTGGGGTACCTTCTTTACTTTTACTAAAAATAGTTCCATTTTGATCTGTAAGTTGGCCAGTATAATTTACACTGATTGATGGGTAGCCATTTTTATAATCATAAGAATCAGCTTGACCTACAGCAAGAACTTCATACCAAATTCCAGAAGAATCGGATTTAACCGGATTTTGAAAATGTGTTTTAGCATATTGTTCAAGTAATGGAGCTTGAGCTTTTCTTGTAGAATCAATTCGGATCATTTCTAATCTTTGTTTTTCTTGTTCAGCTGCCCAGTCGATATCATCGCTTTTACTACAAGACGCGAAGATCATTCCCAGACACAAAAATGCCATTAAAAATTTCGTGATATTTTTCATAATTTCTTAAAGTGTGTATTAATTATAAAACTCAAAACGCACTTCCGTTTGGTTTCGCTACACAAATATGTTAAATTATTCTAAAAAAACACCTAACTCTTTTGAATTCAGGTATTTTTGCTGTATATTTTTTAAGCGAAACTCCCTGTCAAATCGAAGGATGCTAGGAAAAACCATTTGTTTCCCATTCAATAACGTTAGCGCCAAAGGATGGTACTGGCCAGTTCTTTTCTTATCCGATTTTGCTTTCCAAATGCTCTGGTCAAAGGTGATTTTCTGTACAGATTCCGCATCCAGTCGGACCGCATAATAACTTTTATCGATCACTGTAACAATATCCGGCTTTGTAAATATCTCCTGTTCCATTTTTCGACAATAGGTACACCAATCGGTATGGATAAAAATAATGGTCTCCCTTGGTTCTACTGCAAGTAAGGAATCGAGCTGATCAAAACTGACCCAATTTATCCGCTCCTGTCCAAAATGTAGGAGCGGATAAAGGAAAGCGATCAATAGTATGCTTATTCTCCGACAATATTTCATTGTTATATTTTTATTCGGTGTTAGCTATCCCAAACCAATCTTCTAATGAAAATGGCCAACGCGGAGTCCGAACGTATAGGTCCTCGGACGTGTTGGTCCATAGATATAATCTGAATCCCGTAACGCTCCTTTGTCAAAATCCTTTTGGAAGGCGTTGAACATATTCTGTACACCACCAAAGAACTCGATGCTAAAATCCTTATGTACAGGCAGTGTATACCCCAAGCGTAGGTTTAACTCAACAAAATCATTAGCATTCTTTAATGTCATGATATCTTGCTGGATATGTGGCACAATCATTTTACCTGTATATACTCCTGTCAGGTCAACTGCAAATCGTTTTGTCGCTTTCAGGTTGGTGTTCATATAGCCATAGATATTGGGTGTACGGACATATTTTTTTGTCCAGATATCATGGGCATCCTCTTTCCCTTCATAGATCAGCTGATCCTTCTTGTAACGAGAGCGTTGGATGGTTCCACCTGTCTGAAAGGATAGCCAGGATGAAGGTGCAATATTGATTTCGATGTTGGAGCCATACACGCGTGCGCCTTCTCCATTTTGCATCTCCTGAATAATCAACCCATCCTTTTCTGAGGCCATAATGTTGACAAACTGATTGTTGAGATCTGTATAGAAACCTTCGACAAGCAAGCTTGTCTGTACATTTCCAAAGTTTTTATTGTAACTGAATGATCCCGTATAGGCATTGGAATATTCGGTTTTTAAGTTTTCACCAATAAGGACAAAAACCTGGTTGCCGCCGATCGAGGTCACGTGCATGTCTTCATTAAATGCCTGCGGCGCCCTGAAACCACGTGCATATCCACCCCTGAACTGCAGGTCTTTCGTGATATCATAAAGAACAGTTAATCGTGGGCTGAAAGTACCAAAGCGTTGATCCGAATTCCGATTTATACCTGCAAGACTGTATTTACCATCTACATACGTGTAATCGTAGCGGGCGCCAATCAGTGTTTTCAATGTTGAAAAGGGTTTCCATTCGTATTGTGCGTAAGTACCCAATCCCTTATTCTGCTGGTCAATCGTCCGCTTATAGCCGGGAATCTCATCCTGGGTGTCGTTATAGGAAAACTCTACACCTGCTGTAAATACATCTTTTTCAAAATTGTAGGTGTACTGACTTCCTAAAACAAGTGCAATATCATCTGTTTTTCCATACGAATTGGATGCAAGGGTACTATCTGCTAAGGTTGTTCCTCCTCCAAGTCCACCATAATAACTGTCGCGCACTGTTTTCTGGACCGAGCCGTAGGCCGAGAGCTTATGTTTGTAATCTTCGGAATAATGGTCGTAGGTAATTCCACCGACAATGGAACTGGTTTGCAACTGTTCTGTGATCTGGGTCAAGTGAGGTGCTTTGTCAAGTTGATCTCCCCCCCGGCGGAATTCATTGACCGTACTAAAATCTACCGTGATTTTATCCAAGTCACTTGGTTTATAAAATAGTTTGGTGCCAAAAGTCGTATTACGAAGCTTGGTGATCTCTGAAAAGCCGTCACCGTTTGCGTCATAAGATTCTCTATTGCGATGCATCCCATAAAATGTTGCGCCAGTTTTTAAGTCCTCTGCGACAAGCGAAGTATTGAAGTCGACGGTGTTGTCCCAGCTTTTTCCACCGATCAGTGAATTGGTAGATTTTACCTGCCAGTCGTTCTCGACAGGATCTTTCGTAATGATATTGATTGTTCCGGCGATGGCATTGGCTCCGAACAATGCTGAGCCACCACTGCGCACGACTTCGATTCGGTCAATCATGCTGGTTGGGATCTGGTCCAATCCGTAGACACTATTTAATGCCGAAAAGACGGCCCTGCTATTAATTAATATCTGTGAGTATGGGCCTTCGAGGCCGTTGAGTCTGACCTGTGAAAAACCGCAATTTTGACAATTGTTTTCCACCCGGACTCCGGGCTGATAATTCAATGTTTCGGACATCGCTACAGATTGCGTCGCATTGAATAGCTTTGGTCCGATCACATTGACCACAACAGGCGCATCCTTGCGTTTTACGCCGTATCGGGTAGCCGAGACAACTACCTCATCCAGATTAAGATTATCTTCTTCAAGCTGGATCTGGAGCGGGGATGCTACCGTGTCCAGACTGATCACCCTGGTCATCGAACGATAGCCCACAGCCGAAATATTTAAGGTCACCTTGGGTGTAGCAAGGGCATTGAATTTAAAATGACCTTCGGCATCAGATGAGGTAGCTGATTTGCCATTCTTAATGGTCAATGTGCCCGAAGCAATAGCCTCACGGTTTTTGTTGAATAAATAACCCTCCAATGATGATTGCGCGTATATAGTGGATGTGCTGGCCAATAGTGTAGCCAGTAAAGTGTATTGTTTTAGCATTTTTATTGTATTGCGTATTGAGATGCCCGTACGTACTTATAGCTTTTATATAGCATGCTTTTTCTTCTTGCAGAGGATACTAAATAAGGAACCTTACCTGAAGCTTGTGTGCATACTACATGCATAGTCTTTGGACGAACAATCGCTATGATGTAAACATAAGGGCATCATCTATCTACTTTGTAAAATTAAATATGGAGACATTGGTTTTGTCCCTAAGGAGTACCAAACCAAGGCTCTGATCATTATTTTTTCCATGGCGAAAAATAAATGTACTTACCAATGCCGATGACATTATGATACAATATTTTCACAGGATGTAGTCAGATTTGAAAAAATATGAACTGTATTTATACAAAGTAGGGAGGCCCCCGGAGGTAGTAGGGACTATTTGTGATGGTGGTAACTTCTGGGCAGGCCGAACAATAAACGGTTAACTGAATTTCCTTTGGTATGGGAAGCTCGAGGACGGTAAACTCGGTCTGAACATAGGTGTTTTGATAGATGACATTCAGGTAATCGATCTGGTCATCGGTTTCTTGTGGTTTTTCTTTTTTTGTAAAATCGTAAGGGTGGGTGTGCATCACGATTTCCCCGGTCGATTTTACTTCTTTGTGCATGAAAACAACACCAGAAATAATAATCAACGACATCAGGACCAATTGGACTGATGCGATAAGCTGACGTAGATTTCTTGTTGTTTTTGATTGCATAAAAAAGCGCTACCCGATAAGGTAACGCTTCAAAAATACGATATAAAGTTAAGATTAAAAATTAAAACTAAAATCTCAATTCTAATATCTCAATACTATTTTATCAAGTGATTGTTGTCATCTGGGAAAACCAAAGAGGGTTGAAACTGTTTAGCTTCCTCAAAATCCATGGTTGCATATGAAATAATAATAATGATATCACCGACTTGGACCAAACGTGCCGCAGCTCCATTCAGACAGATGGTACCTGATCCACGTTGTCCTGGAATGACATAAGTTTCCAGGCGGGCTCCATTGTTATTATTTACGATTTGAACTTTTTCGTTAGCGATGATATTTGCAGCATCCATCAAATCTTCATCTATCGTGATACTACCCACGTAATTCAATTCCGCCTGTGTGACTTTCACGCGGTGAATCTTGGATTTCATTACTTCTATTACCATGGCGCAAAGGTAAAGCTTTTTTTAGTATTTAAATATTCGTAGCCTGATTTGAACCGCGGCTTATGACATGCTGTGGCATTATTGCTGTTTTTTTTACCTCATAACTACAAACCAGCAATGTTGATGCCCCCAATTATCCGATCATTTCTCTTGCTTAAGTTAGCACCATATTGTCAATAAGTCGGACACCTTCTACCCATGCTGTTACGAGTGCTACATGTGGCTTGCTGAAATCAATCTGTTCAACCTCTTTTAACGAAGTACTTTCGCAGATAGCGAAATATTCGACAGTCACCCCCTCTGTACCTGTTAATATTGCTAAGGCATTATTTTTAACCTCTTGTAATCCAGTGTTATCGGTAATGTGGTCTTTCAGATATTGCAACGAATGGGAGAGCGCCAGGGCCTTTGTTTTACCTTCTTCACTTAGGCGCATATTCCGGGAACTTAAAGCCAGACCATGTTCATCCCTGATTATTGGGCAGATCGCCAATTGAATTGGAAGATCTTTGATTTCGATCATACGTTTGATGACCATGACTTGCTGAAAGTCTTTTTGACCAAAACAGGCGATATCGGGTTGTACTAATGTAAATAATTTATAGACGACTTGTGTTACACCCTGAAAATGCCCGGGCCGTTTTTCACCCTCCCAAATTTGATCCAATTCGCCAAGGTCAATATGCCAATGCTCCTCTTTGTCCGGATACATTTCTTCTACACTTGGCATAAATAAAATATCACAATCCACGGATTCCAATAGCTTGATATCAGCTTCAATTGGACGCGGGTATTTTTCAAGATCTTTGGGGTCGTTGAACTGCGTAGGGTTGACAAAAATGCTGCAAACACGGATATCGCTGATGGGTTTGGCATAATCCAATAAGGATAAATGCCCTTCATGCAGTGCACCCATCGTCGGAATCAAGGCGATTTTTTTACCTGCGGAACGTGCTTTTTGGAGATGCGCTTGGAGAGCGGCTTTCGTTTTGAAAATTTCCACTTTACTGAATAATTTTTTGTTGGCAAAGTTGCATATTATTTTGGGAATATAAAACGATGATTGATAGTAAATTGCATGGTAAGTATTTTTTTTGTACCTTTGTAGACCGATTTTACTGTTCGAAAATAATAAATAAAAATAACTGGAGATGGCAAAAACGAAGATATTGTTTATTACTCACGAGATGTCGCCTTTCCTCGAATTAACCAAAATTTCTGAAATTACACGTCAACTGCCTCAAGCGATGCAAGAGAAGGGTTTTGAAATCCGTATCTTGATGCCTCGTTTTGGGAATATCAACGAGCGTAGAAATAGATTGCATGAGGTGATTCGTCTTTCAGGCTTGAACATTGTTGTGGATAATAATGATAATCCGCTAATTATTAAAGTAGCTTCACTGCCTGCAGCTCGGATGCAGGTGTATTTCTTGGATAACGAGGACTACTTTCAGCGTAAAAAAGTTTTTAGTGATGAGCATGGCGAATTCTTTGCAGACAATAATGAGCGTTCGGTGTTCTTCTGTAAAGGAGCGTTGGAAACTGTTAAGAAATTAGGCTGGTCGCCGGATGTAGTACACTGTCATGGATGGTTTTCTGCTTTGGTACCTGCTTATGTAAAAACAACGTATAAGGACGATCCTACATTTAAGGATGCAAAAGTGATGTACTCGCTGTTTAACGAGGAGTTTAAAGGTACATTAGGATCGAAATATGCCGAAATGGCTCCGGAAGGCGCTTTTAAAACCGCGGATGCGCAAGTGTACGGGGACGGTAGTTATGAAGCAATCTATAAAGGTGCTTTACATTTCACTGATATGGTTGTCGTAGCAGACGAAAATGTGAATACGGCAATTGTTGATTTCGCTAGATCCAAAGACATTCAGGTTTTTGAGCCTAATGGCGATCAGGACTACGATGCTTTTGGAGAAGTATACGATCAGTTTGCTCCTGAAGAAGTAGAGGTATAGCACGATGTCCTGAAGATTTGAGTAAAAAAAGCAGACAATAAATTAGTAAAAAGGGCTATTTCCAACGAAATAGCCCTTTTGTTTTTTACGGAATATACGTTTAGCGGAGGTAATTTGAAAACGATAGAAATCTAGGATAGCAAAGTCCTTTTCAGGATATCAGTGGTAAAATGTTATCTTCGTAGCAATGGAAGCCAGGTGATCAAAATAATGCTGGAAAAGTAAATAATGGTCAAGGGTAGATCATCCTATTACAGAACGAACTGCGTATAACGAGCTTATTTATGACGTTGCAAAACGTGAGCTCATAATATATTAATATAATGAAAATTAAGGTAGGATTTGGGTTTGATGTTCATCAAATAAAAGAAGGACACCCATTTATTGTAGGAGGTGTACAGCTGGAACATCACGCTGGAGCATTTGGGCATTCGGATGCGGATGTCTTGGTACATGCCATTTGTGACGCTATTTTAGGAGCTGCAAACTTAGAAGATATCGGTTATCACTTTCCCAATACAGATATGCGTTGGAAGGGGATTAGTAGCTTGTTGCTATTAAAAGAATGTATGGGATTGATTCAGGCAAAAGGATACCAACTTGGTAATATTGATGCGATGCTTTGTCTTGAAGCGCCCAAAATCAAACCTTATATTCCACAGATGAAGATTAAATTGGCAGAGGTGACAGGCCTGGATATAGATGATATTTCGATCAAGGCAACGACTAATGAGACAATGGGTTTCATCGGTAGGCAAGAAGGCGTTGTTGCCTATGCAGTCTGTTTAATTGAACGACTTTAGAGGCGGATGTGCAAACATTTTGATCCTTTAATGTTTACTTTTGGATGAATTAGTAATACCTTTGCCATGGCAACATTCTTTGGCACACTATCTGATAGAGTGGACATTAAAATCTATAAGAGCAAGTAACGGAATATCCATGTTTGAAAAATACGCATACGGATAAGAAGACAGGATATTCAATAGCTTTTAACAATAAAATGCTTTTGCATTCATGAATATTACTGCAAACAAGCACAAATGAATAATATTTACATCTGAAATTTCGTAAATAGATGAAGCGAGTATCAAAAAAAAATCAACTTACTGAAAGCGATATAAAGCGATATACATTCAATTTTTGGAAGATCGTCATCGGCATTGTCGCGCTGGGATTTTTATTTATATTGAGTATACGTATGGGGTTGTTCGGGAAGTTACCTTCGTTCAGCGATCTGGAAAATCCCAAAAGTAACTTGGCATCCGAGGTCATTACGGAGGACCGTAAAGTCTTGGGGACCTATTATGTGCAGAACCGTTCCAACGTCAAATACAGTGAATTGTCGCCCTATTTGGTCAAAGCATTGGTTTCCACTGAAGACAAACGCTTTTATGACCATTCTGGGATAGATTATTCCCGTACCTTTACTGTGATCTTTCATACCTTGACCGGCAATAAACAGGGGGGGAGTACCATTACGCAACAGCTGGCGCTTAACCTCTTTTCTGATGGCCGCCAAAAGAATTTTTTAAAACGGATTATCCAAAAATTTCAAGAATGGGTGACAGCTGTTCGTCTGGAAAGAAATTATACCAAGGATGAGATTATTACCATGTATTTCAATACCGTGGATTTTGGGGCGTACAATACATATGGGATTAAATCTGCTGCACGTACTTATTTCAATACTACGCCAGATAAATTAACTGCTGAGCAAGCGGCGCTCTTAGTGGGTATGTTGAAAGGTCCCGGAGCCTATTCACCCGTAAGATATCCTGAAAAGTCAAAAATTCGGCGTAACACTGTATTAAATAATATGGTGGCTGCCAATTTTATTTCAGCGGAAGAGGCAGCTAATGCAAAAGAGAAACCACTCGGACTAGAATTAAAGATCGCAAACTACGGTGAGGGCTTAGCTCCATATTTTAGAGCAGTATTAAAGGATCAGATTAAGAAAGAATTTGCTAATCTAAAGATCGTTAAAGCTGACGGTACACCTTATGATTTAGATCGTGATGGACTAAAGATCTACACGACCATTAATATGTCCATGCAGCAATATGCCGAAGATTCGCAGAAAGAATGGATGAAGCAGCTGCAATCGAAATTTTCTGCGCAGTGGAAAAATAGGGACCCATTCAAAGGCGAAAAAGCGAAGTTGTTGATCAGTGGAATGAAACGATCCGATCGGTATCGCATACTGCGCGAAGAGGGATTGAATGAAGATGAGATCAAAAAAGCTTTTAATGTAAAGGTTCCGATGAATATTTTTACATGGAAAGGCAGTAAAGATACCATGATGACACCAATGGATTCCATTAAGTACAATAAGTTAATGCTGCGAAATGCCATGATGTCCATGGAACCAAAAACAGGACATATTAAGGCATGGGTTGGCGGTATTGATTTTGACCACTTTAAATATGATCAAGTAAAAATGGGGACACGGCAAGTGGGGTCTACGGCCAAGCCATTTACCTACGCTGTGGCCGTTGACAATGGCTATTCACCTTGTTATAGTATCCCAAATTATCAACAGACTTACAACGGTTGGACGCCAAGGGGAAATGCACAAGGCGGCAACCCGATTACTTTGGCCAAGGCTCTAGCGTATTCACAAAACTTTGCGACAGCTTATCTGGTGCATGAAGTGGGCGCAGCGGAAGTCGCTGCATTGACCAAGCGTATGGGCATAACGAGCGAGGTACCCAATTACCCTTCCATCTCCCTAGGAGCGTACGAAGCATCAGTCTTTGATATGGTTGGTGCTTATTCAGCCTTCGTTAATCAGGGTACTTGGATCGAACCGACAGCAATCTTACGGATAGAAGACAAAAATGGTACGCCTATCTATGATAAGGCACCGAAAGTCGTTAAAGCGCTGAATAGCGAATCCGCTTATATCATTGTGGATATGCTGAAAAAAGTTGTATCGCAGGGTACTGCACGACGTATTCAGTGGAAATATAACCTGACTAATCCGATTGGGGGTAAAACGGGTACAACCAATGATAACTCGGATGCCTGGTTTATCGGTATCACACCCGAACTGGTCACGGGTGTCTGGACGGGAGCCGAAGATCGGGGAATCAGTTTTGACCGGATGGAATATGGACAGGGGGCAGCGGCTGCAATGCCAGTTTTTGCTTTCTTTATGCAAAAGGTCTATAAAGATTCAAACTTAAAATATACAAAAGGTGATTTCGAACAACCTCAGGGTGGGCTCACCCGTGTCATTGACTGTAACCAGTACTGGGGCGGTGGTGGCTCTGATGTCGAAGACGGATCTACAGATTCAAGCAGCAAAGATGAACCCAAACTAAAAGATGACCGTTTAGGATTTTAGTGTTAAGTAGTTAGATAGGAGTATTGAGATTCTGGTTGCACAGGCCTGCGGCGTACAAAGTGTTTTTTCAAAGATTAAGGAATAAGGACTTTGGTTTGACAAGACTATGGCTTATAAGCTGTCTCCGTTTTTTACTTTTTAATTTTTAAAGTTTTGACATTTGACTATAGAGAAGAATTAAAGAAAATACCTCATCGACCAGGGGTCTATCAGTATTTTGATAAACATGATGAATTGATCTATATCGGCAAGGCGAAAGACCTTCGTAACCGGGTAGGTTCATATTTTGTCAATGAAAATCAATTGAATGGTAAGACACGCGTTTTGGTGCGTAAGATCAACCGAATTTCTTTTACTATCGTAGATACCGAAATTGATGCCTGGTTGCTTGAAAACTCTTTAATCAAGAAACATAAGCCAAAATACAATGTCATGCTCAAGGATGACAAGACCTATCCATGGATTGTTATCAAGAATGAACCTTTTCCCCGGGTGTTTTGGACCAGGCAATTTATTAAAGATGGCTCCCGCTATTATGGGCCATACCCTTCTGTGGGTATGATGCACATCGTACTTGATCTGATCCGCGAATTATTTCCGCTTCGTACCTGTAACCTGGCATTGACACAGGAGAATATCCGAAAGGGCAAGTTCAAGATTTGCCTCGAATATCAGATCGGAAACTGTAAGGGACCTTGTGAGGGATATCAATCTGAGGAAGATTATGATCAAAATCTGAGCGACATCAAGGATATTCTGAATGGTAAAATTGCCGTTGTCACCAATAGACTAAAAGAAAGCATCGCTTCAGCGGCCGCTTCGCTGGATTTTGAACGTGCGCAATTGATTAAAGCTAAACTTGATAAACTGGATAATTATCAAAGTAAATCGACTGTTGTCAATTCCTCGATTACCAATGTAGATGTTTTTAGTATTGCCTCGGATGATGGTTATGCGTTTGTAAATTACTTAAAAGTGATGAACGGCGTTATTATACAGACGCAGACCCTAGAAATGAAACGCCGTTTGGATGAAAGCGAGCAGGAATTACTGTCATTAGCCATCCCTGAAATACGCGAGCGGTTTAAAAGCCTTTCGCGGGAGATTATTGTACCCTTCGAACTGGATATTGAGGAAAACGAACGGATAAAATTCACAATTCCCAAACTGGGGGAAAAGAAGAAACTCCTGGAGCTTTCCCAAAAAAATGTAGCTTTTTTTAGGAAAGAACGCTTATTACAATACGAAAAACTTAATCCAGACATTCGTACCGAGCGTATTTTAAAACAGATGCAAAAGGATCTTCGGATGAATGTCTTGCCGCAGCATATCGAGTGTTTTGATAACTCTAATATCCAGGGAAATTATCCCGTATCGGCTATTGTAGTGTTCAAAGATGCAAAGCCTTCCAAAAAAGATTATAGGCATTTTAATGTGAAAACCGTGGAGGGACCCAACGATTTTGCGACCATGGAGGAGGCTGTTTTTAGGCGCTACAGAAGATTATTGGACGAGGATCAGCCCTTGCCGCAACTGATTATTATCGACGGAGGTAAAGGGCAATTAGGCGCGGCATTAAAAAGCTTGCGCTTATTGGGAATAGAACGCAAGGTAACGGTCATCGGCATCGCTAAGCGATTGGAAGAACTGTTCTATCCTGGGGATCAATACCCACTCTATCTGGATAAGAAATCGGAAACCTTAAGGATCATCCAGCATCTGCGCGACGAAGCACACCGTTTTGGTATCACCTTTCATCGAAATCAGCGTAGCCGGAAGACTTTTGTGTCTGAGTTGGAAAATATACCAGGGATTGGAAAGACAACGGTGGAGAAGGTGTTGACTGAATTTAAATCGGTAAAAAAGGTGAAGGAAGCTTCGGACGAAGACCTAAAAAAAGTGCTTAACCTGAAACAGATTAAAGCACTTCGTGAATATTTTAGTGGAACGAGCTTATCAAGCTAGAGCTAACTTTTCTGATATCGCTGTTTTGATACTTTCTCAATTCATTTGTTAGGTCTGAAAAATCAATAAAGAAAAACAGATGGCATGGTAAAAAAAACTAGCGTAAATAAAGCCAAGGGCTTGTACAATCAGGTCTTAATACGCAATACTATCCACTCAGTACTAATTAATCGTCGTAACCAAACCGTTTAAGGTAATTCTTCTTGCTTCTCCAATCAGGGATTACCTTGACGAAGAGCTCCAGAAAAACCTTTCCGTCAATAAATTCTTCAATATCCTGGCGGGCATAAGTGCCTACTTTTTTGATCATAGCACCTGCTTTACCAATAATAATGTTCTTTTGAGAGTCGCGTTCAACAATAATCTCAGCGGCAATACGCGTGATATTTGCTTCTTCTTTGTAGGAAGTGACAATTACTTCAGTGCTATAAGGAATTTCCTTGTCGTATAATTTGAAGACTTTTTCACGTATCATCTCAGAGACAAAGAAACGCATGGATTTATCCGTCAATTCATCTTTTTCGTAGTACGCTTCGTGGATAGGTAACTTATCTTTGATGTACTGCATGACAGCCTCCACATTGTGGTTTAATTTAGCTGAAATAGCGAAGATCGTATCCGGATTCAATTTTTCTTGCCAAAATTCAATTTTCGCTTTTACCTCTTCTTCAGATGACTTATCTATTTTGTTGATGAGGACGGCTACTGGAGAGTTTGTTTTACGCAATTTTTCCAATACGTCATTTTCATCATATTTTTCGTGGATATCGGTCACAAATAAAATAATGTCCGCATCGATAAGTGATCCTTGGACAAAGTTCATCATTGATTCCTGTAAGGAGTAGTTGGGTTTGATGACTCCCGGCGTGTCGGAAAACACAATTTGATGGTCCTCATCGTTTACAATACCGATAATGCGGTGTCTTGTCGTTTGCGCTTTGGGTGTGATGATAGACATCTTTTCACCTACTAAAGCGTTCATTAGGGTGGACTTACCAGCATTTGGCTTTCCGATGATACTTACGAATCCTGCTTTATGTGACATTTTTCTAAATTTTATTAGGATTACAAAGAAACAAAATATATCTTTGTACTCCAATTCGGAAGGATCATAATCTTGTTTTTT
>Ga0308158_10000486_pt1 | contig 63975 bp, 58 predicted proteins | sample PhyBR2_FD_201038 | JGI IMG/M metagenome (GOLD analysis project Ga0308158, IMG submission 201038) | Phyllosphere microbial communities from UC Gill Tract Community Farm, Albany, California, United States - DLSLB.R2 | ecosystem: Host-associated > Plants > Phyllosphere > Unclassified | place: USA... | reverse complement strand
CGGCGCAGCATCGCTTCGTCCATCTCGGTCGAGGCATCGTCGAAGTTCGAGGCGACGACCCAGATCACGCCCTGGCCCTTGTCGCTCTTCACGCCGTCCAGCAGGCCCAGCAGGGTATTAGCGGTGTCGTCTTCCCATTTCTTTTCGCTGCGGCCGCGCGGCATGAACAGGCTCTGCGCCTCATCCAGGAAGATGATGCAGCGGCCCTTGCTCGAGGCCTTGCGGTACAGGGCGTTCAGGGCCTTCGAACCGCCGCCGACGTAGCCCGATTCCAGCGCCGAGCCCGAGGCCTGGATCAGCGGGATGTCCAGGCGCTTGGCCAGGTAGCCGACCAGCTTGGTCTTGCCGGTACCGGCAGGACCGGTCAGCATGACGTTGAAGGGCTTGTCGATGTTGTGCTCTTTGTACAGCTCGCGATTGCGGATCATGTCTTCCAGGTGGAGGACTTCCTGCTTGATGTCTTCCATGCCGATCAGGTCGTCCATCGAGCCTTTCAGCTTGTCCGGCGAGATCAGCTGGGCGCCGGCCGAGTTCATGCCCGGGATGCCGAACTTCATCGCGTACAGGATCACCAGCAGCACGGTCAGGTCGAGCGCGTGGCGCTTCAGGAAGGACAGGACGTCGGAGCCGAAGCCTTCGTTCTCGTCCTGCAGCACGGCCTTGTGCGACGCCAGGTAGTCGTCCTTGGCGATCGAGTACGGGATCGCGTTCTTCAGCAGGACTTCACGTTCGAGCGACAGGTGGGAGGTGCTCGGCACCTTCACCACGTGCAGCTGCGGCGCGCCCTTGAACTTGTAGATATAGCGCGGCGCATCGGACAGCGGATGGGCCACCAGCAGGTAGTCGAGGCGGTCTTTCTGCGCAGCCAGCTCGGTGATCTCGGAGATGTTCTGCGAATGGACGACCGGCGAAGGGTCCTGCGGGACGTCAGCCTTGTAAATGCCCCATCCCACCAGCATGCCGAGCAGGACGGCAGTCGCGATACGGACGTAAACATTCTTGAAGGCAATTTGAAGTCGAGCAAAATTGGGCATATATCAGTACTCTTTAATCTGAAGGTGCTTCACGACGTTGATACTGCGTACCTTCCGAAGTGCCGAGTGGACGCGAAAGGCGGCGGTGCATGGGACCGCATGGGATGCAAACGTAGAGCGTCTGCTATTGTTTTGATGCCCGAGGGCAATAGGGATATGGAGACTATACCCCCAAAGAAAAGGGAGGTGTATACCGTGCGCTTAAAAAACTTTGGAACACAACAGAGATAATCAAATTGATATCGATTTTCTTTATGTTTTCAATAAGTTAGCTGAGCAAAACGCAAATTTTTACCGATTATTTGCATATCCGACAAGCATTCCAGAGATAATGTTTTTAATTTCGTTAATTAGAAAATAATTAAATTTTCTGGCTTTAAAGAAATAGGTAACAAGACGTAACGCGCGCAATTAAAACTGCATTTTTGTTATGCTGATTTCATACCCGGATGCGTGGTCGAAGGTGGAATTGCCGGGTCATGCCGGCATTGTCGCCAGACATTTAGAAGGAATGACCGTGAAACGATACGTTCTTGCCGCAACACTCAGCCTGCTCTTCGGCAGCATCGCCCAGGCCGCCGTCATCGACCTCGACACCAGCCACGCCATCCGCGCCCATCGCCTTGCCGATGTGTCGGCGGTCATGCGTACCGACGTAGTAGCACCGCCCTCGCCTTCCATGTCCGAACTGCCGGAGCCGGAAGTGTTTGCCATGATGCTGGTAGGCCTGGTCCTGATCGGCTACCGAGCGAGCCGCGACAGCAGCGACAAGTTCGAGAAGTAATCTGATCGTGAGGACGGAGAGTCGACGGCGCCAGTGGCGCCGTTGTCATTTGAAAGGTAGGTGAACATCGTACCCAAGCTTCTTATATGGGGATGGGATCACCGTTTACAAGAGCCTGATCACGCCGCTGCACTACACAGCGCATGCAGCTTGAGCAGAGTAGCCCAGTTGCGCGAGGTGGTCGTATCGCCCAGTTGCTTGCCGAGCGCGGCCGCGGCGGCGCTGTCGAGGATGCCGCCCGGACACCACACGTAAGCGGCGCGCCCGCCGAGCGCGGCGGCGCCGGGATGCCAGTCCTGGCCGCACAGCGTCTCGAGCGCTTCGCGCGCCTGCGGATGGGCATGCGGGCTGGACAGGATGAAGGCCAGCAGGCGCGAATGGTCGCCTGCCTGGCCGAGCAAGGGGTTGCCGGCGACGATGGCGGCGAGCTCCTCGGCATCGAGCACCAGCACCCGCGCCGCCACACCCAGTTTCAGCACCAGGGCATCCTCGATCCCGCCGGCCACCTCGTCCTGCGGCCGTACCGGTCCGCTGAAGACCAGGTTCCCACTGTTAAGAACACTGCGCACCTCGGTGTAGCCCAGGTCGCCGACCAGCTTGCGGAGGTCGGCCATGGCGATACGTTTTGCGCGCCCAACATTTACGCCCCTCAACAGGGCGACATAGCGTTTATCTGTCATCGCGCGCATGGTACCTTGGCAGCGCCGTGGATGGCGCAACACACTTATGCCGGCCTTAAAACCTGTCCGGGTCCTTACTTGAGCAAGCCTTCGGCACGGAGCGCCTGCTGCACCGCCGGACGGGCGGCGATACGCTGCGTGTAGGCGGCGAAGACCGGCCATTGCGCCAGGTCGAACTGGACGAAATTGGCCCAGCCCAGCACCGTGAACAGGTAAGCGTCGGCCACCGTGAACTGCGAACCCATCAGGTAATCGCGGCCTTCCAGCTGGCCGGCCAGCCAGTTCAGGCGGTTCGTCAGGTGGACGCGCGCCGCTTCCTTCATGTCTTCGGTCGACGCCGGGCGGAACAGCGGGCTGAAGCTCTTGTGCAGCTCGGTCGAGATGAAGTTCAGCCATTCGACCAGGCGATAGCGCTCCAGGGTGCCGTTGGCCGGGGCCAGCTGGCGGTCCGGGGCCAGGTCGGCGATGAACTGGACGATGGCCGGGCCTTCGGTGAGCACGGCGCCGTCGTTCATCTCCAGTGCGGGCACATAGCCCTTCGGATTGATCGCGAGGAAATCACGGCCGCTGGCGGTCTGCCTGGCGCGCACGTCGACGCGCTCCAGCGTGAACTCCAGGCCTGCCTCGAGCAGTGCGATGTGGGGAGACAGCGAGCAGGCGCCGGGGCTGAAATACAGTTTCATGGTGGTCCTATCAAAAAAAGGCCTGCCGAGAATACAACAGTTTCCAAGGTCTTGCTTTTTGGACTCATCTTTCACCCGGACTGGGTGGTAATATAATTCCATTAACAAAAGGCAAGAGGCAACGATGAGCGGGGCATACCAGATGACACCCTTGGCCGAGGCCCACCCGGGCATGGTGCTGGGCGAGGTGCTGCGCGACGAAAAAGGCAATATGCTGCTGGCGCAGGGCGTGGTGCTGAGCGAAGGCATGCTGGCTTCGCTGGCGCGCCACGGCGTCGACATGCTGCCCATCCTGGCCGCCGGCCGGCCCGCAAGCGCGATCGATCCGGCCCGCGTCCAGGGACGACTGGACCGGGTATTCCGCAAGCACGAGGGCGGCAACGATGACGACTGGGCCATCGGCATCCTGCGCCAGTATGTCGAGGATTTCCGCCTGGGACGCGAGGTGCAGCGATGAGCAAGCTGTCGCCGGAACAATTGGCCCTGGATGTAAGGGACTTGCCTTCCCTGCCCGCCGTCGTGATGGAACTGCTCAGCAACATCGAGCAGGAAAACATCGACATCTCGGTGCTGGCGAAAAAAGTCTCCTACGACCAGGCCCTGACGGCCAAGACCCTGCGCCTGGCGAATTCGTCCTCCCTCGGCCTGCAGGTCAAGGTGGCGACCATCCAGCAAGCCATCACCTTCCTCGGCTTCCAGACCACGCGCAACCTGATCACGGCGGCGGCGGTCACCGGATGCTTCCCGAACGGCCGCTGCCCGGGCTTCAACGACAAGGCTTTCTGGCGTCACTCGATCGCGACCGCGGCCTGCTCCCGTTCGCTGGCGCGGCGCCTGCGCTTCAACCAGGACGTCGCCTTCACGGCAGGATTGCTGCACGACATAGGCCGGCTGGTGCTGGTGAGCGGTCATCCGCAGGCTTATGGCGAAGTGCTGGCCTGGCGGGCTGCGCACGATGCCGAGTGGCTGGATGCCGAGCGCGCCATGCTGGGCGTCGACCATGTGGAAGCCGGGGTGGCCCTGGCCGAGCACTGGAATTTTTCGGACACGATGCGCCAGGCGATCGCCTGGCATCACGCACCCGAGACAGCAGGCGCGGGTTTTCTTGCCGCCATCGTCCATGTCGCCAACGCGGTCGTCCATGCGCTCGACCTGGCGGGCGAAGAGGATGAGCTGGCGCCGGCGCTGTCCAGCGTGGCCTGGAGCGCGATGGGCTTGAACGAGGAAGCTTACCTGGACCTGTTCCGGGAGACGGAACAGCAACTGGAAGAAATGTCGGCCATCCTGATGGCGTGAGGGCTTTCACCCCCCAGGCTCAGGACGGCCTAATAAAGTGACGGCAGCGGGTGCGAACCCGCTGCCGGGTCTGGCCGGAGGCATGACGGGACCGCTGTCATGCCCACGGCATCAGTGCGCATAATTGCCGGACTTGGAAGCGTCGCTTTGCTCTTGCGGCTGGGATTGCTGCTGCTGAGCGGCCTGTGCGGCAGCCTCTTTTGCAGCTTTTTCCTCAGGCTTCGGACGGCCTTGTGCATCCGACAGGCGATATTTGGTGCGGCGGTCGCCCATCAGGTCGCGCAGGTCGCGGATGCTCATGCCGGTCACCTCGTGCATACGGATCAGCAGCGACGCGCCGACCGGCAGGCGATGGTGACGGATCTTGCTGATCACCGGCGGAGCGACTTCCAGCATGCGCGACAGCGCTGCGTCGTTCTTCAGCTGCATCTTGCCGAGCAGGATGTCCAGCAAGTGGTTCGGGTTGTAGCTTTCCTGTGAAGACAGAGCGTGATGTGCCATGATTACCTCGTGAGTGGTTAAAATAGTTCTCTTACGAACTTTGTTAAAGACTTCGTTTCGTCAACATAAGTTCCCGGATCCGTTACCGAACGATCAAGCTACTGCGTGTCGACAACGTCACCGGACCCCGTGCGCTCTCTAACCCGCTTCCCTCACGCACTTGTTTTTCGAACAAATTATCAAACTCATATGTCGGGTGCACACTCGACCCGAGCACGAAAGTCGTTGATCGAAATTAAGCTATCGTTTGGAAAGCTTGTCATACAGTCATTTCAGCACATGGTGACAGATTGTGGCGCACGCAAGAGTTTTCTTTAACTTAATTTGCAATTGCTGTCTTGCGGGAACTCTTTGATTTACAAGAAGAAATAAAATTTTCGTTCCCACAGGCTAAACATAACAGCTAGCAATGCGATTTCAATATTTAACAATGTAACCAACTGTATCAAATATTTTAGGTTGGAAATTAATTATTCCCAGCAGTACCGAAACGATGCGCACACGCCCATTTCCGGGTGTGTTTCCGATTTACGGTAAACTGGACTTCACTTGTCAAAGCATCAGCCATGCAGAAAAAAGTATTCATCAAGACCTTCGGTTGCCAAATGAACGAGTACGACTCGGACAAGATGGCGGACGTGCTCGGCGCGTCCGAAGGACTCGTACGCACCGACACCCCGGAAGATGCCGACGTCATCCTCTTCAACACCTGTTCCGTGCGTGAAAAGGCGCAGGAAAAAGTGTTCTCGGACCTCGGCCGCCTGAAGGAGCTCAAGCGCGGCAAGCCGGACCTCGTGATCGGGGTGGGCGGCTGCGTCGCCTCCCAGGAAGGCGCGGCGATCGTCAAGCGCGCGCCCCACGTCGACGTGGTGTTCGGCCCGCAGACCCTGCACCGCCTGCCGCAGATGATCCAGGCTCGCCGTGCATCCGGCGCGGCCCAGGTCGACATCAGCTTCCCGGAAATCGAGAAGTTCGACCACTTGCCGCCCGCCAAGGTCGAAGGCCCGGTCGCCTATGTCTCGATCATGGAAGGCTGCAGCAAGTACTGCAGCTACTGCGTGGTGCCCTACACCCGCGGCGAGGAAGTCTCGCGCCGCTTCGAGGACGTGCTGACCGAAGTCGCCGGCCTGGCCGCCCAGGGCGTGAAGGAGATCATGCTGCTGGGGCAGAACGTGAACGCCTACCGTGGCGCGATGGACAGCGGCGAAGTGGCCGACTTCGCACTGCTGCTCGAATACGTGGCCGCGATCCCCGGCATCGAGCGCCTGCGCTTCGTCACCAGCCACCCGAAGGAATTCACCCAGCGCCTGATCGACGCCTATGCGAAGATCCCGCAACTGGTGAACCACCTCTACCTGCCGGTGCAGCACGGCTCCGACCGCATCCTGCAGGCCATGAAGCGCGGCTATACCGGCCTCGAATACAAGTCCATCATCCGCCGCATCAAGGCGGTGCGCCCCGATATCGCGATCTCGTCCGACTTCATCGTCGGCTTCCCGGGCGAGACCGACACCGATTTCGAAGCGATGATGAAGCTGGTGGAAGACGTCGGCTTCGACAACAGCTTCAGCTTCATCTTCAGCAAGCGCCCCGGCACCCCGGCCGCCAACCTCGAGGACGACACCCCACACGAGGTCAAGCTGGCGCGCCTGCAGCGCCTGCAGGCCCGGATCGACCTGAACACCCGCAAGACCAGTGCAGGCATGGTCGGCACCGTGCAGCGCATCCTGGTCGAGGGCCCCTCGAAAAAAGGCCAGGGCGAGCTGGCGGGCCGCACCGAGAACAACCGCGTCGTAAACTTCGTCCCGGGCGAGCTTGGCGAAACGCTGATCGGCCAGCTGGTCGACGTGCGCATCACCGAGAGCCTGGATTACACCCTGCGCGGCGACCTGGTCGCCAGCATTGATACGATTGCCAAAGCCAGTTGAAAAACCAGACACCCACCCAGCCTTCGTATTTCATTCCCGAGCCGCTCGATAACACGCGGCTCGCCCACCTTTGCGGCCCGCTCGACGAGAACCTGCGCCAGATCTCGGCCGCGCTCGACGTCACCATCTTCCGGCGCGGCGAGAAGTTCATCGTCAGCGGCACCAACGCCGAGCGCGCGGTCGAGCTGCTCGAGCGCTTCTACGCGGTGGCCAACAAGGTCGTGCCGATCGAGGAAGTGCAGCTGGCCCTGGTGGAACAGCGCGCCGGCCTGAAGCCGGCCATCGAAGCCGCCCCGGCGGCGGCCGAAGCCAGGAAAGAGCCTGGCGAATCGGTGAGCGAGGAAGCCGCCGAGCTCGAACGCGACGAATCCGGCGAGCTGGTCAGCCCGATGCTGAAGACCCGCCGCAGCGACCTGCGCGGCCGCACCCCGCACCAGATCCAGTACCTGAAGGCGGTGCTGGAGCACGACATCAGCTTCGGCATCGGCCCGGCCGGCACCGGCAAGACCTACCTGGCGGTGGCCTGCGCCGTCGACGCGCTGGAACGCGACGCCGTCAAGCGCATCATCCTGACCCGCCCGGCCGTGGAAGCCGGCGAGCGCCTCGGCTTTTTGCCGGGCGACTTCGCGCAGAAGGTCGACCCCTACCTGCGCCCGCTGTACGACGCGCTGTACGACCTGCTCGGCTTCGACCGCACGCAGAAGCTGTTCGAAAAACAGGTCATCGAGATCGCCCCGCTGGCCTTCATGCGCGGGCGCACGCTGAACCACGCCTTCGTGATCCTGGACGAAGCCCAGAACACGACGGTCGAGCAGATGAAGATGTTCCTCACCCGGATCGGCTTCGGCAGCAAGGCCGTGGTCACCGGCGACGTTACCCAGGTCGACCTGCACAAGACCCAGCGCAGCGGCCTGGTCGACGCGATGCACGTGCTGAAGGATGTGCGCGGCATCGCCTTCACCCAGTTCTCCAGCGCCGACGTGGTGCGCCACCCGCTGGTGGGCCGCATCGTGGATGCCTATGAAAAATCCGCCTCGATGCAGGAGCTCGGCGCCCTGCCCGGCGTGGCCAAACCCGTGACCCGAAATGCAAGAAAAAAAGCATAAGCTCGAACTGGACGTCCAGTATCCCGACACCCGCCTGGAAGCCTCGATCACCCCCGCGATGATCGAACGCTGGGTCCAGGCCTCCCTGCTCGGCCCGGCCGAACTGGCGATCCGCTTCGTCGACGCCGCGGAAGGCCAGCAGCTGAACCGCGACTACCGCGGCAAGGACTACGCGACCAACGTGCTGACCTTCGCCTACAACGAAGGCGCGGAGCTCGCGGACGACGAGCCGACCCAGGCCGACATCGTGCTCTGCACCGACGTGCTGCAGCGCGAAGCGGAGGAACAGAAGAAGACGGTCGAGGAACACGTCGCCCACCTGGTGGTCCACGGCGTACTGCACGCCCAGGGCTTCGACCACGAGAACGACGAGGAAGCCGAGGAGATGGAACAGCTCGAGCGCGACATCATGGAGGCGCTGGAGTATCCGGATCCGTATGCGGAGGATTAAAAGCTAAGCTACAACAACGTCATTCCCGCGCAGGCGGGAATCCAGGTTTTTCGGCAGATCGCACAGCTTGGGTCCCCGCCTGCGCGGGAATGACGTATCAAGGCCTCAGGCCTTCTTCAGCTGCTCCCCGATCGGCAGCTTCCGCACCCGCTTCCCCGTCGCCGCAAACACCGCATTGGCAATCGCCGGCGCAATTCCCGACGTCCCCGGTTCGCCGATCCCGCCCGGCTCGTCGTGGCTGTTGACGATGTACACCTCGACCGTCGGCGCTTCGTTCATGCGCATCACGCGGTAATCGCCGAAATTGGTCTGCTGCACCCGGCCCTTCTCGTGGGTGATCTGGTCCCATAAAGCGGCGCTGGCGCCGAACACGATGCCGCCTTCCATCTGGGCGACGATGGTGTCCGGGTTGATGTTCTGCCCGCAGTCGACCGCGCACACCACGCGGTGCACGCGGACGTCGCCGTCCGGTCCGACCGATACTTCCGCCACCTGCGACATATAGCTGCCGAAGGCGAATTGCGCCGACACGCCGCGCCCGACCTTGCGGCCCGCCACCGGCTTCAGCGGCTTTCCCCAGCCCGCCTTCGCGGCCGCCAGGTTCAGCACCGCCAGCGTGCGCGGCGATTTCTGCAGCAGCGCGCGCCGGAACGCCACCGGGTCGGTCTTGCCCGCATACGCCAGCTCGTCGATGAAGCTCTCGACGACGAAGATGTTGTGGGTCGGGCCGACGCCGCGCCAGAACGCGGTCGGCACGCCCGGCGGCTCGTGGCGCACGTACTCGACCCGCATCTCCGGGATCGTGTACTGCAGGTCGGCCGCGCCCTCCACCGCGTCCGGATCGACGCCGTTCTTGACCATCGGCGGGGCGAAGCGCGACATGATCGAGGAACCGGTCACGCGGTGGAACCAGGCGGTCGGCATGCCCTTGTTGTCGAGCTTCGCCGACAGGCGGTCATAATAATAGGGGCGGTACATATCGTGCTGGATGTCTTCCTCGCGCGTCCAGATGACCTTCAGCGGTCCCTTGGCCAGCCTGGCGAAGGCCACGGCCTGGATCACGTTATCGACTTCCAGCCGGCGCCCGAAGCCGCCGCCCAGGTAGTGGTTGTGCACCTTCACCTTCTCGACCGGCAGGCCGGCGAGCTTGGCCGCGGCGCCCTGCGCCAGCGCCGGGACCTGGGTGCCGACCCACAGGTCGCAGCCGTCGCCGCGCAGGTCGACCGTGCAGTTCATCGGTTCCATGGTCGCGTGCGCGAGGAAGGGCATCTCGTAGACCGCGTCGATGCGGCGCCCGCCTTCCTGGGCCAGCGCCTTCAGGGCGTCGCCCTTGTTGGTGGCGACGGCTCCCGTGCCCTCCGAGGCCTTGGCCATGTCGGCCACGATGGTCGCCGTGCTGACGTTGGCGTTCGGGCCGTCGTCGAATTGCGGCGCGGCTGCCGCCAGGCCCTGCTTCGCGGTCCAGAAGTTGTCGGCCACCACCGCCACCGCGCCTTCGATGCGCAGCACCTGGCGCACGCCCTTGACCGCCATTGCCTTGTGCTCGTCGACCGCCGTCACCTTGCCGCCGGTGACCGGCGAGGCCATCACCGCCGCGATGCCCATGTTCGGCAGGCGGGCGTCGATGCCGAACAGCGCCTGGCCGTTGACCTTGGCCGGCGAATCCAGGCGCTTCATCGACTTGCCGATCAGGGTGAAGTCGGCCGCGTCCTTCAGCGTCACGGTCTTCGGGAACTGCAGCTTCGAGGCGGCGTCGACCAGCTGGCCGAAATGGGCCGAGCGGTTCGAGGCGTCGTGGCGCACGGTGCCGGCCACCACTTTCAGCTCTTTCTCGTCGACCTTCCAGGTCTGGGCTGCGGCTTGTACCAGCACCGTGCGCACCTTGGCGCCGGCCTCGCGCAGCGGCTTCCAGGCGCCGCGCACCGAAGTCGAGCCGCCCGTCACCTGGCCGCCCAGCAGCGGATCGGCATACAGGCTGTTGTCGGCCGGCGCCTGCTCCAGCTTCACCTTGCCCAAGTCGGCGCCCAGTTCCTCCGCCAGCAGCATCGGCATCGAGGTGAAGGTGCCCTGCCCCATCTCGACCTTGTGGACGATGAGCGTGACGATGCCGTCGCGGTCGATGCGGATGAAGGCGTCGTGGGCCAGGCCCGCCGGCTCGGTGGCGGCGGTGGCGGCCTGGCCGACCGCCTTCTCGGGCGGCGGCTCCTTGCGGTCGTTCTGCCCTTCCTTGCCGTCGCCCACGCGCTGGCAGCCGAACAGCGAGAAGCCGAACAGCAGGCCGCCGCCGGCCACCGCGCCGGCCTTCATGAAGCCGCGGCGCGAATCCGATACCAATTTTTTGTCTTCTTTTTTCATGTGCTTCATCCTTATCAGTCTCGGGAGCCTCGAAAAGCGTAGCGAGCGGAAGCAGGCGTGGCCGGGAAGCGCAGCCGTACATCCGGTACGGCCGGTCCGCCGTAGCGGAGCATCGCAGGCCGCGCATGCGACGCGCAGCAGGTTTGCGAGGCTCCCATCACGCGGCCGCGATCTTGATGGCCTTGCGGATCCGGCCATAGGTGCCGCAGCGGCAGATGTTGCCGGCCATGGCGCCGTCGATGTCGGCATCGCTCGGCTTCGGGTTCGCCTGCAGCAGCGCGGTGGCCGACATGATCTGGCCCGACTGGCAATACCCGCACTGCACCACGTCGACCTGGCGCCACGCATCCTGCACCCTGGCGCCGACCGGATCGTTGCCGATCGCCTCGATGGTCGTGATCTTCTTGCCCGCCGCCGCCGACACCGGGGTGATGCAGGAGCGGATCGGCTGGCCGTCCAGGTGGACGGTGCAGGCGCCGCACAGGGCGACGCCGCAGCCGAACTTGGTGCCGGTCAGGCCCAGCACGTCGCGGATGGCCCACAGCAGGGGCATGTCGTCGGGGACGTCGAGATTGGTCGTGGTGCCGTTGATGTTCAGGGCGGGCATGGAGGCATCTCCTTCAGTAGCGAATGAACAACTATATGGCAAGCGCGGGCAGGGGCGGCGCACACATCCTTTCCGGCAAGCGAGCTGCATAAAAAACAGGCATGGCGGCTTTTGGTGTATCCTAATGCCCATCGCAACAACGGCTTCACGCCAACTATGCCCGAGCACCCTGCTGACGTCCGCACGGACGCCAAAACCCACCGGTCCCTATTCGAACGGCTGACCGCCCTGATCTCCCCCGAGCCCGAAAATCGCGCCGAGCTGCTCGAAGTGCTGCACGACGCCCACGAACGCAACCTCATCGACGCCGATGCCCTCTCCATGATCGAGGGCGTGTTCCAGGTTTCCGACCTGTCGGTGCGCGACATCATGGTTCCACGTTCGCAGATGGACGTCGTCGACATCACCAAGCCGATCGAGGAATGGCTGCCGGTCGTGCTGGAAACGGCGCACTCGCGCTTCCCCGCCATCGAGGGCGAACGCGACAAGGTGGTCGGGATCCTGCTGGCCAAGGACCTGCTGCGCTACTACGCCGAGGAATCCTTCGACGTGCGCGACATGCTGCGCCCGGCCATCTTCATCCCCGAATCGAAACGCCTGAACGTGCTGCTGCGCGACTTCCGCGCCAACCATAACCACATGGCCATCGTGGTCGACGAGTACAGCGGCGTGGCCGGCCTGATCACCATCGAGGACGTGCTCGAGCAGATCGTCGGCGACATCGAGGACGAATACGACTTCGATGAAGAAGAGGACAACGTCCTGTCGATCAAGGAAGGCCAGTTCGGCCCGCGCTGGCGCGTCAAGGCGCTCACCGAGATCGAGCAGTTCAACGAAGAGATCGGGGTCGACCTGCCCGAGGACGACGTCGACACCATCGGCGGCCTGGTGGCAAGCCACCTGGGACGCATGCCGCACAAGGGCGAGGTGTTCGACCTGGACAACCTGCGCTTCGAAGTGCTGCGCGCCGACGCGCGCCAGATCCACGTGCTGCTGGTCGAAAAACTGCCGTCGCGCGACGGCGACGACGAGCACGATTAACCCCGGATTAAAACACCGTCGCTCCCGCGCAGGCGGGGGCCCAGGTTGGGCGAGCGGACAATACGCATGCAAGCTTGGGCCGCCGCCTCCGCGGGGACGACGTAGCTAACGATACTGGACCACGCTTGATCCTGCGACGCCGTACCCGTACCGTCACCGCGCCGGACCCGGCGCTGCGCGGCACCCGTCCCTCCCTGCCCGGCCTGGCCATCGCCGCCATCGCCGGGGCCTTGAGCCTGTTCTCCTTCGAACCCTTCGGCTGGTGGCCGCTGCAGTTCCTGTGCCTGGCGTATTTCTTCTACCAGGTCGGGATGGGCAGCTCGACCCGCCGCGCCGCCTGGCTCGGCTGGGCCTTCGGCTTCGGCTGGTCGGTGGCCGGCATGCACTGGCTGTATATCGCCCTGAACCGCTTCGGCGGGCTGGCGGCGCCGCTGTCGGCCGCCGCGATCGCCCTGCTCGGCCTGTACATGGGCCTGTTCGCCGCCTTCGCCGCGGGCGCCGCCACCTGGCTGAGGAAGCGCTGGTCGCTGCCGGTTCCGGCCTTCCTGCTGCTGGTATTCCCGGCCCTGTGGGGCGTGTCGGAATGGATGCGCGGCTGGGTCTTCACGGGCTTCCCCTGGGCCGCTTCCGGTTATGCGCACAACGTCGCGCCCCTCGGCGGCTTCGCCCCCATCCTCGGCGTGTACGGCATCGGCGTGCTGGTGGCCCTGTGCGCCGCCAGCCTGGTGATGCTGACCCAGCGCCGCAAGCTGCCGGCGCTCGGCCTGGCGGCGGCCGTGCTGGCGGCCGGCTGGGGCCTGTCGCATGTCGAATGGACCCATCCCGCCGGCCAGCCGATCAGCGTGCGCCTGCTGCAGGGGAACATCCGCCAGGACGAGAAGTTTGCCTCCGCCTACCTGGGCGAGATCCTGACGCGCTACCGCGACATGATGACCGCCGCGCCGGCCGACCTGATCGCCGCGCCGGAAACCGCGATTCCCGTGTTCCCGCAACAGCTGCCGCCCGAGTACCTGGCCGGCTTCAACGAGTACGCCAGGCGCACCGGCAGCTTCTACCTGTTCGGCATTCCGCTGGCCGACGGTCCCGATGCCTATGCCAACAGCGTCGCCGGCATCGGCCCGCAGGGCCAGTCCTACCGCTACGACAAGCACCACCTGGTGCCGTTCGGCGAATTCATCCCGACCGGCTTCCGCTGGTTCACCAACCTGATGAACATCCCGCTGGGCGACTTCACCCGCGGCGCGGCGGTACAGGCGCCATTCCCGGTGAAGGACCAGCTGGTGCTGCCCAACGTCTGCTATGAGGACGTGTTCGGCGAGGAGATCGCACGGCAGCTGCGCGATGCCCCGCGCCCGGCCACGCTGCTGCTGAACGTGTCGAACCTGGCCTGGTACGGCGAGTCGGTGGCGATTCCGCAGCACCTGCAGATCTCGCGCATGCGCTCGCTCGAAACGGGCCGGCCGATGCTGCGTGCGACCAACAACGGCGCCACCGCCATCATCGACGGCCGCGGCCGGGTCCAGCAGGTCATCCCCTACTACCGCCAGGACGTGCTCGCGGCGAAGGTGCAGGGCATGGCCGGCAGCACGCCGTATATCCGCTTCGGCAACCTGGCGTTCCTGCTGCTCGCCGCGCTGATGCTGGGCGGGGCCTGGCTGGGCGGGACGTTGCGCAAACGTGCTGCTACCGAAGATAAATGAGCCGAACCCCGGCTGAATCGCGATTCGATTTCGGGTCAGTCGTCAAAACCCGCTAAAATTGGCCTTTTAGCAAACTCACCGTGTTCGCGGCCCGCGTGCCCGAAGCCGACATACAGCTTTACGCCCAAAGATGCTCACATTCCAACAAATCATTTTGACCTTGCAAACCTACTGGGACAAGCAAGGTTGCGCCCTGCTCCAGCCGTACGACATGGAAGTCGGCGCGGGCACCTTCCACACCGGCACCTTCCTGCGCGCGATCGGCCCCGAGCCGTGGCGCGCCGCCTACGTCCAGCCCTCGCGCCGCCCGAAGGACGGCCGCTACGGCGAGAACCCGAACCGCCTGCAGCACTATTACCAGTACCAGGTGGTGCTCAAGCCGGCCCCGGAAAACATCCTCGACCTCTACCTCGGCTCGCTGGAAGCGCTGGGCCTGGACCTGAAGAAGAACGACGTCCGCTTCGTCGAGGACGACTGGGAAAGCCCGACCCTGGGCGCCTGGGGGCTGGGCTGGGAAGTCTGGCTGAACGGCATGGAGGTGACGCAGTTCACCTATTTCCAGCAGGTCGGCGGCCTGGATTGCAAGCCGGTGCTGGGCGAGATCACCTACGGCATCGAGCGCCTGGCGATGTACCTGCAGGGCGTCGAGAACGTGTACGACCTGGTCTGGACCGAGTGGGAAGAAAACGGCGTCAGGAAGACGCTGAGCTACGGCGACGTGTTCCACCAGAACGAGGTCGAACAGTCGACCTACAACTTCGAGCACACCAACGCCGAGCTGCTGTTCCAGGCCTTCGGCAACCACGAGTCCGAGGCCAAGCGCCTGATCGAACTGGAGCTGACCCTGCCGGCCTACGAGCAGATCATGAAGGCGTCGCACAGCTTCAACCTGCTGGACGCGCGCGGCGCGATCTCCGTCACCGAGCGCGCCGCCTACATCGGCCGCGTGCGCACGCTGTCGCGCATGGTCGCCCAGGCCTACTACGATTCGCGCGAGAAGCTCGGCTTCCCGATGCTGCCCAGGAGCGCAGACGTGAATGCCGAAGACGTCAAAGTCGGCTGAGCCCAGAACAGAAGAATAGAACGATCATGAACCAGACTTTACTTGCCCAGACCTTGCTAATTGAGCTGCAGACTGAAGAGCTGCCGCCGAAAGCCCTCGTCAAACTGGGCGCCGCTTTTGCGAACGGCATCGCCAATGGCCTGAAGGCGCGCGACTTCCTTGAAGCCGACAGCGTCGTCACCGCTTACTCCACCCCGCGCCGCCTGGCGGTATCGATCACGAACGTGCGCCCGACCTCGCCGGACAAGGCGATCCGCGAAAAGGTGCTGCCGGTCGCGGTCGCCCTGGACAAGGACGGCAACCCCACCGCGCCGCTGGCCAAGAAGCTGGCCGCACTGGGCTTTCCCGACTTGAAGATCGGCGACCTCGAACGCGCCCAGGACGGCAAGGCCGAGAGCTTCTTCTACAGCCATACCGCGCCGGGCAGCGCCCTCGCCGACGGCCTGCAGCCGGTGCTGGAAGAAGCCGTCGCCAAGCTGCCGATCCCGAAGGTCATGAGCTACCAGCGCCCGGACGGCGAGACCGTCCAGTTCGTGCGCCCGGTGCACTCGCTGCTGGCCCTGCACGGCGACGCCGTCGTGCCGCTGTCGCTGCTGGGCCTGTCGAGCGGCCGCGCCACCCTGGGCCACCGCTTCCTGTCGAACGGCCAGCCCTTCGACATCGCCCACCCCGACCAGTACGCCGCCGTGCTGAAGGAACAGGGCAAGGTGGTCGCCAGTTCCGAAGAGCGCAAGGAAGCGATCCGCACCCAGCTGCTGGCCAAGGCCGGCGCCGACCAGGTCCTGATGCCGGAATCGCTGCTGGACGAAGTCGCCGCCCTGGTCGAATGGCCGGTGGTGTACGAATGCCAGTTCGAGGAAGTGTTCCTGTCGGTGCCGCAGGAATGCCTGATCCTGACCATGCAGACCAACCAGAAATACTTCGCGCTGACCGACGCGGATGGCAAGCTGCGCTCGCGCTTCCTGATCGTCTCGAACCTGCAGACCGATGACCCGAGCGCCATCGTCGGCGGCAACGAGCGCGTGGTGCGCCCGCGCCTGTCGGACGCCAAGTTCTTCTTCGAGCAGGACAAGAAGAAGTCGCTGGAAGCACGCCTGCCGCTGCTGGCCAACGTGGTCTACCACAACAAGCTCGGCACCCAGCTGGAACGCACCCAGCGCGTGACCCGCCTGGCCGGCGCCATCGCGCGCCGCCTCGGCTACGACGTGCTGCTGGCAGAACGCGGCGCCCAGCTGGCCAAGACCGACCTGCTGACCGACATGGTCGGCGAGTTCCCGGAACTGCAGGGCATCATGGGCACCTACTATGCCCGCAACGACGGCGAGAACGAGGAAGTCGCGCTGGCCGCTTCCGAGCACTACCAGCCGCGCTTCTCCGGCGACGCCCTGCCCTCGACCAACACCGGACTGGTGGTGGCGCTGGCGGACAAGCTGGAAACCCTGGTCGGCATCTGGTCGATCGGCCTGCAGCCGACCGGCGAGAAAGACCCGTTCGCGCTGCGCCGCCATGCCCTGGGCGTGATGCGCATGCTGGTCGAAAAGCGCCTGCCGCTGGCCCTGTCCGAACTGCTGGGCGACGCCGCCGGCGTGTTCGACTACATGGAGAGCTTCAAGGATCCGCGTGCGGAAGTGACGGCCTTCATGCTGGACCGCCTGCGCGGCATGCTGCGCGAACGCGGTTTCTCGCCGAACGAGGTCGAAGCGGTGCTGGCCCAGAACCCGGACCGCGTCGACGACGTGGTGCAGCGCCTGGAAGCCGTGCAGTCCTTCGCTGCCCTGCCGGAAAGCGCCTCGCTGGCCGCCGCCAACAAGCGCATCTCGAACATCCTCAAGAAGAACGAGGAAGCCCTGGCCCAGGCAGGATCGGTGGACCCGGCCGTGCTGCAGGACGATGCCGAGAGGAAGCTGTACGCCAGCGTGCTGCGCGTGCAGCCGGAAGTCGACAGCGCCTTCGAGCGCGGCGACTTCACCGGCACGCTCAAGACCCTGGCCCAGCTGCGCGACGACGTCGACGCCTTCTTCAACGACGTGATGGTGATGGCCGACGACGTCAAGCTGCGCAACAACCGCCTGGCCCTGCTCGCCATCCTGCACCGCATGATGAACCGCGTGGCCGACATTTCGAAGCTGGCAGCATGAAGCTCGTGATCCTCGACCGGGACGGCGTCATCAACCATGACTCCCCCGAGTTCATCAAGTCGCCCGCCGAGTGGATCCCGATCCCGGGATCGCTCGAGGCGATCGCGCGCCTGAACCAGGCCGGCTACCGGGTGGTGGTGGCGTCGAACCAGTCGGGCATCGCGCGCGAGCTGTTCGACATCGCCACGCTGAACGCGATCCACCAGAAGATGCACGCGGCGGCGCAGCTGGTCGGCGCCGACATCGACGCCATCTTCTTCTGCCCGCACGCGGCGATCGACAACTGCGACTGCCGCAAGCCGAAGGCCGGCATGTACGAGGAGATCGCCAAGCGCTTCAAGGTCAGCCTGAAGGGCGTGCCGACGGTCGGCGATTCGCTGCGCGACCTGCAGGCCGGCTTCATCAGCGGCTGCGCGCCCTACCTGGTCCTGACCGGCAAGGGCGAGAAGACCTTCGCCACCGGCGGCCTGCCGCCCGGCACCCAGGTCTTTCCAGACCTCGCGGCGATGGTTACTGCCTTCCTCAAGCAACCTGCCTCTAGTCCGCCTGCCGGTTGATCTGCTAAGCTAAGCTGGTCTTAGCGAAGCATCAAGCCCGCACCACCGTCCGATCCATGTCCCGGAGACCGTTCTTGCGTACTGCCACCCTGTTCCTGCGTTCCCTGTTGTTCACGATCGTGATGGTGGTCGCCACCGTCGTCTGGGCCTGCGTCTGCTTCCTCGCCGCGCCCTTCCCGTACAACACGCGCTTCTGGGTCACGTCGCGCTGGAACGTCTTCATCATCTGGTGTGCCAAGGTCATCTGCGGCATCCGCTACCAGGTCCGGGGCTACGAGAACCTGCCGGACGCCCCCGTGGTCCTGCTGTCGAAGCACCAGTCGGCCTGGGAGACCATCTTCCTGCTGCCGAACATGAAGCGGCCGCTGGTTTTCGTCTTCAAGAAGGAAATCCTGTACATCCCCTTCTTCGGCTGGGCCATGGCGCTGCTGCGCATGATCCCGATCGACCGCAAGCGCGGCAAGCGCGCCTTCGCCGATGTGGTCAGGCACGGCAAGCGCCGCCTGGCCGACGGCCAGTGGATCATCATGTTCCCCGAAGGGACCCGCATCCCGGTCGGACAGAAAGGCCAGTACAAGAGCGGCGGCACGCGCCTGGCGATGGCAACCGGCGCCGCGGTGGTGCCGATCGCCCACAATTCGGGCGAGTGCTGGCCCAAGAACTCGTTCATCAAGCGCCCGGGCTTGATCACCGTCTCGATTGGCAAGCCGATATCGCCGGAAAACCACACTCCCGACAGTCTGATGCAAGAGGTCGAAAATTGGATAGAATCGGAAATGCGCGTCATTTCGCCCCACGCCTACTGAGGTACCTGAACGAGCTGGGCGCGCAGACCAAAGCACCATCCAAAGCACCATCGCTGCAGCCCACCATGACCTCCCCCAAGATCGACGCGACACAGCTCGAGCTGTTCGCGCAAGAACTGTTCGCGGCACTTAAACCTGCCGCATCGCCTGCGCCGGCGCCAAAGACGCCGGCGCCGCTGTTCAAGGCGCCCCCTACGCCGACCCGCACCCTGCCGGTGCCGCCGGTCGGCCCGAACGATCCTCCGCTGCGCAAGATCCAGCTCGGTTCGCACACCGTCCACTACGTGCTGCGCCGCTCGGCGCGGCGCTCCCACGGCTTCATGATCAGCGACGACGGCCTGCACGTGACCTCGCCGCGGCGCGCGCCGCTGGACGACATCGAGCGCGCCATCCGCGCCAAGCAGGGCTGGATCCTGACCAAGCTGTTCGAGCGCGCCGAGCGGCGCACGATGCGCGAGCAGCGGGCGCCGGTGGAATGGGTGGACGGCGCGCGCCTGCCCTACCTGGGCGGCGAGATCGTGCTGCGCCTGCAGGACGCCGTGCGCAGCCACTGCATATTCGATGCGGAGTCGCGCGAACTGCGCCTGGGCGTGACGCCGAACCTGGAAGAGTGGCAGATCCGCGAGCGGGTCAAGCTGTGGTTCCAGGACGAAGCCAGGCGCATGTTCCGCGAACGCCTGGACCTGTACGCGCCGCGCATGGAGGTGAGCTACAACGCGTTCGCGCTGTCGTCGGCCGACACGCGCTGGGGCTCGTGCACGGTGGCCGGCAACATCCGCCTGAACTGGAAGCTGATCCATTACCCGCTGGCGCTGCTGGATTACGTGGTGGTGCACGAACTGGCCCACCTGCGCGAAATGAACCACAGCCCTGCCTTCTGGGCCGTGGTGGGTGAAGTCTTCCCGGACTACGACGGCGCCAGGGCGGCGCTCAGGAAGCGTTCGATCGAGATGCCGGTGCTATTTCCCGACGAATGACGCAGGGTGGGCACAAGGTGCCCACGCGTGACGTTCGCAAATCGCCGGCCTTCGCGCGGGCACGGGGTGCCCGCCCTAGGTTTATGCAGCGCCTCGCAATTGAAGTTCCCCCGCCGCGCGCGCCGCGGCGATTCCCCTCATCGCATCGACCTCTTTCGCGCTCAGGCAGCGGAACGGGATCGGCAAAGTGCCGCGCTTGAGCACCATCATGAAGCCATTCGTGTAGGTGCGGATGCGCGCCACGTCGTCCCAGCCGATCAGGGTCACGCCGGTGTCGCTGGTGCGCACGATCCCGTGCTGGTCGATGGTGAATTCGTAGGTGCGGCGTCCGCGGCGCAGCAGCACGAAGTGCATGGCTGCCGCCACGGTGCTCTTGATGCGCAGGTAGAGGCCCATCGGCCAATGGATGCGGCGGCGGCGGATCAGGTAGCCGCCGTGTTCCCACATGAAGCGGATGTATTCGGCGAGCGAATAACGGACCCAGAAATGCAGGCTGTAGAGCGCTGCGGGAGGATGCACGACCGGAATCGGCGCCGGCGGCATCGCATCGGCTCCCAGATCCGTCATTTCAGGTGCGTCCATGAGCGCGGCGCCGCCATCCACGTTGCCGCCCGCTCGCGCACGATTAGACCACAACATGTGCATCCCCTATCGTTTTCCAAGCTAAGGAGAATGGTAACAAAAGTTAACGAATAAATTGTCGCAAGAGTTCAACAGTGCGCACGGTTGCGCCACGATGACGTCCGGCGAAGGCGATTGCCTGTTCGCTCATGCGCGCGCGGGCGGCAGTGTCGCCCAGCAGCCGCGCCGCCTCGGCCAGCAGCGCGCCGGCATCCGGCACGCGCAGGGCTGCGCCGGCCTCGACGGCTTCCTCGGTCGCCTGCAGGAAGTTGAAGGTATGTTCGCCGACCAGCACCGGCTTGCCGACGGCGCAGGCTTCGATCAGGTTCTGGCCGCCCAGCGGCAGCAGGCTGCCGCCAATGAAGGCGCAGTCGCAGGCTGAATAATAGGCGAACAGCTCGCCCATCGAATCGCCCAGCAGTACCTCGGTGTCAACCTGCTCCGGCAAGGCAGACCTGCGCGAGAAACGCAACCCGCGTTCCTCGACCATGCGCGCGACCTCGTCGAAGCGCTGCGGATGGCGCGGCACCAGCACCAGCAGCATGCCGGCAGGCTTGTCCGCCAGCGCGCGGTACGCATCAAGGATGAGCGCTTCCTCGCCCTCGCGGGTCGAAGCGCACAGCAGCACCGGACGCTGCGCGAAACGCGCGCGCAGCATGGCGCCGGTCTGCAGCGCCGCCTCGGGCGGCACCACGTCGAACTTGATGTTGCCGGTGACGGCGACATGCGGCGCGCCCAGCGAGGCGATGCGCGCGGCATCCGCCTCGGTCTGGGCTGCCGCCACGGTGATGCCGCGCGCCGCTTCCGTCATCAGGCCGCCGAAGCGCCGGCCGCGCCGCAGCGAGCGCTCGGACAGGCGGGCATTCACCAGCGCCACCGGCACGCCGTGCGTGGCGCAGCCGGCGATCAGGTTCGGCCACACCTCGGTCTCCATCAGGATGCAGATCGCGGGTTCGAAATGGCGCAGGAAGCGCCCGACCATGAAGCCGGTATCGTAGGGCAGGAAGGACTGGACCACGCGTTCGCCATGCCTGGAGAACAGGGCCTTGCCGGTGGCGCGGCCGGTCGGCGTCATGTGGGTCAGCAGGATGCGGCAGTCGGGCCAGGCGCGCAGCAGGGCTTCGACCAGCGGCTCGGCGGCGCGGGTCTCGCCGACCGATACGGCATGGACCATGATGGTGCGTCGCAGTTGCCGGTCCGGGCCCGGCTTGCGTCCGTAGAAGCCCAGCCGTTCTCCGAGATGCGCGCGGTAGCCCGGCTCCTGGCGCCCGCGCCACCACAGGCGGCACAGCACCAGCGGCAGCGCCAGCCACCACATCAGGGAATAGAACAGCCGCATCAGGTCTTCTCCAGCAGGCTGCGCGCGGCGGCCACGACCTCGTTCACGGAAGGCGGACTGCCCGTATCGCCGAGGTTGACGATGCGCGGCGACCAGTTGCCTTCGGTTTTCCAGCGCGGCGAATCGCAGTAGATCTCGACCGTGGGCCGCACGAACGCGGCGGCGATGTGGGTCAGGCCGGTGTCGACGCCGACCGCCAGCGCCGCGTGGCGGGCCAGTTCGACCGCATCCATCATCGACAGCTTCGGCAGCACGGTGGCATTCGGCAGCGCGGCGGCCAGGCGTTCCGCTTCTTCCTTTTCCCCGGGCGAACCCCAGGGCAGCAGGATGCTCAGCGGCGCCAGCGCATGGCCGAGCGCGATCCAGTGTCCGGTCGCCCACTTCTTGGCGTCGCGTGCGGTCCCGTGGAAGAACACCGCGTAATCGCCGGCCGGCATCCAGGCCGGGCGCCGCTCCGGGTCGGGCGCCGGCAGGCCGAAGTCGGGCGGCGTGTCGAGCGCATAGCCGAGCGCCGCGGCGGCGACGGCGCGGCCGCGCTGCACCGCATGGGTGCGCGGCTCGACCGGGATGCTGCGGCTGTGGAAGATGCGCGACGCGCCTTCGTAGCCGGAATCCTCGGTGCCGTTCGCCATCCCGACCTTCTGGCCGCCCTTGCGCACGCGTGCGGCGGCCATCACGAGGCCGGTCTTGATCAGGCCCTGGGTGTCGAGCACATAGTCGTATTCTTCGGCGCGCAGGTCGCGGAAGAAGGCGCGCACTTCGGCACGCACGGCCTTATCCTTGAGCCCTTTTTTCCAGCGCCGCAGCGCGAACGGGATCACCTTGCGCACGTGCGGGTTCAGGCGCACCAGGCTGACATAGCCCTCTTCCACCACCCAGTCGACCTGGGCATCGGGATGGTGGCGCAGGATGTCGGCCACCATCGGCAGGTTGTGCAGGACGTCGCCCAGGGACGACACCCGCACCAGCAGGATCTTCATCAGAATGGCAGGTGGGCGTCGGGCTTGGCGGCCAGGATCACGCGCGCGAATTCCTTCTGGATGCGCGCCAGGGCTTCGGGAGTCTCGCCTTCGAAGCGCAGCACCACCACCGGGGTGGTGTTCGAGCCGCGCGCCAGGCCGAAGCCGTCGGCGTACTCGACGCGCAGGCCGTCGATGTCGATTACGCGTTCGGCGCCCGGGAACTCGGCGTCCGTGCGCAGCTTCTCGATCAGCGCGAAGTTCTCGCCTTCCTGCAGGTGCAGGTGCAGTTCCGGGGTGCTGCTGGCGATCGGCAGCGCGTTCAGCACCGCCGACGGATCCGCGCTCCTGGTCAGGATCTCGAGCAGGCGCGCACCGGTGTACAGGCCGTCGTCGAAGCCGAACCAGCGGTCCTTCCAGAAGATGTGGCCGCTCATCTCGCCGCCCAGCGGGGCGCCGGTTTCCTTCAGCTTGGCCTTGACCAGCGAGTGGCCGGTCTTCCACATCAGCGGGCGGCCGCCGTGCTGTTCGATCCAGGGGCCGAGGTGGCGCGTGCACTTGACGTCGTACAGGATCTCGGCGCCCGGGTTGCGCGACAGGACGTCGGCCGCGAACAGCATCATCTGGCGGTCCGGGAAGATGATCTGGCCATCCTTGGTCACGACGCCGAGGCGGTCGCCGTCGCCGTCGAAGGCCAGGCCGATCTCGGCGTCGCCGTTCTTCACAGCCTCGATCAGGTCCTGCAGGTTTTCGGGGTGCGCCGGATCCGGGTGGTGGTTCGGGAAGTGGCCGTCGACTTCGCAGAACAGCTCGGTGACTTCGCAGCCCATGGCGCGGTACAGTTCGCCGACGAAGGCGCCGGCCACGCCGTTGCCGGCATCGACCGCGATCCTGATCGGGCGGGCGATCCTGACGTCGCCGACGATGCGCTGGATGTAGGCGTCGCGGATATCGTGGGTGCCGTAGGCGCCCTGCCGTGCCGCCGGTGCGAAATCGCCGCGCTCGATCGACTGGTACAGGGCCTGGATGGCGTCGCCGTAGATCGCTTCGCCGGCCAGCACCATCTTGAAGCCGTTGTAGTCGGGCGGGTTATGGCTGCCGGTGACCATGATGCCGGAACGCGCGTCCAGCACATTGGTGGCGAAATACACCATCGGCGTCGCGACCATGCCGAGGTCGATCACGTCCACGCCCGCTTCGCGCAGGCCCTCGGCCAGCGCAGCCGCCAGTTCGGGGCCGGACAGGCGGCCATCACGGCCGATCACGACCTTGCGTTCCCCTTTCGCCAGCGCCGCGGCGCCGAAGGCCTGGCCGATCTTTTTCGCGATCCCTGCGTCGAGCGTACTACCGAGCACGCCGCGGATGTCATATGCCTTGAAGATCGTTTTCGAGAGAGGGACCATTGCTTTTACCTTGAGCTTGTGAAGCTGACATTGTAATGGCAAGCGCGGGAGCGTGGGAACGATGCGCTCTGCAGTGCGGCGGGCGCGGTCTGGATGGCCGGATAGGCCGGGGAAAGGAAATACGAAAGATGGCAATGCGGGAGGGCGATCGGGAAACGATCATCGATGCGACAATCCGCCGCCGCGGATCAGGCGGCGGCGAGAGCGGGGAGTGTCTTCAGACGCGCAGCTTGTCCAGCGATTTACCGCCTTCGACCCATTCCTTCACCCATTTCGGCTGGCGGCCGCGGCCGGTCCACTGCTGGGATTCATCGTCGGGATTACGATAACGAACGGCGACCGAACCCGATTTGGTGCCGGTCTTGGCGCCACGGCCGCCGGCAGCGATCAGGTCTTTCAGCGGAACGCCCACGCTTTGCGCGATCGCCATGATCTGCTCGCGGGCTTTTTGCACTTCCTGCTGCTCGCGCTGTTTCATCTCCTGCTTGATCTGCTCCTGCAGGTTACGCAAATCGCCCAAGGACATATTAGACAGATCCATCATCGTTCCTTTGTAAGTGTTAAGTTGAAACAGATTTTATCGAAATCTCACCAATTGTCGCAATATACACCATCCGCAATAATCCGTTAGTTCTTTTTGTTCCAAATCAGCCAGCGTGGGGACTTGAATCGAACAATACGCGCGTACAACCAGACGTAACTGATAATGAACAACAAACAGAAGAATATCAGGGGCCCCGTATATCGCCAGAACACGGTTGCCGGAATCACTGCGGTGAGAGAAAACAGCCACAGGTAAGGCGACGTGCGCGCATTCCGTTTCATCAGTGCGCGCGCCTCCTTGCGGCCTACCGTCCATTGCACGATGCGCCGGAAAATCAGGCTATGCAGGTGAATACCATCGGGCATAGCCGGGGATTTTCCCCGCACAAACATGCGCCGATAAGCAGAAAACAGGGTTTCGAAAGCCGGATAAATCAACAGTAATGCGGGATACCAGGTGGATACGGTGGGATTGCGCATCACCAGCAGCAGAGCCAGTTCGCCCAGCATGAAACCAATGAAGTAGGCGCCGCCGTCGCCGAGGAAAATCAGCCCGACCGGGTAATTCCAGATGAGGAAGCCGGCGGTCGCGCCAGCCACCGTCAGCGCCGACACCAGCACGAACATGTCGCCAACCTGCCAGGCGACATAGGCCAGCGATACCAGCATGAAAATCGTGACCACGCTGGCCAGTCCATTGAAACCATCGATGATATTTACCGCATTCGCGATCCCGGCCACCGCCAGCACCGTCAAGGGCAGCACGATCCACGGCGAAATCAGGTTCCAGCTCATGAACGGCATATCCAGCCGCGCGATTTTCGCGTCCAGCACCAGATATCCGAGCAGGGCCGCGACCATGGTTAATACCAGGCGCCGCGACGGCCGCACTTTGCCGGTATAGTCTTCGAGGATTCCGCCGACAAAGGCGATCGACGAGCAGACCAGCAGCGCCAGCAGCCAATAACCGAGGGACGGCTCGCGCCATACCGAAATCCCCGCGCTGGTGGCGACCGCCAGGAAAATCGGCAGCCCGCCGATCCGCGCCACGTCATGCAAATGCACCTTCTGAACACCGCCGAAATTGTTGTCGAGCGCAGGTCCGTGCAATTTCGAATGCTTGATGACCAGCAGGGTCAGCAATGCAGAGGAGACAAAGCTCACAAGGAATGAAAACATTTATTATTCTTCAGACGCAATAGCCGACAAGCCGATCCGTATGCAAGCCGGCGATATATGCACCGGCCGCCGATTATTTCATGCACGCTGCGGCAAAATGCCATTGTACTGGATTAACGACCTGCCCCGGAACTCAGGAGTTTACGCGCGCATGACTTGATACGATTGACGAAGATCGGCATTTTCCCCGGCCTGGCCCCGCAGCGTGTCGGCTTTTACATTTAGAAATGAACAAGCGGTCCCTGCATGAATTCGTCCAAATACATTAGTATCGCCATATGATGAAAACCTATGTGATTGGCGACCTGCAGGGCTGCGCCCATGAAGCCGGCCTGCTGCTGGAACGTATTGCGGCCGACGCGCAGGCGATGAAGGAAGCGCGCATCCTGTTCGTCGGCGACCTGATCAACCGCGGACCGGAATCGCTGGCCGCGCTGCGGCGCATGAAGGCGCTGTCCGAAAGCAGCGGCGGGCGTATCGAAGCCCTGCTCGGCAACCACGACCTGCATTTGCTGGCGGTGGCGGCCGGCGTCCAGAAGGCGAGCCGCTCGGACACCCTGGACGAGATCCTGGAAGCCCCCGACCGCGAGGAACTGATCGCCTGGCTGCGCCGGCGCCCGCTGGCGATGTTCGTCGACGCCCATCTGCTGGTGCACGCCGGCGTGCCGCCGCAGTGGAGCGCCGAACAGACCATGCAGCTGGCGGCCGAGGTCGAGGCGGTGCTGCGCGGCGACGGCTGGGTCGATTTCCTGGCCCGGATGTACGGCAACCAGCCGGACCGCTGGGACGACTCCCTGACCGGCGTCGACCGCCTGCGCTGCATCGTCAACGCCCTCACCCGCATGCGCCTGTGCTGGCCGGACGGGCGCATGGACTTCATGCACAAGGAAAGCGACAAGGGCCCGGAGGGTTCGGACCTGCTGCCCTGGTTCGACGTGCCGGGCCGCCGCACGGCCGGCGTCACCGTCGTGTTCGGGCACTGGTCGGCCATGGGCCTGGTGCTGCGCCCCAACCTGGTGGGCGTGGACAGCGGCTGCGTGTGGGGCGGCAAGCTGACGGCGGTGTGCCTGGACGACCGTACGCTGCTGCAGGTGGATTGTCCCGAATATCGGCCGCACAGCGGCAAGAAATAATCCGCCGCTGGCTTATGCCCGTCATTCCAGCCAAGTCCTGCTTGAGCTATCGACATGCTTCCAGACTTGGGTTCCCGCCTTCGCGGGAACGACGGTGTTCACTGCCCAGGAAGACGGTGCTTACTGCGCCGGATCGCGCGCACTCACGCCCAGCGCCGCTCCGATCGCATCATGCGCCACCCTGGCCAGCTCGCGCCGGTGCGCACCATGCGTATCGATCGGCGCCAGGCAGGCCAGGCGGGCGATCACGCGCTCGCCGCCGAGGATGCGGAAGATACTGTCCACGAAGGTGGTCTCGCCGGTATAGTCGACCGCGGGGTGCCAGCCGCCCGCGCCATCGACATAGGACAGGGCATACGGCTGCACCGGGACCTTCGCGTCGATCGCCGCCTCGAACAGGTTGGCGTGGAAAGGCAGCAGGCTGCCCTGGGTGGCCGTGGTCCCCTCCGGGAAGAAGGCCACGCGCTGGTGCTGGGCCAGGGCGTCCACCAGGCCCTTGAAGATGTGGCGCAGGTCGCGCCGGCTGCCGCGCGCGATGAACACGGTGCCGGCCTGCGCGACCAGCCAGCCGAGCACCGGCCAGGCGCGGATCTCGGCCTTGGCCACGAAGCGGCAGGGATGCAGGGCATTGATGACGAAGATGTCGAGCCAGGAGATATGGTTCGACACGATCAGCGCGTGCTGCAGCGGCGCGTGGCCGGCGCCGGCATCGCGCGCGACCTCGACCCGGCAGATCCGCAGCAGGCGCGCCGACCAGCGCCGCACCAGGCGCTCGCGCAAGGCTGCGCCGGCCCAGGGGAAGACCAGCGCGCAGGTCGCCAGGCCTTGCAGCAGGTGGAGGACGAGGCGCGCGAGGCGCCCCGCAAGCCGGATATTCACTGCCGGGAGCTCAACGCTCCCAGGCCAGGTGGCCGGCGACGATGGTCGCCTTCACCTGTCCGGACAGCTCGTAGCCGAGGAAAGGCGTGTGCTTGCCCTGGCTGGCCAGCGCGCTTGGCGCGACCTGCCAGCGCGCCTGCGGATCGAACACGACCACGTCGGCATTCGCGCCGACCGACAGGGTGCCCGCCGGCAGGCCCGCCATGCGCGCCGGATCCGCCGTGATCTTGCGGATCGCCTGCGCCAGCGCATCGCTGCCGTTCGAATTGCGCTGGTCTTCGGCCCACTTCAGCATCAGCGACAGCAGCAGCTCCAGGCCGGTGGCGCCGGGCGAGGCTTCGGCGAAAGGCAGCAGCTTTTCGTCGTCGTCGACCGGGGTGTGGTCCGAGCATACGGCGTCGATGGTGCCGTCGAGCAGCGCGGCGCGGATCGCTTCGCGGTCGCGCTGGCTGCGCAGCGGCGGCGTCAGGCGCGCGTTCGGGTCGAAGAAGCCGATGTCGGCATCGGTCATGTGCAGGTGGTGCACGCCGACGTCGCAGGTGACCGGCAGGCCTTCCTGCTTCGCCGAACGAATCAATTCCAGCGCGGCGGCCGAGGAAATGCGGCACAGGTGCACGCGCGCGCCCGAAGCACGCATCAGCTCGAAGATGGTGTGCAGGGCGATGGTCTCGGACATCACCGGCACGCCCGACAGGCCCAGGCGCGAAGCCAGCGGGCCGGCATGGGCGACGCCGCCGAAACCGATGTAGGGATCCTGCGGCCGCAGCCAGACGGTGTAGCCGAAGGTCTTCGCATACTGCAGGGCGCGCAGCAGCACGGTGGTGTCGGTGATCGGCGACTCGGCCTGGGCGAAGCCGATGCAGCCGGCCTCGGTCAGCTCGGCCATTTCGGTCAGGGCCTGGCCCTTCAGGCCGACGGTCAGCGCGCCGAGTGGATGCACATTGGCCTGGTTCAGGATGCGCGCGCGGTGCTTGAGCATCTCGACCAGGCCCGGCTCGTCGAGCACCGGGTCGGTATCCGGCGGGCACACCAGGGTGGTCACGCCGCCCTGCACCGCCGCCTGCATTTCCGATTCCAGCGTGGCCTTGTATTCGTAGCCCGGCTCGCGCAGGCGCGCCGAGAGGTCGACCAGGCCCGGCGCCACCACCAGGCCGGCGGCGTCGATGGTGCGCTCGGCCGTGAAGCCTGCCGGCGCGCCGCCCACGGCGGCGATCTTGCCGTCGGCGATGTACAGGTCCTGCACGGCGTCGATGCCGTTTGCCGGGTCGATCACCCGGCCGTTCTTGATATGCAAATTCATCATGCGTGCGTCCCTGCCAGAATGCTCATCACCGCCATCCGCGTGGCGATGCCGAAGGTAACCTGCGGCAGGATCACCGCCTGCGCGCCGTCCGCCACCTTTGAATCGATCTCGACACCGCGGTTGATCGGGCCGGGGTGCATCACGATCGCGTCCGGCTTTGCCAGCGCCAGCCGTTCCGGCGTCAGGCCGTAGCTCTTGAAGTACTCGCCGGCCGAGGGCAGCAGCGCGCCCGACATGCGTTCGTTCTGCAGGCGCAGCATGATGATCACGTCGACGTCCTTCAGGCCCTCTTCGATGCTGGTGAACACGCGCACGCCCATCTGTTCCAGGCCGCCCGGCAGCAGGGTGTGCGGGCCGATCGCGCGCACTTCCGGCACGCCCAGCGTGGTCAGCGCGTGGATGTCCGAGCGCGCCACGCGGCTGTGCAGGATGTCGCCGACGATCGCCACCCGCAGGTTGGTGAAGTCCTTTTTATAGTGACGGATGGTGTACATGTCGAGCAGGCCCTGGGTCGGGTGCGCATGGCGCCCGTCGCCGGCATTCACCACGTGCACGTGGTTCTGCTTCGTATCGTTCAGGTGCTTGGCGATCAGGTAGGGCGCGCCCGACTGCGAATGGCGCACCACGAACATGTCGGCATGCATGGCCGCCAGGTTGTCGATGGTGTCGAGCAGGGACTCGCCCTTCGAGGTCGAGGAAGCCGCGATGTTCAGGTTGATCACGTCGGCCGACAGGCGCTTCGAGGCGATCTCGAAGGTGGTGCGGGTGCGCGTCGAGTTCTCGAAGAACAGGTTGAACACGCTCTTGCCGCGCATGAGCGGGACCTTCTTCACTTCGCGGTCCGAGATGCTCACGAAGCTCGATGCGGTGTCGAGGATGTGGTTGATGATGGACTTGGGCAGGCCTTCGATGGTGAGAAGGTGCTGCAGCTCGCCATTCTTGTTGAGTTGCGGGTTATGCATTGTCGTCTTCGATCGTGAGCGAGAGTTGGCCGGCGTCGTCGCGGCTCAGGGAAAGCGATTGTCCCGGCTGGAGACGGGTCGCGCTGCCGACGAAATCGGCGGCGACCGGCAGTTCGCGTCCGCCGCGGTCGGCCAGCGCCGCCAGCATGATGCGCTGCGGGCGGCCGTAGTCGAACAGCACGTTGATCGCCGCGCGCACCGTGCGGCCCGTGTACAGCACGTCGTCGACCAGCAGGATGGTGGCGCCGTCGACGTTGAAGTCGATGCGGGTCGGCTTCACGTCCGGGTGCAGGCCCTTCTTCGCGTAGTCGTCGCGGTAGAAGGAGACGTCGATGAAGCCCAGGCGGCCTTGCAGGCCGAGGTCGGCGGTAAGGCGCTCGGCCAGCCAGGCGCCGCCCGAGTGGATGCCGACGATGGCGGCATCGGGCACGCCGGCAAGCCCGGCGCGGACCTGCTCGAGCAGGGTGCGGTACAAGGCCTCGGCGTCGTAAACCGCGTGGTCAGTAGGAGTTGGCATGATCGTCAAAGTATTGTTGCAAAATGATGGCGGCGGCCTTGGCGTCGATGACCTCGCCGCGCCTGGCGGGGATCACGGCGGACGAATAGCGCTCGTCGACCAGCTCGACGGGGAGGTTGAAGCGGCCGTGCAGCTGGTTGGCGAAGCGGCGCGCGCGCAGGGTCATCTCGTGCTCGGCGCCGTCCGGGTGGCGCGGCTCGCCCACCACGAGGCGGGCGGGCTTCCATTGCTCGATGAGTTCGCCGATGACCTTGAAGCGGGTCGCGTTGTCGATGGCCTTGATGACGGAAAGCGGCTGTGCCTGCCCGGTCAGCGTGTTGCCCATCGCGATGCCGATGCGCTTCACGCCGAAGTCGAATCCGAAAACGATCTCTACCATTACAGGGACACTACCCCCTCACGCATGGCCGGCTTCCGAGGCCAGCATCAGCGGATCGATGCCCAGCAGCTTGATGGCGGCGTTGTAGCGCTCCTCGATCGGCAGGTCGAACAGTACGCGGGCGTCGGCGCCCACGGTGAGCCAGCCGTTGCGGGCGATTTCCTCTTCCAGCTGGCCAGGACTCCAGCCGGCGTAGCCGATCGAGACCAGCATGCGCTGCGGGCCGGTGCCGTTGGCGACGGCTTCCAGCACGTCGATCGAAGTGGTGAAGGCGACATCGTCGGTAACGCTGAGCGAGGACGAGTAACGGCCGCCCGGGGAATGCAGCACGAAGCCGCGGTCGTCCTGCACCGGGCCGCCGAACATGATGGGTTCGTCGACCACGCTGGGGCGCAGGCTGTCGGTCACCTTCAGGTCGATGCGGTCGAACAGCACGTCCATGGTCATGTCGGTCGGCTTGTTGATGACGACGCCGAGGACACCCTTGTCGTTGTGTTCGCAGATATACACGACCGTGCCGCCGAAAATGGGATCATTCATCGACGGCATGGCGATCAGGAAATGGTTGGCCAGGTTCAGCTGGGACTGGACCGGGCTTGGCTGCATCAGGCTCATGGACGCCTCGTGGGGCATCCCGGGCATGGTTAGAGGCTTGCCGACCTTACTTTTCTTCATACTCATACTCTCTGTTGGCTCACTCTCTCTGACCGCCGGTGGACCAAACGATAAGCTTGGGCTTTTCGCTAGTTTACACCGTTTTCCTTACGCGGCCATGAAGGCGCGTCGTAGGGATCCGGGTCGAAGAATGGTAGACAGTAAAATTCCCGATTACATTGACTCCGCACACAAAGATGACGTTAAGAAACTCCCTGGTCTGGTTCCGGCGCGATCTGCGGATCGAAGACCACGCTGCATTGCACCATGCGCTGCGCTCGTCCAGCCGGGTCGCATGTGTTTTCGTGTTCGACACCGACATCCTGGCCGGCCTGCCGCGCGACGACCGCCGCGTCCAGTTCATCCATGCCAGCCTGGTGGAACTCGACGCCCGCCTGCGTGCATGGGGAGCTTACCTGATCGTGCGCCATGGGCGCGCCGCAGACGAGATCGTGCGCCTGGCGGCCGAGCTGGAGGCGGAGTCGGTGTTCACCAACCACGACTATGAACCCGGCGCCATCGCGCGCGACCGCGAAGTCCAGCAGCGCCTGCGCGAGGCTGGCCGCAGCCTGCAGGCCTTCAAGGACCAGGTGATCTTCGAAGGGGACGAGGTGCTGACCCAGGCCGGCGGGCCCTTTTCCGTGTTCACGCCCTACAAGAACGCGTGGCTGAAACGCCTGGCCGCGCACCCGGAAGCCCTGGAGGCGTTCGAGACCGCGCCCTGGTCCCGCGCGCTGGCGCCCGCACCGGCCGGGCATGCGCTGCCGACGCTGGAAGCGCTCGGCTTCGTTCCGCATCCGGATCCCATCGTCCCGGCCGGCATGGCGGGCGCGCAGCAGCTGCTGGAAGCCTTCCTGGAGCGCATCGACGGCTACCATACGGAACGCGACTTCCCTGCCCTCGACAGCACCTCGCGGCTGTCGGTGCACCTGCGCTTCGGCACGCTGTCGATCCGCAGCCTGGTGCGCCTACTGGCCGGGCGCAGCGGCGACGGCGCCCGCACCTGGCTGTCGGAACTGATCTGGCGCGAGTTCTACATGATGATCCTGCAGCGCCACCCGCGCGTGGTGACGCACGCCTTCAAGGCGGCTTTCGACAGGGTAGACTGGGAAGAAGGCGCCGATGCGGACGAGGCATTCGCGGCCTGGTGCGAGGGCCGGACCGGCTATCCGCTGGTGGACGCGGCGATGGCGCAACTGAACCGCACCGGCTTCATGCACAACCGCCTGCGCATGGTGACGGCCAGCTTCCTGACCAAGGACCTGGGCATCTCATGGCTGCGCGGCGAGCGTTATTTCGCGCAGCGGCTGAACGATTACGAGCTGTCGTCCAACAACGGCGGCTGGCAGTGGGCGGCTTCGACCGGCTGCGACGCCCAGCCCTGGTTCCGCATCTTCAATCCGGTCACGCAGTCGAAACGCTTCGATCCGGACGGCGCCTTCATCCGCCGCTGGCTGCCGCAGCTGGCCGGGCTCGAAGGGGCGGCGATCCACGCGCCCTGGCTGGCGAAACCGGCCGTGCTGGAGCGCGCCGGGCTGGTGCTGGGGCGCGATTATCCGCTCCCCATCGTCGACCACGAGCAGGCGCGCGAGCGCACGCTGGCGCGCTTCGGCGTGCTGAAGGCCGACCCGGCTTAGGCCAGCAGGCCCTCGATCGCCGCCAGCAGCACGTCTTCCTGGAAGGGCTTGCCGAAGTAGGCGTCCACGCCCAGGCCGAGCGCATAGTTGCGGTGCTTGTCCGCCGTGCGCGAGGTGATCATGATGATCGGGATGCCATGGGTGGCCTCGTTGCCGCGCACGTTGCGGGTCAGGTCGAAGCCGTCCATGCGCGGCATCTCGATATCGACCAGCATCAGGTCCGGACGCGTTTCCGGCGCCTGGATCTGCTCGAGCGCCTCGACGCCGTCCTTGGCCATCAGCACGCGGTAGCCTTCGCGCTCCAGCAGGCGCTGGGTCACGCGGCGCACGGTCAGCGAATCATCGACCACCATGACGGTGGCGCGGTGCGCCGGCTGGGCCGGCGTCTCCGGCTGCGCGTGCGCATACGCCTGGCCATGGTCGGGCAGCAGCAGCGGGTTCAGGATCAGCACGATCTCGCCCGAGCCCAGCACGGTGGCGCCGGCGATGCCCGGCATGCGCGCCAGCTGCGGGCCGACGTTCTTGACCACCACCTCGCGGTTGCCCAGCACCTCGTCGACCTGCAGCGCCAGCCGGCCGGCGCCGCTGCCCACCACCAGCACCGGCGCGGAGCGCTGGACCGGCGCGCCGCCCGGCTCGTTCAGCAACTCGGGCAGGTAGCGCAGCGGCACGCTCTCGCCCTGCACCTGGATGGCGCCGGCCGCGTGCGCGCCGGCCAGCTCGGCCTCGCGCACCTGCAGCACCTGGCCGACCAGGTTGGCCGGCAGCGCATAGGTCTTCGGGCCGCTGGCCACCAGCACCACCTGGTTCACGGCCAGGGTCAGCGGCAGGTGGATGGTGAAGGCGGCGCCCTTGCCCGGCTCGCTGTCCACCTCGACGCGCCCGCCCAGCGCGCGCGCCTCGGAACGCACCACGTCCATGCCGACCCCGCGGCCGGCCAGTTCGGTCAGCGCATCCGCGGTCGAGAAGCCCGGTTCGAAGATCAGCTCCGCGACGTCGAGGTCGGAGACCTGTTCGCCGGCGCCCAGCAGGCCGGCCGACTCGCCCTTGGCGCGGATGCGCGCCAGGTCCAGGCCGGCGCCGTCGTCGGCGAAGCGGATCTGCACTTCATTGCCCTGCTGGCCGACCTGCACCAGCAGCTCGCCGGTCTCCGCCTTGCCGGCGCCGAGGCGGCGCGCGCGCGCTTCGATGCCGTGCACGATGGCGTTGCGCAGCAGGTGTTCGAACGGCGCCGCCATGCGTTCCAGCACGCTGCGGTCGATCTCGACCGCGCCGCCGCGGATATCCAGGTTGACGCGCTTGTCGGTCTCCTTCGCGGTCTGGCGCGCGACCCGGAACAGGCGCTCGGACAAGCTCGCAAAAGGCACCATCCGCACCCGCATCAGGTCGCGCTGCAGCTCGCGCGTCAGGCGCGACTGCGCGCCCAGGTCGTCGACGGCGGCATCCACCGTGCGGCTCAGGCCTTCGTGGAAGGAGCCGACGTCGTTCACGCTCTCGGCCATCATGCGGGTCAGTTCCTGCAGGCGCGTGAAGCGGTCGAACTCCAGCGGGTCGAATTCGCGCTCGCCGGCGATCGACAGGGTCGATGCGATCTGCGACTCGGCCTGCATCTCGACCTCGCGCAACTGGCGGCGCAGGCGCCCCAGGTTATCGGAAAAGTCCGCCAGCGCCGACTTCAGCGAGCCGACCTGGTTTTCCAGCTTGGAGCGCGTGATCGACACTTCGCCGGCCTGGTTGACCAGGCGGTCGAGGATGTCGGCGCGTACCCGCACCAGCGGCGCGCGCATGTCCTGCTGGCGCCGGTCCTGCCGCGGCGCCTCGGCCGGCGCGTGCGGCGCCGCGGGCAGCGTGGCCTCAGGCCCGCCGTCCGGCTGTTGCAGCTGTTCGAACAGCAGCAGCGCCTGGTCGTAGTTGGCCAGCAGTTCGTCGAAGGCCGCCGGGCTGGTGGTGCCGGCGTGCAGCATGTTCTCGATCTGGGTTTCCAGCGCATGCGTGTGCTGGCCCAGGCGCATCGCGCCGGCCATGCGGGCGCTGCCCTTCACCGTGTGCAGGGCGCGCAGCAGTCCATGCGCGACGGCGTTCGCGGCCGGATCCTGCTGCCATTGGCGCAAGTCCTTGCCGATCTGCGGCAGCAGGTCGGCCGCCTCTTCCATGAAGACCGGCAGCAGGTCCGGGTCCAGCTCGTCGGTGAAGACCGGCTCGGTGGCCAGCACCGGTTCCTGCGCGCTGTCGGCCTCGGGCTCGGCGTCGGGGAATTCCGCGGGTTCCGCGGCAGCCGGTTCCACGGCGATGACGGGTTCGGGTTCGGGTTCGGGTTCGGCTTCCGGCTCCGGCGCCGCGGCGTGTTCGAAGGCCGGGGCTTCTTCCGGCGCCGGTTCAGGCGCCGCTTCCGGTTCCGGCGCCGGTTCAGGCGCCGCTTCCGGTTCCGGCGCCGCGGCCTGCTCCAGGCTCGGCGCCGCGAACGGGTCGTCGAAATAGGTGTCGAACAGGTCGTCGACGGCGGCCACGGCCGGGTCGACCGGCTGCGGCGCGGCCATCCGCAGGTCTGGCGCGGGCGGCTCGCCTGCCGGTCCGGGCTCCAGGCCCGGCGGCAGCGGAGCGGCCGGCAGCGGCGGGTCGGCCAGGATGCTGTCGTAAGTGGCGGTGAACAGCGCGTCCAGGCGCCGCGCCAGCTCTTCGTCGGCGCCGTCGAACACGCTGTCGGCCTTCTTGCGGCCCAATTCGTCGCGCAGGGCATGCAGGCGCGCCAGCAGTTCCGGCTGCGCCGGTGCCAGCTCGCCCAGCGAGAACACCTGGCGCATGATGCGCACGCGGTCCACGGTCTCGTCGAGCAGTTGATGCTGTTCCTCGCTCAGCGGCGGGATCGCCACCTGCAGCGCTTCCTCCAGCGCGAAGGCGATCTCGCGCAGCGGATGGAAGCCGACCGTGGCCGAGGTGCCGCCCAGCGTATGCGAAGCCTTCAGGGCTTGCGCCGTCACCGCGCGCAGGGGTTCCGCGCGCCATTCGGCGAAGTCGCGCGCCAGCGCGGCCACCAGTTCCTCGGTCTCGCCCAGGTAGATGTTATACAGCGGCAGCGGGATCTCGAGCCCGCCGATGCGCTTGATGTTCTCTTCGGCCAGCGGGAAGGCGACCACGTTGGGCGGGAGCGCATCCTCGTCGGGCGCTTCGGCAGCGGCTGCACCAGCATCGGCAGCGGCCACCGTTCCGGCATCAAGGGGTTCCGGCGCCGCCACAGCTTCAGGCTCAGCCTGCGGCGCGGGCTCCGCTTCGGCTTCGGCTTCGGCTTCGGCGGCGGGCGCAGCGGCGGCCGGTTCGTCGTCGTCGATCGTAAACGCCCCGCCCTCCTGCACCCGCGCCGCGGCGGCGGCCAGCGCCTCGCCGGTGCGCGCCGGGCTGCGGCCGGCGGCCAGGTCGGCCACCCAGTCCGACAGGTCGGCATGGGCGCGGTCCAGCAGCGCCAGCAGCGCCGGGGTGGCGGCGCGCGCTTCGGCCAGCCACATGTTCATCGCCTTTTCGATGGCGGCGGCGGCGTGCGCGAACTGCTCAAGGCCGACCATGCGGCCGCTGCCTTTCAGCGTGTGGAAGGAACGGCGCAGGCGGGTCAGGGTTTCCTGGTTGTCCGGATTGGCGTGCGCGGCCGGCAGCGTGTCGGCCACCACGCCCAGCACTTCCTGGGCTTCGGCGATGAAGATTTCCAGCAGCTCGGCTTCGATCGCCATATCGTCGCCAGCTACCGGCGCGGGCGCGGCGGCAGGCGCCTCGGCCTGGGGCTGCGGCGCGTCCTCCGCCGGCGGCGTGTCCTGCTCCAGCGGCGCATCGAAAGGCAGCTCGCGGAACAGGCGCGCGCCGGCGTCGAAGCGGAAGCGCCGGCGTGCGGTCTCGGGGTTCTGCGCGAGCGCGTCGATGAAGAAGCCGAGCGCGCCGATGTTCTGGGCCAGGTTTTCCAGCGCCTGGGCGCGGGCGGTGTCGTCTGGTGCGCCGGCGGCCAGTTCGCGCACGCGTTCGCGCACGTACGCGCAGGCGCGCGTGGCCTGGTCCTGGTCGAGGATGGCGAGCGCGCCCTGCAGCTGGTGCAGCAGCGGATCGGCCTGTTCCAGCGCGGCGGTGCGCCCCGGGTTCTCGTGGTATTCCTCGATCAGCTTCTCGACCTGGCGCAGGCCGGTGCGGATCTCGCCGGCCAGCACGGCCACGGTCTGGCCCTGCTGCAGTTCGCGCGCCAGCTCGCCCTGCCAGAGCGGGGCCTCGGGCGGCGTCTGGCCGTGGGCCAGGGCCAGCAGGCGCTGGCCCACGGCTTCGGCATGCTGGCCGAAATCCTCGGGCAGCTGGCGCACCTGGTCGAGTCCATGCTCGACGAACAGCATCGCCGCCGCCATCTCCATGCTGAAGCGGTCGCTGCGCCCACCGGCCACGGCAAGGCGCGCCGCTTCGCCCAGTTCGCGCAGCAGCTGCGCCAGCTGTGGCGCACCCAGCTTTTCGCTGGCGCCGGCCAGCCTGGCCAGCGATGCATCGAAGTCGGTTTCCTGTTCCGGCGCTCCCTGGCTGGCGATCCGGTCCCAGGCTTCCTTGGTCCTGGCCAGCGCTTCCTTCGCCTCCTTCAGCGCTTCGCGGTCGATGCGGCCGTAACGGCGTTCCAGGTAGTCGCGCGGCACCTGGCCTTCGAGACCGTAGGCGTCGCGCAGCAAACGCGCATCGGCGGGCAGTGCCCCGGCGTTCGCCTGCCCGGCCTGGGCGACGAAGAACAGGGCGTCGCGCAGCATCGTGTCGGGCAGGCTGGTGTGGCCCTGGACCAGGCGCCGCAGCTGCAGGTTGATCTGGCCGAGCAGCTGCTTGAGATAGATGTCGCCGCCCAGCAGGCCCTGCGCGGCCAGGTCGGCGACGGTCTGCAGCGCCAGCCAGAAGGCGTAGGAGCGGGCGTCGCGCTGCGCGCGCGCGATCGGCGCCAGGGCCTCGCGCAGTTCGCCGGCCGCCTCCAGGCTGCCGCTCTTCAGGAAGGGCAGCAGCGCCTTCTCGAAGCGCGCGCGGCAGGCCGCCAGGTCGGGCGCCTCGGCGTCGCCGGCCGGCAGCGGCAGGGCCGCGCCCGGATCCAGCGCCAGCATCTCGCCCGGATGCACGCGTTCAGCGCCCAGCAATTCCTGCAGCGCGCGGTAGTAAGGGAACAGGCGCACCGGCTGCTGCCGGCTCTGGCCGCCCAGCAGCTCTTCCAGGTATTCGACCAGCGCCTGGTAGGCCTCGGCCACCACCGCCGCGTTCTCCGCGTTCACCGCCAGCGAGCCGTCCTTGAAGCGGTCGAGCGCTTTCTCGGCGGCGACGGTGATGCGGTCCACACCCTCGACGTCGACCATCTGCAGTGCGCCGTGGGCCTGGTGCAGGTGGGTCTTGGCGTGCAGCAGCAAGGTCGGCTGGGCCTCCAGGCTGCGTCCCGCCGCGTCCTGCAAGGCCTTGGCCGAACGCTCGAGGGCGTCGCGGATCTCGCCGATCACCCAGGACAGGGGACCGGTGTCGAACGGGGCCGAAGACGTGGGCAGGACCGAGGGCAAGGACGAGGAATGGTTCATGAAGTGATCTTATGCGGCGGAGACGCGGAAGCGCGACACCGAGTTTTTCAGCTCCTGCGCGAGCATGGCCAGTTCGCGGATCGACTGCGCGGTCTGCTGCGTGCCGTCCTGCGCCTGCCCGGTGATCGCCAGGATGTGCTGCATATTGTGCGCCACCCCGTTCGCCGACGTCGCCTGCAAGCCGGTCGCGGTCGAAATGCCCTGGATCAGCTCGGCCAGGCGGTTCGACACGCGCGAGATGTCGGCCAGCGCGGCGCCGGCGGCGTCCGACAGGCGCGCGCCCTCGACCACGCCCTGGGTCGACTTTTCCATTGCCGCGACGGCGTCATGGGTGTCGGTCTGGATGGTGCGCACCAGCGCGCCGATCTGCTTGGCCGCGTCGCCGGAGCGTTCCGCCAGGCGCTGCACTTCCTCGGCCACGACCGAGAAGCCGCGCCCCGCCTCGCCGGCGGAAGCGGCCTGGATCGCCGCGTTCAGCGCCAGCACGTTGGTCTGTTCGGTAATGTCGGAGATCAGCTCGGTGATCTCGCCGATCTCCTGCGAGGATTCGCCCAGGCGCTTGATGCGCTTCGAGGTTTCCTGGATCTGCTCACGGATCTCGCCCATGCCCTTGATCGCGTTCTGCACCGCGGTCGCGCCCTGCTCCGCCGCCGCCAGCGACTGGCGCGCCACCTCGGCCGATTCGTTCGCCGACTGCGACACGCCGGTGATCTCGCCCGCCATGCGCAGCATGATGGAGGAGGTGTCCTGGATCTCGCGGGCCTGCTGGCCGGCCGCGCCCAGCAGGTCGCTCGAGATCTTCTGCGCCTCGTTCGACGCCTGCGTCACCTTGCCGGCGGTGTCGATCACGCGCACCACCAGGCCGCGCAGTTCCTCGACCGTGTAGTTGACCGAGTCGGCGATCGCGCCGGTGATGTCCTCGGACACGGTGGCGTGGACGGTCAGGTCGCCGTCCGCCACTTCCTGCAGTTCGTTCATCAGGCGCAGGATCGCGGCCTGGTTCTGGTCGTTGGTGGCTTTCGCTTCCTCTTCCTTGGCCTGGGCCAGCAGGCGCATCGCTTCCGCTTCCTGGCGGCGCGCATCGGCGCCGCGGGTGCGGTTGCGCGAATCCTGCAGCATCACGCGCGAGATACTGCCGGCCATGGTCAGGGTGAAGATCGAGGCCGCCACCATCAGCCAGAACCACGGGCCCTTGCTGCCTTCGCCGGCGCGGAAGTCGCCCTGCAGCGCGGACAACTGGGCGCGCAGCTCTTCGTTGTCGCGGAAGATGACCTGCTCGGCGGCCTTGGCGGCGGTCATGTCCGACAGGTTGTTCAGGAACGACGCCACGATCTTCTGGCAAATGTCGAACTTGGACTGGACTTCCTCCAGCTTTTCGCGCAGGTAGTCCTCGCGCATCGGGGTCAGGCCGAGCATCGCGTTCCCGTTCAGCAGGCCGTCGACGGTGACGCGGAAGGCGGTGGTGTCGCGCCCCATCTGGAATGCGGTTTCCGGGCTGATGCCGCCCGAGGTCAGGAATTCGCTGGCGCCGCGCGACAGGCGCTGGGTCAGCATCATCAGGCGGCCGAGCGCCGCCAGTTCGCGTGCGCCGCCGCCGTGCGCCGTGCGCTCGGCCAGGATCTCGTCGATCCGCGCCAGCATTTCCGGCGACAGGATGTCGAGCTGCTTCAGGCTCTTGTCGAAGCCGACCAGCTCGGGCTTCATCTTGAGGATGCTGGCGGCGGCCGCGTCCGAGACCTTCCACCTGGCGCTGACCTTGCCCAGCCGGCGCGCGGTATCGCTGGACGCGGCCGGGATCTCGTAATCGTTGAAGGCGCCGCCTTTGGCCAGCAGGTCCAGGTCGCGGCTCAGGGCCAGGCGGCTGTCCTGCAGCTGGGCGAAGGCGTCGGGGTTGCCCTGCATCGCGTTCGGCGCCGCCTTGCCGACGCGCTGCGAGTGCATCAGGGCGTCGCTGGCGATCTGGGTCTGGCTCGACGCCACCGCGCTGCTGCCGGCGTTACGCCACAGCGAGAAGATGGTGACGAGGATGCCGATCGCGAACGCCACCAGCAGGATGCGCAGCTGGCGCGGCAGCGACAGGTGGCCGATCAGGGGCAGGCGCAGGTCTTCGTCGTCGACTGCCGAGGAAGCGGCGGCAGCGGCGGCGCGCTGCTTGCGGCCGGTCAGGTTCCCCAGCCGCAGCGCGGCGTCGTCGGCGGAACCCGGGGTCGATGCCGCGCCCACCGCTTCGGCCGGCGCCGCTGCCGCGACGGCGCCCGCATCGGGCACCATGCCGATGCCGAACTGGGTGTCGGGCGAGGCCAGCACGGTGGCGCCGTCGTCCTTGTCCTTGGGGAGAAAATTCATCGAAAGTTTAGATGCGAATCCCATTCCAGCTCCGGTTCTGAACCTGTTGTCGTTATGTGTGTCAGGCGGCCTGCAGGGCGACCTGCAGGAAGCGTTCGTCCTGGGCCAGCGCCGCCAGCGCCAGCGGGGTCCAGGCCTGGCCGTCGGCGTCGACCAGGCGGCCCGCCTGCTGGGTCATGTCGGCCGCCTGGCGCAGGCCGTGCACGCGCGCGGCCAGGAAGCCGCACGGCAGGCCGAGGGCCGGCGCGAACGTCACCAGCCGCGCCGCCGGGCCGCTTGCCGCGCCCTCATGGCCGCGCTGCGCATGGCGTTGTGTATCGAAAAAGCGCGCCAGGTCGACCACGCCGATCAGGCTGCCGCGGATGTTCGCCAGCCCCAGGTACCAGGGCTGGGTCAGCGGCACGCTGGCAAGCGGCGGCACCGCGACGATCTCGCCGGCCTCGAGCAGGTCGAGCAGGTAGCGCTCGCCGCCGATCTCGACGCCCAGCTGGTGCGTGCGCTGGCCGCTGCTGGTGCGCGCGGCCTGCATGCGCTCGAGCAGCTCTTCCTGGTATTGCCGCAGGCGGTTGCGGCGGCTGGCGGGATCGAGGGTGGCCATGTCAGGCGCCGAGCGTGGCGATCCTGGCCAGCAGCGCGGCCGGGTCGACCGGCTTGACGAAATAATCCTTGGCGCCCTGGCGCATGCCCCAGATCCGGTCGGTTTCCTGGTTCTTGCTGCTGCAGATGATGATCGGCACCGAGGACAGCTCGGGGTCGCGCGTGATCGAGCGCGTGATCTGGAAGCCGTTCGCACCCGGCATCACGACGTCCATCAGGATCAGCTCGGGACGGTCGGCGCGGATCTTGGCCAGCGCCTCCTCGCCGTTCTCGGCGGTGGTCACGGTGAAGCCGTTGCGGACCAGGATATCGGTCAGGTAGTAGCGTTCGGTCGGGGAATCGTCGACGATCAGGATCTTTTGTATGGCCACGATGGGTTCCGGATGGTTCATGCCGCCAGCGCCGTGTGGTCACGCACGGCCGCCAGCAGGCTGTCTTTGGAAAACGGTTTGGTGAGGTAGGCGATCGAGCCGACCATCGCGCCGCGCGCGCGGTCGAACAGGCCGTCCTTCGAGGACAGCATCACCACCGGGGTCGCATGGAATTTCGCGCTCTTCTTGATCAGGGCGCAGGTCTGGTAGCCGTCCAGGCGCGGCATCAGGATGTCGCAGAATACCAGCGCCGGCTGGTGGTCGTTGATCTTGGCCAGCGCATCGAAGCCGTCCTCCGCCAGCACCACCTGATACCCGGCCTGGGTCAGGAAGATTTCGGCGGAGCGGCGGATCGTGCTGCTGTCGTCGATCACCATGATCTTCAGGCCTGTCGGTAGCGTCGTCATATTAGTTTCACTTCAGCATGAACCCGCACGATAGCATAGGGCGTTGGGCTTGTGCGCGAAGTGTTGCTATACGTCAACTAGGCGAAAACCAGGGCGATAATCTATTGTCAAGAAGCTTGGCAAGAAGGCATCGCCGGGACGGCAAATGCCCCTGTTTCGCTGACTAAAACGACAACTCAGATCGCGGTCATTTCGAAATCGTCCTTGCGCGCGCCGCATTCCGGGCAAGTCCAGTTCATCGGCACGTCGGCCCAGCGGGTGCCGGGAGCGATGCCGTCTTCCGGCGCGCCGGCGGCTTCATCGTAGACCCAACCACAAATCAAGCACATCCAGGTCTGATAAGCCTGCGTTTCATTGCTCACGTTTCGGTTCCTTCTATCTAGTAAAATGGCGAGTCAGGTATCTTAATCTAACCCCTGTGCAAAACCAACCGTCTCCCCTCATCCTCACCTTCGGACCGGCCGATCCGGTCGGCGCCATGGGCATCCAGTCCGACGTGGCGGTCTTCGCCATGCACGGCTGCCATGGCCTGTCGGTGGTGACCGGGCTGCTGGTGGCCGATTCGGCGCGCGTCGAGGACACCCATCCGGTCGAGTCCAGCAGCGTGGTCGAACAGGCCCGCATGCTGCTCGAGGACATGCCGATTGCGGCGATCAAGGTCGGCACCATGACCAGCCTCGAACAGGTCGCGGCGATCGCGGAAATCGTCTCCGACTATGCCCAGGTGCCGCTGATCCTCGATCCGTTCACCTCGGCCCTGCCGGACTACGGCGTGCGCGACGACGACATGCTCACCCTGATCCACCAGCTGCTGGTGCCGCAGGCCCACGTGCTGATGATGTCGCAGCCCGAGCTGGCGCGCTTCGCCGATTGCTGGCGCGACCCGGGCAGCATCGCCACCGTCGCCGAAGACGCCGCGGAACTGACCGCTTTCGGCTGCGCCCGGATACTGGTCACCGGCATCGGCGGCGGCGACGGCGTCCGCGCCGACAACCTGTACGACGTCGACGGCCTGGCCGTCAGCCTGTCCTGGACCCAGCACCTGCCCGGCCCTTTCACCGGCGCCGGCAACACGCTGTCGGCCGCGCTGGCGGCGCGCCTGGCGCACGGCATGGAGCCGGTCGACGCCCTGACCTATGCCCAGGACTATACGTTCGGCGCCCTGCAGCACGCCTGCCGCTTCGGCATGGGCAGGCTCATTCCCAATAAACTGTACAAGAAGAACAACCATGACTGATCATACCGAACACACTTCGCGCAACGACATCCTGTTCGCGCGCGCCCAGCAGACCACCCCGGGCGGCGTGAACTCGCCGGTGCGCGCCTTCCGCTCGGTCGGCGGCACTCCGCGCTTCATCACCCGCGCCGAGGGCCCCTACTTCTGGGACGCGGACGGCAAGCGCTACATCGACTACATCGGCTCCTGGGGTCCGGCGATCGTCGGCCACGCCCACCCGAAGGTGGTGAAGGCGGTGCAGGACGCGGCCGCGCGCGGGCTGTCGTTCGGCGCCCCGACCGAAGGCGAGATCGAGATCGCCGAAGAGCTGTGCCGCCTGGTGCCGTCGATCGAGCAGGTGCGCCTGGTCTCCTCGGGCACCGAAGCGACCATGAGCGCGCTGCGCCTGGCGCGCGGCGCGACCGGCCGCGACAAGATCGTCAAGTTCGAAGGCTGCTACCACGGCCACGCCGACTCGCTGCTGGTGAAGGCCGGTTCCGGCCTGCTCACCTTCGGCAACCCGACCTCGGCAGGCGTGCCGGAAGATTTCGTCAAGCACACCCTGGTCCTCGACTACAACAACATCCCGCAGCTGGAAGACGCCTTCGAATCGATGGGCGACACCATCGCCTGCGTGATCGTGGAAGCGGTGGCCGGCAACATGAACCTGATCCGCGCCACGCCGGAATTCCTGCGCCGCATGCGCGAGCTGTGCACGGAATACGGCGCGATCCTGATCTTCGACGAAGTGATGTCGGGCTTCCGCGTCGGCCTCGGCGGCGCCCAGGCCCTGTACGGCATCGCCCCGGACCTGACCGCGCTGGGCAAGGTGATCGGCGGCGGCCTGCCGGTGGCGGCCTTCGGCGGACGCGCCGACCTGATGCACAATATGGCGCCGATCGGCCCGGTCTACCAGGCCGGCACCCTGTCCGGCAACCCGGTGGCGGTGGCCGCCGGCATGACCACCCTGAAGCTGGTGCAGGAACCGGGCTTCTACGAACACCTCTCGGCCCAGGCCACCAGGCTGGTCGACGGCCTGAGCGCGGCGGCGAAAGAAGCCGGCGTGGCGTTCTGCGCCGATGCGGTCGGCGGCATGTTCGGCATGTACTTCTCGCACCACGTCCCGTCCAGCTACGGCCAGATGATGGCCGGCGACAAGGAGCGCTTCAACCGCTTCTTCCACGGCATGCTGGACGAAGGCGTGTACTTCGCGCCGGCGATGTTCGAGGCCGGCTTCGTCTCGGCCGCGCACGACGATGCCGTGATCGATGAGACCGTGGCGGCGGCGCGACGCGTGTTCAAGAGCATCGCTTAAGCCAATCTTATTTTTTCTTAATGTTCCAGGGCGGGGACTCATTTTGGGTTTCCGTCGTGATACACTCCGCGCCGACCATGAACAGTCCCTCTAAAAACTTACCCCATCCGGCGCGCTGACCCTTGATCGTTGGCCGCGCCCGTTTTCATTGCGCAGGCCAGATATGAAGAAGCTCTACCGCCGTCTCACCGACAACGCCACCCTCAAGTCCCTGGGCCCCGGTCTCATCACTGGCGCGGCGGACGACGACCCATCCGGCATCGCCACCTACTCCCAGGCCGGCGCGCAATTCGGCTTCAATACCCTGTGGACACTGGTCCTGACCTATCCCTTCATGGTCGGCATCCAGCTGGTATCGGCGCGCATCGGCCGCGTCACCGGGCGCGGCCTCGCGGCGAATATCCGCCGCGCCTACTCGCCCTGGCTGCTGTACGTGGTCGTGCTGCTCCTGCTGGTGGCGAACGTGATCAACATCGCCGCCGACATCGCCGCCATGGGTGCGGCCCTGCGCCTGGTGACCGGGGTCGGCTCGCCCCACCTGTATTCGCTCGGCTTCGGCCTGCTGTGCCTGTCGCTGCAGGTCTTCCTGCCCTACAGCACCTACGTGCGCTACCTGAAATGGCTGACCCTCGGCCTGCTCGCCTACGTCGCCACCGCCTTCGCCGTGAACATGCCCTGGACCGAGGTGCTGGCGCGCACCGTGTGGCCGCACTTCAGCTTCACCAAGGACTCGGTGGCCCTGATCGTCGCCGTGTTCGGCACCACGATCAGCCCCTACCTGTTCTTCTGGCAGGCTTCGCAGGAAGTGGAAGAGATCCGCAACGACCAGAACACGCGCGCGCTGCGCACCCGCCCGACGGATGCCAAGGCCCAGCTCAAGCGCATCAAGGCCGACACCCTGATCGGCATGGGCTTCTCGAACCTGGTCGCCTTCTTCATCATCCTGACCACCGCGGTGACCCTGGGCGCGCACGGCATCACCGACATCCAGTCCTCGGAACAGGCGGCCGAGGCGCTGCGCCCGGTGGCCGGCGAATTCGCCTTCGTGCTGTTCGCGCTGGGCATCATCGGCACCGGCATGCTGGCGGTGCCCGTGCTGGCCGGCTCGGCCGCCTATGCCGTCACCGAGAGCTTCCGCTGGCGCAACGGCCTGGACCTGAAGGTGGTGGAAGCGCGCGAGTTCTACGGCATCATCGCCCTGGCGACCCTGGGCGGCGTGCTGCTGAACTTCGCGCCGATCGCGCCGATCGAGGCCCTGATGCTGTCGGCCCAGATCAACGGCGTGATCGCGGTGCCGATCATGACCGTCATGATGATGCTGGCGCATAACCGCAAGATCATGGGCCAGTACACGCTGACCACCCGCCATACCGTGATCGGCTGGTTCGGCGTGGCCATCATGCTGGTGGCGGTGGTGGCGATGTTCGCGACGCTGTAGTTACTTCAACCACCCGCGGTGGCGGAAGTACAGGAAGGGCGCGATCGCGCTGACGAGCATCAGGCTCAGCGACCAGCCATAGCCGAACGACCATTCCAGCTCCGGCAGGAACTTGAAGTTCATGCCGTAGATGCTGGCGATCAGGGTCGGCGGCAGGAAGGCCACCGAGGCGACCGAGAAGATCTTGATGATCTTGTTCTGGTTGATGTTGATGAAGCCGACGGTGGCGTCCATCAGGAAGTTGATCTTGTCGAACAGGAATGAGGTGTGGCCGTCCAGCGACTCGATGTCGCGCAGGATCTGCCGTGCTTCCTCGAACTGTTCCGAATTGAGCAAGCGCCCGCGCATCAGGAAGCTGACCGCGCGCCGGGTGTCCATCATGTTGCGGCGGATCCGGCCGTTCAAGTCTTCCTCGTGGGCGATCGCATTCAGCGCGGCGGCCGCGTCCTGGTCGGTGAATTCCTTCTGCAGCACGCGCTGGCTGACATCTTCCAGGCTCCCGTAGATACCTTCCAGCGCATCCGCCGAGTATTCGGCGTCGGTCGCGTACAGGTCGAGCAGCACGTCCATGTAATCCTCGATCGAACCGGGACGCGAGCGCGCGCGCAGGCGCACCAGGCGAAACACCGGCAGGTCGTCGTTGTGGACCGAGAACAGGATCTTTTTCGCCAGGATGAACGCCACGGTGACGATGCGCGACGGCCCCTCTTCCTCTTCGAGCAGGAAGTCGGTGCGCAGGTGCAGGTCGCCGTTTTCCGCTTCGTAGTAGCGGGCCGAGGCCTCGATATCGGAAACTTCGTCCTCACCCGGCAGGATGACGTCGTACATCGCCTTGACGAGGGCACGCTCTTCGTCGGTCGGATCGGTCAGGTCGACCCAGACCGGCGTCACTTTCTCCAGATCGCCGCGCGAAGCGACAGCTACCTGGTTCAGTCGGCCATTTTGTAGGACAAATACATTGATCATGCGCTGCTTTCTCGGCCGGATTCGGAAACAGCGCAAGTGTATACGTAAGCCCTGAGACCGGCCACCCCGCAGGCAACAAATTTGCCGCGCGCCATACCCAAATTCGGGGTCAGAGCACATTCGGCAAAAAATTCGGGGTCAGAGCACTTTTTGTGGCAATGGCACGGTGGAACAATTACTACCAATATCCGACGTTTTTGTCGCCTGAGCGCTGGCCAAGAGGAGAGTGCGCAGGACGCAGCCGATGCCCGGATATGTGCTCTGACCCCGAATTGTTCGAATAATGTGCTCTGACCCCGAATTTCAGGGGAGATCGGCGGCGTTCATGCGGCGCTGGATGACGCCGGTGCGGCGCGCCAGGTAGTTGGTCTGGCGGTGGGCGTCGTAGTAGCGCGGGTTCGGCAGCATGACCGCGAGGCGCGCGGCCTGGGCCGGGTCGAGCCTGGCCGCCGTGCTGCGGTAGTAGTGGCGCGCGGCCGCTTCGGCGCCGAACACGCCGCGGCCGAATTCGACCACGTTCAGGTAGATTTCGAGGATGCGCTGCTTGCTCATCACCGTTTCCAGCATGTAGGCGATGACCAGTTCCTGGCCCTTGCGCAGGTAGTTGCGCGAGCCGGACAGGAACAAATTCTTGGCCAATTGCTGCGTGATGGTGGAACCGCCGCCGACCACCTTGTGGCGCTTGTTGTTGCGCTCGTAGGCTTTTTCCAGTGCTTCCCAGTCGACGCCGTCATGTTCGGTGAAGTTGGCGTCTTCGGAGGCGATCACGGCGCGTTTCAGGTTGTTCGAGATGCGCTCGTAGGGCACCCACATCTGCTCCAGCTTCGCGTTCTGGTTCTTTTCGCGCAGCGCCGACAGCTGCTCGCGCATCATGCTCGTCGACGAAGGATTGAACTGGGTCCACCAGCAGATCATCGCGAAGAAATACAGCTGGAGCAGCAGCACCGCCAGCAGCGGCCCGAGGAAGATCCACTTTACCCAGCGGCGGCGGCCTTTACCGCTTTTGGAGCCGGCCGTGCTGGCAGTCTTGCCACCGGCGGCCGCCATGCCCGCCTTGAGCGCTTTCATCATAGTCGTGATCGCATGTGTTCGAGGATGGTTGCGGTCTGCGGACGCACGCCGCGCCAGATGGCGAAGGCTTCGGCGGCCTGCTCGACCAGCATGCCCAGGCCGTCGCGCACCGCGGCGCCATGGCTGGCGGCGAACTGCATGAACGGACTCGGCACTTTCCCGTACATCATATCCAATGCCAGCGTGCCCTGGCAAAACGCAATGGAAGGCACCGGCGGCATCGCCGACGACAGGCTGGCGGAGGTCGCATTGATCACCACGTCGAAGGCGGCGCCGATCTCCTCGAAACCACACGAGGACAGCTGGCCCGGATGCGCAAGCTGATCGGCGAAGTGCTCGACCAGGGCGTCGGCGGTGGCACGGGTGCGGTTGGCGATCACGATCACCGAGGGGCCATGCTGCAGGATCGGCAGGACCACGCCGCGCGCCGCGCCGCCCGCGCCCAGCAGCAGCACGCGCTTGCCAGCCAGGGGCACGCCGGCGTTGCGGACGATGTCGGCCACCAGGCCGGGACCGTCGGTGTTGTCGCCGACGATCTCGCCGCCCTCGAAGCGCAGGGTGTTGACGGCGCCGGCCAGGCGCGCGCGCTCTTCGAGGCGGGTGGCGATGGCGGCGGCCTCCAGCTTGAACGGCACGGTGACGTTGGCGCCGCGGTAGCCACGCTCGACCAGCCCGTGCACGGTCTCCGCGAAGCCGTCCAGCGGCGCCAGGCAGCGTTCATACGTGATGTCCTGGCCGGTCTCGAGCGCGAAGGCGGCGTGGATGTCCGGGGATTTGCTGTGGGCGATCGGATTGCCGATCACGCAGTACTGGTCGCTCATTCGCATCTGACCCCTATGCACCTTTTTCTTCGCGCAGTTCCGCCTGCAGCTTGCCTTCGCGGGTGAACGTGAAGGTCGTGATCACGATCCACAGGTCGTCCTTGTCCGAAGAACGCATATTCGCCGGGAATTTGCCGAACGGCGCGGCGCGGCGCACGATGCCCAGCGCAGCCTGGTCCAGCGCGCGGTTGCCGGAGCTGCGCTCGATGCGCGGCCCGCCTTCCTTTTCGTAGATGCTGCCGTCCTGGAATACCGGGATGTACATCACCAGCTCGCCGTACAGCTTCTGGCCGTGTTGCTGCGGGAAGCTGAGGGTGCCGACTTCTTCGACCCGCTTCTGCATGGCCTTGTAGTACATGGCGTAGCCGACCCCGCGCGTGCTGGGGCTGATGAAGGTCTTTTTCGGGCGCTTGTTCTGGTCCGAGATGCGCTGGGTGATCTCGGCCGTCATGCGCGCGATCGGACTCGTGGTGTCGATCGCGTCGGCGCCCTTGCGCGACGGGTCGGGCTTGGCCTGTTCGGCGACCGGCGCGGACGTGAACCCGGACTGACGCACCTGGGTCAGGACGTTCTTCTGCTGCTGTTCCAGTTCGGCGATGCGGCGCTGCAGGGCCTTGATGCTGTCGCCGTTCTCGATCTTGCGCAGGTCCGGCAGCGGCGACTGGGCGCGCCCGGCATCGGCATGACCGCCGCCGTCGAGGTTGGCCTGGGCCAGCGCCTCCGCCTTGACGGGGGCGCGCTCGTGCCTGGCGTTGACCAGGATGACTTCCAGCCCCGGATCGGCCGGCTGCAGCCGGAACGCATCCGGCGCGGCGAAGCGGATCGCCAGCAGGGATGCGTGCGCCAGCACCGAGAAGGCAATGGCAATCGTCAGGGGGCGGTTGTGTCGGAGGCTGTTCACGTGCTGCGGGATGGGACGGTAACTACCCATTCTACCGTGCGGGGCAAGGACTTTGTTAGACCTTGGGGAAACAATCGGTCTGGCGAGCAACAAAGAATTGTTGCGGTTTTAAGCGGGGTTAATCAATAGCCAATGGTGCGTGTAAATGTGATCACTGTTCATAGGCCTTGGGTTCCCGCCTTCGCGGGAATGACGGTCTTGGGGCCGCGTGCCTAAAACGTCATTCCCGCGCAGGCGGGAATCCAGGTTTTCATGAACCGCCGCGGAATCAGGTTGCCGGAACGTCGGTCTGGGACGCCGGATCGGTCACGGTCACCGAACCCTCGGCCTCGGCCACTTCCTCGGCCGCAGCCTGCCCGGCATCCGCATCCGATGCAGCCGCCTCTTCCTCCTCCTCGAACTCGAGCGCGGCGGCCGCTTCCGGCGTCGGCTCGGCCACCTCGAGCAGGCGGGCTTCCAGCGACAGGTCGACTTCGTCCCAGCGCACGATGTCCATGCGGACCTGGGCGCCGCGCGCCACCTGCGGCATGCCCGGCAGGCGGATCACCAGCGGGATGTCGACCAGGCGCAGCACCTCGTCCTTCAGCACCACGGCATCCACCTGGCGCGCGTTTTCCTGGCCCAGCCAGCGCAGGCACCAGTAGCGCTCCATGTTCTGCTGGAACTCGTTATAGGCCGCGTAGGCCGCATCGAAGGCCGAGACGATCGAGAACAGGGTCGCGTCGCGGTGCTTGAACGGGGCCACCAGCGGCGCCGTCACGCCGTGCTCGGCGCAGGCCAGGATCTGCCACTGGTTCACCAGGTCGGTGTAGCGGCGCAGCGGCGAGGTGCTCCAGGCATACTGGTCGACGCCCAGGCCCTGGTGCGGGGCCGCGTGGGTCACCATGCGCACCTGGATCTTGGCGTTCCAGCCGCCCGCGCCCGGCCCCTGCGAACGGTAGATGCCCGGCACGCCGGAGTCGTGCAGCAGCTTGCCCCAGGTGCTGTTCGCGAAGATCATCAGCTCGGCCACGATCTTGTCCAGCGGCGCACCGCGCTTGCGGCGCACGATCGTCACCACGTCGTCCTCGACGTAGAAGTTGAAGTCGACGCGGTTGGCCTGCTCCGGCTTGAGGCCGAAGGCTTCGCGCTTCTTCATGCGGCCGGCTTCGAGCTGCAGCGCCCACTTCCACAGCAGGCCCAGTTCGTCCTTGTGCGGATAGTCGCCGGCGCCGCTCTCCAGCGCTTCCTCGGTGACCAGCGCATCGAGCTCGTTGAGGCGCAGGTTGGTCTTGATCGGCACGCGCTCGGCGCGGGTCTCGGTGGACAGCACCGACCAGGTTTGCGGATCCAGGGTCGCATACAGCGACAGCGCCGGGCAATCCTTGCCCTCGGCCAGGGTGAAGGCTTCCACCACCTCGTCCGGCAGCATGGTGATCTTATCGCCCGGCATGTACACGGTCGACATGCGCGCGCGCGCGATCTTGTCGATCGCATCGTCCGGGCGGATGCCCAGTCCCGGCGCGGCGATGTGGATGCCGACCCGCACCATGCCGTCGTCGAGATGCTCGACCGAGAGGGCGTCGTCGATCTCGGTGGTGGTCACGTCGTCGATCGAGAACGCCGCCACCTTCGCCAGCGGCAGCCCAAGCGGCGCCGTCGGCACGGTCACGGCCGGGAAACCGGCGCCGCGCGGGAAGTGCTCGAACAGGAAGCGCGCCATGTGCAGTTCCTTGGCCGAGGCGATGCCCCTGGTGGTCAGCATCAGGCGCTGCGGCGTGGTCTGCAGTTCGCTGGCGGCGGTCTCGAGCGCCTTGTATTCGATGCCGTTCTTGTCCGGCTTGAAGAGCAGCTGCTGCACCAGCGGCTGCATCGCGGCCGGCAGGCGGCCCGCCTTCAGTTCCTCGACGTACGAGGCCTGCACGATCGCCTGCTGCTTCTTCTTTTCGATGCCGGCCAGGGCCGCGCGCAGCGATTGTTCGGGGGCGGCCTTGTAGCGTCCGCGGCCCTTCTTGTAGAAATAGATGGGCGCGTTGTGCAGCGCCAGCACCAGGCCGGCCGCCTCGAAGGGCAGCGGCGCGTGGCCGAAGTATTCGGCGCCCAGTTCGGCGAAACCGAATTCCTCCTGGCCCGCGACTTCCCACAGGAATTCGAGGTCGACGTCGGCGGCGACCGTCTTGGCCTGCTCCAGCAGTTCGGCCGGGGACGGCTTGTCGAACTGCAGCAGCACGTCGCGCGACTTGACCTTGGTGCGCTTCCCGCTCGGCATTTCGACCTGGTAGGCCTCGCCCGCCTGCGACAGCACGGTGCCGACCTTGAAGTCGCCGGATTCTTCAAAAAAGACGTTCATATCACTTCACATTCGTATTGGTTGCGACCGCCGCCAGGTTCAGCACCGCCGGCAAGAATACCTCGGTGACCAGCAGCAGGCCTTGACGGCGGCGATAGACGCAGCGCCGCGCATAGTGGACGGTGTCCGGCCGCAGGGCCAGCCCCTCGCGCGCGAGCGCCGCCTGCACGCGCGCCAGCAAGGGGTGGCCCGGGCGGATCCGGGCAAATTCGAGTTGGCCGCGCTTCACCAGCGGGTCATAAAACAGGGTCGTGCCGAGCGAGCGCTCGCCCAGCGCCGAGAACAGCGGCCAGTCATGCGCGGTCGTGCTCAGCGGCACCACGGTATGGCCGTAAACCACCGGCGCGCCGTCGCAGCGCAGCAGCACTTCGCGCTCCAGCACCCGTTCGGGCCGGGCCAGGCCGATCGCCCCCGCTTCGTCCGCCAGGCACAGGTTGCCCGCCTGGCGCAGCTTCTGCACGCGGAACTGGCGGCTGTGCGCGATCAGGCGCGCGGTCAGGGAACCGGGCGTGGTCAGCCAGTCGCGCATGGCGGCGCTTGCCCCCACGCCGTCCGGATGCGCCAGCCAGCGGGCCCGGCGCAGCGAGGCCGGCCTCACGACGTGAGGTCCGATCCGGCGATTGCCCTGGTGGAGGTTTCGGCGCTGGTGATGCCGCAGAATGCCAGCACCTCGTCGACATACTGTTCGAACTCCGACACCGCATGGTCGCTGCCCTGGATGACATGCTCGTGCGCGCCGGCGTAATGGGCAAGCATGTCGCGGTAGTCCAGCACTTCGTCGCCGGTCGCGGCCAGCAGGAAGTAGCGTTCGGGGCGCGTGATCCGCGCCACCTTCAGCCCGGCCAGTTCGTCGATGTACTCGCGCTTGAATTCGAAGGGCTCGTCGGAATGCCAGGCGGTGGTCACGCCGACGTGCTGGTCGAGGTCCTTCAGCGGATCGACCGCCGGATTGATCAGCACCGCGCGGCAGCCGAAACGCTCGGCCAGCCAGGTCGCGTAAAAGCCGCCCAGCGAGGAGCCGACGATGGCCAGCGCATCCTCTCCCCTGGCGGCATGCCGTTCGGCCAGCGTCAGCACCAGTTCCATCGCCGCCTTCGGCGAGGCCGGCAGTTGCGGGCAGATCAGCGACTGCGCGCGGCCGAGCTGCGCCATGCGCTGCTGCACCACGCGCGCCTTGAAGGAACGCGGGGACGAGCGGAAGCCGTGCAAATATAAAACGTGCTGCGCAGCGTTCATTCCGCCAGCGCCTCCAGCAGCTTCTGGTGCACGCCGCCGAAGCCGCCGTTGCTCATCACCAGGATGTGGTCGCCCGGCTGGGCAGCCTGCACGATGGCCTTCACCATGTAGTCGAGCTGGTCGAAGCTGTGCGCGATATTCCCCAGCGGTTTCAGGGCGTCGGCCAGCGACCAGCCCAGCGCCTGCTGGCTGCCGAAGCCGAACACCAGGTCCGCATCCTTCAGGCTGCCCGGCAGCGCATCCTTCATGGCGCCCAGCTTCATGGTGTTCGAACGCGGTTCCAGCACGGCCAGGATGCGGCCGGTCGTCCCGATCTTCTGGCGCAGGCCGCCGACGGTGGTGGCGATCGCGGTCGGGTGGTGGGCGAAGTCGTCGTACACGGTCACATTGCGCACCACGCCGCGCACTTCCATGCGCCGCTTGACGCTCTGGAAGCGGGCCAGCGATTCGATCGCCTGGGCCGGCGGCACGCCGACATGGCGGGCGGCGGCGATCGCGGCCAGCGCATTGGTGCGGTTGTGGTGGCCGGTCAGGTCCCAGTGCACGGTGCCCTGCAACTCATTATTGAACAGGACGTCGAAGCTCGATCCGCCCGGATGTTCGACCAGGCTCCAGTTCGCGCCTTCGGATGCGCCGAAGGATTCCTTCTCGCTCCAGCAGCCGCGCTTGAGCACGCGCGCCAGCGAGGCTTCGTCGCCGTTGACGACCAGCCGGCCCACGCCCGGCACGGTGCGCACCAGGTGGTGGAACTGGGTCTCGATCGCGCCGATATCGGGGAAGATGTCGGCATGATCGTATTCGAGGTTGTTCAGCACCGCGGTCTTGGCGTGGTAGTGGACGAACTTGGAGCGCTTGTCGAAGAAGGCGGTGTCGTACTCGTCGGCTTCGATCACGAAGAAGTCGGAATCGGTGTCGCCCGACAGGCGCGCCGAGATGCCGAAGTTCATCGGCACGCCGCCGATCAGGAAGCCCGGCGAATAGCCGGCATCTTCGAGGATCCAGGCCAGCATCGAGGTGGTCGTGGTCTTGCCATGGGTACCGGCCACAGCCAGCACCCATTTATTACGCAGAATATGTTCGCCGATCCATTGCGGGCCAGACATATACGGCAGGCCGCGGTTCAGGATTTCCTCGATCAGCGGGTTACCACGCGTCATCACGTTCCCGATCACATACAGGTCGGGATCGAGCGCTACCTGGTCCGGGCTGTAGCCCTGGATCAGTTCGATGCCCTGGGCTTCGAGCTGGGTGCTCATCGGGGGATAGACGTTGGCGTCGCACCCGGTGACGCGGTGGCCGGCCTCTTTGGCCAGGACTGCCAGGCCGCCCATGAAGGTGCCGCAAATACCGAGGATATGGATGTGCATGGTGTCGGAACAAAAAAGCGAATACGGGATTCTACCCGACGCGATGCCATTTTCCGTTCAAGAGTATGATCACGGACATGATGCCAACGCCAAATGATGACCTCCAACAGTTGCGCGCACGAATTGCTGTCACGGCCGCGCGCATGATCGCGCAGGATGGCGCCGACTATGCCACCGCCAAGGCCAAGGCCGCGCGCCAGGTGCTGGGCGTGGACCGCCCCTCCCCCAACTATTTGCCGGACAATATCCAGGTCGAGGACGAAGTGCGCCGCTACCAGGCTCTGTTCCAGGGGCCGGCCCAGTCCGCACGCCTGCAGTCCCTGCGCAGCGCCGCGCTCGAGGTAATGGAACAGCTGGCCGAGTTCCGACCCTACCTCACCGGCGCCGTGCTGAGCGGCTCGGCGGGCGAACACGACGACATCCACCTGCAATTGTTCGCAGATAGCGCCAAGGAAGTCGAAATCTATCTGTTGAACCGCAACGTCGACATCGACATCTCGGAAACGCCGCACTTCAAGGGCGGCCGCCACGAGCCGGTGGAAACCGTGAGCTTTCAATGGAAGAAGGAAACCGTACACGCCGAACTGTATGAAATGAACGATCTGCGCGGCGCCCTCAAACCACGCGCCGACGGCCGCCTGCAACGCGTGGACGCGGCCGGCCTGCGCGCCCTGATGACTACCGACGAAACTCTGGAACAAGATGAATAAGAAGAACCTGGCCGGCTACGCCATCCTGGCCACCGCCTTTGCCGTGTTCGGCGCCATTGCCGCCGTGAAGCAGGAAGCGAAGGGCCCCCTGACCACTTCCTATGCGCCGACCGATGGCCGCCCGCACACGGCGGTGAGCAATCTGTATGCGCAATCGCTGAACGACCTGTCCGGCAAACCGCAATCCCTGGGCCAGTGGAAAGGCAAGCCGCTGCTGGTGAATTTCTGGGCATCGTGGTGCGCGCCCTGTGTGCAGGAGATGCCGGAGCTGTCGGAACTGGCGGCCAGGGATGGCGGCAAACACTTCAATGTGATCGGGATCGGCATCGACTCGCCGGCGAACCTCAACGAATTCGTCAGGAAAACCAAGGTATCGTATCCTTTGTATGTGGGTGGCATGAGCGGCACCGACCTGTCCCGCGAGCTGGGCAACGTGAATGGCGGTTTGCCGTTCACGGTGCTGATCGGCCCGGACGGCCAGGTGCGCAAGACCTACCTGGGTCGCTTGAAGTTCGATCAACTTCGCGCAGATCTGGCCAAGCTGCAGTAGCAGCGAACGGTCGTGCACTTATATTCCAGGCGCTTTATATCGCTTGCCAATACGTAATGTTGGCGGCAAAATGCCTGTCTTTCGAGCAAATAGACGGTTCATCATGGCGAAAAAGCTACTGCTGCTCAACGGCCCCAACCTGAATTTATTGGGGACACGGGAGCCTGCGGTGTACGGCGCAACTACCTTGGCCGACATCGAGCAGGCTGCTGCCGCCCAGGCAGCAGCGGCTGGTGCAAGCATCGCTTGTTTCCAGAGCAACCATGAAGGAGCGTTGATCGACCGCATCCATGCCGCGAGGCAGGAAGGGGTGGAGGCGATTGTCATCAACCCGGGCGGACTGACCCACACCAGCGTCGCGCTGCGCGATGCGCTGGCGGCGGTGGAAATTCCGTTCGTGGAGGTCCACCTCTCTAATATTTATAAGCGTGAGGAGTTCCGGCACCACTCGTTTTTGTCTGCGATCGCGCAAGGCACGATTTGTGGACTGGGAGCTGATGGATATCGGTTTGCCATCGACTTTGCGCTCAAAGAGCGTTAATCTACGTCAACTTCACGCATCCTGTGCGGATTTGCGCACCACCTGACGCGCCGCATAATCAACAACAAATAATTCCAAGGGGTTTCACATGGATCTACGAAAACTCAAGACATTGATCGACCTCGTCGCCGAATCGGACATCGCTGAACTCGAAGTGACCGAAGGCGAGAGCAAGGTTCGCATCGTCAAGTCCTCCGCAATCCCGCAGAATCAGGTGGTCATGGTTCCGCCGCAAGGCGTGCAGCAGTTCTCCGCACCGGCCGTTGCCGGCGCCCCGGTCGCGGCCCCCGCCGCCGCGCCGGCCGCCGCCGAGCCGACCGGTCACGTCGTGAAGTCGCCGATGGTCGGCACCTTCTACCGCTCGTCGGCGCCGGGCGCTCCGGCCTTCGTCGAAGTCGGCGCCACCGTGAAGGAAGGCGACACCCTGTGCATCATCGAAGCGATGAAACTCCTGAATGAAATCGATGCCGACATTTCCGGCACCATCACCAAGGTCCTGGTGGAAAACGGCCAGCCGGTGGAATTCGGCCAGCCGCTGTTCGTGATCGGCTAAGTAGCATATCAAGGCCCGGATTCTCCAAAAGGGAGTCCGGGCCCGATTCATTTCTTCCTGTTGTATCCGGCAAGCCGCCGGCACTCACAGAAAACACCGCATACCATGTTTGAAAAAATTCTAATCGCCAATCGTGGTGAAATCGCGCTGCGTATCCAGCGCGCCTGCCGCGAGATGGGCATCAAGACGGTCGTCGTGCACTCGGAGGCCGACAAGGACGCCAAGTACGTGAAACTGGCCGACGAATCCGTCTGCATCGGTCCCGCGCAATCCGCGCAGAGCTACCTGAGCATGCCGGCGATCATCAGCGCGGCCGAAGTCACGGACGCCGAAGCGATCCACCCGGGCTATGGCTTCCTGTCGGAAAACGCCGACTTCGCCGAGCGCGTCGAGAAATCGGGCTTCGTCTTCATCGGCCCGCGTCCCGAATCGATCCGCATGATGGGTGACAAGGTGTCGGCCAAGCAGGCGATGATCCGCGCCGGCGTGCCCTGCGTGCCGGGTTCGGATGGCGCCCTGCCGGACGACCCGAAGGAAATCATCCAGACCGCCCGCAAGATCGGCTACCCGGTCATCATCAAGGCCGCCGGCGGCGGCGGCGGTCGCGGCATGCGCGTGGTGCACACCGAGGCAGCCCTGCTGAGCGCCGTGCAGATGACCAAGACCGAAGCCGGCACTGCCTTCGGCAACCCCGAAGTCTATATGGAGAAGTACCTGGAAAATCCGCGCCACGTGGAGATCCAGGTGCTGGCCGACGAGCACAAGCAGGCCGTCTGGCTGGGCGAGCGCGACTGCTCGATGCAGCGCCGCCACCAGAAGGTGATCGAGGAAGCGCCGGCGCCGGGCATCCCGCGCAAGACCATCGAGAAGATCGGCGAGCGCTGCGCCGAAGCCTGCCGCAAGATCGGCTACCGCGGCGCCGGCACCTTCGAATTCCTGTACGAGAACGGCGAGTTCTACTTCATCGAGATGAACACCCGCGTGCAGGTCGAACACCCGGTCACCGAAATGATCACCGGCATCGACATCGTGCAGGAACAGATCCGCATCGCCTGCGGCGAGCGCCTGCGCTTCCGCCAGCGCGACATTATGCTGTCGGGCCACGCGATCGAATGCCGCATCAACGCCGAAGATCCGTTCAAGTTCATCCCGTCGCCGGGCCGCATCACCAGCTGGCATCCGCCTGGCGGCCCCGGCATCCGCGTCGATTCGCACTCGTACGCCGGCTACTACGTGCCGCCGCACTACGACTCGATGATCGGCAAGGTCATCGCTTACGGCGCGACCCGCGAGCAGGCCATCCGCCGCATGCAGATCGCGTTGTCGGAAATGGTGGTCGAGGGTATCCTGACGAATATCCCGCTGCACCGCGAACTGATGGTCGACGCCCGCTTCGTCGAGGGCGGCACCAACATCCACTACCTGGAGCAGAAGCTGGCCCACAAGCCGGACCTGCCGAAGGATGGCGCGATCGGCTCTAAAGGAGAAGCATGAGCTGGACTGAAGTCGTCATCGAGATCGCCCGCGAGCACGCCGAGGCTTTGTCCGACGCCCTGATGGAAGCGGGCGCGCTGTCGGTCTCGGTCGAGGACGCCGATGAAGGCACCGCCCAGGAAAAGCCGCTGTTCGGCGAACCGGGCATGGTGCCGACCGAGGCCGCATGGGACCACAGCCGCGTGGTCGCCCTGACGGACGTCGATGCCGACCAGGCCGCGATCGTGGCCGAGGCCGCGGCCGCCATTGGTCTGGCGTCCGCACCTTCGTTCAGCACCCGCCCGGTGGCGGATGCCGACTGGGTGCGCCTGACGCAGTCGCAGTTCGAACCCATCCACATCGGCAAGAACATCTGGGTCGTGCCGAGCTGGCACGAAGCCCCGGACCCGAACGGCCTGATCCTGGAAGTCGATCCGGGCCTGGCCTTCGGCACCGGCAGCCACCCGACCACCCGCCTGTGCATGGAATGGCTGGAAGCCCATCCCGCGCCCGGCAAGTCGGTGCTGGACTACGGCTGCGGCTCGGGCATCCTGGCGATGGTCGCCAAGAAGCTCGGCGCGCAGGATGTGATCGGCGTCGACATCGACCCGCAGGCGATCGAATCGGCGAAGTTGAACGCCGAACGCAACAACTGCGAGATCGACTTCTACGTGCCGGACGAGTTCGTCGCCTCGAAGGGCGGCGACAGCCGCTTCGACATCGTGGTGGCCAACATCCTGTCTAGCCCCCTGAAGCTGATGGCGCCGATGCTGTCAGGCCGCGTGGCGCCCGGCGGTTCGCTGATCCTGTCGGGCGTGCTGGCGCGCCAGGCCGAAGAAGTGGCCGCCGCCTACGCACCTTTCATCAAGCTGGGCGTCTGGGCCGAGCACGACGGCTGGGTCGCCCTCCAAGGGCAGCTCGGCCTGGATACCGCACCGCCGCCGCGCTCCGCCACCTCCGGCGAGTGACCGCATGGCGCTTGCCACCCAGTGTCCCCACTGCCACACCACGTTCCGGGTCGCCTCGGACCAGCTCAAGCTCCGCGGCGGCATCGTCCGCTGCGGCGCCTGCCAGAGCATTTTTGACGGCAACGCCCACCTGATCGACCTGGACGCGCTGGCCGCCAGCAAGGGCGAGGCCGCGCCTGCGGCACCTGCCGCTCCAGTCGTTCCCGCTGCTCCCGAGGACGCGGCTTCGCCAGCGGCGGAGGCAAGCGCCGACGAAGAAGCCGCCGTCTACACTCTCGATTTCGACCGCACCTTCGATCCGCTCGGCATCCTGCCGAAGGCTGCGCCCGTGCCCGCAGAGCCCCTGCCCGCGCCGCGTGCGCAGGTCTGGCGGACCGGCGCCATGGCGGCAGCCGTCATGCCGGCCGAGCGCGAGACGCATCCGGAGGTAGAAGCAGAACAGGCGCCCGCCGACGCCAACATCGTGGCCGACACGGTGCCGCCGGTGCCGGTTGCGGAAGCGGAGCTGCCGCCGGCCGAACCAGAGCTGCCGCCGGCCGAACCGGAGCTGCCGGCCGCCGAAGAAGCGCCGGTCGAGGCAGCCGGCACCCCTGTTGCCGCTGCCGGGCCGGCGCAGGCCGAAACCGTGGCCGAGACCGTAGCCGAGACCGCCCCCGGATCGGCACCGGACACCGCGCCCGCCTACGTCCCTGAACCGGCGCCTGAACCGGCGCCTGAACCGGCGCCTGAACCGATGCCTGAACCGGAACCAGCGCCGGCGCCCGAGCCGGCGCCTGCCGCCTCCGCCTACGCGCCACCGGGCCGCATCGAGCCCGGCTTCGAGCTGCCGGTGGACGAGGAACTGGTCGCCCAGCCGCTGCCCGGCGACGAACACGCCTACCAGGACGCGGCGCCCGCCGCCGTGGCCGCGGGCGCTCCTGCACAGGACATCCCGCCGAGCACCCTGCCCTTACGCGCGTCGGCCGGCGGCAACGACACCCTGGCGCCGCCACTAGCCGCGCCGGCGCCGGCGGCGAAATCGGCGCGCGCCAAGGCCATCGAGGCGCGCACCCGCCGCTCCAGGCTCACGCCGACCAGGATCGAAGCGCCCAAGCTGCGCGTGCCGGCCAGCGTCGAGGCGGACGAGCCGGAGTTCGTCAAGCGCAGCCGCAAGCAGGAGCAGTCGGGCCGCACCCGGCAGCTGCTGATGGCCGGCGGCGCGGTGCTCCTTGGCCTGCTGCTGCTGGCGCAGGTCGTGCTGGACTTCCGCAACGTGCTGGCGGCGCGCTATCCGGGCGCCAGGCCGGTCCTCGCCGCCGGCTGCGCCGTGCTGGGCTGCCGCATCGGCCTGCCGGCCCGGATCGAGAACCTGTCCATCGAGACCGGCGAACTGACCACCCTCGGCGTCGACACCTATTCGCTCAGCACGCTGCTGCGCAACCAGGGAAGCCTGGTGCAGGCCTGGCCCAGCATCCAGCTCGAGCTGACCGACGCCAACGACAAACCGGTGCTGCGGCGCGTGTTCGGCCCCGCCGACTACCTGCCGCAGGGCGTGTCCGCCGCCGGCGGTTTCGCCGCGCGCTCGGAGCAGCCGGTGCGGCTGAACTTCGCGCTCACCGAACTCAAACCGTCCGGCTACCATATCGCCGTTTTCTACCCCTAGTTTTCTCCAGGACCCATCATGACCAAGACTGCACTGATCTGCGGCTCGATCGCCTTCGACAAGATCATGCAATACCAAGGCCGCTTCGGCGAAACCCTGCTGGCCGACCAGCTGCACCGCGTGAACGTCTCCTTCCTGGTGCCGACCCTGCGCACCGAATTCGGCGGCTGCTCCGTCAACATCGCCTACAACCTCAAGATGCTGGGCGGCGAGCCGCTGATCATGGGCACCATCGGCCAGGACGGCGGCGACTACCTCGAACGCATGCAAAAACAGGGCCTGGCGACCAACGCGATCCGCGTCATCGACCACGCCTACACCGCCCAGTGCTTCGTCACGGCCGACCTGGACAACAACCAGATCAACGCCTTCCACCCGGGCGCGATGCAGTTCTCGCACGAGAACAGCCTGGCCGACTACCTGCCGCTGCGCGTCGCGATCGTCTCGCCGGATGGCCGCGACGGCATGATCAAGCATGCGCGCGACTGCGCCGGGCAAGGCGTGCCGCTGATGTTCGACCCGGGCCAGCAGCTGCCGATGTTCAGCGGCGAGGAACTGCTGACCTTCCTCGAACAGGCCAGCTACCTCGCCTGCAACGACTATGAATTCGAAATGGTGATGGACCGTACGGGGCTGGCGCTGCAGGACATCGCGTCGCGCCTGGACGCGCTGATCGTCACGCGCGGCGAGCAGGGCTCGGATATCTACGCCGCCGGCGAGCACCACAAGATTCCGGCGGTGCCGGCAAGCAGCGTGGTCGACCCGACCGGCTGCGGTGACGCCTACCGTGCCGGCCTGCTGTTCGGCATCGCCAACGACCTGGACTGGCCGACCAGCGGCCGCCTGGCCAGCCTGCTGGGTTCGATCAAGATCGCCCACCAGGGCGGCCAGAACCACAGCTTCACGCCGCAGGAGATTGCGGACAAGTTCGAAGCGGCGTTCGGCTACCGCTTCTGATCAGCTAATCAGAAGCCGAGCGCCTGGCGCAGGAGGTACTGGACGATCTGCAGCAGGATCAGCGCGACCAGAACCGACAGGTCCAGGCCACCCACCGGCGGGATCATGCGGCGCAGGGGCCGCAGCAGCGGGTCGTTGAGCGCGTGCACGAAAGGCGCCAGCGGCGCATGCGGATTGATCCAGCTGAAGATCACCTCGATGATCAGCAGGCCCATGAAGCCGTAGATGATCCAGTTCAGGAAGCGGAACAAGGCATACAGCACGACGACCTGGCCGCTCCACCCCGCCAGCAGCAGCACCGCACTCGCCAGCAGCACGATCAGGAAGGCGCCGATCAGGCTCGCCCAGTCATACCCCCCGACGCCCGGCAGGATGCGGCGCAGCGGGCGCACCAGCCAATCGGTCAGCGTGAAAGTGAACTGTCCGATCGACGCCGGCGGCCGCACGCGGATCACCTGCATCCAGAAACGCAGCAACAAGACTCCACCGACCACGCCGGCTACGGTATCGACGATCAACTGAAGGATAGGCAGCACAAGGTCTCCTTAAAAAAAAACCGCTGTGTGAATCTCTCACACAGCGGTATTTTGCCTGAATCAGGCAAGAGTGGTATTACGGACGGCTGCTGGTCGGGAACGGCCATGCTGCCGGTGCGACGACCGTCTTCGGGGCTGCCTGGGCTGCCGAGGTGCCGCTGTCCTGCTTGGCTTCGGTCTTGGCTTCAGCCTTGGTCTCGGACTTGGCTTCCGGCTTGGCTTCCGCTTTCGCTTCCGGCTTGGCTTCCGGCTTCGCTTCAGCCTTCGGCGCGGCGGCTTTCTTGGCGGCCGGCTTGGCTGCAGGCTTGGCGGCGGCCTTCACTGCCGGCTTGGACTCAGCGGTTTTGGCGGCCGGAGCCTTGGTTGCAGCAGCTTTGGCCGGGGCCTTGGCAGCAGTCTTGGTTGCAGCGGCTTTGGCCGGAGCCTTGGCAGCGGTCTTGGTGGCTGCGGCCTTGGCCGGTGCCTTGGCAGCGGTCTTGGTGGCAGCTGCCTTGGCCGGAGCTTTGGCGGCGGTCTTGGTGGCTGCGGCCTTGGCCGGTGCCTTGGCGGCGGTCTTGCTTGCAGCAGCTTTCTTGGCCGGAGCTTTGGCAGCGGTCTTGGTAGCGCTCGTCTTCGACACTGCCGAAGCCGAGCCTTTCTTGGCCGGAGCCTTGGCAGCGGACTTGGTCGCAGCAGCTTTCTTGGCCGGAGCCTTGGCAGCGGTCTTGGTAGCAGCAGCTTTCTTGGCCGGAGCTTTGGCAGCGGTCTTGGTAGCAGCAGCTTTCTTGGCCGGTGCTTTAGCGGCGGTCTTGGTAGCAGCAGCTTTCTTGGCCGGAGCTTTAGCAGCGGTCTTGGTAGCAGCAGCTTTCTTGGCCGGAGCTTTAGCAGCGGTCTTGGTTGCAGCAGCTTTCTTGG
>Ga0308158_10000484_pt1 | contig 64181 bp, 73 predicted proteins | sample PhyBR2_FD_201038 | JGI IMG/M metagenome (GOLD analysis project Ga0308158, IMG submission 201038) | Phyllosphere microbial communities from UC Gill Tract Community Farm, Albany, California, United States - DLSLB.R2 | ecosystem: Host-associated > Plants > Phyllosphere > Unclassified | place: USA... | reverse complement strand
CCCCTCCCCCCCCGCGGGGGGGGGGGGGGGGGGCCCCGCCGCGCGGGGGGGGGGGGGGCCCCCCCCGCCCCTCGCCCCTCCACCCCCGCTTCGCGGCGGTCCCCCTCCCCATCAGAGATGGGGAGGATTTGATGGGGGCAGTGCTTTCCAGCCGGGTGCCGCGGGACGATGTGGCATTCCGTGCGAACGCCGACCACAACCGCGCGCTCGCCGAACACCTCCGCGCCGATGTCGCCAAGGCCGGGGTGGGCGGCAGCGACGCGGCGCGCGACCGGCATGTGTCGCGCGGCAAGCTGCTCCCCCGCGACCGGGTGGAGCAGTTGCTCGACCCGGGCTCACCCTTCCTCGAAATCGGGCAGCTCGCTGCCAACGGCCTGTACGACGATGCCGTCCCCGGCGCGGGCGTGATCGCCGGGATCGGTCGCGTCCATGGCCGTCAGGTGATGATCGTCGCCAATGACGCGACGGTGAAGGGAGGCACCTACTATCCGCTGACCGTCAAGAAGCATCTGCGCGCGCAGGAGATCGCGCTCGAGAACCGGCTCCCTTGCATCTATCTGGTCGATAGCGGGGGCGCGAACCTGCCGCACCAGGCGGAGGTCTTTCCCGACCGCGATCATTTCGGCCGCATCTTCTTCAACCAGGCGCAGATGTCGGCGGCGGGTATTCCGCAGATCGCCTGCGTCATGGGCAGCTGCACCGCGGGCGGGGCCTATGTCCCGGCCATGTCCGACGAAACCGTCATCGTGCGCGGGCAGGGGACGATCTTCCTCGCCGGGCCGCCGCTGGTGAAGGCGGCGACGGGCGAGGTCATCTCGGCCGAGGAACTGGGCGGCGCGGACACGCATGGCCGCAAGTCGGGCGTGGTCGATCATGTCGCCGAGAATGACGATCATGCGCTGTCGATCGTCCGCGATATCGTCGAGACCCTGCCGCCGCAGGTCATGCCCGATGTGAACCTCGCCGAGGCGGACGAACCGCTCTATCCGGCAGAGGACCTCTACGGCCTGATCCCGCAGGACGTGCGCGCGCCGTACGACGTGCATGAAGTGATCGCACGGCTGGTCGACGGATCGCGCTTCCACGAATTCAAGGCGCTGTACGGCGCGTCGCTGGTCTGCGGCTTCGCGCATATCCATGGCAAGCCGGTCGCGATCCTGGCGAACAACGGCGTGCTGTTCTCGGAAAGCGCGCAGAAGGGCGCGCATTTCATCGAGCTGGCCTGCCAGCGGCGCATCCCCCTGCTGTTCCTTCAGAATATCTCCGGCTTCATGGTCGGCGGCCGCTATGAGGCGGAGGGCATCGCCAAGCATGGCGCCAAGCTGGTGACGGCGGTGGCGACGGCGCAGGTGCCCAAGATCACCGTGATGATCGGCGGCAGCTTCGGCGCGGGCAATTACGGCATGTGCGGGCGCGCCTATTCGCCCCGCTTCCTGTTCACCTGGCCCAATGCACGGATCAGCGTGATGGGCGGCGAACAGGCGGCGAGCGTGCTGGCGACCGTCCACCGCGACGCGGAAAGCTGGACGCCGGATGAGGCGGAGGCGTTCAAGGCTCCGATTCGCCAGCGTTACGAGGACGAGGGGAACCCGTGGTACGCGACCGCGCGGTTGTGGGACGACGGGATCGTCGATCCGGCGCAGACTCGCGACGTCCTGGGGCTGGCGCTGGATGCGTGTCTCAATGCACCCATCGCGGAGGCACCCCGCTTCGGGGTGTTCCGCATGTAATGGCCATGGACCTGACCATCGACGGCGCGACCGTGGTGGACGAGGCCGATTTCCATGCCCGTATCCGCGCGGCCTCGGGCGTCGAATGGTATGGCGGCAGTCTGGATGCGCTGTTCGATCTGTTGATCGCGGTAGTCGAGCCGCCGATTGCGCTGACCGTCACCAACGCCGCCGCCGCACGCAAGGTGATCGGGGAGCGCTTCGATCGCATCCTGACCGTGATCCTCGACGCCATCGCCGAACGCCCGCACGCCATCATGTTGAAGCTGGAATCCTGATGATGAAGAGCCTCCTCATCGCCAATCGCGGCGAGATCGCCTGTCGCATCATCCGCACCGCGCGCGAGATGGGCCTGCGCACCATCGCGGTCTATTCCGAGGCCGATGCGCAGGCGCTGCATGTCCGTATGGCCGACGAGGCGATCCTGATCGGTCCGGCCCCGGCGCGCGAAAGCTATCTCGATGCCGCCCGCATCCTCTCTGCCGCGCGGGATAGCGGGGCGGAGGCGATCCATCCCGGCTATGGCTTCCTGTCGGAAAATGCCGAATTCGCGGAAAGCGTGATCGCCGCCGGGCTGGTCTGGGTCGGGCCGAACCCCGACAGCATCCGCGCCATGGGCCTGAAGGACGCCGCCAAGGCGCGGATGATCGCCGCCGGTGTGCCCGTCACGCCGGGCTATCTGGGCGAGGACCAGTCCCCCGACCGCCTCGCGACCGAAGCGGATGCAATCGGCTACCCCGTCCTCATCAAGGCGGTGGCGGGTGGCGGCGGCAAGGGGATGCGCCGCGTCGACGACCCCGCCGCCTTCGCCGAGGCACTCGCCTCCTGCCGTCGCGAGGCGGCATCCTCGTTCGGCGACGATCGGGTGCTGATCGAGAAGTACATCCTCTCGCCCCGCCATATCGAGGTGCAGGTCTTCGGAGACCGGCACGGCCATGTCGTGCATCTGTTCGAGCGCGACTGCTCGCTGCAACGCCGCCACCAGAAGGTGATCGAGGAGGCCCCCGCGCCCGGCATGGACGAGGTGACGCGGCAGGCCGTGTGCGGTGCCGCCGTCCGCGCCGCGCAAGCGGTGGACTATGTGGGGGCGGGCACGATCGAGTTCATCGCCGACGCCTCCGAAGGCCTGCGCGCCGACCGCGTCTGGTTCATGGAGATGAACACCCGGCTCCAGGTCGAGCATCCCGTGACCGAGGCGATCACCGGCGTCGATCTGGTGGAGTGGCAACTACGCGTCGCGGCGGGCGAGCCTTTGCCGATGGCGCAAGACCAACTCGCCATCCACGGCCACGCCATCGAGGCACGGCTCTATGCCGAGGATCCGGCCAAGGGCTTCCTGCCCGCCATCGGCACGCTGGAGGTGTTCGACCTCGGCGACGATCCCGCGATCCGCATCGACACCGGAGTCGAGGAGGGGGCGGAGATCACCCCCTGGTACGACCCGATGATCGCCAAGGTCATCGCCCATGGCGATACCCGCGACGATGCGCGTGAGGCGCTGGCGGATGCACTGGACGAGGCGGTGATCTGGCCGGTGCGCACCAATGCGGGCTTTCTGGTCCAGGCGCTCGACCATCCCGACTTCGCCAGCGGCCAGGTCGATACCGGCCTGATCGCGCGCGAGGGCGAGTCGCTGATGCCGCCGACCGAGCCGTCCGAGGAGGCGTTGGCCGAGGCCGCCGCCGCGCTGATCGGTCAGGATGAATTGTCGGGCTTCCGCCTGAACGCCGTGCCCCGACGGAGCGCGCGCTTCCTGCTCGACGGGCGCGCCATCACCGTCGATTTCAGCGAGGCGGGCGAGGTGCCCCCGGCCCCGACTGACGAGGTGCTGATTTCCGAGGGCGGGCAAAGCTGGTCCTTTACCCGCTGGCGCGCCGACGGCTTGGCGGCGGGCGGGGCGGGAGACGGTGCGATCCTGTCGCCCATGCCCGGCCGGATCATCGCGGTCGCGGTGACAGAGGGGCAGGCGGTCAGCGCAGGCCAGCCGCTCGTCACGCTGGAGGCGATGAAGATGGAGCATGTCCTGACCGCACCCTTCGACGGCATCGTCACTGACCTGAAGGCCGAGACCGGCGGGCAGATGGCCGAGGGCGTCGCGCTGGTTCGCATCGTTACGGAGGACGCGGCATGAGCGGGCGCCACTTCGACGACTGGACGATCGGCGACCGGATCGAACACCCTATCCGCCGCACCGTGACCGAGACGGACAACCTCCTGTTCTCGACCATGACCCACAATCCGCAGCCGCTGCACATCGATGCCGAGGCGGCCAAGGCCAGCGAGTTCGGGCGGATCCTCGTCAACGGCACCTTCACCTTCTCGCTCATGGTCGGGCTGTCGGTGGGGGAGACGACGCTGGGGACGCTGGTCGCCAATCTGGGCTATGACGAACTGGTCATGCCCGCGCCGGTGTTCCTGGGCGATACGTTGCGGGCGACGAGCGAGGTGACGGCCTTGCGCGAGAGCAAGTCGCGGCCGGGGGCGGGGCTGGTGACGTTCCGGCACGAGGCGCTGAACCAACGGGACGAGGTGGTGTGCCGGTGCCTGCGCACGGCCCTGGTGAAGAAGCGGGGGTAGGGGCGTGGCCTTCGACTACGTTCAGCCTGAGCGAAGTCGAAGGCCAAGGGATCACAACCGCGTCCGAACCCCGATCCACAAGGTCCGCGGCGTCGCCCGCTCAATCAGCCCCGCACCGCTATACGCCGCCTCGACTCGCGCATCGGCAAGGTTCTCCGCCCGCGCCTCGATCAGCCAGCCGCGCACGACCGGCACAGCCGCATAAGCGTCCAGCGTCGTGGCAGGTGCCAGCGAGCGGCTATTCTGGTCATCCTCATATTGCCCCCCGACATGGCGCAGGGTCCCGCTCACCACCGCCCCGCGCCGCTCGACCGCCAGCGTGCCCGAAAACTGGTCGCGCGGCGTCTGCGCCGGGCGCAGGCCGTCGAGCGGCGTGGCGTTGCCCGATGCCTCCACCCGTGCATTGACATGCGACCAGGACGCGCGGGCGCTGACCGGCCCAATGGCGGCATTGGCTTCCAGCTCGAACCCCTGTGACCGGATCGCGTCGAGATTTTGCCGCATCCGGTACACGCCATTCGCGGCGACGAAGCCGACGCCGGGGAATGTCCCCGGCCCGCGCCCCAGGGTCACATTGGCGATCGCATCGGTGAGCCGGTTGAAGAAATAGGTGCCCGACAGCCGAACCCCCGTCGCCGGGGTCAGGTCGAACCCGCCCTCGACGCCCTCGACCCGTTCGGGGTTCAGCGCGGCATTGGCGGCGGTAGCATCCGCCCCGGCGCGGAACGGCCGGTAGAGTTCGTTGAGTGTCGGCAACCGCCAGCCGCGATAGGCCGCCGCCCGCAGGGCCAGCGGCTGGACGACCCGCAAGGCGGCCCCCAGCCGCCCGGTAAATTCCTGCCCCGATCGGTTCGGGAAATCTGTATCGGTCAGCACCGCGCCGGTCGCCAGCACGCCTTCATCCAGCCGTCCACCCCGAATACGCCAGTCATCCACTCGCGCGGCGGCGGTGACGGTCAGCGCGCCTGCCTCGACGCTGCCATCGGCGAACAGTCCCATGGTCCGCGTCGCCCCGCCCGCCTCGCGTCGCCGGGTCGGGGCACCTGCGACATAGGTGTAGCGTTCCTGCGTCCGCCCGCTGGTATCGCGAATATCGCCGCCCAGCCGCAGGGTCACCGTATCGCCCAGCGGTGGCGACACCTCGACCCGGCCGCCCAGTCCGGTGGCGGGGACGTTATACTGGTCGAGCGTCAGCGTCGCCGCCGTCCGCGCGGCATTCACGCTGGCATAGCGCGAGGCGAATTGCCGCGTCTGGACATAGGCCAGCGCCGACCAGCCCCAGGCCCCGCGCCCGACCAGGCGGATGCTCGCATCCGCACCGTCCGAGCGATTGTCGGTGAAATCGGTCCCCCGGTCTCGCGCATCGTGAAAGGCGGCGAGGGTCATCTGCAACTCGGTGGCGGGCGCGATCGCGACGACGCCGCGCGCCGCGCCCGAATATTGCTCATAGGGGGCGGGCCGGTCGGCCGGACCGCGCTGCTCCTCGACGACGGGGGTGAAGCCGTCGCCGCGGGCATAGGCACCTGACACCGTCAGGAAACCACCGTCCCGCACCAGCGAGGCCGATCCTTGCGCATCGACCGAATGGCGGCTGCCATAGGACAAAGCGAGGTCGAGCGGGGAGAGCTGGTCGGGCGTCGCACTGTCCATCTCGATCGTGCCCGCCAGCGCGCCCGGTCCCCAAAAGCCCGATCCGCCGCCGCGCGTCACCCGGATGCGGCCCAGCCGCCCGGTCGCATAGGCGGGGAAGACCACCCAGCCGCCGAACGGATCGGCCTGCGGCACGCCGTCGAGGACCAGCAGCGCCCGGCTCGACGCATTGCCGCCGAGCCCTCGCAAGGTGATGCCCTGCGATGTGGGATGCGCCGAACGGCTGTCCGAGCGGCGGAATTGCTGGAGCCCGGCGGCGTCGGCCAGGACATTCTCCAGCCGCTGCGAAGCATTCTGCGTGATCCGGTCGCGGTCGATCGTCACCACGTCCAGCGCGCGGTCGCCGGGTTGGTCGTCCAGGCCCCGGCCGGTGACGATGATGGTTTCGGGTTCGTTGGTTTGGGCGGAGAGGGTGGTGGGGATGAGCGCTAGGGCGAGGAAGGGCAGGCGGTGGAAGGCTGGCATGATGATGTGGTGGTCCCCTTTGCTCCCCTGTTGGGGATGTCGTGGAGTGAAGACGAATCAGCACGTTAACAGGTCCGTCATCGATGAGTCTCACGCCCCTCCCGTAAACGGGAGGGGATGGGGGAGGGCAGGCCGCGAGCGATGGCCTCGGTGAGACATCGTGCCCTCCTCAAACCCAGTTTCAGGTAAACGATGCCCCGCATCGTTTAGGTCATGCCGGGGGCATGACCGACCTGAAACTCGCCTGCGGGAGGGGCTTAAGATGGGAGAAGGCGGATGACGCGCCCGAAAAACCCTCTTACAGTCCGCGTATCGTGGCCACCCTTCATACCCTTGCGAACCCTGCGCGTTTCCTGAAGATCGCTCGTCCGCTGACCGGGATTTTCCTCGGGCTCGGCATCGCGCTGATCGCGGTCGCGGTCTGGGCGGGGCTGACCCAGACGCCGCCCGACTATCTTCAGGGCGAGACGGTGCGCATCCTCTACATCCATGTCCCCGCCGCCTGGCTGGGCATGGGCGGATGGAGCGGTATCGCCATCGCCAGCCTGTCGCTGATCGTCTGGCGGCATCCGCTGGCGCAGATCGCGGGCCGGGCCATCGCCTGGCCGGGGGCGGTGTTCACGGCGCTGTGCCTCGCCACCGGATCGATCTGGGGACGGCCGACCTGGGGGACATGGTGGCAATGGGACGGGCGGTTGACCTCGATGCTGCTGCTGCTGTTCGTCTATCTGGGGTATATCGCGCTCGCCCGTGCCGACGCGGATCGCGGCGGTGACGGGCGGATTCCGGCGCTGTACGGACTGGCGGGCACCGCGCTGCTGCCGGTCATCCGTTATTCGGTCGTCTGGTGGAACACGCTCCATCAAGGGCAGTCGATCGGGCTGACCGGCTCCAGCATCGATACGTCGCTACTCTGGCCGCTGCCGATCGCGTTGGCGGGTTTCACCTTCCTGTTCGCGGCCATCGTGCTGATGCGGATGCGCACGCTGCTGGCGCAGGCCAAGGCCGAGGCGCGGATGCGGCGGATGGCGCGCGCATGAACCAGATGGCGTTCGTGGCGGCGGCCTATGCGGTCATGCTGGGGGGTGCGGGTGCGCTGACCCTCATCAGCTATCTGGTGATGAAGCGCGCCGAGAAATGACGCCCAAATCCCAACGTCTCACGCTGGTGTTGCTGGCGCTGGCCGCGATCGTCGCGGCGGTCCTGCTCGCCATGTCGGCGATGAAGGACCAGGCGGCGTTCTTCTACACGCCTTCGGATGCGCAAAAGCAGGGCCTGCCGCTGGGCCGTGCGGTCCGGCTGGGCGGCATGGTCGAGGCGGGGTCGGTCCACCGCGCGCCCGACGGCGTGACGGTGCGCTTCGTCGTGACCGACGGCAAGGCGACGACGCCCGTGACCTTCGCCGGGATCACGCCCGACCTGTTTCGCGAGAAATCGGGCGTGGTGGCGGAGGGGCAGTTCCAGCCCGATGGCCGTTTCGTGGCGACCAATCTGCTCGCCAAGCATGACGAGAAATACATGCCCCCCGAAATGGCGGGCAACATGCACGAGAGCCGGAGTTTGGAGCCGTGATCGCCGAAGCGGGCCTCGCCGCGCTCTGGTTCGCCGCGCTGCTGGCGGGGTTGCAACTGTTGCTCGGCGTTCTGGCGCTCCGTCGCAAGGACGTAGCGGGTGAGCAGGCGATGGCGGCGATCGGCCCGGTCGCGATCGTGCAGGGCGCGCTGGTCGCGATTGCGATGGGGTCGCTGATCGCGGTGTTCCTGAACACCGATCTGTCGGTCAAGCTGGTCGCCGAGAACAGCCATTCGGCCAAGCCGTGGATCTACAAATTCGCCGGGGCCTGGGGCAATCATGAAGGCTCGATGCTGCTCTGGGTGACGATCCTGGGCGCGGGCGGGGCGCTGGTCGCGTGGAAGGAGCGGACGCTCGACCGGCCGACCCATGTCGCGACGCTGGCGGCGCAGGGCGCGATCGCGCTGGGCTTCTATGCCTTCCTGCTGTTCGCCTCCAACCCGTTCGCACGGCTGAACCCGGCACCGATCGAGGGACAGGGGCTGAACCCGCTGTTGCAGGACCCCGGCCTCGCCTTCCACCCGCCGACGCTCTACGCGGGCTATGTCGGGCTGTCGGTCGCCTTTTCCTTCGCGGTCGGCGCGCTGGTGACGGGGCAGGTCGGGCCGGCCTTTGCCCGCGCGATGCGGCCCTGGGTGCTGGGGGCGTGGGTGCTGCTGACCATCGGCATCACGGCGGGGTCCTATTGGGCCTATTATGAGCTGGGCTGGGGCGGCTGGTGGTTCTGGGACCCGGTCGAGAATGCCTCTCTGATGCCATGGCTGGCGGCGACCGCGCTGCTCCATTCGGTCAATGTGCTGGCCGCGCGTGATGGCCTTCGCGCCTGGACCGTGATGCTGGCGGTCGTGGCGTTTTCCATGTCGATGATCGGGACGTTCCTGGTCCGCTCGGGCATATTGACGAGCGTTCATGCCTTCGCCGTCGATCCCCGGCGCGGGGCGTTCATCCTGGCGTTGCTGGGCCTCTATATCGGCGGCGCGCTGGCGTTGTTCGGCGCGCGGATCGGGCAGGTGCGGGCGGGGCGAAGCTTCACCTTTGTCAGTCGTGAGGGCGGGCTGGTTGTCAACAATCTGCTTCTCTCGGTCATCCTGGGCATCGTGCTGATCGGCACGCTCTATCCGTTGGTCGCGGCCGGGTTCGGTGTGCGCCTGTCCGTCGGGCCGCCCTTCTTCCACGCCGCCGCCGGGCCGATCGCGCTGGCGCTGGTCGCCGTCATGGCGGTCGGGCCTGCCTTGCGCTGGCGGAGCGACGATGCGGAGGCGGTGCTGATCCGCATGTTGTGGCCGATGGTCGCGGCGGCGGGGACCTTTGCGCTGATGCTGACGCTGACCGGCGGCATGGGTGTGTTGTCGCTGCTGGGCCTGTCGTTCGGCGTCGGGCTGGTCGTCGCCAGCGTATTGCCGATCACCCGGCGCAACTGGCGGCGTACGCCCTTGCCCATCTGGGGCATGGTGGTCGCGCATGTCGGTCTGGGTGTCAGCATGATCGGCATGGCCTGCGACAGCGCGTTCACCGCCGAGCGGCTGGTCGCGCTCTATCCGGGGCAGGCGACCATTGTCGGCCCGTGGCGGGTAGAGCTGAACCGCATCTATCCCAATATCGGCGCGAACTGGTCGGCACTGGAGGCGCGGCTGACCGCGACGCGCGAGGGCGACGGTGCCACCCTGCGCCCGCAGCAGCGCTTCTTCACCGATCCCCCGACCACGACCAGCGAGAGCGCGATCGCGACTCGCTGGGACGGACAGCTCTATACGGTGCTGGGGCAACAGGACGCGGCGACCGGCCGCTGGCAGTTGCGGCTGTGGTGGAAGCCGTTCGTGACTTTGATCTGGCTGGGCGGCGCGCTGATCGCATTGGGCGGCGTGCTGGCGCTGGCCGGGCGGTGGTTCAAGGCGTGGCAGCAACGACGGCGGGAGGCTCTGTGGGGATGAAGCGCGCGCTGATCTGGTTGCCGCTGGGGCTGTTCGGAGTGTTCTTCGCGGTGGTCGCGGCCGGGCTGATGCGGCCCGCCGACACGGCGGTCCATTCGACGCTGGTCGACAAGCCGCTGCCGGTGTTCACGCTCGAGCCGATGGTGCCGGGCAAGCCCGGTCTGGCGAGCAGCGATTTCCGGGGCGGCAAGCCGCGCCTGCTGAACGTCTTTGCCAGCTGGTGCATCCCCTGTATCGCCGAGGCGCCGCAGCTGATGGCGCTCAAGGCGCGCGGCGTCCCGATCGACGCCATCGCCATTCATGACAAGGGACCTGCCATCGCCGCCTTCCTGCGCCGCAACGGCGATCCCTATGCCGCGATCGGCGATGACAGCCGCAGCCGGGTGCAGATGGCGCTCGGCTCGTCGGGCGTGCCGGAGACCTTCCTGATCGACGGGCGCGGGCGGATCGTGCGGCAATATATCGGCGATATCCGCGCCGATCAGGTCGACCAGATCGTTCGCGATATGGCCGCCGCACGATGAGCCTGTCGCTCGCCCTGTTGCTGGCCGCCGCCACGGCGACGCCCGATTACGGCAACACCCAATTGCCCGACCGCCGGGCCGAGGCGCAGGCGCGCGCCCTGATGGGGGAGCTGCGCTGCGTCGTGTGCCAGGGCCAGTCGATCGCGGACAGCGATGCCGACATGGCCGCGGACATGCGCGCACTGGTCCGCCAGCGTATCGCGCGCGGGGAAAGCCCGGAGGCGATCCGTGCCTGGCTGATCGAGCGATATGGCGATTATGTCAGCTATGACCCGCCTTTGTCGGGTGCGACGGCGTTGCTGTGGGCGACACCGATCCTGTTGCTGGCGATCGGCGCATGGATCGCGCGGTCCAGCTTTCGGAAGCGGCGCTGATGGGCTGGCTGATCCTGCTGCTGATCACGGCCGGAGCATCGGGCGCGGCGCTGTGGCTGCGGTTTCCGCGACCGCTCTGGACGATGCTTGGGGCCGCGCTGGCGCTCGGGGGCGTCGGCTATGCGTGGCAGGGGCGTCCGACCCTGGCGGCCAGTGCGCCCGCGCCGCGCCCCGACGCGCTGCTTGACAATGATGCGATTTCCGAGCTGCGCGGGCAGCTGATCGGACGTTATGGCGGAGAGGCGGCGATGTTCACCGCCGCCGATGCCCTGTCGCGCTCGGGCAACAAGCGCACCGCGGTGCAGATCATGCTGGGCGCGGTGGGCGGCGACCGGAGCAGCGTTCCGTACTGGACCGAGCTGGGCAATGTCCTGTTCGCGCATGACGGCTATCAGATGTCGCCCGCCGCCCGCTTCGCCTTTCGCCGCGCCCGAACGCTGGGGCCTGGTGACCCGACGCCCTTCTTCTTCGAGGGGCTGGCCTGGATGCGGGCGGGTGATTTCCGCAAGGCGCGGGTCTTCTGGAACCGGGCGCTGGAATTGTCCCCCGCCGATGCCGCCTATCGCCCGGCGATCGAGCAGCGGGTGATGCTGCTCGACCAGGCTATTCGGATGATGGGGGAATAGGGGCTTACTGCCCCCGGCCGGTCTTTTCCTGAAGCGCGTCGATCCGCTTGGAGGCGTCCGCCTTGGTCAGCGTATCGTCGAACGGCTCGCCCGCCTCTTCGGACAGGGTTTTCAGATAGCTGGCCTGCGCGCCGGTCATCTTCTCGTCGCCTGTGGTCCAGTCATCGGGGTCCTTCTCGGCGTTGGAGAAGGGTTCGGTCTTGGGATTGTCGGTCATCGGGTGATCCTTTCGGGGGATCAACACGCATGTTCTATTTTTGTTTCTTTTTTGGTTCGCACGGAGGCGCGGAGACGCAGAGATGGTGCATCCAGCCGCAAAGCTGGCCTCCAACCGCCACGGTGAGGCAAATCCGTTGGCGGAACCGACACCAGCCGCCAACCCCATTCTAAACCCCTCTGCGTCTCCGCGCCTCCGCGCGAACTCAACCGCGCCTCGTGGCGGATGGCACGGCGTACGCTTCGACTACGCTCAGCGCGAACGGAGGTGGGGTTAAATCCCAGAAGCCGTTCAGCCTGAGCGAAGTCGAAGGCCACGGGCATGACGCCCGGAAATGCCCTTCAACTTCGCCCAGTATGAACGATGGTGTTTAGCCCGCCCAAGCCTCGAACGGCAGGTCGAGGGCTTCGGCGACCGCGGCGTGGCGGATCTTGCCGCCCGAGACGTTCAGGCCACCGGCCAAGTGCGGATCGGCCTTCATCGCGGCCTCGGCCCCCATGTTCGCCAGCTTCACCGCGAAGGGCAGGGTGGCGTTGTTCAGCGCGAAGGTCGAGGTGCGGGCGACCGCGCCCGGCATGTTGGCGACGCAGTAATGGATCACGCCATCGACCTCGAACACCGGGTCCTGGTGGGTGGTGGCATGGCTGGTCTCGAAGCAGCCGCCCTGGTCGATTGCGATATCGACCATCACCGAACCGCGCTTCATCGTCTTCAGCATGTCGCGCGTGACGAGCTTCGGCGCCGCCGCACCCGGAACCAGCACCGCGCCGATGACCAGATGCGCATTCTTCACCGCCGCCGCGATCGCCGCCTTGGAGGCATAGGCGGTCTTGATCTGGCTGGAGAAGAACATGTCCAGCTCGGCCAGACGATCATTGTTGATGTCATAGATGGTGACGTCGGCGCGCAGGCCGACCGCCATCTGCGCCGCATTCACGCCCGATACGCCGCCGCCCAGGATCGCGACCTTGGCGGGCGCCACGCCGGGCACGCCGCCGAGCAGGATGCCACGGCCGCCCTGCTGCTTTTCCAGATAATGCGCACCGACCTGCACCGCCATGCGGCCCGCGACTTCCGACATAGGCTTCAGGAGGGGCACGCCGCCACGGGGCGAAGTGACCGTTTCATAGGCGATGCAAGTCGCGCCCGACTTCATCAGGCCTTCCGCCTGCGGCTTGTCGGCGGCGAGGTGGAGATAGGTGAACAGGACATGGTGCGGGCGCAGCATCGCGACCTCGACCGCCTGCGGCTCCTTCACCTTTACGATCATCTCGGCCTGGTCGAACACCTCGGCGGCGGTGGCGACGATGCGCGCGCCCGCGTCGATATAGTCCTGGTCCTCGAAATCGATGCCGCTGCCGGCCTTGGTCTCGACGATCACCTCGTGACCGGCGGCGACCAGCTCGGCGACCGATGGCGGGGTCAGGCCGACGCGATATTCGTGGTTCTTGATTTCCTTGGGGACACCGACGCGCATGGGGACTCTCCGTTTGAATATTGACGCGATAGTAGCGCCGACGGGGCGGGAGAGGTGTGCAAAGCGGTCCCGGTGAAGGGCTGCCAACAGGATTTTCTTGCGTTGAATGTCGATGTATCGGGATGAAATGTCCGACGCGATCGACCGCCGCATCCTGGCCCAGCTGGCCCGCGATTCCGACCTGACCAGTGCCGCGCTGGGCGAGAAGGTCGGCCTGTCCGCCAGCGCCGCGCATCGCCGCGTGGCGCAGTTGCGCGAAAGCGGCGTCATTGCCGGTTACCGCGCGATCCTGAGCCACGAGGCGCGCGGGCGTCCCTCGACCGTGATGGTCAACGTCACGCTGAAGGACCAGCGGCAGGATACCATGGCCGCGTTCGAGCGCGAAATCCTGCGCTGTCCCGAGATCGTCGAATGTTTCCTGATGAGCGGCGAGGCGGATTACATGATCCAGGTCGAGGTGCGCCGCGACGACAGTTATGAACGAATCCACCGCGAGACGCTGGCCCGCCTGCCGGGGGTGACGCGGCTGGCCTCGCACTTCGTGATCCGCGAGGTGGTGCGGCGGTCCTGAGATCCTCCCCGGTACGGGGAGGGGGACCATGCGCAGCATGGTGGAGGGGGCGTGCGGCAAGCTGTGACCTTGTGGAAGCCCCCCTCCGTCAGGGCTTCGCCCTGCCACCTCCCCGTGCCGGGGAGGATCGTTAGCTACCTTCCCACTCAGCCCGACACCCGATAGGGAACGGCCATGGCAAAGCTGGCTTCCCCCTCCCGCATCTTCCGCACCGCCCTGACCGCGCTGGCGATCACGCTGACCCCCGCCGCCGCCTTCGCGGATGCGCTGGTCGACAATGTGACGGGCCTGACGCTGGACAAGAACGGCAAGGTGGTGCGCTTCACCGGCCTGCTGCTGACCCCGGATGGGAAGGTCGTGAAGCTGCTGGGCGCCAAGGACAAGCGGCCCGAAAAGCTCGACTGGCGCGCGGACATGAAGGGGCGGGTGATGCTGCCTGGCTTCGTCGATTCGCATGGGCATGTGATGGCGCTGGGCTTCCGCCAGATTGAACTGGACCTCGCGACCACCAAGTCGCTGGACGAGGCCAAGGCACGGATCGCCGCCTATGTCGCGGCCAATCCTGAGCGGAAATGGATATTGGGCGGCGGCTGGAACCAGGAAAGCTGGGCGCTGGGCCGCTTCCCGACCGCCGCCGACATGGATGCGGTGGTGTCGGACCGTCCCGTCGTGATGGAGCGCGCCGATGGCCATGCGCTCTGGGCGAACAGCGCGGCGATGAAGGCGGCGGGGATCACCGCCAAGACCGTCACTCCCTCCGGCGGCCGGATCGAGAAGGTCGGCGGCCAGCCCTCGGGCGTGTTCGTCGATGCCGCCATGCAACTGATCCAGAAGGCGATCCCGCAACCGCTGGCCAAGGATCGCAACGCCGCGTTCCTGAAGGCGCAGAACGAGCTGCTGTCCCACGGCATCACCGCGACCGCCGATATGGGCACGACGCTGGACGAGTGGATGACCTATCGCCGGATGGGCGATGCCGGAAACCTGCGCGTGCGGATCATGAGCTATGGCGGCGGAGTCGACGATACGGTCCGCATCGGCGGCACCGGGCCGACGCCGTGGCTATATAACAACAAGCTGCGGCTGGTCGGCGTGAAGCTGTACGGCGACGGCGCGCTGGGTTCGCGCGGCGCGTGGCTGAAGCAGCCCTATGCCGATGCGCCGGGCCAGACCGGGCTGGGCTTCATGTCGGATGACGTGATCCGCAACCTGATGAGCCGCGCGGCGATGGACAAGTACCAGATCGCCGTCCACGCGATCGGGGACAAGGCCAATGCCCAGGTGCTCGACGCGATCGACGAGCTGGCCGAGACCTATAAGGGCGACCGGCGCTGGCGGATCGAACATGCGCAGATCGTCGATCCGGTCGACCTGCCGCGCTTCGGCAAGCATGGCATCATCGCCTCGATGCAGCCGGTGCATGAGACCAGCGACCGCCAGATGGCCGAGGCGCGGCTGGGTCCGGCGCGGCTGGCAGGTGCCTATGCCTGGAACACGATGCTGAAGAACGGCGCGACCCTGGTGTTCGGTTCGGACTATCCGGTCGAGCGGCCCGATCCCTTTGCGGGCTGGGCGGCGGCGATCACCCGGCAGGGACCGGACGGTCAGCCCTATGGCGGGTGGCAGCCGCAGGAGATCGTCAGACGCGAGGCGGCGTGGCGCGCCTTCACCATGGACGGCGCCTATGCCGGGTTCGCCGAGGATCTGTTCGGGCGACTGGGACAGGGGCAGCAGGCGGACTTCATCATCGTCGACCGCAACCCGCTGGACATCAACCCCAGCGAGTTGCGCGCCACCCAGGTCGAGGAAACCTGGATCGGCGGGCAGAAGGTGTGGGAGCGTCGCTGACGCCCCTGCCCAGATCGGCGGGAGAACGCCTCGAAATGGGATAATCGGTGGGCCAAACCGCTAATGGTTTGGCAGGACTTACTCTGCTAATTTGCGGGTATGAAAAACCGTCTGCTCGCCATTGGCCTGATTGCGGCCGCCATCCCCTCGCTGGCCGCCGCTTCGCCCGTGGTCGGCATCGACGCGCTCAAGGAATGGAACCTCATCGTCCTGGGCGACCTGACCTCCAGTTCGGAGGTGGAGGGGCGCACTTTCGTGGGCGGCAATCTGAGTGGCAATTCGTCCAACTATCAGATCCGTTCCGTACCCAGCTCGGCCTATGCGGTGCCTGGCCTGACGGTGGTCGGCAATGTGCTGGGCGGGGCGAAGAACCTCAATAACGGTTCTGGCGCGCTGATCGGCGGCAATGTGGAGAGCGGCTTCAACCTGAATGGCGGGGTTCAGACGGTGAAGGTCGGCGGTCTGCTGTCCAACACCAACATCAACCAGAATATCGTCCAATCGGGCCTGAATGCCAGCGATCCCGGCTTCGTCTCGGGGTTGAACCAGCAGAAGTCCTTGCTGACGAGCAGCATGACCGATCTGTCGAACAGCTATGCCGCCCTGTCCGCCACGGCGCAGGTATCGATCAGCGGCAACCGCGCGACGTTCAACGCCGTGGCGGGGGCGAACGGCGTCGGCGTGTTCAACCTGAACGCCGCCGACCTGACGCGCTTCGGCGAGATCGCGTTCAACCCGAATGGCGCGGACACGGTGATCGTCAATGTGCATGGCAGTGCGGTGCGCCTCGACGACAATTTCCTGAACGGCGCGTCCGGCCTGGGCGAGCATGTCATCTGGAACTTCCCCGACGCGACCAGCCTGGAATTGACCACCGCCTGGAAGGGATCGATCCTCGCGCCCAAGGCCGCGGCGACCACCGGCAATTATATCGAGGGCTCGGCGGTGTTCGGCAGCCTGATCCAGAATGGCGAGTTCCATCTCGGGACCTATATCGGCACCTATGTGCCGGGCACGTCCAATCCGCCGAGCAGCTCCGGCGGATCTTCGGGCGGAACCGGGAGCAGCGGGGGAAGCCCGGCGCCGGTGCCGGAGCCTGCCAGCATGGCCTTGATGGCCGGCGGGCTGGCGCTGCTGGTTCTGGCGCTTCGGCGGCGGCGAATGGCGGTCTGATGGGGTAGGAGGGGGCGTGGCCTTCGACTCCGCTCAGGCCGAGCGGAGCGAGCGGAATGATCCAGGCCACACAACCCGTTCAGCCTGAGCGAAGTCTAAGGCCGCGGGAAAACCCCAAGAAAAAAGGCCGGTCCGCGCCCCCGCGAACCGGCCTTTTTCGGTATTTGTGGGAAGATCAGGCGACCTCGGCCTGCTCCACATCGTCGGGTTCGCGCAGCACATAGCCGCGGCCCCACACCGTCTCGATATAATTCTCGCCGTCGCAGGCCAGGCTGAGCTTCTTGCGCAGCTTGCAGATGAAGACGTCGATGATCTTCAATTCCGGTTCGTCCATCCCGCCATAAAGGTGGTTGAGGAACATTTCCTTGGTCAGCGTCGTGCCCTTGCGGAGCGAGAGCAGCTCCAGCATCGCATATTCCTTGCCGGTCAGGTGGACGCGGGCATTGTCGACCTCGACCGTCTTGGCGTCGAGGTTCACCGCCAGCTTGCCGGTGCGGATGATCGACTGCGAATGGCCCTTGGACCGGCGGACGACGGCGTGGATACGCGCGATCAGTTCCTCGCGGTGGAACGGCTTGGTGACGTAATCGTCGGCCCCGAAGCCGAAGCTACGCACTTTCGAATCCATCTCGTTGATGCCCGACAGGATCAGCACCGGCGTCGAGACGCGCGCGACGCGCAGGCGCTTCAGCACGTCATAGCCGTGCATGTCGGGCAGGTTCAGGTCGAGCAGGATGATGTCGTAATCATACAGCTTGCCGAGATCGAGGCCTTCCTCGCCCAGGTCGGTCGTATAGACGTTGAAACCTTCGCTGCCGAGCATCAGCTCGATCGCCTTGGCGGTCGTCGGTTCGTCTTCGATCAGCAATACGCGCATCGACAGTCCCCATTTGCGAGTGATCGCCCCCTTGCCCCGGCGACCTGATACTCCAATCATTAACCAACGTGGATGTGAACGTAAAAGGTTAATTCGCCCCTAACCGGGAATCTCCCCTTCTTGTTTTAGCCGGGCTCCCGGGCCGAGCAGCGTTTGATGTTCCACAGCGGGAATATCCTCGCCCAGAACTTCGCGAAGATACAGGCTGCGGATCAGGGTGAAGGCGACGATCAGCAGCGCGGCCGAAAAGAAAAGGCCGAACAGGCCGAAGATGGTCCCGATGCCGATGATCGCGAACAGGGTGACGGCGGGCGGGATGGCGACGACCCGGCTGGTGACGAAGGGGGTGATCGCATTGGTCTGCACCAGCCGGACGACCGCGAAGGTGATGAGCGTGCCGATGATCGCGCCGTTCCCGCCCTGCGCCGCCAGCCCCAGCGCGGGCAGCATCGCGGCGATCGGCCCGACATAGGGCACGAACTCGCTCAACCCGGTGAGCAGCCCCAGCGCGGCGGCCGACGGCACGCCCGCGATCGCCAGCCCGACGCCGACCAGCACGCCCATCGTCGTCATCTGGATCAGCTGCGCGCGTAGCCACAGCCGCAGTGTCGAACCCGTGTCGAACAGCGCGTCTTCCATGGCGGGGCGCATCGACCGGGGGATAAGCAGCAGGAAGCCACGCTCGTAGATTTTCGGATCGGCGGCGAAGAACAGCGCGCCGACCAGCAGCAACAGACAGTTGAGTACGAACTCGCCCGCGCCCGACACGATGCCCCCGATATCCTGCGCCACCCGGCTGCCCGCATAGGCGGCACGGACCGCGTCGACGACCTTGGCCCCGACCGGCGATTGCGAGGCCCAGGCGGCCAGCTGGTCGATCAGGATCGGCAATTGCGTGACCAGCGTGTTCAACTGCTGGCGAAAGGCGACGCCGAACAGCCAGGCGAGGAAACCCAGCACCGCCAGCACCGTCGCGATCGACAGGGTCAGCGAACGCTTCGGCCCGATGGGCAGGTGATCGGCATAGAGGTCGGCGATCGCATGGATGACGATCGCCCCCAGGATCGATCCGAAGGCCAGGATCAGCAGGTCGCCCGCGCGGAACAACGCGGCGGTGACGGCCAGGATCAGCAGGGTCAGGACGATGCGGCGGATGAAGCGCGCATCACTCTCGTCGGGACGCAGCCGGTTCATCGCACGGCCTCCGTCGCGTGCGCGGTCATGCACGGATCGCGCACCCGGTCGGCGAGCCAGGCGATCAGCGCCTCGACACGCGCGGGGCGCAGCGGGCTGGGCGGGGTGAGCAGGTGAAGCCCGATCGGCGGCGGCGTCCAGTCCTCCATGATCGCGACGGCGCGGCCCGAGGCGAGATGCGGCCCGATGATGAAGCCCGGCAGCCGCGCAATGCCCAGCCCCGCGACGACGGCGGGAACCAGCGCGTCGCCGCTATTGGCGGTCAGCGGACCTTGCGGACGCACCGACACTTCCGCGCCGCCAGGGTGGCGGAAACGCCAGGGGCCGGTGATGTTGGAATAGCTGAGCAGCCGGTGCTCGCCCAGTTCGTTGGGATGGGTCGGCGTGCCATGGTCGACGAGATAGGCGGGCGAGGCGACGATATGGGTCGAAATCCCGCACAGCCGCCGGGCGCGAAGGGAGCTGTCGGGCAGGTCGGCGATGCGCAGCGCGATGTCATAGCCTTCGGCGACGATATCGACCCGCGCATCGGACAGGCTGAGTTCGATCTCGATCCCCGGATGCGCGGCCAGGAACTCCGCGATGACCGGCGCGATATTGGTGACGCCGAACGACATCGGCGCGGCCAGCCGAATGCGCCCGGCGGGCGCACTGGCGGCGTCGCGTGCGGCCTCCTCGGCGGCGCGGGCCTCGGCCAGGATGCGCGCGGCATGGTCGGCGAGCGGCTTTCCCGCCTCGGTCAACGCCAGGCGGCGCGAGGTGCGGTGGAACAGCGACTGGTTGAGCTGCGCCTCCAGCCGGGTGATCGCCTTGGACACGGTGGCCTTGGACAGGCCGATCGCATCGGCGGCGGCACTGAACGAGCGATGCTCGACCACGGCGGCGAAGATGGCCCAGGCTTCCAGATCCGGCAGACGCATCGACACCCCCTTGGCCGACCCTTGGCGGTCCGCTGCGCGCTACAATGAACGTGGAAACGATCGGTTTCCAGCGTTTCCGTTTACGCGATCATTATCGGCCCTATCTTGTGCGCAACCAAGGGAGAAATTCCATGACTGCCATTACCGCCGGCACCGATATCGATCGGGGCATCGACCGCCGCAGCTTCGAAAGCCTGGGCCATGCGAACCATGGCTGGCTGGACGCCCGGCACCATTTTTCGTTCGCCAATTACTATGACCCCGCCCGCATGGGCTGGGGCGCGATCCGGGTGTGGAATGACGATGTCATCGCCCCCAATGCGGGCTTTCCGCCGCATCCCCATGCCGACATGGAGATCATCACCTATGTCCGCACCGGCGCGATCACGCACCAGGACTCGATGGGCAATGTCGGCCGCACCGCGGCGGGCGATGTGCAGGTGATGAGCGCAGGCTCGGGCGTGCGCCATGCCGAATATAATCTTGAATCCGAGCCGACGACGCTGTTCCAGATCTGGATCGAGCCGCGCAGCCGGGGCGGCCAGCCCAGCTGGGGCGCCAAGCCGTTTCCCAAGGGCGAGCGTTCGGGCAAGTTCGTGACGCTGGCCAGCGGGTTCGACGAGGATGGCGATACGCTGCGCATCCGGGCCGACGCCCGTGTGCTGGGCGCGACGCTGCGCGCTGGCGAGAGCCTGGAGCACAATGTCGGCGAGGGGCGTCATGCCTATCTCGTCCCCGCCACCGGGCGGATCGAAATCGACGGTGTGCCGTTCGCGGCTCGGGACGGTGCGGCGCTGTCCGGCGGCCGGACCGTGACGATCACCGCGATCGAGGATGCCGAGATCGTTCTGGTCGATTCCGAATAAGTTCGTTTTTCTCGAAGGGAGTAACTGACATGGCCAAGGTTCTGGTCCTTTATTATTCGTCCTATGGTCACATCGAGAAGATGGCCGACGCCATCGCCGAGGGCGCACGCGCCGGTGGTGCCGAGGTGGACATCCGCCGCGTCGCCGAAACCGCACCGCCCGAGGTGGTCGCCGCCGCGCACTTCAAGACCGACACCGCGCACCCCGAGATCGAGGGTCCCGACGCGCTGATGAACTATGACGCGATCATCGTCGGCACCCCGACCCGCTATGGCCGCATGGCGAGCCAGATGGCGGCCTTCTGGGACACCACCGGCGGGGTGTGGATGAAGGGTGGCCTGGTCGGCAAGGTCGGCGGCGCCTTCACCTCGACCGCCAGCCAGCATGGCGGGCAGGAAACGACCCTGTTCTCGGTCCTGACCAACCTGATCCACCACGGCATGACCATCGTCGGCCTGGACTATGGCTTCCAGGGCCAGATGGGCGTCAAGGAAGTCCATGGCGGCACGCCCTATGGCGCGTCCACGCTGGCCGATGGCGACGGCAGCCGCCAGCCGAGCCAGGTCGACCTGGACGGCGCCCGCTACCAGGGCAAGCGTATCGCCGAGACGGCCGCCAAGCTGTTCGGGTGATCGGAAGGACGGGGGCGCCGGTCGGTGCCCCCGTTTTTCACGAGCGCCGGGCGTGGTCTTCGACTTCGCTCAGGCTGAACGGTTGTGGGGGTTGATCCCTATTTCCAACCTCCGTTCAGCCTGAGCGAAGTCGAAGGCCAAGGGAAACCCTATCGCCGCCGCCCCTTCTTTTTTACAGGCGCAGGCGCAGCCACAATCGGCACCGGCGGCTGGTTCGCCACCACGACCTTCAACGGATCGCGTATCCCCGGATCGGCCGGGAACTGTGCCCGCGCCTTGGCGAAGACCGCCCGCGCCTGCGCCGCACCTGGCTCTGCCAGACGGGTCCCGACCCAGCGCCAGTGCCACGGCTCCCACTTCACCCGCTGCCTGTTCCCCGCCGGAAAGCTCATCTCGAAGCCGAAGCGCCGCGCATTCGCGATCAGCCAGCGCGCCGCCGGAGACGCCGCCATGCACGCCTCGGCATCCGGGCAGCCATGCGCCGGGCGCACCGCAAAGTCGATCGCATAGCCGGTCGCATGTTCGCTATGCCCAGCAGGCGCGACCGAAATGGCGCGCTCGGCGGCGGAGACGCTGCGGTCGCGGCAGAAGACGTTGCGCTGGCGAGCGACCTCGCGGCGGCAGGACAGGCCGCGCAAAGTGCCGCCCACCGACGGATCGGCCTTCGCCGCATCGAGCAGCCGCTGCAGATCGCCCAGCATCGCCCGGTGAACCCGGCAATAGGGCTTCAGCCCAAATCCGGCGGGGGCGGGCACGATGTCCTGGGGCGCCGCATCGCCATAGGGGAAATGGCCCGCGACGCGGCCATCGGGGCCGGGCGGCGGCAGCGCACCGTCGCAGGACTGTGCCTGTACCGCCACCGGCAGCGTGGCGAAGATCAGCAGCGCCAGAAAACGCAGGAAAGCGGCAGGAGCGGTCGGCATGACGCGCGCGCCTCTGGCATGTCGGCGCGCACGGTGGCAAGGGAGCGCGATGCACGGAGATCGCGTTCTTTTCATCGACGGCGAAGCGCTGGTAATCGACAAACCGGCGGGCTTGCCCGTGGATCGGCCCCGCAACGGGTCGATCAGCCTCGAAAACCATCTGGAATCGCTGAAGTTCGGCTTCAAGCGCTGGCCCCATGCGGTCCATCGCCTGGACCGGGACACCAGCGGCTGCCTGCTCCTGTCGCGCAATCCCAAGGCCCATGCCCGTTTCCAGCAGGCGTTCGAGGCGGGATTGGTGGAAAAGCGCTATCTGGCGGTGCTGAACGGCCTGGTCGAGGGGGAGGGCATGATCGACCTGCCGCTGGCCAAGGTATCGACGATGGAGGAAGGCTGGCGGATGGTCGCCGATCCGTCGGGCAAGTCCGCGCGGACCGGCTGGCGTGCGCTGCGCCATGAGGATGGCCGCACGCTGGTCGAGTTCCGGCCCGAGACCGGCCGGACGCACCAGATCCGCGTCCATGCCGCCACCGGCCTGGGGGCTCCGGTCGTCGGCGATCCGGTCTATGGCGCGGGCGAGCCGGGCGGCATGCTCCTCCACGCCGCCAGCCTGACCGTGCCGCGCGGCGAGAAGGATCCGATCACCGCCGAGGCGCCGGTCCCGGAACGCTTCGGCATCTTCCAGAACTAGGCGGCCATGCGATGGCGCTGATCCCCGTCACCCGCGCCATAGCCATAGACGAGCGCGAGATCGCCGAGAGCTTCACCCGCGCCTCCGGGCCGGGCGGGCAGCATGTCAACACGACCGACAGCGCGGTGCTGCTGCGTTTCGACGTCGGCGGCTCGCCCAGCCTGCCCGAGGCGGTGAAGATGCGCCTTGCGGTGCTGGCGGGGCAGCGGCTGAGCAAGGACGGCGTCCTTACCTTACGCGCGGATGCCAGCCGCTCGCAGGAAATGAACCGGCGCGAGGTGCGCGAGCGGCTGATCGAGCTGATCCGCGAGGCGACCATCGTGCCGAAGAAGCGGCGACCGACCAAGCCGACACGCGCGTCGCAGACCCGGCGGGTGGATGCCAAGAAGGGGCGCGCCCAGGTCAAGGCGGGGCGGGGTAAGGTTCGGTTCGACTGAGGTTTGGCGGCGGGCGTTGGGGCGTGGCCTTCGACTTCGCTCAGGCTGAACGGACGTTGGAATGAGTGTCCAAACCCCTCACGCCGTTCAGCCTGAGCGAAGTCGAAGGCCGCGCGAAACCCTCACCAAACAAAAAACGGGCCGACGATCCCTCGCCGACCCGCTTCCCTGATCCGAAAGGATAAGCCCTTAGCGGCGAACATCCTCGCCCGCACGGACCAGTGCGTTGCCGGTCGCCTCGCGAGCCTTGGCCGTGCCGTTCTCGATCTTGTCGCCCGCGCGGTCCAGGCTGCGGTCGAGATTGTCGCCTGCGCGATCGGCCTGCACGGCGGCGCGGTCCCCGGCGCGGTCGAGCTTGTCGCCCGCCTTGTCCATCGCGTTCTCGGCCGAGTTCAGCGCCTTGGCAGTCGCGGCCTCGACATCGTCGGAGGCGTTCTGCGTCGTCGCCTTCACGTCCGAACCGATCGCGTCGGCGGCCTCCTTGGTCTGCTGCTGGCTGTTCTGGCTGCAGGCGGCCAGCGAGATCGCGGCGGCGCCGGTCAGGGCGAGGATAAGGGCCTTCTTCATGGCAAACACTCCCGTTTCGAACATATGATCGGCGTGCCAACGCAGACGAACCGTTTCGGGTCCGAGCCGGTCTTCATGAATTCGCTCCGTTGACCGCATATAAAGATATCTTTATATCGTGATCCATGGCCAATGCGCTCGAAATCTTTCGCGCCCTCAGCGATCCGACGCGGCTGCGCATCCTGGCGCTGCTGCGCTCGATGGAGCTGTCGGTGGGCGAACTGGCGCAGGTGCTGGGCCAGAGCCAGCCGCGGGTCAGCCGCCATGTGAAGATCCTGGTCGACGCCGAACTGGCCGAGCGGCGCAAGGAAGGCAGCTGGGTCTTTGTCGCGCTGGGCGACCGCGAGGCGGTGGAGCCGGTGACGGCGGCGCTCGACCGCTGGACGGCGGAGACGCCCGACCCCTGGGTGGTGGCCGATGTTGCGCGGCTGGCGGCGGTGCGCGCCGACCGGGCAGCGAGCGCGGCGGCCTGGTTCGAGGATCATGCGGGCGAGTGGGATGCGATCCGATCGCTCCATGTCGCGGACAGCGAGATTGAGGAGGCGATGGCGGGCCTGATCGGCGAGGGCGATCTGGGCGCGCTGATCGATATCGGCACCGGCACCGGGCGGATGCTGGAGCTGTTCGGCGACCGGGCGGACAGCGCGCTGGGCATCGACCGATCGTCGGAGATGCTGCGGCTGGCCCGCGCCAAGCTGCATGGGCGCGCCAATACCGAGTTGCGGCAGGCGGACCTTTATGCGCTGCCCATGGGCGACGGCGCGGCGGATATCGCGATCCTGCACCATGTCCTGCACTTCGCGCAGCAGCCGGGTGCTGCGATCGCCGAGGCGGCGCGGGTGCTGGGGCCGGGCGGGCGCTTGCTGATCGCCGATTTCGCGCCGCATGATCGCGAGGAATTGCGGCAAAAGGCGGCGCATAGTCGCCTGGGCTTTGCCGACGAACAAATGGCCAGCTGGTTCGGCCCCGCCGGGCTGACGCTGGCGGAGACGAAAACGCTGGAGGGCGGCGAACTGACCGTCAAGCTCTGGCTGGGTGTGAAGAAGGGGCTTCGGCCCGTCGAGACGAATAGGGTGAGGGCGGCATGACGAACACGATCCTGACGCGGGCCGAGGCCGCGCTGGCGCATGAGGAACCGCTGTTCGCCGATGTCGGCGGCGATATCGCGGTCAGCTTCGAATTCTTCCCGCCCAAGACGGAGAAGATGGACGCGCAGCTGTGGGATGCGATCCGCACGCTGGAGCCGCTCGACCCGCGCTTCGTCTCGGTGACGTACGGCGCGGGCGGCTCGACCCGTGAGCGCACCCATGCGACGGTTGCGCGTATCCAGCGTGAGACGACGATGGACGCCGCCGCGCACCTGACTTGTGTCGAGGCGACCCGTGAGGAGATCGACCAGGTCGCCCATGAATATTGGGCGGCGGGCGTGCGGCATATCGTCGCGCTGCGTGGTGATCCTCCCGCCGAGGGCGCGCGCTTCGTCAGCCATCCGGGCGGTTATGAGAATGCCGCCGATCTGGTGGCGGGGCTGAAGAAGCTGCACCCGTTCGAGATTTCGGTGGCGGCCTATCCCGAATGCCACCCGGACTCGGTCGACCGGGCTTCGGATATCGACAATCTGAAGCGCAAGATCGATGCGGGCGCGACCCGTGCCATCACGCAATTCTTCTTCTCGCCGGAAGCCTATTTCCGCTTCCGCGACGCGGCGGCGGCGGCGGGGATCACGGCGGAGATCGTGCCGGGCATCCTGCCGGTGTCGAACGTCGCGCAGACCCGCAAGTTCGCCGCCATGTGCGGCGCGCGCATCCCCGACTGGATGGACCGCCTGTTCGAGGGGCTGGACGACCATCCCGCCGCGCGCCAGCTCGTCGCCGCGACCATCGCCGCCGAGATGTGTCGTCGGCTCTATGCGGGCGGGGTGAAGGGGTTCCACTTCTATACCCTCAACCGCGCCGAGCTGGCGTACGCGATCAGCCATTTGCTGGGCGTGCGGGGGAAGAAGGCCGAGGCGGTCGTGGCGGCGTGATCTTAACGCTTCGGGGGTAGGGCCGGTTCGGCAAGCTGTGTCGCTTGCGGCTTTCCCTCCCCCGGCCCCTCCCGCCTGCGGGAGGGGAGAGATGAAATGGAGGGTCGGGGTTGGCGACAGCGCATGACCGACGACCCAGGCACGCCCCTCCCGCAGGCGGGAGGGGATGGGGGAGGGCAGGGCCACAGGCAAATCGTCTGAGGCTCTCTACCCTGACGGAACAACCGCTCGCCCGAGCAGGAGCAAGACGATGACGACCCGCGACACCTTCCTGGCCGAAGCCGCCAAGCGCATTCTCATCACCGACGGCGCGTTCGGCACCGAGATCCAGAACTGGAAGCTGGACGAGGCGGCCTATGCGGGGACGCTGGGCCTGTCCCACGACCAGAAGGGCAATAACGACATCCTGGCGCTGACCAAGCCCGAGGTGCCCGAGTCCATCCACCGCGCCTATTTCGAGGCGGGGGCGGACATCGCCGAGACCAACACCTTCTCCGCCAACCGGATCAGCCAGGCCGATTACGGTGCCGAACATCTGGTGCGCGAGATCAATGTCGAGAGCGCGAAGCTCGCCCGTCGCCTGGCCGACGAGTACCAGGCCAAGGATGGCCGCCCCCGCTTCGTCGCGGGCGCACTCGGGCCGACCAACAAGACGCTGTCGCTGTCGCCGGACGTGAACGATCCCGGCTATCGCGAGATCGATTTCGATTTCCTCAAGGATGTGTACCGCGAACAGATCGACGCCCTGGTCGAGGGTGGCGCGGACTTCATCCTGATCGAGACGGTGTTCGATACGCTCAACGCCAAGGCCGGGATCATGGCCACGATCGAGGCGGGCGAGGCGCTGGGCCGTGAAATCCCGATCATGCTGTCGATGACGCTGACCGACCTGTCGGGCCGCAACCTGTCGGGCCATACGGTCGAGGCCTTCTGGCACGCGGTGCGCCATGCCCGGCCGCTGACCATCGGGCTGAACTGCTCGTTCGGCGCGGAACAGCTGCGCCCGCATGTGAAGACGCTCTCCGAAATCTGCGACACGCTCATCATGATCTACCCCAATGCCGGGCTGCCCAACGAGCTGGGCGCCTATGACGAGGCGCCGGTGACCACCGCCGGTCTGGTCGGCGAATGGGCGGTCGAGGGGCAGGTCAATGTGCTGGGCGGCTGCTGCGGCTCAACGCCGGCGCATATCAAGGCGATCGCCGACAAGGTGCGGGGGCTTAAGCCCCGCACCATCCCGACCCCGCCGGTCGCCACCCGCCTCGCCGGGCTGGAGCCGTTCACGATGGCGGCGTGATCCGCAAAGCCCCTCCCCTTCAGGGGAGGGGTTGGGGGTGGGGCGTGGCCTCCATCCCGGACCTTTGACTGCCTGGACAGGCCCCACCCCAACCCCTCCCCTGAAGGGGAGGGGCTAGGAACAAGACGATGACCACCAACACCTCCACCAATTTCGTCAATGTCGGCGAGCGGACCAACGTCACCGGATCGGCGGCGTTCAAGAAGATGATCCTGGCGGGCGACTATGCCCGCGCGGTGGAGGTGGCACGCAGCCAGGTCGAGAATGGCGCGCAGGTGGTCGACGTCAACATGGACGAAGGGCTGCTCGACGCCGAATATGCGATGACCACCTTCCTCAAGCTGATCGCCGCCGAACCCGATATCGCGCGCGTGCCGATCATGATCGACAGCTCGAAATGGAGCGTGATCGAGGCGGGGCTGAAGTGCGTGTCGGGCAAGCCGATCGTCAACTCGATCAGCATGAAGGAAGGCGAAGAGGCGTTCCTTCATTATGCCCGCCGTTGCATGGCATACGGCGCGGCGGTGGTCGTCATGGCGTTCGACGAGGTGGGACAGGCCGACACCAAGGAGCGCAAGGTCGAGATTTGCGCGCGCGCCTATGACCTGCTGATGGGCATCGGCTTCCCGCCCGAGGACATCATCTTCGACCCCAATGTCTTCGCGGTCGCCACCGGCATCGAAGAGCATAACAATTACGGCGTCGACTTCATCGAGGCGTGCCGCGAGATCAAGGCGCGCTGCCCGCATGTCCATATCTCGGGCGGCCTGTCGAACCTGTCCTTCTCTTTCCGCGGCAACGAGCCGGTGCGCCGCGCGATGCACTCGGTGTTCCTCTATCACGCCATCCCGGCGGGCATGGACATGGCGATCGTCAATGCGGGCCAGCTCGACGTGTACGACACGATCGATCCCGAACTGCGCCAGGCGTGCGAGGACGTGGTGCTCAACCGCGACCCGGAAGCGGGCGAACGGCTGGTCGCGCTGGCCGAGCGCTATCGCGGCACCGATGCGGTCGCCGAGAAGCAGGCGGCCGAGTGGCGCAGCCTGCCCGTCACCAAGCGGCTGGAATATGCGCTGGTCAAGGGCATCGACGCGCATGTCGTCGACGATACCGAGGAATGCCGCCAGCAATTCGCGCGCCCGATCGAGGTGATCGAAGGGCCGCTGATGGACGGCATGAACGTCGTCGGCGACCTGTTCGGATCGGGCAAGATGTTCCTGCCGCAGGTGGTGAAGTCCGCGCGCGTCATGAAGAAGGCGGTCGCGCATCTGCTCCCCTTCATCGAGGCGGCGAAGGAGCCGGGCGCGAAGGGCAAGGGCAAGATCGTGCTCGCGACCGTCAAGGGCGACGTCCACGATATCGGCAAGAACATCGTCGGCGTCGTGCTCCAGTGCAACGGCTTCGACGTGGTCGACCTGGGCGTCATGGTGCCCTGGTCGAAGATCATCGCGGCGGCGAACGAGAATGACGCCGACATGATCGGCCTGTCGGGCCTCATCACCCCCTCGCTGGACGAGATGGTGACGGTGGGCGAGGAGATGCAGCGGGCGGGCATGACCATGCCGCTGCTGATTGGTGGCGCGACGACCTCCAAGGTCCATACCGCGCTGCGCATCTCGCCCGCCTATGCGGGGCCGGTGGTGCACGTCCTCGACGCCAGCCGCGCGGTCGGCGTGGCGACGACGCTCGTGTCCGATACCCAGCGTGATCCCTATGTCGCACAGGTCGCCGCCGATTACGAAGCCGTCCGCAAGGCACGCGAGGGCAAGGGTTCCAATGCGCTCCTGCCGCTGGAGGAAGCGCGGGCACGCGGCTTCGTCGCCGACATGGCGCTGAAGGCGGGCGATCCGAAGCAGCCGGGCGTGCATGTCTATCAGGACTGGGACCTGTCCGACCTGCGCGACTATATCGACTGGACGCCCTTTTTCCGCGCGTGGGAGTTGGCGGGCAATTTCCCGGCAATCCTGACCGATGAGGTCGTGGGCGAGAGCGCCAGCGGGCTGTACGCCGATGCGCAGGCCATGCTCGACACGATCATCGCCGAAAAGTGGCTGACCGCACGCGGTGTCGCCGCGCTATGGCCCTGCCGCCGCGATGGCGACGACGTGGTCCTGACCGCCCAGGGCGAGGAAACCCGCATCCCCTTCCTCCGCCAGCAGATCGCCAAGCGCGAAGGCCGCGCGAACATGTGTCTGGCCGATTTCGTTGATCCCGCAGGCGACTGGATCGGCGGCTTCGCGGTCGGCATCCACGGCATCGATGCGCATATCGAGCGGTTTCGGGCCGGGCATGACGATTACAACGATATCCTGCTGAAAGCCTTGGCCGACCGTCTGGCCGAAGCCTTTGCCGAACGCCTGCACGCGCATGTCCGCACCGACCTGTGGGGCTATGCGGCAGGTGAGCAACTGACCAACGAAGCGCTGATCCGCGAGCAATATCGCGGCATCCGCCCTGCACCGGGCTATCCCGCATGCCCCGAGCACAGCATCAAGCGCACGCTGTTCGACCTGCTGGGCGCGGAACAGGCGGTCGGGCTGGAACTGACCGACAGCTTCGCGATGCTGCCAACGGCGGCGGTCAGCGGCTTCTATTTCGGGCACGCCCAGGCGGAATATTTCGGCGTGGCGCGGATCGGTGAGGATCAGGTGGCGGACTATGCCACCCGGCGCGGCATCGATGTGGCGCAGGCCACTCGCTGGCTGCGCCCCAATCTGGATTGATCATCTCGAATCCGATTGGGCCTGGGTTCCAGGGAAATCGGCATTTCATCAGCGGCCCGATCCCCCGGCGGCGTTGCAAGTCCAGGCATCGCCGCCGCGCTTGATCGCCCGGACCTTGTCGCCGCGCGGGCGAGGGGGGATGACGATGCATCGGCAGCCGGTCCGTCCGTTATGCCGACCCGCCCCGCATCCCGGCTCGGCGGTGCGCTTCGTTATTGGCAAGCGCCGGGCAACCTCGATCAACCATAGCGTTGATCCTTATCAAGATTGCTGAAAAATGATCTGCAATCTATTGTGATTGCGACATCTTTCGGAACGTACCGTTTCGCTGCGGCGTTGGGTTGTTCCATGTCAGATACGATCAGCAGTCTCTTCCCCGCTCAAGACCCCAGTGAGCCGGAATCCGCCGCGATGCTCCGCGCTCATATTGCGGAGGCCGATTTCCCGTGCGTCGGCGCGAAGGCCGCGATGGCGCGTGGGACCCTGGAAATCCTGGGTGCGCGCGATATCGCCAGTGCCTGGGACGACCTGCGCATCCATGATGGCCTGCGCCGTTTCGCCGAGCGCTACCGCGCCGAGCCGCAGCTTTTCCGCAGCCTTGCGGTGGTGTTCGCCGGGCCGGATACGCTCGACGAAGCTGCATTCGAGCAATGGGTCTGGTCGCGCATCCAGTCGCTGTCGGACAAGGATGTCTGGCTGGGCCAGGATTGGGACAGGCGCGTCAGCACCGATCCCGACGACCCGCATTTCTCGCTCTCCTTTGGAGGCGAAGCGTTTTTCGTCGTGGGGCTGCACCCGAATGCCAGCCGCCCGGCGCGTCGCTTCCCGCGCCCTGCGATGATCTTCAACCTGCACGACCAGTTCGAGATCCTGCGCGCACAGGGGAAATACGAGACGATGCGCGAGAAGATCCTGATGCGCGACGAAGCGCTGGCCGGTTCGCGCAATCCGATGCTCACCCGCCATGGCGAATTGAGCGAAGCACGCCAGTATAGCGGCCGCGTGGTTGAGGAGGGCTGGCGCTGCCCCTTCCATTATGCAGGCGATGCGCGCGAGGCCAAGCCATGAACGGCCAAACGGTGGAAATCCCCCCGCGCAGCGGCGACGCGTTCCGCATGGCCAAGGGCGACAGCCTGACCGTCATCGATCCGCGCGGGCGGCAAGTGGCCGACCTGCTCGCCTTCAACGCCGACGATCTGGACGAGGTGATCTCGTCGGGGCGTACGCTCGACTATGCCGAGACGATCCGGCTGACGACCGGACACAAGCTCTATTCCAATCGCTCGCGGGTGATGCTGGAGATCGTCGAGGACAGGGTGGGGATGCATGACTTCCTGCTGACGCCGTGCTCGGTCGATACTTTCGACCATTTCTATCCCGACCTGCCGCGCCATCGGGGGTGCTTCGGCAATCTGGCGGCGGCGCTGGAGCCTTATGGGGTCGTGCCCGTCCGGATTCCGGTGGCGTTCAACTGTTTCATGAACGTGCCGATCGATGGCACGACCGGCAAGCTGGAGGTGCTGCCCCCGCTGAGCAAGCCGGGCGACCATATCCGCTTCGTGGCGCATATGGATCTGGTGATCGGGCTGACCGCCTGTTCGGCGCCAGCGTCCAATGGGGGCAGTTTCAAGCCGATCGAGTACCGGGTGGAGCGGGCCTGACATCCTCCCCGGCACGGGGAGGGGGACCGCCGCGAAGCGGTGGTGGAGGGGGGATCGCCGCACGGGGTGTCCTTTGCGGATGCCCCCCTCCGTCAGGCCTTCGGCCTGCCACCTCCCCCTACCGGGGAGGATCAGGTCACCGCTTGCACGTATCCGCCGCGCCGGGATCGAGGTCCAGGCAGCGTCCGTCCACACCCGGGATCGGCAATCCGATCGTTGCGGCCAGCGTCGGGGCGATGTCGACCGTCTCGACCGACAGCGGCTGTTCGAACCCGGCCATGCCCTTGCGCCAGAACAGGATGGGCACCCGGCGGTCATAGTCCCAGGGCGAGCCGTGCGTCTCGACATAGCCGGGGGCCGGCTCCTCGATGGTCGTCACACGAGGCTTGAGGAGGATCAGCAGGTCGCCGGAGCGTGTCGGATCATAGGAGGAGCGCGCCTTTTCCTTCAGCGTCCAGGTCTCCGGCGGAGTCGTCGGCCAGGGCGTCGCCGCGATCTCGTCGCGGGTCAGCGCGGCGGCGACCTGCGGCAGGGCTTCGTAGCGGCGCTTGGCCTCGGCCAACACCTTCGCGCGGGTCGCGGCGGGCAATGCCGAATTGACATAGATGTCGCCCTCCGCGCTCATCAGGAGCGGCGGATCGTTGGGCAGGCCCATCGCCTTGGCGATCGCGGCCGACATCGCCTTGGTCTTGGCCTCGGGCGCGATGTGGCTTTCCATCGGCATGGCGCGGATCTGCTGGCGTTCGGTCATGTCGTGCGCGCCGTGGTCGGCGGTCAGCATCACCTCATAGTCCACGCCGGTGGCGTCGAGCACGTCGAAGAACCCCGCCAGCGACCGGTCCAGCTCGGCCATCTGGATGCACATCTCGGCGCCCTGGGTGCCCAGCGCATGGCCGATATAGTCGGTCGCCGACAGCCCGACCGACAGGATGTCGGTCTGGGGACCCTGGCCCAGCTTCATGTCCTGCACGAAGCCCGCCGCCATCGCCAGAACCGCCGCATCGGCGGCGGGCGAGACGCGGAACGCCTTCAGGTCCCCCGCCATGCGCTGGAACCGGCCGGTGCCCAGCGTCTGGCTGCCGACGGTGATCGGCCGGTCGAGCGGCTTGCAGAAACCGGGCAGCGGCAGCGGCTCCTGCGGGCGGGCGACCAGATCGGCCACCGCCTTGCGGGTACGTTCGACCACCGGTGGCACGGCGCGTCCGGCATAGGAGACATAGGTCTTGCCGTCCCACCACCAGATCTCGTCCATCTTGTGGCCGCCCATCATCACGGCGGCACGGTCTTTCCCTGCGACCGAGACGGTGCGGACGCGGGGATCGGCGGTCTTCATCCGCTCGCCCAGCGTCGGGACCTTCAGATGCTTGTCCGACACGACGTAATTGTTGTGGTTCATGCCCGTGACGCTTTCGTCCTCCGAGCAATAGACGATCTTGTCGGGGCGGTTCACCGACTGGTCGACCCAGTTATTGGCGATGATCCCGGTATGGGCGGGGCGATAGCCGGTCAGGATGGTCGAGTGGCCGGGGCACGTCTCGGTCGCGGCATGGCTCTGATAGCCCGAGGGGAAGACCGCGCCGGTCAGCAGGCGGGCCATGCCGCCGGTGAAATGGTTGCGATATTGCTGGAACAGGTCGGCCGAGAACTGATCGACCGAGATCGCGACGATCAGCTTGGGCGGCGTCGTGGGAAAGGGCGGCTGCGGCGTCCCCGGCAGCGTGACGACGGGGGCGGGCGCGGAATAGCCCGGCACGGGGCTGGCATTCTGGGCGGTCGCGGGGGCGGCGAGAAGCGCGGCGGAGGCCAGGAGCGCGGCAGTCAGGGAGTTCATGGGCAACCTTGATGCAAAGCGGGGACAGGGGCGCTATGGAACGCGAAAGCGGGTGAGGGCAAGGTCGATGCGCGGTTGGTTTTACATCCTGATGACGGCTCTGTTCATGCTGGTGGCGGCAGGCCCCGGCATGGCCGAAAGCGCGCCCGCGCCGGGGGCCATCCATCTGCCGATGCGCCTGGTCGCCGAAAGCGAAACGCCGGCAGCGGGCAGCCATACGACCCTGGCCATCGTCGCGACCCCCGAAAAAGGCTGGCATGGTTATTGGAAGAATGGCGGCGATGCGGGCCTCCCGACCGAGGCGCACTGGACGCTGCCCAAGGGCGTGAGCGCGGGCGAGCTGCGCTATCCGGTGCCGGGGCGGCTGAAGATCGCCGGGCTGATGAACTATATCTATGAACGGCCCTTCGCGCTGCTCGTCGACCTTTCGGTGCCTGCGGGGCTCGCCAAGGGGACCCCGCTGCCGGTCACGGTGAAGCTCGACTATCTGGTCTGCACCGACACGATCTGCGTGCCCGAGAGCCAGACGCTGTCGACGACGCTGACGGTCGGTGACGGCGCCATCGATCCGGCCCGGCGCGCCGAGTTCGACCGGTGGCGCGCCGCCTTGCCCAAGCCCCTTGGGGGCGACGGGGTGATCGAGACGCAAGGCAAGCAGGTGCGGATCGCGGTGCCGCTGCCCGCGTCGGTCGCGGTCAAGGACGCCTATTTCTACCCCGAGCGCAGCGGCATCATCGACCACGCCGCGCCACAAGCGTTGACGCGGAGCGGCGACCAGCTGATCCTCGCCATGCCCGCCGCCGCCGTGCCGACGCCGGGGCCGGTGTCGGGCGTGTTGTCGATCGGCGAGGGGCAGGGACTGTCCTTCGCCGCCAAGCCGGGGGCGATCGCCGGGGCGAGCGCGACTTCGGATCATGGCTTCGGCGCGATCGCGCTGGCCTTTCTGGGCGCGGTGCTGGGCGGGTTGCTGCTCAACATCATGCCCTGCGTCTTTCCGATCCTGAGCCTCAAGGCGCTGAGCCTGGCCAAGGGTGGCGGCGATGAACGCCACGCCCGGACCGAGGCGCTGGCCTATACGGCGGGCGTCGTGCTGGTGTGCGTGGGCCTGGGCGTGGTGCTGCTGGCGTTGCGGGCGGGCGGGCAGAGCGCGGGCTGGGCGTTCCAGCTTCAGGATCCGCGCGTCATCGGCATCCTGCTGCTGCTCGTCGCGGGCATCGCCTTCAACCTCGCCGGGCTGTTCGAGCTGCCGACGCCCGCCTTTGCCGGACGCTCGGGGGCGATGGGTTCGTTCGCGACGGGTGCGCTGGCGGCGTTCGTCGCGACGCCCTGTTCTGGGCCGTTCATGGCGGGGGCCTTGGGCGCGGCGCTGGTCCTGCCCGCTGCCGCCGCGCTGGCGGTGTTCGCTGGGCTGGGGATCGGCATCGCGCTGCCCTTCATCGCGATCGGTTTCGTTCCCGCGCTGCGGCGTCGGCTGCCCAAGCCGGGCATGTGGATGGTGCGACTGCGCCATATCCTGTCGGTGCCGATGTTCCTGACCGCGCTCGCGCTCGCGTGGATCCTGGGGCAGGAGGCTGGCGTGACCGGCATGACACTGGGCCTCGCCGCCGCGCTGATCGCGTCGCTGGGTTTCTGGTGGACCGGTCTTCGCCAGCATGGCGGCAAGGGGCGGGCGGGCTGGCCCGCTGTCGTGGCGCTGGTGCTGGCGGTCGGGATCGTCATGACGGTCAAGCCCGCCGCCGCAGTGGCCAAGGCGACCGCTGACACCGCCTTTACCGAGGCGAAGCTGGAAGACCTGCGGAAAGCGAACCGCCCGGTCTTCGCTTATTTCACCGCCGACTGGTGCCTCAGCTGCAAGGTCAACGAGGCCGCCGCCATCGAACGGTCGTCGGTGCGCGATGCTTTTGCGCGCAACAGGGTGGCGGTGCTGGTCGGCGACTGGACGGACGGCGATCCGGTTCTGGGGCGCTTTATCGAGCGTCATAACCGGGCGGGCGTGCCGCTGTACCTCTATTACGCACCGGGCGCGAAGGCGCCGCAGGTCCTGCCGCAGGTGCTGACCCCGTCGATGCTGGAGAAGCTGGGGGCGTAAGATCCTCCCCGTGCCGGGGAGGATCTATAATGCCCCTTGCACACCCCCATCATGCGGTGCAGCATGGAACCCAGGTACAAGGGGGAGCGTAACGACCGGATGGGGACTATCGCCGCGTTCGACGAAATCATGGGGGCTTCCGGCGCAGTGACGCCGCGGCCCGAATTATCCGCGCTTCAACGCTGGCTCGACCACACCCCCGATAGCGAACTCCGCCGCCGCCAGCAGGCGGCCGAGGCGACCTTCCGCCAGCTGGGCATCACCTTTGCCGTCTATGGCGAAAGCGATGCGGCCGAGCGGATCATCCCCTTCGACATCGTGCCGCGCGTCTTCCTGCCCGACGAATGGGCGCGCCTGTCCGAAGGGCTGGTGCAGCGGGTCGAGGCGATCAACGCCTTTCTCGACGATATCTATGGCGAACGGAAGATCCTGCGCGACGGCATCCTGCCGCCCGACCTGATCTTCGGCAATCCGCAGTTCCGGCCCGAGATCGCGGGAATGCGCCCGCCGCACGGCGTCTGGGCGCATATCTGCGGCATCGACCTGGTGCGCACCGGCCCGGACGACTTCTTCGTGCTGGAGGACAATGCCCGCACGCCCTCGGGCGTCAGTTACATGCTGGAAAATCGCGAGGCGATGCTGCGCCTCTGCCCCGAGCTGTTCCGCCAGTTCCGGGTGGCGGCGGTCGACAGCTATCCCGACCGGCTGCTCGCCACGATGAAGTCGGTCGCGCCGCACGGCGTCGCCGAGCCGACCTGCGTCGTCCTGACGCCGGGGCATTTCAACTCGGCCTATTATGAACACAGTTTCCTCGCCGATTCGATGGGGATCGAGTTGGTCGAGGCGGCCGATCTGGTGGTCGATGACGATATCGTCTGGATGCGCACCATTGCGGGCCGGGTGAAGGTCGATGTCATCTATCGCCGGGTCGATGACGACTTCCTCGATCCGCTCGTCTTCCGCCCCGATTCGATGCTGGGCGTGCCCGGCCTGATCGCGGCCTATGCGGCGGGCAATGTCGCCATCCTCAACGCGCCGGGCAACGGCATCGCCGACGACAAGGCGATCTACAGCTATATGCCCGATATCGTCCGCTATTATTCGGGCGAGGAGCCCAAGCTGAAGAATGTCGAGACCTGGCGCTGCCGCGAGCCGGAGGCGCTGGCCTATGTCCTCGACCATCTGGACGAACTGGTGGTCAAGCTGGTCGACGGATCGGGCGGTTACGGGATGCTGGTCGGCCCGACCGCCACCAAGGCGCAGATCGAGCATTTCCGCGCCGCGCTGATCGCCGAGCCGCATCGTTACATCGCCCAGCCGACGCTGGCGCTGTCGACCGTGCCGACCCTGGTCGAAAGCGGGGTCGCGCCGCGCCATGTCGATTTCCGCCCCTTCGTCCTGACCGGCCGCAACGGCGTGGAGGTGACGCCGGGCGGGTTGACCCGTGTCGCTCTTCGCGAAGGGTCGCTGGTCGTCAATTCCAGCCAGGGCGGCGGCACCAAGGACAGTTTCGTCCTGCTCCATCCCGAACCCGACAGCTGGGTGCATGTGCAGGGCCAGCAGTCGCAGATCCAGACGCAGGGGGTGCGCTGATGCTCTCGCGGACCGCATCCTCGCTCTATTGGCTGGGCCGCTATTTCGAGCGGGCCGACTTCATCGCCCGGCTGGTCGAGGCGACCGTCCGGCTCGACGTGCTGTCGCCGCGCTCGGCGGGGCTTGCCGCCTGGGGCTCGGCGCTGGCCGTCACCGACACCGCCAGCGCCTTTGCCGAGGGCGGGCGCGAGCTGCGCCGTCGCGAGGTCGCGCGCTTCCTGACGGTCGAGACCTGCCATCCCGGCTCGATCGTGCGCTGCGTCGACATGGCGCGGACGAACGCGCGGGCGGTGCGCACCGCGCTGACCCGCGAGGCGTGGAGCGCGATCAACCGCGCCTGGCTGCATTTCGAGGCCAGGCCCGCCGCCGATGATCCCACCGCCGTCCTCGGCCTGGTCGAGGCGGTGAAGAACGAGACGCGTGGTTTCGAGGGCGCCGTCCACCGGATGCTGCGCAACCAGACGACGTGGTTCATCCGGCTGGGCCAGGCGGTGGAGCGGGCGGACAACACCGCGCGGCTGCTCGACGTGAAATATCACATCCTGCTGCCCGCGGGCGAGCGGATCGGTGGCGTCGTCGATCGCGACCAGTGGACGACGATCCTCCAGACCGTATCCGCCGTGACCGCCTATCGCTGGCTCTATTCCGACGGGCTGAAGCCCGCCAACGTTATCGACCTGCTGATCGCGCGCGCCGAACTGCCGCGCAGTCTGGCGGCGTCGGTCGAGGAAACGGTGGACGTGCTGGGGCAGCTTGCCCGGCGTACGGGGCAGCATGGGGAGGCGGATCGCATGGCGAGGTTGCGGGCCAATCGGATGACGAAGACGCGGTCGGGCGATGTGATCGCGGGCGGGCTTCACCAGTTTCTCGAAGCCTTTATCCAGGAGAATGCCCTGCTGCACGGCGCCATCGGCCGTCAGTTCAAGTTCGCCTGATGCGCATCGCGATCGAGCACCAGATCGTCCACCGCCCGAAACCGGGTCGGCCGACCATGGTCCAGATGCTGCGCCTGACGCCGGAAAATCATGACGATCAGACGGTGGCAAACTGGCATATCGACGTCGACTGCGACGCGCGGCTGCGGCGCGGGCAGGACGGTTTCGGCAATGCCGTGACCATGCTCTATATCCAGGACGCGCCCGAGAGGGTGACGATCACCGCGACCGGCGAGGTGCTGACCAGCGATGCGCATGGCCTGGTGCGCGGGACGACCGAGACGCTGCCGCCCGCCCTGTTCCTGCGCGCAACCCCGGCGACGCCCGCCGATGCCGCGATTGCGGCCTTTGCCGAAGAGGCGATACGCGGCGCGGACAGCAGCCTGGCGGCGCTCCATGCGATGAATGCCGCGCTCCACCGCCGCTTTGCCAGCGCTGCGCAAAGCCCCGCGACGGACGCGGCGGCGGCTTTTGCCTCGGAGGCGGCGGGGGCGTGCGATCTGGCGCATATCTTCTGCGTGGCGGCGCGGTCGCTGGGTGTGCCGGCCCGGTTCGTCTCGGGCTTCGCGTCCTGGGATGACGCGGCGGGCGCCACGGCGCATTGCTGGGCGGAAGCCTATGTCGAGGGGCTGGGCTGGATCGGCTTCGATCCGAGTATCGGGCTTAGCCCGCAGGACCGCCACGTCAGGGTTGCCGTCGCGCTGGACGCCGCCGGGGCGACCGCGCTGTCGGGCGAGGCGTGGCGGGAGGTGGCCCTGGTGGATGAGGCGGTGCATCAGGCTTCGGCCTAATTCCTCCCCTGCAAGGGGAGGGGGACCAGCGAAGCTGGTGGAGGGGTGTCACCCCTCTCGAGAGCGCGACACCCCTCCGTCAGGGCTGCGCCCTGTCACCTCCCCTTGCAGGGGAGGAATAAGGGAACGCCTGGTCAGGTTTCCCCGGCCTCGATCGCGGTTTCGACCGGCGGCGGCGCGATGGGGGCAGGGCTGTCGCCGGTGAAGGGCGCCCAGCCGCGCACGGTCAGCGCCTCCAGCGGCTGATAACGGGTCTTGTATGCCATGCGCGGCGACCCCTTCACCCAATAGCCGAGATAGACATAGGGCAGCTCGGCCGCACGGGCGCGCAGGATATGGTCCATGATGATGAAGTTGCCCAGGCCGGGGCGGCTGTCATCCTGCGTCTCGAAAAAGCTGTAGATCATCGACAGCCCGTCGCCCTGCCGGTCGGTCAGGCAACAGCCGACCAGCCGCCCGCGCGACCCGTCGGGACCGGTCGGCTCGCGATATTCGACCAACACCGACTGGACGGGCGACAGCTCGACCATGTCCGCATAGTCGCTCTCGTCCATCGCCGCCATGCCGCCGCCGGGATGCCGCTCGCCCAGATAGCGGCGCAGCAGCGCGAACTGCTCGGCGGTCGCCCAAGGCTGGCAGGCGGTGACCTCCAGATCGGCGTGACGGCGCAGCAGCTTGCGCTGTGTGCCATTGGGGCGAAAGCCGCCCGCGACGACGCGCACCGACACGCAGGCGCTGCACCCCGCGCAGGAGGGGCGATAGGCCACTCCCTGGCTGCGGCGAAAGCCGATGCGGCTCAGCGCTTCGTTCAGCTCATCGGCATGATCGCCGCTCAGCTCGGTGAACACCTTTCGCTCGTCGCGCCCCGGCAAATAGGGGCAGGGAGCGGGGCTGGTGACGAAGAAGCGCGGGAAACGAAAAGGCGCGGTCACCGCCGGGCAGTTCCTTCGAGTGGGGGACAATAACCTTCTTTAACGATCTTCCCGTCCGAAGCGATGGGGCAGCATCGTTCGGAAACGGGACGAATCGCGAAAAAGCGGCGCCGTGTTCCGGGGGTCAGGCGAGTTCGACCTGGGTCGTCTCATACCCCGCCGCGCGCAGCGCCTCGATCAACCGGTGCAGGTGCAGCGCGTCGCGCGTCTCGCACTCGATATCGGTGATCAGGCCCTTGGCGGGCAGGGTGGTGAAGACGCGCTGGTGATAGACCTCGATGATGTTCACGCGCTCGCGGTCGAAGATCCGCGCGACGTTGAACAGCGCGCCCGGCTGGTCCTGCAACCGGATGCGCAGGCGCGCCAGCCGACCCGAGCGGGCAAGGTCGCGCAGCAGGACATTGGCGAGCAGCCGCGTGTCGATATTGCCGCCGCACAGCACGATGCCGACCGTCTTGCCCCGGAAGCGTTCGGGGTGCGACATCAGCGCGGCGAGGCCCGCCGCGCCCGCGCCCTCGACCACGGTCTTTTCGATCTGGAGCAGTGCGCTGACCGATTCCTCCAGATGGCGCTCATCCACCAGCACGATCTCGCGCACCAGCTGCGCCACCATCTGCGAGGTCAGGCCGCCGGGCACCTTGACCGCGATACCCTCGGCCAGCGTATCGCCCGCGCAAGGCAGGTCGGTGCCGTTCAGCTTGTTGTACATGGAGGGGAACAGTTCGGCCTGGACGCCGACGACCTCGACCGGCTTGTCCGCCGCCGCCGCGACCGTGGCGATGCCCGAGATCAGGCCGCCGCCGCCGATCGGCACGATCAGCGTGTCGATATCGGGCGCGTCCTCCAGCATTTCCAGTGCCACCGTGCCTTGCCCTGCGATCACCCGCGCATCGTCGAAGGGATGGACGAAGGTATAGCCGCGCTCCGCCTCCAGCTCGCGGGCATGGGCATAGGCGGCGTCGAAATTGTCGCCCTCCAGCACCACGGTCGCGCCGTGCCCTTCGGTCTGGACGACCTTCACGATCGGCGTGGTGCGCGGCATCACGATGGTCGCGGGGATGCCCAGCCGGTTGGCGTGATAGGCCAGCCCCTGCGCATGATTGCCCGCCGACGCGGCGATGACACCCTTCGCCCGGGCGGCGTCGGAGAGTTGCAGCAGGGTGTTGAGTGCGCCGCGTTCCTTATAGGCGGCGGTGAATTGCAGGTTCTCGAACTTCAGATAGACGGTCGCCCCGGTCAGCTGCGACAGCGTCCGGCTGATGAGCGTCGGCGTACGGATGATCCGGTCCGAAATGCGCGCATGGGCGGCGCGAACATCGTCGATGGTGACGATCGGGGACGGGATTTCCGAAGCGGCCTGAGCGGCGGTGCGACTAACCATGGTCGTGCCGTAGCCGATCGGAGGCGGGAGGTGAACCGTTTCGGGTGGTACTACTTATCTCGCCTCCCGCAGGCGGGAGGGGCCGGGGGAGGGCAACGGGTCTTACCGAGCCTGTCCTACGTGGCTTTCCCTCCCCCATCCCCTCCCGCCTGCGGGAGGGGCGTGCTTTTGGGGGCGGACCGTCGCAAGACTCTCCCCTCCCGCAGGCGGGAGGGGTTGGGGAAGGGCAAAGGGGTCTCACGGAGACCGGCGTCCGAAGCGCGCCTTTCCACTGTTGCATTGCGGCATCGCCCGCCCGCCGAAATCGTGCAGTGATGCAACAAGCCTTCGACCCCTGCGTTGCTGGCCTTTTGGGGCCATGCTAGGGCGGCGCGATGATCACAGGGTTGCCACGGATGTCGCCGATGATCCTTTCCATCACCGGCACGATCCCCCAGTCATGAGCGTCTCGCCCACCGGGATCGCCACCACCGCGAACAAGGATATCTATCCCCACCCGCCGCAGGGCATGGCGCGCCTGGCGCTGGGCGCGATCGGTGTCGTGTTCGGAGATATCGGCACCAGTCCGATCTATGCCTTCCGCGAAACCTTCGCCAACCCGCACCATCCCCTGCCGCTCGACAATGCGCATATCCTGGGCGTTATCAGCCTGATCTTCTGGTCGATGATGATCGTCGTTTCGGTCAAATATGTCGCGATCATCATGCGTGCCGACAACAAGGGCGAGGGGGGCAGCCTGGCGCTGCTGGCGCTCGTCTCCGGGCAGACCAAGACGCGGCGCTGGTCGCGCGGGATCATATTGCTCGGCGTCTTCGCCACCGCGCTGTTCTATGGCGACAGCATGATCACCCCCGCCGTCACCGTGCTGGGCGCGGTCGAGGGGCTGGCGGTGGCCGCGCCCGCATTCGGCGGCTTCGTCCTGCCGATCGCCATCACCATCCTGATCGTGCTGTTCAAGATCCAGCGTTCGGGCACCGAGCGGGTCGGCCTGTTCTTCGGCCCCGTGATGCTCGTCTATTTCGCGGTGATCGCGGTGCTGGGCATCATGAGCTTCGTCCAGACGCCGGAGGTATTGCAGGCGCTGTCGCCGCACCATGCCGTCCGCTTCTTCTTCATCGATCCGCTGCGGGGGTTCCTTGCGCTGGGTTCGGTCGTGCTGGCGGTGACCGGGGCGGAGGCGCTCTATGCCGATATGGGCCATTTCGGGCGGCGGCCGATCGGCTTATCCTGGCTGGTCTTCGTGCTGCCTGCCCTGATGCTGAACTATATGGGGCAGGGTGCGCTGCTGTTCCGCGAAGGGGCCGCCGCGCTCGAAAGCCCCTTCTACATGCTGGCGCCGGAGGGGTTACAGCTGCCGCTGGTGATCCTGGCGACCGCCGCTGCCGTCATCGCCAGCCAGGCGGTCATCACCGGCGCGTTCTCGGTGACGCAGCAGGCCATCCAGCTGGGCTTCATGCCGCGCCTGCGGATCGAGCATACGTCGGCGGTGACCGCCGGGCAGATCTACATCCCGCTCATCAACTGGATGTTGATGGTGATGGTGATCCTGCTGGTCCTGTTCTTCCGCTCGTCGTCCAACCTGACCTCGGCCTATGGGATCGCGGTGACGGGGGCGATGCTGATCGACACCTGCCTGCTGGGGGTGGCGCTGACCCGGCTCTGGAAATGGCCGACCTACGCCGCCTTGCCCTTGCTGGGATTGTTCTTCCTGGTCGACGGGGCCTATTTCCTCGCCAACCTGACCAAGGTGCCCTCGGGCGGCTGGGTGCCGTTGCTGATCGGTTTCATCATCTTCACCTTCCTGACCACCTGGTCGACGGGCCGCAAGCTGATGATCCAGCGGCTGCGCGAAGGCACGATGCCGATCCACATCTTCATCGATTCGGCGGCGGGCGCGGCGAGCCGGGTGTCGGGCACCGCGATCTTCATGACCTCCTCGCCCGAGGGGGTGCCGCACGCGCTGCTCCACAACCTGAAGCACAACAAGGTGCTGCACGAGCGGATCATCCTGCTGACCGTCAAGATCATGAGCCAGCCCTATTGGCCCGAGGACGACCGCGCGAAGCGCGACGATCTGGGCCATGGTTTCCATCGCCTGGTATTGCGATTCGGCTTCATGGAAGAGGCGGACGTGCCCGCCGCGCTGAAGCGGGTCGAGATGGCGGGCGGCGCGTTCAAGATGATGGACACCAGCTTCTTCCTGTCGCGCCAGACCCTGCTCGCCGCCGAGCGGCCGGGCATGTCGATGTGGCGTGAAAAGCTGTTCTCCTGGATGCTGCGCAACGCCGAGAGCGCAATGGAATTTTTCCGCCTGCCGACCAACCGCGTGGTCGAGCTGGGCAGTCAGGTGGAAATCTGAACCAGCCGCCAGCCCCGATCATCGTCACCGCCCTGTTCGGCCGCGCCGATCAGGGCGCGTTCGATGCCTTGCGCCGCCAGCATTTTCCGCCCGAGCGTAATGTGCTCGACGCGCATTGCACGCTGTTCCACCATTTGCCTCCCTCGGCCGAGGCGGAGCTGAAGCATCGCCTGAACGGCCTGACGCGCGGAGTACGAGCCCCCGACGCAAGGGCGAGCGGGCTGATGTCGCTGGGCCGGGGCGTGGCGATTCGGATCGAATCGCCCGGCCTCGTCGCGATCCGCCATGAACTGGTCGACGCCTTTGCCGGAATGCTGACCCCGCAGGACGCGGGCGGATGGCGCGCGCATGTGACCATCCAGAACAAGGTGACGCCCGCCACGGCCAGGCTGCTTCTCCAGCAGATGGAGCGCGATTTCCGCCCGCGTGCCGTGGAGCTGATCGGTCTGGGCACCTGGTGGTATCGCGGCGGCCCATGGGAAATGCTTTCCCGTCATTTGTTCGCTTGACGCCCGAAAACAGCCTGTCTATAGGCGCGCCTCCACCGGGTGGAACGCCTGGCATGGCGAAGTAGCTCAGCTGGTTAGAGCAGCGGAATCATAATCCGCGTGTCGGGGGTTCAAGTCCCTCCTTCGCTACCACCCGGTGTATTTCCCCTTAAATCCTCGCAAAAGCTAGGTTTTCTGGCGTCTTTTGGCTTGGCTTTTTTCGGCTTTTTATGTCGGAATTTTGGAAGCGGGGCGGTCGGTTGGGCCGTCAGTTGGGAGGATCGGGCGTTTTGCGCGTCTTGATCTGGCTTTCGAGCTTGCGGATCGCCGATTCGCCGAGGCGCGGATCTCGATTGAGATAGTGGGCGTCCAAGATCTCATTCACGTCCTTCAGCGAATGGCCGGTGACGGTCGCGATCTCGGGTGGTGTGGCACCTGCGAGCGCCAGGCGGGTGACCGCCGTGCCGCGCAGGTCGTGGAAGGTGACGCCCGCAATGCCCGCCTCGGCGCGGGCCGTATTCCATGACGCGCGAAAGCCATTCTCCGTCCACGGCGTACCGCGTGACGTGAGCAGAATGGTCTGGCGGGCAGGGCCGGGCGGACAGGCGTCGAGCCGCACCTTCAGCGGGGCACCGACCGGGATCAGGATGCGCTTGCCCGAAGAATTGCGCACCTTCGACACCGTCTTCGACTGGATCAGGCGGATATGAGTGCCGTCATATTGGCCCCAGGTCAGCCGGATCAGGTCGCCCTGCCGCTGGCCGGTCCAGAGCGCCAGGCACAGCGCCAGATGCAGGTGCTCGGGTGCCTTGGCGTAGAAGGCGGCTTCATCCTCGGCGGTCCAGACATTGGCCGAGCGGCTGGCGCGATAGGTGCGGCCGCCTGCGCGGGCCGGGTGTGCGGTGATGAGGCCACGATCGAGCGCCCATGAGAAGATCCGCGCCAAGACGGCCCAGGCGTAATCGGCCTGGCGGGCCGAGGTGGCGGCGAGACGATCACGCCAGGCCAGCATTTCCGGCCTGGTGCGGCGATCGTCGAGCGCTGCCAATGGGAAGTCACCATATTCCTTGTCGATGATGGCGATCATCTTCTTGTAGTCGGAGCGGGTGCGGGCGGCGAGATTCTTGAATTCGACCGCGTCTTGGTAGGCGTCGAGCAGACCCCGCACCTTGTCCTTCGACGGCGCATCGCGATTACGCGTCGCCTCCTGGTAGCTGTCCAGAAATTCGCGACTGCCCGGCTCGCCGGTCAGGCGGGGGCCGCCCTTCCATGCGTAGAAATAGGTGGCCTTGGTGCCGTCGCTCAGTCGCTTCGACGTGCGATTGATGCCCTTGAGCTTAATGTCCACTGCGTCCGGCTTTCCATGCGTCAAAGGGGCTGGCGGGGGGCGGCGTCACGGCATCGTCGCCGTGAAAGAGCTTGATCGTCCCGTCGGGCGCGATCTCGGTGCGGGTGACCGGATGGTCCGCGTTCTTCGCGGCCTTCAGCGCGCGGGTCAGCTCACTCTGGAGCCAGGTGGAGCGGGTGCTACCCATGATCGGCCTCCCGGATCGCGTCCTCGATGTCGATCTGGCGGGCGTCGGGCTGGGCGTCGCCGTAGCGGACAGACAGGTGCGTATCACACCAGGTCGCGTGCTGGGTCGCGTCGTGGTGGCGCGCGGCCAAGGCCAGGGCATTGGCGCCGGTCCAGCCGGTGCCCTGCCCATGGCAGGTGACGCAGCCCGCCGTCGCTGTGTGCGTCGACACGGTCGGACGCTTGGTCACGGTAACGGAGCCTCTGCTTCTCATGACAGCACCTCCATTTCATCCAAGCGAAAAGCCGCGGCCGCCGCGATGGCGGGGGCGGTATCGCCTTGGGCGGCGGCTTTCACGGCCGCCGCCAGTTGCAGGGTCACGCCGATCGCGTGGGTGATGATCGCCGCGCGGGCGGTCGCTTCGCGAAGGGCAAGGGGATCGGCGCGGCGGACATCGCCGTCGCGGACCACCTCCAGCGCGCGCAGACTTTGGGTCAGGGTCGCGGTCAGCATCGGGCGTCTTTGAGATTGAGGCGGGTGACAATGCCGCTGACCAGCGCCTGGGCGTTGATTTCCATGGCCTGCAGGATCTGGGCGGGCAACTCTTCGGAAAGGATTCTGGTCGGATCCGCGCGCAGATGGTCGCGGATCATCACGACATTTTGCAACAGCGCGCCGGTGACGGCGTCGATCGCGCGCTTGCGATCCTCGATCGTCAGGGCCGGACGGCGCGGCGCGGGCGGGGCGATGATCGGCGCCGGGGGCGCGGCGGGCTTGGATAGCACTTGGCAGAACCATGCGCCGAGCAGATCCTCGGCGCATGTCGGGCACAGATCGTCGGGATTGCCGTCGGCGCCGAGGCGGGGTCCACCACCCGCACGCCATGCCACGACCGATCCCCAGCCATCGGGACGCGCCTGACCATCGGTCAGGAGCACCTCGTGGCCGCAGCGGTCACAGCGCAGGGTGAGGGTGGTGGAGGTGCTCACGCGTGACCACCTTCCCGGACCATAGCAAAGGCGGCGAGGGGACGATCACCGAGCTGGGCGACGTGATTCGCACCGGCGATCTGCGGGCCACGGTCAGCTTGCAATCCCACCGTGCGGCCGATCTCGCCCTTCTCCCACTCGACAATGGCGAGGAAGGACAGCCCATGGGCAAAGCATTGCTGGCTCAGATCGGCCAGGACAGGCGCGATCTGGCTGTCGTAAAAGGCTTCGCGTTCGGCTGGCGTACCGGGGACAGGCTGTCCCCGCTTGATCTCGGCACAATCCGGCAAGCCCGGCGGACCATAATATAGCCCAGGATTATGCCCGCCGAGCCGCTTGATGAGTGCGCGCATGTCGCCCTCTGCATCGCGCAGGATGACCTTGATTTCGCCGGGATCGGCGGAGGTCCAGTCGATCGCGGCCTCGATTTCCGAAGCCGCGCGGATCACTTCCGCCAGATCGGCGGTGATGGCGCAGATGCTCCATCCGGTGGCCAGGTGCGTCAGCACATAGGCCATCGGTTCCGGGGCATTTTCCGCGCCCGGTCGCCAATCGATACCAAAAAGGCCATTCGTCCAGCCGGGGAGGTAGCAGAAATTGCCGTCCTGATGAGCGCAGCGCACGGCGCCAAATGTCCAATGGTGTGCCATCAGATCATCCCCAAGGCCTTCATATAGACCTCCAGAATGGCTTCCTCTTCCTGATACTCCTCGCGCTTCTTCTTGCGGATCTGCAGGATCTTGCGGACGGCCTTCTTGTCGAAACCGCGGGCTTTGGCCTCGGCGAACACGTCCGTGATGTCGTCGGAAATGCCCTTTTTCTCTTCCTCCAGCCGCTCGGCGCGCTCGATCAGCAGGCGCAGTTCGTCTGCGGTCTGCTGGTCGATCTTGGACAGGTCGGGATCGGTCATCGTGTCAGGCTCCGGTGGCAGGTGGTGGAGAGGGAAAGCGGCGCTGCGCCAGTGCGCGGCGGTGTAGAAGGCGATTGAACACAAGCGCGCAGGCTAGAAGTCGGGCGGCGGGCGGCGCGGGATCGGGTGGCAATCCTTGGCGAGCGCCAGGCAGGCCGAGCCGCTGTCGAAGCGGATCGCGGCGTGCAGCCCACGCACCGACAGCACGTCGCAATGCTTGCCGCGCGCCTGGCCGAGGCCGAGATAGACGGCGCGGTCGCCGTGACAGAGGCCGGTCCCCACCATGCCATCACCGCCGCGCGTCTTTCGCCTGGGCGGCGATCGTCACGATGACGAAGGGGATGGCGATGATGGCGACGACGATGACCCCGAGCAGCCGCACCCAGGCGGGCATGTCCTCGCGGCGCATCAGCGGGCACCCGTCGCATGGGGGGCGCAGGCGAAGCAGGTGGCATCGTCGTGCCAGCCGCCCGCGTCGACGCCCGGCGCCGTCTCCATATCCCAGGCGCTGACCCCGCATCCGCGACAGATGCGCGGATGGGCATGGGCGGGCGCATTGTAGAGTTGGTGATAGACGTCCTGGTCGAACGGAAAGATCGCGCGGAGCTGATCGAGCGTGGCGCGCAGTCGGGCGCGGACGCCGGGCGTCTCCAGCGAGCGGACCAACTGCGTGGCGATGCCGATATCGCCACTGGTCCGCGCCAGGCGGTGTGCCACGTCATCACGCGACAGGCCCGCCGCAATCCGGCGCAGCTGGAGATAGGTGTCGGGCGTCAGGGGCGTGCAGGCGGCGATGGAGGGGAGCGCGACATGCATCATGGTGGCGGTCCTTTCAGGCAAAGCGGGGGGCGATCCCGGCGACGGGGTGGTCGCCGGGCAGGGAAAGACGGGTCGGGAAAGGGAAGCGCGGCGGGGCCGCGCCGATCAGCTGGGCACGGGTACACCTTCGACGGCCGCAGGTAGGCGATCGTCATTCATCGGCGTCGGCTCGTCGTCATTGGCCGGGCGGCGCTGGGGCACCCACTGGCCCAGCGGGAGCTGGCGCGCGATGTCCGCGCGCGGGGTCAGGCTTTCCCGCAGGGTGCGGTAGATCGCGATCTGCGCCACGAAGATATGGGCGCAGTCGGGATTCTTGCACATCAGGCGGATATTGCGCGTCAGCGGGTCGAGCTGGCTGCTCGTCCGCGCGATCGCGTCGGAATCGCAATGCGGGCAGGCGATGCCGGGCAGGCGCGATGGGTACTGGGCCTTCTTCACTTGGTGTTACCCCCGTCTTTCCCCGCGTCGGTGGTCTGGGACGGGAGGAAGCTAGACAGGCGGCGCATCAGCGCGTCGATCGCGCGAGCCGACTGCTCCACCTCGGCGAACGCGATGTACACGTCCTGCGGCGAGGCGTTGGATTGGGTGACACGGATGGCGGCGGCCATGGCCTCGCCGAATTCCTTGCTGGCGATCGCGATCTCGGACAGCAGCTCACGCGTGCAGGCGTCCTGCCGCTGGAGCTGCTGACCAAGCTGAAATTCAAAGGCGTCGAGAAAGGGCGATCCCGGCCCTCCCGCCGCGATATAGGCGGCGTCAAGATCCTGCGCCTGGGCGATCGAGGGGACGGTCCTGCAATTCGGCTGCGACCAATAGCGCGCCGATCGCACGGCACGGCCGGTCAGCTGGCAGATCCGGTCCCAGCCGATCACGCCCGCAATGCGGGTGATGGCCTCGTCATAGGTGCGGGGTGCGCGAAGCTGGGTCATGCGGCCGTCACCAAGGCATTCAGCACCCGATCGCGACCGGCCTTCGCGTCTTGGTGCATCGAATGCATGTCACCATGCAGCGCGATAAGGTGGAAATTTGAGGCCGCTTCGATCAGGGCCGTGCGCAGGAGATCCGCCTCGGCCGAGGCGATATTCTGGTCCTGGCTGATCGTCGTCGCGGCGTCGCTGGCCTCTTCAGACTGCGCCGCCTGCCAATAGCCGTGCGATCCGGCGCTGACCACCAGACCTCGGCGCCGATATTGCAGCAGCAGGCGCTCGGCGAGCTTCTGGGCACCGGCGTTGTCCTCGCCGACTCCATTGTCGATCAGCACCCGGACCAAGTCCGCGAATTTGAAAAGATCGCGCCCCATGACCTCAAGGCAGGCGGCACGGGCGGCATCGGGGATCGGCTGGCCATTCGCGATCAGGACCGGCCGACGACGGCCGTCGGGCTTGCGGGCGATGGTCGGCAGATTGGCCAAGGCCGCGACGATGGCTTTGATGGCGACAGCCCGGAAATTTCGCGGGATGCGACACGCATGATCCGTCTCGGCCTGCTCCAGGATGAGCTGCGCTTTCGCCTCGGCAGTGAGCGGCTGGGTCATTGGATGCCGCCCGCCGAGTGGCGGTAGTCGGCGATAGAGCGCGTGCCTTGCCGAAAATCGAAGTCGAGCGGATGATAGATTTGGCACTGGTCACACCAGCGCACTTCCATCTGACACCAACCCGCGCCGTCGAAAAAGCGGGCATTGTGATCGCCGAAGGTCCGGCACCAGACGCCGCTATCCTTCCAAGGGAAGGGGCCGTCGCCGTTCCAGCGGGACACCAGCCTGGGCTTTTCGAAGAAATCGAGCTGGGTCATGCGCCGACCAGCTCCCGGAAAAGAATGGGCTGGCCGGTGCCGTCGCCATATTCGGCGTCCAGCCATACATCGGCGCGCGGCTCGCTGCCGTCCCACTTCTGCGGGAAGGTGCGTGCGTCGATCAGCTCGCGAATGCGGGCCTCTTCTTCGGCATTGATGAGATCGACGCGCGCCTGGCGTTGAATGGCCAGGATCTGGTCAAGCGCTTCTCGGCGGGCATCGAGCGTCAGCGGCCCCATGCGCTGCGGATTTTTCGCGATCGATCCGTCCTTCAGTCGCTCGACGCCGCTCTTACGGTGGCGCTGCTCGGGCAGGCGCATCCAGCGATAGAGCGGCTTCAGGTCGAGCAGGGGCGTCAGATGCTCCCATGCGGGCATCTGGACGATGACCTCCAATGCCGTGTCGTGGGAGGCGAGCGGGCACCCGATGCAGCCCGTGCGGGCATTGATCTCGGTGGCGTCATCGCCCCCATAGGCATCGGCTAGGACCGCGACCGGCCACCCGCCGAATTCCGGCATCGGCGCAAAGATCTTCAGCCAGTCCCACACGGTGCAGACTCGCCAGTGCAGGATCGGGGCCAGCGTGGCGATGCGGCCGCGCACGCCCTTCGCATCGGGCAGCACCTGCTGATACCAGCCCTGACCGCATTCGGCGCCGTCCTTCGAGCAGGACATGGCGATCCGGCCGTCGCGGACGGCGCTTTCTCCCTCCCGCACGCCGGTAATCATCAGGGCGGTGCCGTCGAGATCGGCGATGGCCGCGCCGAGCGCCTCGGCCATCGGATCGACCTTGATCTGACGGGTGCACCAGCGCAGCGTATTATTATTCGGGGGCGGGACGCCGCGCCCAAGAATGTAGACCATGAAGCGCTTGTCGAGCGGCGCGCGCACGACCGTCAGCTTGATCCAGGACCGCTCGCGCAGCTTGGCCATGACCAGCTCGGCCGCGATCTGGATCGGCGGAAGCTCCTGCCGGGTATCGGCATAGAAGACGTGCAGGACCTCCGGCTGGGGCAGCTCGCCAGACTCGATCAGGTGCACGATCAGGGTCAGGGTGGCGGTGCTGTCCTTACCGCCCGACCAGGCCAAGGCGACATGCCGATGCCGCGACCAATAGGCGCGCAGCGACGCAAGGGTAAGCTCGACCGCCTCGCCGTGCACCATGCGGGCATTGCCGCTGAAAAGGGTGCCGCTCATGACCGAGCATCCTCACGGCCGACGTTCAGCTCGATGGTCCAGCGGCGCCAAGTCAAATTGACGTACCCGCCGTTGAATTGGCGGTCATTGCCGCCGCAGCTGTACCAGCCGCCCCATGTCAGGCGAGGGAGCCAGCTCACGCCGCGTCCCTCATCTTCGTGCTTTCGGGTATGACCGCCGCGACCGGGCGGGGGCGCGGGCGGAAGGGCTGGGGCGGGGCGAGGGGCAGGCCGGTCTGGCCGCGCAGGGCGGCGGTGATGCGGTGCCAATTTTCGTCCAGCGTGCCGACTATCGTCGCGACGGAGAGCGCCGCAGCGCCCCCGATCACGGTCAGGCTCAGCAGGCCGAGGCCGTGCATGAAAGCGTCCTGGGTCATGAACGAAGATCCTTTTGGAGGGGCTTCATAAAGACCAGCCAATGGGACTTGGCGGTCTTACCGCAGCGATTGCCGAAAAGGGGCTGCACATCCGTCAGGGCCAGCACCTCGGCGACGGGAATTTCGTGCTCATTCCACTTGAAGACGAGCGTGCCGTCCGCGCGCAGGACGCGGAAGCACTCAGAAAAGCCCGCACGGATCACGTCCCGCCAGTCAGTGCCGAGCTTGCCGTACTTCTTGGCCAGCCATCCGGTGCGCCCGTTCTGGACGAGGTGCGGCGGATCGAAGACGACCAGGGGGAAGGTCGCGTCAGGGAATGGCAGTGCGGTGAAATCCGCCACCATATCGGGAGCGATCAGCAGCGAGCGTGTGCCGCCCGCGCTGGACGCATCAGTCAGCTCATGCCGCTCGGCGCGGTTGTCGATGAAGAGGGCATCGATGTTCTGCTTATCGAACCAGAACATTCGGCTGCCGCAGCACGCGTCGAGAACGCGAGGTGTGTTCATGACTTAACACACTGCATTTTGGCGCGCCGATCGGCGCGCCACCCTCTACCACCTCGGAGCCTGGGAGTACGGAGGAGGTGGGGTCGGGATAGATGTCGGGGCGCAGACGGTGGCGTGATACGCCAGTCGCTTCCTCGACTGTAAGAACGAATTCAGCGGGGAGCGGTCGATTGGAGAGCAACCACTCGCGGACGGATGATTGTCGCTTGCCGATCAAACGACCGAATGCCGTCTGGCTGCCAGCGGCGCGAACCGCTTCGGCAAGGACGGATTTGATCTTATGTTCCAGGCTCATGACGACTGCCTAACGACTAGCCGTTATGGTGTCAAACGAATAACAGGAGTTTCATCTAACGGACAGCCGTTAGATAAGGCTCAGATGACCCTTGGCGCTCGAATAGAAGACAGACGGAAAGCGTTGGGCATCTCCCAAGCCGAGCTGGCACGCCGTGTAGGGGTGCGCCAGAGCACCATTAATTCGTTGATAAATGGGGATGCTCGATCGTCGCGTTCGATCGTGAAGATCGCGCAGGTGCTTCACACGACTCCGGCTTATCTCACGGGGGCCACAGAGGAGATCGATGAGAATGCGCCGCCCCTACCACCTCCGGTGGCATTGACGGCGCGGCTAGAAGTCACGCTCGGATCGGAGGAGGCTCTAAGCCAGATGTTCGAGGGCCTGCTCGCTGGCCTCGATCCGCAGGCCTCTCGGGCATCGCAAGCTCGGCTGCTTGCACGAAAGCTGCCCATTGCGCTGTCATCTCTGCGAGATCTGCGGAGCGTGTCGGAGACGCCTTCGGCCCCTCCCTCGGCGTCGTCAGAAGCCGACGCAGATCTCGCCATAGCGAATCCCGCACCGCGACCGTGACCGAGCAGTCGATCTCGCACGGCGCACAGCCCTGCTCGCACGCCGGGGTGGCGCGGACCAGCCGCCCGGTCATCAGCACGACCCCCGCATGAGCGAGGACCTGCCCGCGCTATCCCCACGCCAGCGCGATTGCTTGCGCCTGGTCTGGTCACGGCGTGCCACGTCGAAGGAAATCGGCGCCGAGCTGGGCATCAGCAAATCGACGGTGGACGCATACATCGCGCAGGCGGTCGAGCTGCTCGGCGCGCGCGATCGGCGCCATGCCGCCGCGATCGTCTTCGGGGAGACGCCAATCGCCGAGGGCAGGGGGGTCGCCGAGGGCGAAATCATATCCGCCGACGCACCCCCTGCCGAATACCAGTATGATTCTGCTCGGGTATCGAACCCCATCCCAGCCGCCCTACCCAGGACCCCGTCGATCGAAGGGGTCCCGTTCTGGCCCGCTTTGGGAGAAGGCAGGCGTCTCAACAGCTTATCGCTGGGACAGACGCTGGGTCGGATCGGACTGATTGCGGTGACATCGCTGGCTGCCCTGGCGCTGGCTATGGCGCTGGGCAGCGGGCTCCCCCCAGTCGCAAAGCCGATGCTGCGCGCCTTCGATCGACTCACGGGATAATCGCGGGGGCCTCCCCCGCCGGGGAGGTCGATATGGCGAATCTGAATACCAAGATCGGTGTGGCGCAGGCTGTCGGCTTTCCACTGATGAAGGCCGAGCAGCTGCTGGACCAGGCCTTTGTCCTGCTGGCGCAGGCGCAGGCCGCTGCGGTCGAAGGTCGCCGCACAGCGCGCCTGCCGCTGCACGCCGGGCATGACTCGATCGAGCAGGTGATCGTGGCGCAGCAGGCGCTGATGGCGACGCGTAAGGCGGTGCACACCGCGCATTATGGCTTTCGCGATATCGCCGACAGCATGAATGTCCCGGCGCGCGCTTATGGCGACCATGGTGACACGCCGCGCGAAGAGGTCCCCGGTCTTACGCCGAGCCGCACCGCCGGGCATCTGACGGCTGTAGCGGCCAATGCCGCGTGACAGCCGGTTGACGCGGTGCGTGTCGGAGCCCGATGGGGTGCGCCATGAGCCTCTATCTCTTCCTCGGGCTGCTGGCCCTGTGCAGTGCGTACGCGCTGGCACGGGGCGGCGCGCCGGAGCGGGCCTCGGCGCTGCTACAGCTCGCGGCTTTCGCGTCGGACGAAGCGGTGCACCGGACGATCGACTGCAGCGCGTATCGCGCGCTGGCGACGGGATCGCTGCTGGTCGACCTGGCGCTGCTGCTGGCGCTGATCGTGCTGGCGTCGCGGTGCACGCGGCATTGGCCCTTATGGGTCGCGGGGTGGCAGCTGGCCGCGATCGTGGCGCACTTGGCCAAGCTGCTGGATCCTGCGATGCAGGCGACCGGCTATGCGATCCAGCTCCAGATCTGGGCATATCCGATGCTGCTGGCGACGGCGGTGGGCACGTATCGCTATCGCACGCGGCGCGCGGCCGGGCTGATCGAGCCGGACTGGAAGACGCTGGACGGGCGACCGATCGTCGCCTGACCAGGTGCAGGCCATGATGCGCGCCCAGCGGGCGCGACTGGCCGCCGATCTCTACGCCAGTCGCCGCGACCGGGACCGGATCTTCGTCAGTGTCGACGGGGGCTTTGGCGAGCCCGCCTGGGACATGCTGCTGATCCTGTACATCATGGATGCAGGCGGCCGGGCCGCGACCACCAATGAGCTGCTCGCCGCGCCTAATGTCCCGCGCGACATTGCCGCGCCCTATATCGGCTGGCTGGTGTCGAAGGGGCTGGCGGCCTTCGGCGAGGTGGACGGCACGGTGGTTCTGCTGGAGGCGGGGCGGGAGATGATGGACGCGTATCTCGATAGGCGGAGTGGTCGCGGCCATGACAAGAAATTCATGCATTAACCGGCACTTGGTCGGGCGTGGGTCGGGCCACCAGCCCTATTAATCTAGGTATGATTTTGCAGGGGTAGCGGTTTTCCACAATTCTGGGTCGGTCATTTCGGCGATGTATCCAAAATGGTGGAAATCCGAGCCATTACGGGGGGGTAGATGACGGTTTCGGTAGACAATGATTTCGCGCGATTCGGCGCGAAAAGCTATGCGATCAATAAGATTACCAGCGTCGAAATTCGGGAAATCAAGTCGCAGAATGCGGGATGCATGGCGGCGCTGCTGGGTGGGGCGTGTCTGCTGTCACTGGCGATCACATTCGGATTTCCGCCGTTCTTCCTCTTCGCGCTGGTCTTTGGCGCGGGCGCGTATCTGGCCTGGAAGAAATCGAAGCAGATCACCTATCAGCTTTTCCTCATCACCGCCGCTTCAGAGCAGCAGGCTTTCGAGAGCCTCGATCGCGACGCCGTCTATGGCCTGCGCGATGAGGTCGAGGCGGCGATGCTACACCATTCACGGGGACTGAATACGCGCTAGTCAATGCGCGATCGTACTGCGGCCGCAACGATCGCCTGCGGCGCGCTGGGCGCTGAGGCCCCGACCATTCGCCCATGCGAACCCAGCCCTGCGGTCCATTCCGATCCCATGCCCGCCAACACCAGGCGCCAGCCGGGTAGGATTAGCGAGCAGGCCGCATCCCAAGTGGTGAGATATTGGGGGCAGTGCCGGTCCCAATCGCGATCAAGGCGATCATGATTCGGCTGTCCGACATGACGCCATATAGCGGCGTTGATCTCACGCATACTTGTGTCATCATCATTGGTGGACGTGGTGAGCGTTTCGACGAGGTCTGCGAGGTCGGTTAGGCTGACGAAGATCATTCAATGTGCATAGCAGACTCGGTATTGAGCGAGCGCTCGATAATCGTAATTTCAAAGGTGGTTGGCAATGAGGTTTGTGGCCAAGGCTGATTTATACCTGCTTAGTGTGGCGATCCAGCTTGATGTTTACGGGCCGCACGACAGGGGCGAATTGGCCAATGCCATACCTCTGCGAGTGCTAGGCAAATGACCAAACGCCGTACCGCAGGGCGTGGCGCTCCTTTACCGGAACGCCCGGCATTCTTTGGAAATTTTAGCCTTGGGCGATTTCTGTTCAAAGCTTCGGGCCTGTATATCGGCCTGCTTGGCGCGGGCAGCGCTTTTTCGGACTACTCCAAACCTGTGAGCGACCTGCGGGATGCGTTGAAGGCAGAGAAATGGACCGTTTTTTACGCGTTTGGAGCGTGGATGGCGGTTTCCGTACTGATCGAGTTAGTACGTCGAAAAATCCGCCATGATCTCGCCATCTTACGGTACGAACGCCTGAAACGAGTACGGAAACGGTGATCGCCGTGAAACGATACGTTAACCTGTTTGTTGATAATGCGGGTATGCATGTGCATATTACCGGCATGTTCGTGAGGTTCCAATGAGCGCTCTTACGACGGTCATTCTGCTAGTTTTGGCGTATGGCGCGATCGTCATCGTGTCGACAGTCCTGTCGCAGCCGCTACGCGTGCGACTCCAAGACATCGGCCTCGATCTTATGGAAAACCCGCGTTTTACTGATGCGGACCGTCAAGAAATTGAATGGCTTATGTCTTCCAGCTCATCGTCAGTCATAGGCTTGATGATGCCGGTCGCGGCCGTGTTCATGCTGGCTGGAAGCCTGCTGGGCGCACGACCGGCGCCCGATCCACGAACGGCAAAGCTTCGCGCTGATCCTCGTTATAACGATATGGCGTTTTATTACGTTTCATCGATCATGGCGTGCAGTCCGTTTGCAACGCTTGTAGCTCTGCCGTTCATTTTATCAGGCCTTGCCGTGACGGCATTGCGGGGAAATCGCAGCCTTCTTGATGCGGCAGAGGCCCCGGCAATGAAAGCGTCGGCGCATTTTCAGCCAGGAAGAATGCAGGCAGCTTAGGTAATTGGGACTTTACGGTACCGTATCTAGTTTGATCTGAGACGTAAAACCTCGATCGCCCAAGGTGTGTGTTACCTCCGCGATTAGCCAGGCTATCGCGTCGATCTGACGCTTGAAGCCACTGACGGTCACTTTCTGCTCGGGGCCGAGATCCGCGCGGCCGAGCGCCAGGGTGATCGAGAAGCTGACGGGATCGCGCGCGGCGCGGCTGGTGGCCGCGTTCGCGGCCTGGCGGGCGGCTTCCTCGGTGGGGTAGACGCGGGACAGGCGACGGGCCTTCCCCCCATCGCCCTTGCCGGTGGTGAAGGTCTCCCGCTTGCCGGTGGCGCGATTGTGCCATTGCGCCTCCACCCCCTCCGCATCGTCACGCTTTTGGCGGCCGAATTGATGGGCGTCGCCGGATCTCTTGGTGATGGTAACGGCGGGGAGGGCGGCGCCGGAGGGTGATTTGCCGTCGCCGACGGGTTTGAAGATCAGCGCGCCCGCCTTCACCGTCGCCACCGCATCGAATTCGCGCCCCAGGCGGCGCAGGAAGGCGAGATCGCTTTCCCGGCTCTGGGCCTTGGTCGCGACCGCGATCGATGCCAGGGCCTCGGCGCAGCGGGCCTTGAGGCCATGGCGCTGCGCCACCTCGGCGACGATCGCGCCCAGAGTGGTGCCGTGATAGCCCTTTTCCCGGCGCTGCTTCAGCCCGGCGGTGAAGTCCGCCGCCTTGGCCTTTATGGTCAGGGCGGGGGGCGATCCGCCATGGTCGATGCTCTCGACATGGAATTCACCCTTGTCGACCAGGCCGAGGGTGACCCCGCTGCCCTGGCGCCAGCCGAGCGAGACGCGGATCTTCGCGCCGGTCGGGGGCAGATCGAGCGCATCGTCGCTGTCGTCGAGCACCAGGTCGAAGGTATCGGCTTCCTCGCCGCGCTTTTCGGAAATGCCCATGGAAATCAGGCGGGGGCGGGTGCGCCCGCCGGGCCGCTCCACCTGGCCGCGAATAATCTGGGTGATGTCGCGGCCGTCGACGAAGACTTGGTAATCGGGAATGGGCTGGGTCATGCGGGATCCTCGTCGACACAGAGCAGCTCGATGGTGAAATCGATCTGACGCGGACTGCCATCGGGCCAGAGATGCTTGAGCGTCTCGGACAGGCTGGTGATGACGTAGGCGCCGTAGACATAGCCGCGCCCGTCGATCAGCGGCCAGGCGTCGCCGGTATTCGCCATGCGGCGGATCTCGTCGAGCGAGACCTCGCCATCCGCGATTTCGGTGAAGACCGATCCGGGGAGCGAGATCGTCTCGTCACCCGGCCCGGTATATTGGCTGGCGTCGCGGGCGCCGATGCGGGTGGCGGTGGCGTGCCGCCAGCTCGACTTGCGCTGGATCTCGTCAAAGGCCAGCGTGTCGATGCCGAAGGCGAAAAGGCCGAGGGCGAGCAGCATGTCTTACTCCCAATCCGGGCGATCGGCGAAGCTTGGCGAGTCGGGGCCGGGGCCGCCGAGGCCCAGCTCACGCAGCTTGCGGGCGACCAGCTCGGCGATCGTCTCTTCGCTCTGCCCCGGCGCGCCGTAGATCTGGATGGTGATGGGGGCGGGGGCTGTGGCGACTGGGGTAGGCCCGCGACCGCCAGCACCGGGCGTCGCCATGGCCATGCCGGGTAGCGCCGAGCCGGTCACGATCGCGGCGGTCAGGCGACGGGACAGACTGTCCATTCGCTTCACCGGCTCCGACTCCTGGGCGGCGATACCCAGGGTCAGACCGTCGATGATATTGCCGCCAAAGCCCCGGAAGACGCGGCTGGGCGAGTGGATGCCCAGGGTGCGCCGGAACCAGCCCGCGATATTGCTGCCCGCACTGATGACCAGCGCCTTCAGCGCGGCCAGCTTGCCGGTGATGCCACCGATCAGGCCATCGATCATGTGACGGCCGATCGCGGCGAATTGGCCGGGCAGGGTGGTGATCCAGGTGATGGCGGACCAGGCATAGCCCTTGATCGCGGTCCATTGCGCGCCGAACCAAGAGCTAATACCGCCCCATTTGGCGTAGATCAGATAGGCCGCCGCGCCGAGCAGGGTGACCGCCGTGACGACGGCCAGCGCGATCCCGATGACTGGGAGCAGGCCGATGCCGAGCGCCCCGGCCGCGAAGGAGAGAGCGGCGAATGGCGCCATCAGCCCGGCCATCACAATCGCGCCGCCCCCGAGCACAAGAAAAAGGGTCGCGAAAGCAGCTGCGCCGATCACCAGCGCCTTGGTCAGCGTTGGGTGTCGCATCGCCGCATTGCCGATCATGGTCGTAAATCGATTGACCGAGGCGGTGACCGTATTGACAGTCGGTAGGAGCATCCCGCTCATCATGATGGCAAGGGTGGCGGTATTGACGGTCTGCGACTTGGTCTGCTCGGCCGAGTCCTTCATTCGCTCGGCAAAATCACGGTCGGTGGTGCCGCCCGAATTCATAGAGTCGGCGCGGATCTTGCGGTAAAGCGCCATATTCTGGATCAGCGGGCGCAGGCCCTGCTGCACCTGACTGTCCTCGAAAAGATAACCGAGCTTGGACAGATCGCCTTTTAAAGTTTTGTTCGTGACATCTGCGAGTGCTTCGATCGGCGTCTTGCCCTCCTTATAGGCCTTTTTTAGCGCCTTAGGCAGGTCGACGCCCATCTTTTCGAAAGCTTTGACGGTCGCTGGCGAGCTGATCTTTTGCAGGACATTGGAAAGATTGGTCCCGGCGCTGGCGCTGTCGCCCGCACCTTTCCGCGCGATCTGAAGCGCAGCCGCCAGATCCGCGACGGCGCTTACGCCCTGCTGCCCCAAGGCTTGGTAGGACGCGGTCAGTGCGGGGAAGACCCCTGCCATGTCCTTGACCTCGAAAGCGCCTGCCTTGCCAGCAGCGGCCATGACATCGATGACGCGGGCCGTATCGCCAACAGCGACCTTCAGATTGTCTTTCACGGCGTAACCAGCATTAGCCAGATCCGCGATCTCAGCCTTGTACGCGGTGGCGGCGCGGCCGATCGGCGTCATCATCGCCACCGCGTCGGGCACACTGGCGCCCAGGCCCGCCAGCGCGTCGACGCCCGCCTGCATTTCGGCGGGCATCTGATTGGCCGCACGGGCAGCAATCAGCAGGGCTTTACCCAGAGCCTGTGTTTTGGCTCGCGACAGATCGGCCTTCTGACCGATATCGGTCATGGTCGACTCATAGTCCTGAGCGGCTTTTACCCCGGCGAGCATCGGCGCCGCCATCGCCATGCCGGTGCCGATCCCCGCCGCGCCGCCGGCGGCCATGCCGGTGGCGATGCCCTGCGCCCGGCCGAAGCGGGCGCGACCCGCCGCCATGCGCCGCTCGCGATCGGCGGTGCGCGCCAGGCGGCGTTCCTGCTCTGTCAGCTCCTGATTGGTGCCTTCCACCTGGCGGCGCAATTCGCGTTCATGCCGGGCGAGATCGGTGGTGGCGATCCCGGCCTGGCCCAGTCGGGTGCGCAGGTCGCCGAGCTGGCGCGTCTCCTGCGCGTGCTGGCGCTCCAGCCGCTCGGCTTCCTGCTTGGCGCGCTGGAAATCGCGGGTCATGGCGCGGGTGGGATTGGCGGTCTGGCCCATGGCGCGGCCCAGCTCGGTCACGCGCTGGCGGGCGGCCTGGAGATCCGTCTCGGTGGAGCGCAGGCCCATCTTCAGCGCGCGGAAGCCCGCGATATCGCCCTGGGCGCGCTGGAGATCCTTCAGCCGGTCGCGGGTGCCCGCCAGCGCCTGAGACGCGGCCCGCGACCCGCCCGCGATATCGCGCAAGGGACGGGTGGCGCGGTCACCGGCCTGGATGATGAGGCTGAGGCGAAGATTACGATCCATGACGCTCCGGGTCGTGGCGGCGGGCGGCTTGCTCCCGCCAGGACATCAGCTCGGCGACGGAGAGAGGGTCCATCGCCTGGGGCGGCCAGTGAAAGACGAATGCGATATCCGCCATCGCGTCCTCTACGTGGACGGGAAGAGCGCCTCCCGCGCCGCATTCGTCAGACAGAAATTTGCCAGCTCGCCCGCGACCTGGGTGACGTCGGACGTGGAGAGCACCGCGAAAATGTCGGGGAGCAGCGGCGGGGTCGATACGCGGGGGGCGACCAGGGCGACCTGGTCGTAATCCATGCGAACCAGGCCGCCGAGATTGACGCCGCGCAGCGCCCCACCCAGGGGGCGGCGCAGCATGATCTCGGTGCCCTTGGGCATCAGGACTTGACCGGTTTCGGTCGCAGCGTCTTCGTCGAGCGTGATGGTCACGAATTTCTTGGCATCGGTCATGGCGTGGGTCCGGTCATGGTGGGGGCGGGCGCCCGAGCGCCCGCCCGGGAAGGGTCAGGGGATCAGGCGAGGCCCAGGGCATCGCGGTGACCGGCCATCAAATCGACGCCGCCCACGATCTCGATCATGCCCAGCACGTCGATCTCGACATCGGTGACGCCGTCCCACTCCTCCTTGTAGTAGACGCATTCCGACTTGACCTTGAAGCTGCCCGCCTCGCCGACCTTCTGCTCGCCGCGATCGATCTCCTGGTGGCGGCCGCGCATGGTGATGATGCAGGTGTGGATCTGGCCGGTGCTGTCATCCTGGTAGGAGCCCGCGAAGCGGATCTGCACATCGCTCATGCCCGGCGCGCCGAATTGGCGGATGAGGGCGCGCACCGGGCCGCCATAGCTGTGCTCGACGGTCAGATCATCGCCACCGCCGAGGTCGAAATTGGCGGGGCGGGCGAGGCCACCACCGCGCCATTTTTCGAGCTTGCGCTCCAGCTTGGGCAGGGTGACGCTTTCGGTGTCGGCGGCATAGCCGACACCGTCCACATACATCATCATCTGCTTCAGCTTACGGGGGAAAGACATGGGCTATCCTTCAGAAAGGGGATGGTCGGGCGGGATCAGGCCGCGATCGAAAGGGCGGCGAAATCGAGCAGGAACTCGTCGGTGATCTCCTGCTCGATCCCGAGATTTTCCAGCGGGGGGACGGGCGTGTAGCGGAAGCCGAGCAGCAGCTTGCCCGCCTTCAGCGAGGCGGTGGGATTCTTGGCAGGGTCATAAAAGGCGACCGCGCCATGGATCCGCCCGGCCCGCTTTTCGGCCCGGAAAAGCTCATTCACCTGCTCGACGATGTCCTTCACCAGGCTGGGGAGCAGCGGCTTGTCGAGCGCCCAGGCGAGGCCGAGGGCGACGCTGTCGGCGAGAATCTGGGCGGTGCGAACCGCGCTTTCGAAGGCGAAATCGCTGCCCTGCACGGCGCAGGTGTGATTGCCCCAGAAGCGGAGCTGGCCGCCCAGGCGCACCACCGTCACCAGCTCGGACGCATTCAGGACATTGGCGTCGCACGTCTCGTCCTGGAGGTCGAAGGTCACATCGTCGGTGAGGCCATCGATATCGGCGAGGGAGACATTGGACAGCGTCTTGTGCCACCCCTGGGTCGCATCGATCGCGGCACGGGCGCCCATGGCGACGGCCGCGACGGGGACGGCGATCGATGCGCCGCCCGCGCCATAGGGCGCGGTGACGCCGGGCCAGAGCAGCGTCAGCTCGCGCGCGTCGGGGAAAAGCGCGCGGTGGGCGATGGCCTCGCCGCGATCGAGGCCGATCGCCTTGGCATAGACGCGGGCGCGCAGCTTCTTCGCGACCGTCACCAGTGCCTTGGTCACCGCCTCCGACTCCAGACCCGGCACGCCGATGATACGCGGCTGGACATTGAGCTGGGCCGAGGCGGTCAGCAGCGCCTGCATCCCCGTCTTCACACCCGCGACGTCGGCGCCGATGATCGCAGCGGTGGTCGCGGCATCGGTGGCGCCGGGGGCGACGCGCACGACGACGATCGTAGTGTCGACCTGCCCCGCAATGGCACGAAGCGCGGGCAGCAGGGTGCCGGTCGCCCCGGCCTTGGCCATGGCGTCCTGGATATTGGTGATCTTCACCGCCGTATCCAGCGGGAAGGCCGAGGCTTCGGCGAGCGGCGCGGTCGCGACCAGGCCGATCACGGCGGTGGCGACGGTGGTAATCCCCCGCCGCTGGCGCGCGACCTCGCGGACATTGATGCCGTGGATAATGCTCATGGGGTGGCCCTTTGCGAAAGCGCGGACAGTGCGCGGATGGTGGAGGTGGCGGCGAAGCCGGGGCGACCGGCGACATCGGTGCGGGTGCCGGTGATGGTCAGCACCGCCGAATGGGCATCCGGCCCGGCGGCCAGCGTGATGCGGCGGACCCGCGCGCGCGGCTCGGCGAGCAGCGCCAGTGCGGCCGCCGCGATCACGCGCAGGCGGCCCAGCGCATTATTGGGCTGGTCGAGCTGCTCGGGGATCAGGCTGCCATAGTCGCGGCGGCCGACGCGGGTGCCGATCGGGGTGGACAGACGATCGTCGATCGACTGGAGCAGGTGATCGACCCCGCCGATGGCGCGGCCGGTCTGGCGATCCATGCCGATCATACCGGCTTGCCCGACACGCCCTGCCCCGGCTGGACCTTGTCGTGGATATGGCCCTTCAGGCTCTTGCCACCGCCCACGACGTCATCGCTGGCGGTCAGCGTGCCGGTGATGTCGACGGGGCCGTCGACGGACAGCGGCCCCTTCAGCGATAGGCCGCCATCGGCGACGATCGCGGCGGTGCCGCCAGCGGGCAGCGTGATGGCGAGGCTATGTCCGACAGGGTCATAGCCGAAGGTCGCGCCGTCACCGAAGACCATCGCGGCACCGGGGCCGCGCCCGACATGGGGACGGGCGTCGCTGGACAGGCCGCCGATCACGATGCCACGCGCCGTATCGCCCTCTGGGGCCAGGACAAGGACCTGCTCGCCGACCGAGGGCGGGAGCCAGATTCGCACGTCGCCCATGCGAGGGGACAGGAAGGGGATGGCTCCGGTGGTCAGATCGTCGGACAGCTCGACGGTGCAGGTGCCCGCCTCATGATCGACGGATGCGACCAGACCTTCGCGTAGGAGATCGCCCACAAGGCGCTGGATATCGGCAGGATCGGCCATGACCGCGACCATGCGCGCGCGGCCGCCAGTGGCGAGGGGCCGCTTGTGTAGAAGGGCTTTCTACACAAGCGGCCCCTCGGATCACGCGAAGCGACCGCGCCCGGCCGCGATGTCGGCTGCGATGACATCGGCGAGGCGCTTACTGCCTGCGATATCCAGGCGCTGGAGCGTCCAGCGCCCGATGCTGCCCCGCATGGCGTCCGGCGTGTAATTCCAGTACTGGCCCAGCTTCGCGACCCGGTCCGGCTGCGCCAGCGCACCTTCATAGGTGAGGTCCGACTTGGAAAATCGCAGCGCCCCGTCGATGTAGAATTCGAGCAGCGCCTTGGTCGCGGACAGCACGCGCCACCGCATCGCGTAGTGATGCGGCGCATTGTCATCGGGGAAAAGGCTCGCCGGGAGCGTC
>Ga0308158_10000483_pt1 | contig 64224 bp, 45 predicted proteins | sample PhyBR2_FD_201038 | JGI IMG/M metagenome (GOLD analysis project Ga0308158, IMG submission 201038) | Phyllosphere microbial communities from UC Gill Tract Community Farm, Albany, California, United States - DLSLB.R2 | ecosystem: Host-associated > Plants > Phyllosphere > Unclassified | place: USA... | reverse complement strand
TTCTTCCTGGTTTATATGCTTTTCTTTGCATCTAAACGAAATTCCCGCGCAGAGCTTATCAAACCCAATAAAGAGGGCCTCGCGCATCTTTCAAACACTATCGATGCTCTAAAAGAATTATTGCTCTCCTACTTTTATGGCCCGGTTTATATTTACTTCCTCGTTCCTGTTGCAATCGCATTTTTACTGATGCTATATAAATTCCGTCAGCAAACAAGCAAGATACCTGCTTTGGTTATTTATTGCGCAGTTGCATTCTTTATCTTTCTTGTATCGCTTATGGGACCAACCATTTTACTTCAGGATGCCCCCGTCGCCCCACGCGCCATCGTCTCTTTTTCTGCTATTCTGATCTTGATCGCGATTCCTGTTGTCTTTTTTGCACCCCGATTTAAATATCTCACGCTCATTCCTGTTATTACTGCCATTGCATTTAGCGCTCAATTGAGTAGTGCGCTTAAATCACAGCGGGAATATGAGGACTTTGTATTTAATATGGTCGCTCGCGACATTATCAATATTAAAAACATCCAGTCAGTGGGTACAGTAGGACAGGTAAATATTGATGAGCGCGCAAAATTATTGATGGAAAACAAACCGTTGATTGGGTATTTTCTTAGCCCCGCCTCTCAGTTTTTAGCTTCTTTCCAAATGATTAACAAAGGGCTTAAGCAAACCACTCATGGTTATGTCAATGAAGTTGATAACACCAGGTTGCTGCAAACAATGGTCCAAAAAGGGATAAACCCGGTTGTTTCTAATTCGGCGTATTCTGTTTATGTAGAAGACGGAACGGCTATTGTTAAGCTGGGTGGCGTTGCTCAGTAATTTTGGTGATTTAAACTTTCCCATGACGAAGCAGTCGTGGGGAAGGATAAAGCGATTTCATGCTGTATTCAAATTGGGTAAAGGGTACCAGTCAGCTTTCGCTTATCAACCTAATCTCTTATCTCGCGGCCAACACTCTACAGGACATGCTAGAGCGTAACAGTATCTCTCTTTTCAGTGACTCTCGCTGAGGTGTTAGTTCTTTTTAATACGATCATAATCCCTCTACCTGCCCATCCTTTTACCCTTTTAAATTTAACAAGCAAAGGCACGGCAAGCCAAAACCCAGGGCTGATGGCCTTTCTGGTTTTTATCCACAAGCAACCTGTCGAAACCCCTTACTTTAATATAAAAGGACTTAATTTTTTTAAATAGGCACAATGAAAGCATGAGTGATGAGCGCTCTGTATAACCTTTTAGTTAATACAGAGCGCATTACTTCAGTTAAATTCTACTGACAAACTAATTCTGCCACTTTTCAATGATCACATTCACTGTGCCGGAGTTATCTGAGCGCTGCCAGTCCTGTAAATACAGATCAAACCCACCGCCTTGTGGAAACGCATGGATGAGCGATGAGGCCTGGAGCCCGTCATCATTTAAACCATAAAAGCTTACAGCAGCGGTTTTATCTGTCGTGGTGGTACGATCATAAACCATTAATGCGGCAGATTTAGAACGTGTATTCCCTGACTGACCAGTGGCATAATCTACTCCTGCTGAAGCAGGATCAATACGGAAGCGATAAACGCCTGAAGCCACATTATTTTCATTATAAGCACTCCCTCCGGGAATTGTGTTATTTAGCCCGTCTAACGTAACAGTCTTATAAGACTGCCAGTCTGCCATGGCTGAAAAAGATGCTATTAAAGAAACTGCTACGATCGAGGCTTTTACTGTTTTCAACATAATTTAATTTCCCTAAGTAAGTTAACCAGCCTCTTATATATCTATATCTGATTCAGCTGTTAAGGTCATAAACTTTACTGGTCAATGACACAACAAGATCGCCTCTGTGGACTTACTAGCAAAAATTGTGAATTTAATTTAAGCGGGACGGTAAGGGATACGTCTGGTGTCATGATCTGAGACAGATTTATGCGAGCGGGTTCATTCAGGCCGGGGTTCGGCAGTCGGCTTTGGAGGAGATGGGCGGATGGGAAAACATTGAAATAGTACAGCGTTATGCTCACCTTACACCCAGCCACTTAACTGATAACTGAGCACGCAAGACAAATTGACGCGATTTTTGGCAGTAGTGTCCCAAATCTGTCCCACATAGGAAACTGGCTTAATAAAAAAGGAGGTAAGTCATTGAAATGTATTGGCCCCTACAGGATTCAATCTCCACCCCTTTACACCTTGCTACTACTGGCATTCCTCGTGTTCGAAAAACGTAGAGGCCCCCAATTAGGCCCCCAAACGTGTTTCGCTGAAAACATAAGCGTTTTCGAGAGCGGGCATTGTAGCGGCTAACTACCGCGCCGCCAACATCCCCGGATAGTGCTTCGCGATGATGTCGTTCATCTTTTCCACTAACTCAGGCCGCTTGAATGTGAGATGCGCAGTGCCTTTCTGAAAGTAGCGGATGGAGAAGTATGAATCGTCATAAACATCCTTACCAGGGTTGTCACGGATGTGATCCATCAGGTTGATAGAAATGTCTGCGCGATTGTCAGGTATCACTTTGCCATCGAGCAAATACAGCATTCTTTCAAGGTCGGCCAGTTGATCACGCCTGAACCCCCACGTCAGACTGAAGCCCCAACGGTTGTGCGTCACCAGATTGTTAATGATGATCTTCTTGCCGAAGTAACAAGGGCTGTTGGTTTTGTAATCCCATGACAGCCCTTTAAACACGTTGATGATACCGCGCTCAAACACTTCCGCTTTGCTTTGGTGCAACTGTTCAAAGGTGCTGAGAATATTGGCTTCACTAATGGCCGGAAGGTCGCCATCTTCCAGATTCTGATACCACTGCGTACGGGCCTGTGCGTCAATCAGCGATAGCATGCCGGATTTCAGCATCAGATCGCGCCACAGGCTACGGTCAATATTGCGGGTGACCGCTGGCAACGCTTTCTCCTGTTTTTCCATCAGCCAGCAGTCATAGCGATGTCCCTGTTTCATCGCCCAGTCAGAGGCATTTCCGCCACCGATTCCGGCAGTGAGTTGAGAAATGGTGTTGAGCTGCTGAATCAATTGCCCAATCTGTACCAGCGCGGCATCACGTCCGGTCACGATGCGTTCGATGCTGGTGGAACAGATAATATCGGTATGGTCGGTAAGTACGTCTGGTTCTGGTTGCATGTTGTCTCCATAAATGAAAACACCCGCCGGTTTAAGGGCGGGTGCATGTGTTGATGTGAGAAAGTAATATGAAAGGATTGGGCCGGCACCGTTACCAATCAAAAGTGTCAGATCCGGCAGCAGTTCGCCAAATGCATCAAGATGAATCAGGCCGATGCTGTAACGACTAATCAGGTAGCAACTAGGCGTCGGCAGGATTTCGACATTCCCCGCCGCTTAAGCTGCAACAGCGGATATAACCAGGCATCCAGCCGGATGAGGTAACCCAAGCCGGTGAAGTGTATCCACTCCGCATCGGTGTATTCCTGTGCCTGATGAGATAGCGCATACAGCAGCGAATTATCCCTGCTGGTGATATGAGCAGTGCTGCAGCATATGCCAGTCAGGTGAGAGCCCGCAGGCAATGGGGTTTCGACAATAACCTCGCCGGGTTCCTCCGCGATACGCAGTGTCAGCCCCTGCGCATTAACGGCATTCATCAGCTCAGCAATGTCGATACCGTCAACCTATACCGCGATTTTGCCCATATTCAGCGCAGAGGTTCAGAGCGATTTTCACTGTGCTTTCTCCTCCCGATACCGGCCTGTTGTGATGCGGGTGATAGTGCTGTAACCGCTGCTTACTATCAGTCCGGTTGCACGGCGCGCACGCAGAATGTCGATGGCACCAATCAGTGAAGAGCGTTCGCTCAGGCCCGAACGGCTGTGGTCGGTGCGCACCAGCTCATACCTTTCCACAATGAAATTGATGGCGTCGCACAGAGAAATACCGGCATTGATGTGTGCCTGAATAACGCTGTCGTCGCCAAACGGCGTGTCGTTGAGCGTGAGACCATAGTGTTTATCCAGCAGATGTGTGAGCAGCAATTGCCAGACATTTACGGGGGACGGGCAGGGTTCAGCCGCCCGTGGCCCGGGAAATGGTAAATTTTGCATGTGGTGTAATCCTGTTGTCAGATGCGGCAGGTCAGCCGGTGACTGCCGGAGAGGGATAAATCGCGATGTAAACGTAACCATGTGAACCGAGCGTATCAGCCTGGTAGGTCAGCCCAATGTGATGCAGGGTAATGCGTTGCTGCTGGCGAGGATTCAGCTCACCGGCTGACAACATCTGTTCCAGTTGTTTCATTATCAGCGGAAAAGCCTGGTCAAGGCGCAGTGCTTCATCGTCGGTGAAGTCGCCGGTAAATCCTGCCCGGTCAGCCAGAAAGTGCAGCTGGTTGCCTTCCTGCACCAGCCTGGCACCGAAGCACGGCGTTTTACCACACGTCAGTCCCCATTGTTGAGAATCCATATGCCCTCGTTCATAACCAGCCACGTTCGGCAAACGAGACAATCTCTTTGCTGCCGACAATCAGATGGTCCAGCACGCGCACCTCAACCAGCGCCAGCGCATTTTTCAAGCGTTCGGTGATGCGCCGGTCGGCATCGCTGGGCTCGGCATATCCGGACGGATGGTTGTGGGCAAAGATTGCCGCAGCGGCGTTATGACGCAGTGCGGCTTTAACCACCTCGCGGGGATGAATTTCCGTGCTGGTGATGGAGCCATGAAACAGGGTTTCGTGCGCCAGAAGCCGGTTCTGATTATCCAGAAACACCACCAAAAACACTTCCCGCTCCAGTCCTGCAAGGTTAAGCCGCAGCCAGTCGCGAGTGAGTGCTGCCGAGGTAAACGTTACGCCCGGTTCACGCAGGTGATTTTCGATCAACGTCAGGGCGCGTTTTATGGTGCGCTGTGATGAAAGCGGAAGAGGTAATGCAGTCGTTTCCATTATGTCCTCCGCCGTCAGTCGATGATGTGCATGATGGCGCTGCTTTCCGGATGGCTCAGCGCAAATTCACGAAGGTGATAATAGTGTTCACTCATGGCGGGGCTACCGGTTCTGCATGCGTGGTGGCTCCAGTTAAGCAGACAGACTGCGATACCAGCGGCTTCGCTGCTCAACTCCGCGTTGTTGCCATTCAGCTTGTTGAACACGGCCCAGTTGTCTTCGCTGTCAGGTGCGATGAAGGCACCGCCGTTGCTGAGCGTGTAATAATTCCAGTACCCACCGTTGTAGGCTTCGCACAGGCGATCCATCCAGGCGAAAGCGCGAGGCTCCAGCAGCATCCACTGGGGGATTTTGCCGAAGTGCTTCGGCCAGAAGTTAAGACGCTGCGTGTCCGGTACGGATGACGCGGTGACGGGTGATGTATTTTGATTCATGGCGATTCCTTTTTGGCATAAAGCAAACGCCCCGCTCTTTCGAGCGGGGCGTTTGCAGTTGTGATGTCAGGGGATAAGTCTTCAGTCAGGTAGGCGAAAAATGGTTGGAAGTCTTGTCGCAGTAGGTTTTCTAACAGGGTAATGGTTGTAATATATGTGTATTGTCACTGCGTGATTCATGCTTGTCTTAGCTGAAGACACTTGGCAAATAGTGCGCCAGTTCGTCACAGCTTAACGGGCGATCGCGGCAAATATTGACTCAGCCGAAGCGGCTAGCTAAACAGTTCATAAAAAATCCTGTAGAAAATGGGCATAAAAAAGGCCCCCCGAAGGATGGCCTGACTGTTATAAATGAATCTGATTAAGTGGCTGGTGGCAACGTTGGCTGCAGAGCCGGCTCCACATTAGGCGACACCGGTTCTGCTGAGCCATGCCTTTCGGTCCGGTATAGCTGGAGTTGCGCCAGTAACGGAGCTTTCCGTGACTGGAGATAACCTAGGCACCATTCCCTTCTGACAACCATTCTTACCGGCACAGGCAAAAGCTCATAAGCCTTACTGAACGCCGATTCGATAAATGCATCATCACTAAGTTTATCTTCGGCAATATTCAGCAAACCACTGATAACAATATTATCAAGCAATCGCTTATATCGTATAGTCCGGGATTCTGGCCCTTCTGTCGTTTGCTCACTGACACTTTCTTCAACCCGCTCAACCGGATTATTAGTGGAGGAGACGTTTCGCCGTATACTGAATTTCTCTTTCAGTCCTTTGAGTTTCCCCTGGGTATTTTCAGACATATTACTTTGATCCTCTGAGCGCTCAGAAAGGGTGATCAGGCGAGTGTGGCGAGTTTTTTAATGATGCGTATCAGACTCAGTGTGGTGAGGCTGGCTCCCAGAGCTTTAACCGCAACAGAATTGCTGCGCATCAATGTCACACCGGCAACACTCAAAACAAGCGGCCAGGTACAGTCCACGGTTAGTGGCGTTTGCTGTTGTAATGTTTTTCCCATTGAGCCTCCATTAGCAGAATGCCGAATAAAAAGTTATCTCACTGATAAGGTTATTTATAACCATTGGGAAACCAATGGCCCTGCTTACGGATATCAGTAATGATGCCTCCCTGGTTGATCGAAATAGTACGCCAGCCCGGCTCGTTGGCGGACGGATTATCGTAGGTATACCCCACTGACATAGTGAATGCTTCACCCGTCGTGGTGGTTAAATCTGCTTCATATGCCGCTTCGGTATTTTGTTTACGGATGAAACGCACGGTATTAATGGCACGACAACGCAGAGTACTTTTGGCATGTTCAAATGAGTTATCCGCCATCTGGCAACCTTCAGATTTAATTTCATCCGTCAGGCTTGTCGAAGCATTAAAGTTTTTAGGAGCAGGAACGAAGTTAGCCATATCACTTCGCATTGTTGGAGGATCTGTTTGAAGCACAAGATAAACAGGACAATCTGATTTGCCGACTTCACAGGCTTTTGATACGTAATTACGTACCAGCCAGCCTTTATTGCCGAAATACTCAGCACCGCTTTCATCTTTACATTGTGACCACGTGGCTTTTTGTCCCATCATCACGCCGTCTACTAAGACGCAGGTGACGGCTTTTACAGGCTTCCCGTCCCAGCGAACAGCTTCAAAGGGTTGAATGCCGGTATGATTCACATCAAGTGTATAAGCCTGCGGGTTCTTCGCTATCCGGTCATTTGCCTGTTTCAGTTGATTACTGCCTTCCTGAGTCAGAAAGAAGGTATAGCGTTCGGGATGTATGTCGCCGTGAATTGTCATTGCAGGCGAGACCAAAGGAATAAACAGTGCTGCGGAGCTGAGAGATAAAATAACGAGTTTACGCATAAGGTTTCCTTTCAGTTTATTAATGATTAATGCAGTCCTGCCAGGTGGCATCAGCCAGCGCCTCATTCAGCCCTTTGGTGCTGAATTGTTTAGAGATAGCGGCATTCATAGAGGTCATTTTTATTACGGCTTTTTCACTTGTCGCTTTCAGCGCAGTGAAGGCCGTTTCATCTAAAGGATGGTTCGTACCGTTGATACTGATTCCTGGTTCAGATAGTCCTGTTTGTGATGAGACGCGGTAATCCTCTGCAGGCATGCTGTAAGCAGCAGCCAGCTTTCCGCTTGTGCAGGTCAGTGTGAGTACTTCACCTGAAGCATTATGAGTATTGAGTTCAAACTCCATGGCACTGATATTCCCGTACCAGTCTCCCATTGCTGGTCAGCCTGTACGGCGCTGGCACTTTGACTGAGCAACACTAATCCAGCCAAGATTGCATAATAGTTTCTGAGCATTGGGTTTACTTTCCTGATGATTTAAATACAAAAAAGCCCGCTTCCGTTTTAAGGGAAGCAGGCTGATCGTATTCATTAAATGAAGCAGCGGATAATCGTTAATACAGATCAGTTCTCAGTAATTGATCGGTAAATATTATCAAAAAACGATCGATTATCAGTTATTAATAGCCTTAACCTATCATAAACTCAGTATCGATCGGTTCCACAGATCAATGGGTTAGCACAACACAGACAGAAACATGCCGGGGATATTCATTCAGGTAATATAGAGTTGAAAAAATCTAGGACTCAGTTTTCTCAACTTTTTGTTTTCAAAAGAAAAGGTGAATACTTAGTCACTAAATTAATGTAATCAATTAATTTAAGTATTAAATTAAAGCTGAAAGTTATTACAACTGTGCTTTAGAACATTTAACCAAACCAAGGGTCAGCACCTGAGTGGTGTTCTGGGGTGTCATTATCTTGTGCATCTGATAAATCAGGATTTTTGTTTTCGATATTATTCATAACTTTTTCCATTACCTCATGTGCCTTTTCTCTCAGCATGTCCTTTTCAGTTTTTACTCTTTCCTCTTCAGAAGGACCAGAAACCTCTGATATATTTTCACCTGAGATTAGCTCACTTTTTATTTTTTTAAAAAAAGGGCTGTTACTTTTACGCTTTGCTTTCCGATAGATTGATGATTCCCACGCTTTTTTAAATCTGGATATGAACTTCTTATCATGGCAGCACATAGAAATATAAATACAACGGAGTGAAAGATATTTTTCTGTGGTGGTTGATGGCCTGAAAAGGCTAAGGAAATGAGTTTGATGAATATACCCATTTATACATGAGCAATATATTTCACCCAGACTCGCTTGTGAAACATTTACATCACCATTACTCTCTTCAATTATTTTCCCTTGTGCTCTTTTTATAGAGCCAGTAATGTAATTATTTTTATCTTTGCAGATATAATCCCATGCCCAGTTTATTTTTTCTTTTTCATTTTTCTTTAGTGGCAACCCAATTGCTAATGGGGAGTACCTGTCCCACTTATACCTTATATCTGACATAATGGATAACTTTGATGAAAGATCCATGGATGATCTGTCAAAGAAATCCTCTATACACTCAATGCGCTCACGATGACTTACAGGATATTGAGTTTTAATGATTAGATTATAAGGTATTCTGGCAAGAACAGTCAGCACTTCATTATTTCCAAAATTTGACAGGAGGCTATTCTTATCACTAAAAACCCTGATACATACCCATGCGAAATAACAGGCGTCATTGCTACATTTAAACCAACTAAACTCTTTCATTGGTAATAATGCTTCTTTCAATTTTTTAAACCTATAGACGTATGAGATTAACACGTCTGAATGCTTATAAAAAATCCGAAAAGCCTCGTTTATTGCCTGCGCTGCTAAATTACAGTCTTCACTATATATGTAATTCGCGTGATATGTTTTGACCTCCCTCGTTTGACGGTAATTTTCAATAGCAACATCATTTCCTACCATCCATAAAAACAATCTTACATCACGCTTAGTTTTTATATCTATCCACATTTTTGAATTCAAAATTAGCTATCCTTTTACATTCAAATTTTAATGATTTTATAAGGATAATTCATAGTGTAAATCATAGCAATGTTCATAGTTAAAAACACAGTGTAAAACGTAGGTGTAAAACCTCATGCAGAGCTTGATAAAAGGCATTTTTCACATGAAAAATGACAATTTCACTGACGTGAAAAAACAAGGAAAAACCACACGTGATGTAAATCCTTCAGCAGATGAATCCCTGAGATTGTCCGGGCATGTTTTATATAGAGGCTGAAAGCCTTAACAAAACGCTCAGGGGATGAATAGTAAAGCCGTACATATACGACCTATGACATGAAAGGATGCCGCCCGGTGTCCTCCTAATACATTCCCGGGGTCCTGTCATGAGCACCATTGATATTCATAACGATAAGTTCGTCAGCATGCAGTTCATTACTGAACTGACTGGGTTATCCGATAAATGGTTTTATAAGCTTGCACAGGAAGGTAAGTTTCCAAAGCCAGTGAAATTTGGCCGCAGCTCCCGCTGGATTGAACGTGAAGTACAAGAATGGTTGGAAGCCAGAATTAATGACTCAAGAGCATAAAAGATAATTAAAGATAGTGATGAAAAAAGTCACTAACTTTATACCATTCTTTTATACTCCCGTGCCTTATGGCGCATAGGCTTGATGTGATTTATAACGTCGGTTTATTTATTATTGTGTTTAATCTGTTACCAGATACCTACTAATACATTTAATCACCACGCAAATATCACTCTTGATATCACTATTTAAACTGAGTGCCAGAAATAGGCGCTTACTCAATAGTTCAATTTACACATTGCCCAGTAAACCATTACTGACTGGCTTTAGAGAAAATCATGGGCTTACCTGAATCATTCCTTTTATCTCATGCTGAATATCACATTGAGAATAACACCCCTCACCTAATCATATCTGATGACAATGAGTTCAGATTCAGGTTAGAACAACTGGATGGTTTCCTTAAAACCATCAGTAGGGGACGTAAGTTACCTTTCACCATTCTGCATAACCGGTCAGGTTATACAGAGAGTGCAGAATCAGCCATCATTCTTAATGCAATCCGTTATCTTAATATACTGCCACAAGAAGCCATGAAAGTACGAATTGCCAATCCGCGTATTGCTACATTCCAGAGTTTATTTAACAACGCTGATTTATATGCACGTGTCCATAACGGGAAAATAGTGAAAGCAGATACCGTAATCACTGCAGAAATTCTGAACAAGCTAGTGCAGGATTACCGATTCGCTGTCAGTCAGGAGGGGTTTAAGCAGTCATGCAGAAAGTACCAGCGGGCTTCGGTTAAAAACCTGAAGGGAGTGATAAATTACGTCAGACACCTACAGGAGCGTCATTCCCGACTACTGGTTCTGCGTGTTGATTTATCATGGGCAAATGAGCATAAAGCTGACATAACTGCTGATGATGCCCGTAAGCTCCGTCAGCAGCTATTTCGCAATATGAAAAAGAATCCATTGTTTCGCCACGTTCTAGGTACCGTGTGGAAACTGGAATATGCGCCGCAACGTAAATTTCATTACCACATGCTGTTTCTCTTAAATGGCAACAAGGCACAACTGGATGGCAAGATTGCTCATGCTTTCGGTGAATACTGGAAATACACCATCACCAAAGGTAAAGGCATCTACTACAACTGCAACGCTAACAAAACGCGTTATGAGGACTGTGGCCTCGGCAAACTGGAACGTGGAGACAGTAGTAAGGATAAGGGGTTGCTCAAGGCGCTAAGCTACATCACCAAGATCGATGCCTGCGCCCGGCTGGTTCTCCCTGGAAATGCCAGGACCTTTGGTCGCGGAGAAGTACGTTCATTGAAAAGCAGGAAGAGAACAAAAAGCAGCCGGTAAATCTAACCCGCTGTACCAGACGGTAATGCTTCCTTCCCTCTTCTTTCCACAAAGCCAGCTAACCATGCTGGCTTTTTTTATTTGTTCCGGAGTTCATGATGAATTACTTCGTTTTAGCCACTCACGCCGTCACCGTAGAGGGTGAATGGGTTACACCAGACTCTGTTCAACAGGCTGATTTTGATTCATTGCATTGCATTTACTGCAAACTGCAGATCGGTGTTCAGTTTGACCCTCTGACAGCAACAAAAACGTTTGTGCACCTGCCAGGGCATATCAACAAGGTCGCTCAACTTAAAACATGTCGATTTAACAAGATCCGGACAGCACCAGCGCAAACCACACCAAAAACCATACCGCCGCCACAAAAGCGCCTTCCACCGGCTAACACGACGATACGGCAATGGCGATGCTGCTGGTGCCATGTCTGCTGGCATGGGGAGAAGATATGCCCTCAATGTGCTGGATGGATTTATGCAACTAATGCGTAAGTGGCTGTATCGACTGCTTTGTGCAAGGAGTGGGCATAACTTGCCCAAAATTAAAATACAACACTCCATTAGTGATAGCGAGCAAGTACGGTAACCTCGGGCTGACAGAGAACAGGATTTTCAATTTGCAGCCGTAAGGCTGTCCTGTTCTCCATGGTGGAGAATGGTCTTGTGGTGAGCTTAAAATCAATGATCTGACCTGTGGGATCAATTTTTCGTTACAATAATTTACACGTGCGTTTGATTTTGATAGACATTTAAGCCATTTGCCACCGGCGACTCACGGTACGCTTACGTCGGTGAAACGCTTCATCCAGCAATGGTACAAGGCGGATAATCCAGCGGTGAACATATCTACCAAAACAGCATGTTACCGGTTAAAGTCTCAATGCGATAAAATCAATATAGGGACCAATCCAAATGGTCTCAGCAAATGCATTCATAAGGAATAATAATGCACGAGAACAATATCACATTGCTGTGTAATGAAGCAGAGCGATTATTGCAGCTTAATATTAATTTGCTGAAAAAAATGGTTGATGAGCCGAATGTCCTTCTCGAAAACAAACAAAGCAACAAGGAACAACTCTTTAATCAAAGCAAAGCCATAAAAAGAATTGAAGAATTACAGGGTGAACGAACCAAAATTAACCGTAAAGAGATGGTACTGGCAGTCGTTGGGACCATGAAAGCCGGCAAATCAACGACCATCAACGCCATTGTGGGCAAAGAGATCCTACCAAACCGCAATCGCCCAATGACCTCAATCCCAACACTCATTCGCCACGTACCGGGCAAACATATCCCGGACCTTCAGCTAAACAATATCGAACCTATTCACCAGTTGCTGATCGCTCTCAAAAATAAGATAACGACCAACGAAGGCAAAAAGCGCGTACTTGAACTCGATAAGGATCAGGAGAAAAGTAAATTACTGCGGATTGCCACGGATGATAGCTGGTTAAAAAATAACTATGCCGGTGAAGCTGAAATTTTCACCTGCCTCGCTTCATTAAATGACCTGGTGCGTCTGGCCACTGCGCTGAATATAGAATTTCCGTTTGAAGCCTATGAAGAGGTGCATGAACTTCCGGTTATTGAAGTCGAGTTTAGCCACCTGACGGGAATGGATGATAGCCAGGGCACACTCACCCTGCTGGACACCCCAGGACCAAATGAAGCCGGGCAACCCCAGCTCCAGACGATGATGCGCGATCAGTTACAAAAAGCTTCTGCGGTTCTGGCGGTGCTGGATTACACCCAATTAAATTCCGAAGCCGATCATCAGGTTCGCGCAGAACTGAATGATATTGCGAATGTGGCTGCAGGCCGTTTGTTTGTCTTGGTCAATAAATTCGACCAGCAAGATCGTAACAGTGATAACGCTGAGACGGTCAAACAGAGCGTGCCCGCAATGCTTGAACATGGCGTTCTGAATAGCGATCGTGTGTATCCAGGCTCCTCTCGCCACGCATATCTGGCCAACCGTGCCCGCAGCGTGATAAGTCAGGCCGGGACGCTGTCTGTTCAGGAAGAGTGGGTGGAAGATTTTGCACAACTGGCCTTCGGCTTATCCTGGGAAGAAGAGGATCTCGCGAGTCCGGATGATGTCAGGAGAAACGCCGATAAAATCTGGCGCCGTTCATTGTTTGATAAGCTCATTACCGAGGTTATCCAGGCTGCACATGCTAAAGCGGCAGCGCTGGCCGTCGATTCTGCTGCAGCAAAGCTGGTTCAGAACGCGGAAAATGCCAACGAATATCTCTCGGTGCGTCATCAGGGGCTGCTGACCAGTATTCAGACTTTACAAAATCAGATCAACGGTTTGCTTAGCGATATCGATAATATCTCCACCTGCCAGAAAGATGTCGACGGCGAGGTGAAACGGGCCATGAAAGGCATCACTCGTGAAACGGATGCGTTGCTTGAACTGGCCGAGAAAACGCTGAGCAAAGGCCTGAATGAATACTTCAAAAATGGGAAGCGTCAGGAGAAAGAAGCGCTAGCGCTTAATCAGCCGCAGGAATTACAGGGCCGCAATTTCTTTGGATCGCTCATAAAGACGCTGACAGGTACAGCTCAGCCACGAGAACGTGATTTCGATCCGGACAACCCGGAAATGAAATTTAACGCGCGTTCTGACGCCGAAAAATTCATCCAGCAAATCGAAGACTCTGTCACCGGCTTGCTGGCGGAGACCGAAGAAAAAATTAAACCGACGCTGACCGAGATCGTTGCCGGCATAGAAAAAAGCTTCCATGGCAATGCGCTCCAGGCCGTTGAAAAAATTGCCCATCAAATCAACACTCGTTTAGAAGACGATGGCTTTACTGTCAATATTCACTTCCCTAAAGTGAGTCAGTTGCAAACCAATCTGTCTATCCGAAGCCGCTTGACCAGCCTGCTGGAGGAAAAAACCTTCAGTGAAACCAAGCGTCGCCGTTCGAGTGGAGCATGGGGAACGGTATGTAAGTGGTTCAAAACCGATGACTGGGGCTGGGAAGATTACAGCATCGATGTTACTCGTAGCGTGGTGGATATTCGCAAGATTAAAACGGCTGTGAAAAAGCAGATTAAAGAACATTTTGCTGAGTTAAACGAGACCATCGACGCGGGCATTAACAAGCCTATTCTGACCGAAATTGAGTCATTCTTCGGGACCTTTAAAAGTAAAGTGGAGCAGCTGCGTAATACGCTTATCCAGAGCGCCGAGGATCATAAAAGTAACCAGAATGCGCAGGAACAGCTGACGCTGCGCCTACGTGAGCTGAATAAACTCACGCCGGAGATGATCCGCGACGGCAAAGCGCTCAAAGAAGAACTGGAGCCGATGCTGTGATGAACTCAATTCATGAAGCACTTCCCGACAATGCGGCATGCCAGATCCTGACGTGCCTGCCGGAAAAGTTTATTGTTGATTTCGCCAACGGTATCGACATCACGCAAGATCATCTTCGGGTGCAGAAAAACCGCAGCTTCTTCACGCGAGTGAAAGAAGCGCTTAGCGGTCAGTCTTCCGCCCGGCAGAACGCGATTAATAGTGCGCTTGCAGATGGCGTTGAGGCCTCACTAACGTGGCTCACTGAACTCACCTCCTCGTTGGCCACCACCAACTATGCCCTGACGCAGGTGAATGACAGAGTGACATCTCTGGTCAGCGATACCGCGATGCTCGCCCACTATTCTGCCGACACCCGTGAGCAGCTGACCGCGCTATCTCTGCAGGTGAGCCAAAAGCTTAGCAACCTCGAGCAGCAGCTTCATCGCGTCGATATGCTCCAGCGCGGCCAACTGCATCTTGACCAGATATTTTCCAGCTGGAGCGCCGGGCGGTACTCTGCCCTGCCGTTGGCCGGACGCTGTTATGTCGCCCTTGAGGAGCTGCGCTGGGGAGCATTCGGCGATGTGATACGTCATGGCGATACGCATCAGGCAAACCAGATGATCGATATCCTCAAAAACAAAGCATTAGCCCAGCTTGCCTCCGATCACAGCTGCCTGCCGAGTGTACGCCACGACACTCACAGCTGGCTGTCATGGAATGCAGGCCAGATACAACAAAATGACTGGCCCGATACTCTCAACTGGATGGCTGACTGGTGTACTGAATATGCTCATCCTGTTATCTGGTCTACGACCCAGAAATACGACAATTTACCGTTGCGTATGCCGCGTCTGTGTTCAGCAGAACGCATTGCTACCAGCATGGTCGATGAAATATTCAGTCAGGAGGCCGCATGAGCCAAACGATGAAAGTGGGTCTGGCGCTTTCCGGCGGTGGGGCGATAGGTGCCTATGAAGCTGGCGTCGTCAAAGCGCTTGCGGAGTCTGGAACCGACGTCGATATGGTTTCCGGCGCCAGCATTGGCGCGTTGAACGGCGCGATTATCGCCTCTTCTTCAGGGCTGTCGCAGGCGGCGGAACGGATGGCGGAAATCTGGAACCATCTGGGTAATGGCACCGTTTTGTCGGTCAACAAATCAGCCTATTTTTCGCTGTTGTTGCAGTTTGGCATCGGAATGGGGCTCTCCCCGATGCTCAGTAAGACGGGAAGTATGCTCAGTACGATCCTCAATCGAGCGGCGCTGTTAACCGGCACAAAGGGATTTGAAAATCAGCCTTTGCTCTCGGATCAACCCTTGATTGCCCTGATGGACCGTTATCTGGACATGAACGCCCTTGCCAGCGGCTTACCCCTTTTCGTCTCGTTGTACCCCACTGAGGGCGGATTGCAGGATATTGTCAACTGTATTGCCGCCGAACTGGGCTTAGGTTCAACGCGCGATTCCGAATTTTATCATGTGCAAAACTTACCCCCAGAACAGCAAAAAGAGGCGCTACTGGCCTCGGCGGCATTGCCGTTGCTGTTCAAACCGCGTGAAGTCAACAGCACCAATTATAGCGATGGCGGAATGGGTGGCTGGGCGAGTTTGCAGGGGAATACGCCGGTTACACCGCTTGTCGAAGCCGGTTGTAACATGGTGATCGTCACCCATTTAAGCGATGGCTCTCTATGGGATCGCCAGGCATTTCCTGATACAACGATACTGGAGATCCGACCACAGCGTTCATTACGCCGCAACGATGGGGTGCTGGGTGGTGCAAAAGATCTACTGGGCTTTACGGCGATGCATATTGATTCATGGATTGAACAGGGTTATCACGACACCATAAGCGCCCTAGAACGCATCCGTAAACCGCTTCAGGCCCGACGTACTCTACAAGAATCCAGTACCGCGTTAGAAAGCAATCTGGCAGGAAATACCACCGCGGATTCGGTCTTAAAAAACGCAATGTCCCGACTCAAATAGGGGCGTGACACTCAACGGAATGATTTCACTCAATAAGGATTATTTTTAAATAAATCAAATTTTTATAGGTAATAATGGCTTGAGCAAAAAGCGCATTGGATCTGATAAATAATGGCTTTTACACGTTATAAAGTTCGAGCCCCCAGACCCAGGTCACATATTTTTATGGCTTAACTCTTCACCTGCGCCCCAGTCCAGCGGAAAACTTTGTATTTCGATTTTCTACCATCTGGAAGTTCGTAAAATATTTCTCTTACGAACTTCCGCTTCACGCCCTGAGACATTCGACAAGCTTTTATGGCTTCAGTAAGGGCGAGTGTCGCGCTTCGAGAGCCAGCAAATACTTCGCTTCATCGTACTGGGTTCTGGTCTTCCAGCAGCGGTAAATGATCCTTATCCATTTGAAGGCAAGAGCACGGATTGTAGACTGATGAGATTTTCCTTTTTCTCGCAGTCCCTGATAATACAGCTTGGCCCAGTATGATGAGTTAACCGTTTTGGCAGCCCATTCAACAAAGGTCTGCCTGACGAACCTGGCACACTGCCATCTCCAGCGAACCCAGGATTTCTAGCCACTTCTTTCTGTCACCGGTGCAATACCTGCGTAGTTTTGAATTTCTTCAGCACTATTAAACCGGTCGCGGTTATCACCAAGTGCAGCAAGCATTCGTGGGCCCATACAAGGCCCCATGCCCGGAAGTGATTTGAACAGCCTCGCATCAGGCAATGTGTCAAACAGCGTTTCGATTCGTTCGTCAAGGTTTTGATGATTTCACTCACGACTTTAATTTGTGTCGCCAGTGCTGTTGCCATCAAAGCATTAGCCTCTATAACACTCGGGTCTGTCGTCAATGGGATCGCGTTATCAATACTCAAAACACGCTGCTCGGTAAGGGCCACTGCGCGACCACCTTTGGCATTCAGAAAGTTGCGGATCGTGTCGCGCCTGGCTCGCTTCAGTTGTTGCAGACTGGGCCATCGTATAATCAGTTCACACAACAGTAAGCTCCCCCGATGTGAGAACCACTCCAGGGGCTGAGGATAATACTGTTTAAGCGTGTTGATTATAAGGTTCACAAAACGGCGTTTATTTTTAACCAGTTGACGACGTTGCTCAACCAGTTGCTGAAGTAAGCGAATATCCGCATTGTCGGGTTCAATAGCTTTTATCTTTTGGGGATAACGCAGCATTAACTCTAATGCCGGCTCTGCATCCTGCGGGTCATCTTTAGCGCCGCTGGGCGAGAAGGCTTGCCGGTAACGAGCCAGGGACAAAGCGTAGACGGGAAAAACGGTGATAAAGGGATATTTTTGAAGAGCATATACCACGGGGCCCTTCTTCAGCTCGAGAGCTATGGCGATTCTGCCTTTTACTTTCCGGTGTAACTCGGTAAGCCAGACATCAAGCGCTTTTGGCGTATGTTCAATCACATGGAATATGCGTTCACCGTTTTTAAACTGAACACAGCATCGTGTTTTTTATCTGCCTGTCAACAACGGGTTAAAAGTGATCCACTTTTCATCATCACCAACTCCTCTTCATCGGGGATTGGTATGCATTCTGATCCTACCCGCGAATAGTGGACACGCGACTAAGTGAGTAAACTCTCAACCAGAGGTGACTCATGACAAAATCAGCATCAACCAGCAAAAAGACCCGCAAGCAACATATGCCTGAATTCCGCAACGAAGCCCTGAAGCTTGCTGAGCGTATCGGTGTTGCTGCCGCTGCCCGCGAATTCAGCCTGTATGAATCTCAGCTCTACGCGTGAACAGCAACTGACATCGTCTGAACGTGAAAGCGAACTGGCTACTGAAAATGCCCGCCTTAAGCGACTACTGGCTGAACGGGATGAGGAACTGGCCATTCTCCAAAAGGCCGCTGTAGATTCAATTGGTCAACGCAACAGTCATGTGAAAACATGGGGTTGCGGAGGGTTTTTGAATGAGACGGACATTTACAGCAAAGGAAAAAGCATCTGTTTTTGAACTGTGGAAGAACGGAACAGGCTTCAGTGAGATAGCTAATATCCTGGGTTCGAAACCAAGAACAATCTTCGCCATGTTAAGAGATACTGGCGGCATAAAACCCAATGAACGCAAGCGGGCTGTAGCTCACCTGACGCTGTCTGAGCGCGAGGAAATACGAGCTGGTTTGTCAGCCAAAATGAGCATTCGTGCGATAGCGACTGCGCTGAATCGTAGTCCTTCGACGATCTCACGTGAAGTTCAGCGTAATCGAGGCAGGCGCTATTACAAAGCTGTTGATGCTGACCTAGGCCAGTGTGTAGTGGCTGGAGCCACTACACACTGGTCCCCTTCTTTGATAATCCGTTGATATACGAGGGTGATTATCGTATGTGTGGGAATCACCAAGAGTAGATCACTGCTGATCAAACCTTGCTGGATAAGGATCTTCTTTATCCTTTTCCTTACAAGGCTGTCGTAGCCATCGTTGCCAATCCTGAGTGTCCTCCTGGAGATCAATTGCACTATCGAAATCCTGGGGTTCACAACTGTCAAGCTTCTCTTCAACACTATGTTTATGGCGAATAAATGATGCCAACTGATCCTGGTCAAATGAACCTTCAAGGTAAGGATAATTTATTATCATCTCGGCTTCTCCCTGGACCTTGAGCATGGTATTGATACGGCCAAAGAGGCGGTCAACTCGCCCATTCCGCTGTTCATTATCACCAGGCGTCCAGGCAATGCCGTAATGGTGCACCTGATGACATTGAAGATGGAGGTTCACACCTTCCTGCAATACAGAAGTCGCTACCAAGACATTCGGGAAGAAGGGAGAGTTAAATCCGCGAATCAAGCGTTCACGGTTGTGGGATTGCCCGCTAGCGTACCAGCCAGGGCTGTTCAGGCTGGTAAACTCGCGCCAGCTGTACTGATTACTATCCAGCTTTTGGCCAACAATTTTCACGCATAGTGTTTCGAAAGTTTCGATGGCAGCCACAAAGTAACGCTGCATCAGCGATCTCTTCAGTTTGGGAGTCACCCACTCAACAAAATGTTCATAGCGCTGCTGAACTTCGTTCTTTTGAGGTTTACGCCTGAACTCAGTAAACCAGCAATAGAGCTCAATCATCACCGGGCTGGCAAATAGGTAACCAGTGCGCAGATAGTTGGCAAAGTTTTCAATGATTGCCATGCCGTTAGGCTGGTCGAGCCACTTTATCAGTTGCTCTTTTGCCGGTTGCGGGAGCTCATTGAACATCAGTCCCCAGGCGGTAGGTAATGCCTTGGTATATTCAATCCCCGCCGCTAATGGGGTTTGCGACCACCGGGCATCGCGCGCGGCATCACCATAGCTGTCACGCTGACGTTCACCAGACTCTTTTCGGTAATGATAACGATAGGTGCCAGTTGTGCCGTCCAGTGCGGGTTCCAGAAACAGAGAGAAAAGACTTTCCGGGCGGCGGAAACGCAAACTGACGTTGGCACAGTCAGTGCGACGCAGGCCGGTTTTCTTCGTTACAAACAACTCAGCTATTTTACTGGAAAGCTTCAGCTCATTATCTGCTTCGGGTTCATCTGCCGCGCTCTCTTCCTGCATATGCTCTTCCAGATCCGGCTCCCCGCTGGATTTTCCCGATAAAAGATCAACGAAGATTTCCCGCGACCAACCCGATTCTCGCCATTTTTCCCGTGCATCAGCGGGTAGATGCCAGACATCCATCAACCGCTTAGCCATCATTTCGTCATAACGGGCGTTGATGCGCTGGGTAATTTCGCGCACCGACGGAATGCGGCGCACAAAGACCAGATGCTTTCTGCTGTGTAGCGGCTGCAACTGCTCGAATGGATCGCTGGTAACGCAGGCATCCACCAGCGCATCGTATTTCGGGTGATCTGGAAAGCGGTGATAGATATCGTTAAACTGCCGGGTAAGCCTGTTGAGCAGAGAAGAATCCGGGGCTTGGTTGAAGTCGTTATGGATATGTTCTTCTTCATCGCCACCATTGTCCCGCTCACTGGCTGTGCTACCCGTTGATTCAAACCCTTCAAGATAGCCATAGAGCATACGTCTGCCGCCACCCGACTTTTTCTCTTTATCCAGCTGGACAACCAGTTGTTTCTGATAAAGAGCAAAGAACAGCTCTGCATCCAGCCGGTCAGTAAAGTTGGAAACGCTGGCGCGCTCATGACGATATTCATATTTGCTGTGACTGCCCTCCCTGCCCTGCATTTTGCGCAGGCGACGGATGGCAAAATCATTCATCAGAGCGCTGACATCATCCACTGCGTACCGCTTTGGCAAGTCACTGAAGTAGCTAAAAATGTCATAAATATTTCGCGGTGATGAGTGATTGGGGGTTCCCGTCAACAGTAGTACGTTGCTACCCAGCCGATCCTGCGCATCACCAAAGAAGGCCTGAGCGGCAGCAGCGCGCTGTGAGCCGCTTCGGTTACGAAAGTAGTGCGCCTCATCAATGATAATTAAGTCAAAGCCTCCTTTTCCCAGAGCTTGCTTAATCTGCTGACGATACGACGCGCCATAGGCTTCTGCAGCGTTCAGAGCATCTTCTTTTTCAGACTGGGGCACCAGGCCGCTTAATGAGTGGATGGTAGTGAGGTAGAAATGGTGTGCCTTTTTCTCCACAGCTGCCGCCAGATCTGCCAGCCTGCCTTGAATTTGCGGAGCATATTTTTCCTTCCCCTCTGCTGAGGTAAACGCATTATTCGCTGCCCGGTAGTGCTTCTGGGTGAAGGTGCCGAATTCCTTTTCCCAGTTGTCGCAGAGCGTCCTGTTAGGTGCCATCACCAGAATGCGCGCATCGGGTTTTGCCTCCCATAACAGCAGCATTATACCCATCGCCTGATAGGTCTTGCCCATGCCGACTTCATCGGCGAGAAGCGCCAGTCGTTGTTTACTCAGCAAATTCCACAATCCAGCCACACCCTCAGCCTGCTTCGCCGCCATGCTGGACGCACCGGATTGATACTGCCAGTGCATATCAGTCGCATCGAAATTCATCACGGCTGAAACCTCAACCGGGGTAATGATCTGTTTTAACTTATTCGCCATAACTACAGTCTTCCCTGATGGCAGCGAGATAACGCAGGCTAGCGGCATCGCTAGTTAGAGGTGGAATGGCAACCTGTAGAGACTCCCACAAGTGCGCTGCGACAAATATGGCTTCAGCCCCCCGTTTGCGTCGGATACTTTTAACACGCTTTATTGCCAGAGCTGCCAGACTATTAACTTCCTGCGCTAGGAACCAGTTAAATACCGGATGGGTTGGTTGCTTCACCCGCTCTCTGGCTATTTCTGCCAGTTCCTGCAGACAGCCAGGTTCGCTGAACAGACGACGATAAAGCAGGGTGCCATCTTCCACCTCTACCAGCCAGTTGCGACGTTGTTGGATGGCCTGAAACAGGCGGAAATAGCTGGTGACTTCTAACCTAACGATTTCTGCCTCTACCTCACTTTGCACTTCGTCTTGCGCCCCAACGCCCCGCAGCATAAGGCGATCGCTCAAACCGGGATCTGCAGAACTCAGATAACTGTTAAGCAGATCATCGAGCGATGTAAAGCTCAGCGCGCGCCGGTGTTCAGTACCAGTTTCGACGATCATACCCTGCCAGTCTGTTTTTCCTGCTCTACGCAGGGTATAAAAAGGGTTATCCAACACGGCATCGCTCTTCAATACTGCCAATTGCTGTGGTGACTTCAGAACTTTACCATTAGCTTTCCATACCAGTTCATTCGACCCATTGATACCCGGCAGTATCAAGTGGTAACCCGACTCTGGCTTGCCACTGAACCATTGCCCGACAATCTGATATTCGCAGCGGGTCCAGTCAAAAATAACGGTGAGATCGAAAGGAGGGAGTTCGCCCAGCTCCAGCACCTCTTCCTTCAACAGTGCTTCACTGGCGAAATCCTCCTCATTAACATCATCCCATTCTTTGCCGCAAATCGTGATGTTACGAGAGACCGGATGCACAATTCCCGCTTCTACATTCCAGTTTTTCTCCATGAGGCTGCTGCAACCGGGAGAAGTGAAATTCCAGGAACCCACTGCCAGTTGCGTGCTTTTGCTGCTTTTCGCCAGCCAGAGCTTGGCATGGGTCATCAACGCACGATCGTCTTTGGGAGCAGGCGAGTCGTGAAGGGTCAGCGCTTTACTTGTTATTAGCTCCTGAATACTTTCACTCCAGCGAGTGCGTATATAGCTTCCTTCGACCAAGTCAGGAACTAATTCTACGTGTAATTCCGGCCCTAACCTGCCAATAAAACCTGCCAGATCCGCAGCAAGATAAGGTGACCAGACGCTCAGCGTTTTCAACTCAACACCCTGTTTCAGGGTATCCAGCAGCGTGGCGCCAGCCAGACTGTGAATAAATGACCAGTCATGATCATCGCCAAGAAACTTACGGCGTATGGGGAAGAACGCTTCTTTATTCAAACTGTTGTCGATAGAGGTAAAAAACTGTTTTACCTGTTGGTACTGGGTATTACTGGCAACGCAACGAAAAACTACTGCTTCCTGATTTCGCCCCCATCCACTCAGCGTAAGGTTGGCACTGCCCGCACCCACAATAATCTTTCTGTTGTGATCTTCGAGATAAAACACTTTCGGGTGAAACAGACCGCGATCCTTGTCCAGATAAGAGTCTTCGCCTTGAGCCAGCCTACGCACCGAAACCGGATACACCGCTATCGAGGTTCTTTTCGGCTTATCTTTCGCCATCATGTGCGGATCGCAATAAATGCGGAAATCAATGCCGCTCTCGTTCAGCGCTCGTTGCAGGCCTTCATAGTCCATACGACTCGCAGGCACATCCATTCCCAGTACAGCAGGTAGCACCCAAGTCTCAACAAAAGAGATATCCAGATTAAAGGTGGTAAGCCAAACGCGCTTTAGATCGCCCATTTCAGCAATCTGCTTTTTAAAAGTTTCTAGCAGTTTCATGCCGCGCTTCCCCATAAGCCATTCAGCATGTGCCTTAACTGTGGCAAATAGTAACGGTTTACCCAGTCGCTATTCCGGCGTTCTTCACGAAGCGAATACGGCGGCACTTGCAACACAATCTCGTCGCCTTCCAGCATTAGCCACGGAATTTGCCCTCGAGCTTCCATTAGCTTGTGATGATAGGCCAGCAGACCCCGTACCTGTTCTTCCAGCAATGTCTCGCTGGCCAGCGTTAATAACTGCTGAAAACGTCTAGCGGGAGTTCCGGAAAGGGAGGAAAGTAGTGCACCATTTTGTTGAAGCTGAGCCGCCATTTGAGGCAGATGTAGTTCCGTGAGACCGCGCGACTGCCAGAATTGACGGAACTCTGCCAGTGTTTGACTACCCTGTCGGCGTAGACCAGAAAACATCAGATCGATCAACGACAAAAACGGCTCAGCCTGGCAGATATTCTGTAACGCCATGAGATCGTTTTCATTCATTTCAGGCACGCTTTTAGCCTGTTGTACGGCTCGTTTGAAAACCTCAGCGACTGTGAGCTCCGGTTCGTCCGAACGTTCACGTTCCTGCTCAAGTACCAGATAAATCGCCCCAGCCGCGTGTTTATCCAAACCTGTTCTTTGCAGCCAGAATTCACGGGAGTAATCACCCACCATTTTGGGGTCGCGGAATGCCGTCACATAAGCCTTTTTAAGGCTGGCAGGAATGTCTTCGTAAACCGGGCTGAGATCGCGCTTATGTGATACCTGCATTAGTGACTGCAAGTGGGTCAGAGCCGCTGCACGTAATTTATTCAGCTCTGGCACATGCTGGATAAATGCCTCTGCAGCCTGCCACACAGGCTTATTACCCGGCAGATCGTAGCGGTAATCAGTAGTGAAAAACTGCATATTCATCATTGGCGATTTGTAGCGCCCATTGGTGCCAAGCGCAATCTGATTGGTCAGCAGCTCACTGCCCTTCTCATGACCAAAATGTAACGGAGGATTTTTGTCTGCGGCATTCCATCTTGGCCGGGCTTTATTGATACCCTGCACACCGGTGAGCGTGACGCCCCTTTTTTCAGCCGCCAGCATGGAGTAGATATATATATTTTCAAGATGGATCAGACAGGCTGCGCTGAACTCGCGCGCCTGCTTTTTATGATAGAGGCTTTTCATCGCGCCAGCAGTTTGCTGCTTGTCATCTGCCAGCAGCTGGCGCAGTACGCTGTGATGTATCAGATTCAGCGTGTATTGCCGCACATCATTTGCGATAGAAGTAATGCGGCTATGAAAGATGTCCTGTCCCCAGGACGACCAGATGACTAATTGCCCAAGTGGATCAACATTCAATTCACCTGTTAGCGAGTCATCGTATTCAGTCAGAAATTTTTCTATGTACATTTCGTTGCGTCAGTCCTTTATGCCCACAGGGCTAACAACACGCAATTTGTGCACTGCGAAAGCCCTTCCATGTGCCACTTGATTTCCTAATCCTTACCAAATCAGCAAATCAGTGGCCGATATTGATAAGGGCTAAAATGCAGATAACCAGAAGCTGTAGCTTCTGGTTATCTGGTTGTGTTACTCGCTTTCAGGCTCCAGTAAGAAACTAGGTTTACCGTATGATGAAACAAATAAACCTTTTACCGCACGCGTTGCTGCCACGTGAAGCAATGCTCGTTCATTGAACAACGCATCACGTTTCTCTACAGGATCATCTGAAGTTATTGCTTTCACCTCAGGTACAACACCATCGTTAATCCCGGCAAGGAAGACATACTGGAACTCAAGTCCTTTGATGCGATGCATCGTTGCCATACGCACCCCAGAACGTTGATCAGTATCACCGCTGTCCTGGCCTAAAGAATAAGTTTCAATTCCAGCATCATCTAACGCAGAAGCATAACGGTCATAGGCGTGCTTGGTACGGGCCGTTATACAAATATCCTGGGAACGCACATTATTAGCCAGTAACGCCTGAATCTGTTTAACGATGGTGCCTGCTTCTTCTTTAAAATCGGTAGCATGCGTTATGGTTGGTAAATCACCATGCAGCAATGACAAATAATCATTGCTGGCATCTGCTTCACCATCCAGGTTATCTACCTTAACTCCAGTCAACAACCCAACGGCAAACCGACGAGTTTCTTCGGTTGTACGGTAGTTAATTTTTAGTTTCTTACTTCGGCGGCCACGGACATTAATGCCACATTGCCCCAGGACAACCTTATTGCGATAGATCCTCTGATGCCCATCACCGACAATAAACAGATCATTAGGTGACTCAGGTACCAGACTACGAATTAGAGTAAAGGCCGGAGCACCAATATCCTGGGCTTCATCGACCACAATGCTGCTATAAGGTAACTGAACCTGTTTTTCTTTAAACAGGACAATCGCTTCATGCATCGCATCCCCCATTTCACGCAACTTTGCGCGTGCCATTTGGGAACGAAACTCTTCAAATACAGGCCATATTTTGGCTCGCTGAATACGTGACAATGCCGTTCCTCGCCCTAGCCGACTAACTTTAAGGTAGTCTTCACGACTGTAGACCGCATTAGGTTGCACTACCCGAGCCCATTCTTCCGCGTAAAAATTATCAGATAAACCGAGCTCTGCTGGGGCTTGCTGCAAGGCATAACTCCAGCATTTACGTCGACCTTCATCGCTTTCATAAACTACACGGAAATCATAACCATGACGTTTAAGTTGTTCACTCATCCAGGCATCAATATTAATAACTTCGATGCGAGCCATTTCTTCACGAGAACAAAGACGCTGTAAATTGGCGCGAATATCTGCAGCAAGGTTACGAGTAAAAGTCGTAAACAGAATTTTCTTGCCAGGTTGATCACCCAAACGTTGAGCAAGCCATCTTGCACGATGCATAGCGACTACTGTTTTCCCTGTACCTGCTCCACCCAATACACGAACAGGTCCGGTCGCTGGATTTTCTACCAACTTACGCTGGCTGGGGTGCAAAAAGATTCGCCACTTTTCTAGTGGTGCATTAAGCATTTGGAGCAGTTCTTGCTCATTTTCCACTACATGGAATCGACGCTTACTGCGTTCAATAGCTTCGATGAAGTCGTTAGTATCGACAAGCACATCTTTGCGGTCGTTAAACTCTTCCAGAACCTCTTGGTAATCCAATCCTTCAGACAACCAATGAAGTGGCTCCCAGGCCTCTGCAGGCATAACGTTTTCAAGCTGGTTAAGCCCATAGACATCCGTAAGAACCATAACCTGATCGATAAATACAGGAGGAACACCTAGTGCCAGGATCTGATCGGCTGAATATGCAGCAAACAGCTTAGATTTATCAGGTGCAACAGGTTCAGGCGCAGCCTTGATATAACTAATATCAATAACCTGAATCGCCCCAGTTAATGGGTGAATCGAACAGTCATGACGGCGCGCCCATTCATAGGCTTCGTCATGCTTGTCCACCCACATCAGCATATATATCGCGCCTTGTTCTGGTTTAAGCACGATACCGCGGTAAGTTTGATCAATGCGTACCGAATGAACATTGGCACTTCGAGCATCGTGAATCTTTTCGTAGTTCAGCCCATTACTGGTGGGATCCTGGCGAAACTTAGAAATAAACTCCTGAACTTTCTTCTGCTGCACTTTTGGGATACGCGCAAACGCCCCCAAAAAGCCATCAGAAAGTGCCACTTTTGGCGACTGAACCGTCATTTATCACCTCCTGACAGATGTTGTAAGGTTTCTTCGCTGATTGGGCCTAAAGCGACCTGCCAGCCATTTGTTGTGAAATGAGAAGCGAAGTTCTCATCTTCGAAAATGATGACCTGTTTCCGTTCAGGCCAGGCAAGATCGGCTTCTGCAATAATCTCACCCAGATCGTTTTGTAAGGCGTAGCCAGGAACAGGTGCTCCAAGGTCATGAGCCTGAAGCAAAGCAATTTCTTCACTGGTGAGTAATTCAAACTCAATAATTTCTGCCCAACTGGCATCTGACTGCACTTCTTGAGCTGCTTTTATCGGCACAACTACTAATTTTTCTTGTGGCTGGTGTATTGCTTTACGACTGGTAAACGACATATCAGGCAAAAATTGCAGCAGGTTCACCAAGCGCCAGAAACCATAAAATCCAGCTTCATAACCGCTATCTTCTGAATGGCGGTCATCAAAACAGAGATGTAGTCGTAATGCCTCACACAGCTGATCAGCAGTTGGCGTGATCTTGAGATAGCTCTGAAGTAGTACTGATGCCAACTCAATAAATGGTTGAGATGAACCGCAACTGTCCAGAAGCCCGCCAAAAACAAAAGGTTCATCGGGTGAGATTTGCTTCTGGCGTACTGGTGAGGCATTTTCCTGCATTTCATAAGCATATTTTTGCTGAACGCCAGGCTCTTGCGAACACTTAACGTCCAGCCATACCCAAGCGTGTGCAGCAGCTAACTTTTTCCAAAGTGTCGCTTTTTTCTCAGATTCAGACAGATAATCAAGCAACAAATCAAAGCTATTTTTGTCCTGCACAGAGCTATGCAAAGTAACAAAATTGATATCGTGGAATCGGTTATAAATTGTTGGATTCTTCATTGCCGGGTTGTGCCCAAGACCAAGCACGTCCTGCAGATGCTTACAGCCCGCTTCGTTGAGGTCACGCCAACCAATAGTCCAGACATGATAATGACCACTATCTTTAATTGCTTGACGTTTTTGTACGTCGTCAGACACACAGTCTTTATGGAATGCATAACCATCGAGGAAAATCGCGACTGGCTTTATATCTGCTGGTTGCGCAATAGGGTAAAGAACAAAATCAGGGCGTGATGGAATACCCACCCCCTCTTTAACCCCTAAATCTACTTGTGCTTTTAAATGCCAACTGGACGAAGACTCCGCTCGGGTATTGATAACCCAGCCTGCGCTTTGGTGCGCGTAGCTGCGGCTAACAACCAGGCTTTTTTGCTCCTGTAAGCAGCTGATAAATCGCTTCTCAAGCTCAGACCCCATCATTGCGTCGAGCGAAATACTATTGATGGTTTTAATTTGGCGAATTTTATCGCTGGCTTTAAGAATTTGCGCCAACAGTACGCGTGACTGGTCACGTGAAACAAACTTCATGCGCCCACGGTCACGATAGGCGTATACACAACGGTAACAGCCATCTTTGCTGGTATCGTGATTACAGCTACATTCCACTAATGCCTGATAGGCCTGCTGCAACAATTTCAGCAGGTTGTCTGGCGTTCTCATCAGCTCTTTTAGAGAGCCCGTTCCTCCCGGCACCGTATCGTAGATAACCAGATATTGCCGCCAGGATTCACCCTCGTTTTCAGGTTCGCGATACACAACGCCCTTAAGGTGGTCAACATTCCCCTTGAAGTAATGTTTCAACCCAAGCTGGATGGCCGCAGCAAGTGACGACTCAACAATACGGTCATTACTATAACTGGTTACAGGTAATAAAATACGCAGCGCTTCGGATTCCAGCTGGCGATAAAGATAGAGATAATCTTCAAACTTCGCTTTTTCTGGTTCACTCCGGTACTTACAGCTCAGATCATGATCTCGCCGCGGATCATTGTTACGCGGGCGTTTTACCATCCCACAGCTCAGGCAAACCTGGAAACCAGTACGTCGCTTTTTGTCACCCGCAATCATCAAATCGCTGGCATCATCAGCCATCTTACCGAAGTTAATATCGCGCAGAGTCACTTTACTCAAGAACTCAAAGCCAAACGGGACTTCACCTTCGTCAATTGCATAGGCTGCCGTGACATCCTGAGGTTCATAACTAACCAGTAACTGCCGCTGGAAGAAAGTCGGTTCGCGGCTATCACTTTCATCGCTGATTTGGCTATCGCGTGCACTGGCACGAGCATAGACCTGACGCAACTTCAGTAAGGTCGTTTTCTGCCCAGCATCAGCCCAAACAGGCGTGCCACATTTTGGACAGTACTTATGCTGATCACCCGTTTGATCGATATTTTCGCTGTAGTTGCAGTGGCTACATATCCGCCAGTTTTCAGGTTTCGAGACGTTAAGATCAATTTGTTCGATCTCTACTTTATGCCCACCAGCATAAAAGTTATTCAAGGGGGCTAACTCAGCCAGCGCTGTGGCGGCAGGGCGTTCATACTCGTAGGTTATATTCTGGAATTCACGTTCTTGCCCCCCTTCTTTACGCCTCCACAAAACAGAACGTAAAGTCACACCGGCTTCCGGGAAAGCATAGTTCGGCAGCAAGCCTTCATCAGTGAGGAAGTTCAGGGTCTGCTTGTCGTTTATTTGACGAATCAGTGACTGCAATGCTGAACGCTCAGAAGTCAGTTCACGCAAATCAGCTTCGTAATTTTGATCCTGCGGCGCAGCTTTCAGCTTCTCGATGCTGTATTTCAACTTATCAATACGTGCACGCAGTGACTTGCGATCTTCGAGTAATTGCGCCAATGCAGTATCTATTCTTTGTTCAAGCGTACGATAATTTAGCTCACCGGTGAGGTAATGGGTCAGTTGCAGCAGGGTATCAGCTTCCAGTTGCGGGAAAATCCCGGCAAAACGTTCGGCAATCGCCACACGATGTTCCTGCACATAGCGCAGGAAATTGTATGGGAAACCGCCCTTACGGCCAGTATCCAATTCATCGAGCATTTGCTTCACGTTTTTACTGATGGCGGAACCCGGCACACCCGTTTTTACCCAGTTATCCAGGCAGAACGCGGCGAGTTGTCGCTCGAGAATCGCCACCGCATTGAGAAATACACCCGGAGCCTGAACCTGCCCCTGCATCATCTCCAGCGGTTCTTCAAAGAAGAACTGGTCGTGTGGATTCCCTTCGGCAACAGTAATGTTTAATGCATTTCCGTCTTTACGACCGGCACGCCCGATACGCTGTAAATAGTTAGCCTGAGCCGGGGGTACGGAACAAAGTAGCACCGAAGAAAGATCGCCAACATCGATCCCCATCTCCAGCGTAGGGGTCGCTGATAATAAATTGATGTTCCAAGGCTTAGTACCGCGATAGAACGATTTTTCCGTTGCCTCGCGATCTTCGCGGGTCAGCAAGCCGGTATGCTCAGCCCCCATGACGCGAGCAATATCCATATTGTCCCAACGCAGCGTCGGCTTGCTATGTGTAATCTGGTAGCGACCTTCATCACAGCGCAGTGACATACAGGGGGCATTTTCCCAAAGCCACGCCTGTCCGGATGGGGCTCGAACGATTTCCCGGCAGCACGTGCAGTTGAGCTGGGTGACATCCCGGCTGACAACCAGTGCCGTAGTACTCAATCCCCAGGCTACACGGCCTTTGGTATCGAAAGATGTCACCATTCCTGCACTTTGCAGCGCCGTATAAAGCAGCCGCAATATCGTTTCCGAAGTACTACTGATGAAAATATTATCGCCGCTGTTTAATGAGCGCGTTAACCAACGCTGATACCAACTTGGATTGTCCTTAGATCCGATAAGACGGTGGAAGCCGGTGATTTTTTCAAATGAGGCGTAAACAGGTTTACGCGTTTTCGGGCCGATAGATGGCATGTAGCGTGATGTACGCTCTTTTTGCGTCATCATAAAGGTCGTGCCATCCCGGCGATAGCTTTCAAATGCCGGGTGCATCACCGCACCAGCATGACGCTGATACCACAAAATCCCTAAAGCCAGATGTGTGACTTGTTCAACCGTCACGCCATTCATCAGGTCACCCAACTCTTCGCAAAGCTGCTGATGTAACGATTTAATTGCTGGGTTAAGCCGTTCAGTATCCACGCCGGTAGCAGCAAAACCCGTGGTCTCTAACGTTCGCCCGATGCTGGCGCGAAGGGTAAACTCGCTCCACACCTCCCAATCGAGACGTAGCCGAACCAATTCCGGGAGATCCGAGTTTTCAGTAAGTTGGCCTTCGATTTTTAACGTCTGATAATCGTTTAGCCACTGCATATTTGGCGCGATGAAATTCGACACAAAATGTGCGTCATCGGTCGAAGACTTACGTGTTTGCTGGCAAACCTTCTGGGCGAACTCGTCAAGCCGTAAGGTTTCACCCACATTGAGTAAACGGGCAATCTGCCCACGCACCATTAATGGCCACGTGCGGGCAGTAAAAAAACTTGCGCGGTGGGCTGCGTCTTGTACGGAGTCTGAAAAAGTGATCAGCTTTTTATGTTCGTTAAATTTACTGCTATAGATCTGGTGGATCATCACCGCCGATAAGCTGGCCGCACGGGAACCGAGGATCGAGATGCCATTTTTGCTGTTGCAATAAGGGCATTCGTTGGCGAACTCAAGCTGGTCTTTGCGCTCTTTGAGCATATCAGGGATCAGAACCCGCACCATTTCGCTGTAGCCACAGTGGTCACACTGCACGTTGGTTTGTTTATTAAGCTTCAGGCAAGCCGGGCATAATTTTTGATGCACACCGCTAACGGCTTTTTCATTCTTATCCGGGAAGGCCAGCACAATCGAGCGGCCCTTTTCAAAGAACTGGCGATAAATCCCATCAAGATCGGTTTCCAGCTGCACATTTTGCCCGTGGCGCATACTCACCCAACCAGTGGCATGGCAGTCACGACAGTGGATGACCGGCAGGTGATGTTCTCTGTCTTCAACAGTCAGGTCATCGGCAAAAATCAGTTGCGGTGTTTTTGAAACGCTGGCCACCAGGCGGCGCATTTCACGTAACCATAATTGTGAACGCAACTGTACAAAGGGTAAGACCGGGCGTGGTTTACCTGCCGCAATGCGCTGCTGATGGTCGCCTGGGTTTTCCGGTACTTCCAGCCTTGCCTGAGCAATCAGCGCCAAAATACTTTGCAAAACCAGAGCGGCGTGTTCCGGGCTTTCAGCAAGCATGACCTGTAGGTTTTCAAGGCACTGCTGTTCGGAAAGAATACCGCCCTGTAAATCACGCAGTAAAACATGCAACACGCTGTGGCGACGTAACATTTCACCGAGTGCTATGCGTTTTTCACGCCCGTTATCATCTTCCAGATTATCGGGAAGGCGCAATGTACTTTCAGGGAACCAAAGAGGAATTTGCCCGTTCAGATAGTCAACCGGCGTGGCATAACGATGAGGTTCAAGCGCCGTTTTATCTTCTGGCGCGGGATACTGGCTGTGAGTTATTTCAAAGCCTTGCAGGTACTCGGCTGCGCTATAACGATCTTCACGGATCACCGCAGCATCGGTGAACGGCTGATCAAAAATAGTTTGAGCGTAATCCAGCAATTGCCCGAGTTCATCACCCACTGTAGCGGAAGTGCCAACACAAGCAAAACGTCCGTTATCTACACCGACATGGTATTTAAGGCGGCGCACCAGACAGGCCAAATCAGAACCCTGGGCACCATCAAAAGTATGCAGCTCATCCACCACCAGATAGCGCAACATCCCGGGCTTATTGTGCCGCCATAGCTTTTGGTCGCCGGGGCGCATCAGCAGGTAATCGAGCATTTTATAGTTAGTCAGCAGGATATCTGGCGGGCTGTCGCGCAGAGTATGTTTGCAGGTAATCACCTTATCGGCAGACATTTTTTTGCTTGGGTGTTCTTCGCTATCCCCCACAAATAAGCCTACGGTGACTTTACCGTGCAGGCGTGGATCGCCACTGATAGTTTGAGCAAAACGGCTGGCCTGATCGGTTGCCAGGGCGTTCATCGGGTAAATGACTATCGCTTTCACCCCGGCACCCGGTGTTCCTGCGCAATAGTTTAGCAGCGGGAACATAAAGCATTCTGTCTTACCGGAACCCGTGCCGGTTGCCACTAATGTGGGCTGAGGCTCGTCATTCCCCAGCCGTTCAAAAGCCTGGGCCTGATGGGCGTGCGGCGGGAATGGCAGCGACAGATTGGGGAAGAAATCCAGCGGCAAGGTACTTTTACGAAACGGCAGCTGAGCGGAGAGATATGGCCCTTTCAGTAACGCTTCCGGTTGGCGCAGAAACGCCTCCAGCATATTGATATCTTCGTTCTTTTCGCCATTGAAGAGCGGGCTATTGAGCGGAAATGCCGCACGTAAAAATTCGGCAACGCTGTCGGCAACCTGCCGACTGACAACGGAAGGCAGCATCAGATGCTCTCCTTATCATTTTCAAAGAATGCCCAGGCGACTTTATAGTCGTCTTCGCGGTCTGGTTTGATAAACGGTGCCTGCCAGGTCACAGTGCGGCGCTCGCCCTCATCGCTGCGGGTGTAGTCATCAAAAGTCACGCTGACAGTGCCGCTTTGCAGGTGTTTTACATCATCCCAGCCAATAGCTAATTCCTCGCCATCTCCGCCCTTCCAGTCCGGGCTATCCACCGAGAACGTATAACCATTTTTCAGATCGGCTTTACGTGCGGTACGCGGCAGACCTACGCCCACTAGGCCTTTGCTTGGGGTAAAGATAATGCGCCCGATTTGATCGTACCAGGTGTCGGCTTCGTTTTGGCGCATTACCGGGAATTGCACGCGGTAAATAGTTAGCAGCTCTTCCAGAGTTAAACCTAGAGCTCGGGCAACAAGCACGTCGATCTCCACCAGCGCCTGACGACGGCTGTAATCGGTGCGTAACGCACAGTTGCGTTGCCATTCAGGGGTGAGATTGGTGAAGAATTCTTGTTGGAGTTGTGGGAGATTTCGGCTCCAGCGTTGGGTATTAAAGTCTGGGGAATAACAGGATAGCCAAAGATTGGTATAATTATCGACCAATGAAACTAAACATAATGCTCTGCTATGCAAGGCATGCCGAAAAATGTCATTACTTAAAACCGGTAATTGATTGAGCATTGAAATGTTAGCATGACCTGAACCCGTGCTTTTCACTCTAAAATCAATAACTAAAGAAGCTGTCTGGCAAAAAAAATCTAAAAGTAATTGATCGTGTTTAAAAATAGTACTTAAACAAGTATGAATATGACCAACGCCCGGTGGAACAATTGTTGTAATCAATGTTCTTTCTGAAGATGACCCAATCATTTCACGATTAACGAAACGATAATAATCCGTCACTTTTCTCGGTTCATCTTCGCCCGGCTCTGTCCAGGTTACTCGTGGCGTGCGTTTGGCATATTCCTGCGCATCACAGGCTGGAATGTAGTTAGTGCGAGGCAAGTAGTCGTCTGACAACGTCAGTAGGTCGAGACTGTCGTAATCACTATTCAGCGTACAATTTGCCCTTGGCGTTTTGTAGAATGGATTTCCCACAAAGAAATGCGGGCCAGATAAAACCCATTGTGATGCATCTTCTGGAAACTGTGTTTGTCGTTCAATAGTTTCATCTTTTTGCTGATTAGTTTCATGCCACATTTCCAGTGACAGATACTCACCCTGCAAATCTCCCAAACGCTTCGGCTGGTCAGCAAACTTCTCAAGTACTGCAACAAGTTGTGTGGCATGTAATGCTGGCAGACGAGCCTGCCAGGCAGGCGTTCCTTCGCTATCATAAAGACGGGCAAACAAAGAGAGTTCGTGCAAACCGACATTGATGAGACGAGAACGGTGACCGGTAGTATTCCAGAAAACTTTTACCTTCCCGTCAATTTCCTGTTCATCTTTAATACCTGGCACAGCCCCTTGATTGTTATGTTCAAACGATGCATCAATCGCGCTTACCGCATAAACATTCGACATATTGATGAAGGAAGGTGTCGCCTGCTGTGGCCCATAAACATTAATACTGAACATCGTTGCGTGATGCACTTCTGCAAACAAACTCAGTTCATTATGAAATTGAAAATGCGCTCTTAGTCTCGGATACACAGCAGCACGCAACTGCCCCCCCTTGGGATCGTCATAAATTCCTTCAGGGTGCAGGAAGCCCGCCACACCGTTTTTTGCTCCCAAACGCCATGCCTGCGGCAAGAAACATTTATACAGGTTGGTCTGCACGCCGCGAAGCACCGGATAGTTCTGCTGTGCATTCAGGAAGTTCTGCATCCCTTCACAACCTTCGTATTCACTGCGCCAGGCATCTTCCAGCACAGGGATTTGATTAAAGGTTTGCTCGCGCAGAGTTACCAGCTTCGATGCACTCAGTTTACGCAGCACAAACTCTGGCTCGAAGTCACCCAGCACGCCCGCTTCCTGCCATTCCACTTTCAGCCACGGTGGGTTACCCAGCATCAGGTCAAAACCGCCGCGTTCGGCAAACAGATCGCTGAACTCTAAATCCCAGTGGAAGAAGCGATGTTGTTTGCGTAAAGCATCAACCACTTTCAGGCGCGGTAAATGGCGGAATAACACATCGGTTTTCAGGCGACCGGTGCCGGAAAACAACGAAGCTTCTTCCCGAATGCTTTCTTCTTCATCAAACAAACCGGCCATGGTATTTGATTCAGCAGCAGTGACTTCTTCCGTAACCACAATACCGTCGAGCAAGGTTTCCAGATCAAACAGCCAGTCACTGCGATCCGGCAGTTCATCGGCTTTATCAATCGGCCAGAACCACAGCGCACACCAGTAGTCCATTACCCAGCGCAGTTTTTGATAATCGCTATTGTCCTGATGGCGTTTGCTGAACGTCTCGTCTTTGCTGCGCATACTGGAGTGCAGCTGTGCATCGGCAGGCAACGGCCAGACGGCATAACCATCAGCAGTGGCTTCGCGTTCAGCTTTAAGCTGCTGGCGATATGCATTCCACAACGCTTCTACTTTGCTACTGATACGCTGCAAATCATTAATTTCATGCGGTTCAAAGCTTGCGGTAAACGCCTTACGCCAGGCATCCAGCAGTTTGTAATCATCCGGGTAACGCTGCTTAACCGTTTTATCGCTGTAGTTTGCCATGCCGCTATCTGGCAGCAGGAAGTGGAAAATCTGCTTTTCATCACGCGGCGTATTCATTGCCAGCTCAGCTGGTTCGCTGTTAAGCCAGCTTGGGTCTTTAGCTTTTTTGTAAGTCAATTCGCTTTTATTGAAAACCTGACGACGGGTACCAACCAGCGAGTTACCACAGTGCAGCTGGTAACCGAACCACGGCACAAAGGTGTCACCGCTTATGGCGTTCAGCCACAGGGAAACTTCCGCCAGTTCCACTGCCACCGGGTTTAAGTCCACGCCGAAGACGTTGTTATCTGCGATGTACATTTTCACCCGTTGTAATTCCTGGGTGTACTGATCCTGCGGAATGCGTCTCCCTTCAGCCTGCTGTTTGTGGAACAGATAAGCTTCTGCTAACTGGTTGATGGCTTCGTTAAGGAACGCCGCACTCCCCATTGCGGGTTCGCAAACGGTGAGTTTTAAAATGGCATCGGCTTTGACGTGCGGATCGACTATTGGCTCAATCTGCTCTTTAAACAGTTCTTTGAGGGCGTATTTTACCAATGAGCGAGTCAGCACTTCCGGGGTGTAGTAAGACGCCGATTTCTCTCGGTCACGACCGGCCATGCGATAGATAAAGCTGCCACGGCGGTGAATACGCAGGCTACCGTCTTTCTCGTAAACCTTTTCGTCATCGTGATATTTCGTTATCTCATCGGCACTGACAAAGTAGCCGGTTTCCAGTTCGTTGAAATCTTCCCCGGCTTTTTTCACTTCGTAGAGATCGTGGCTGGCAAAGAAACCGCGATAGGAGAGCAGCGCTTCATACACCGCGCCTAACTGGTTGATCCCTAACTGGCGATAAGAAATACGCCCACGGCGGGCAAAGCGCCCTTTGCCTGGACGGCTAAGGGACATCGCCTGAATAACCTGTTGCAGCGTTTCGTTGCGGAACACAACACGGTTTAAATAAGGCGTGTTTTCTGCCGCGAAAAGATGGCTTTCCAGACGAGGGATTTTGAACTGGTTGCTGTGGACGCTGATCTGCTCGCCGCTGATCCAGTCACTCTGGATCTTCTCGCCGCCTTTGTAGCCTTCACGCACCAGTTTGAACAGCATATTCAGGCTGTCATGCAGGTAGCGGCCATTTCTGTCCTCTTCGCTGGTAAGCGGGATCATTTCCAGTTCACGCAGCGTTTCCAGGCTGTAACCTTGCAGATAGGTCCGCGCCTGCATTGGCGCATAGCCCAGTTCTGGACGTGCTTCGATATAGAAGAGGAACAGCAGACGGTACATATAGCGCAGGCATTCACGGCTGAGATCTTCCGGGTTAACGGCACGATTACCCGTATAGTTTGCCAGCCCTCGCTCAATGAGGTAACGCATCGCTTCGTTGCCGAGTAATTCGATACTTTCACGCAGCGCATATTTCAGATCTTCAGATACACCAAACGCATGTTTGTGGGAATTTTCATCAAGTGAATCGAGATAAGGTGCGCCACTGCCAGGCATGAGCGAATCTTTGTGCAGTAACACCGCCGTCGCTTTCAGCGTTTCCGTTTCACGGCGGCTTAAAATTTCTTCGAAATCAAAGCGTAGCAGGCGGTTTTGCGCCCACTTGGTGCGGTCCAGCAGCAGCAACTGGCGGTTGCCAAGCAGCAAGACAAATCGCGGTGGTTCTGGCTGAGTGAAGACTTCTGTCGAAATCAGATCCTGCCAGGAACGGTATTCACCACGGGCATTTTTACGCAGATTATCACGGTGCTTTTTATCTACATCAGCCGGGAACTGAGCCTTTAGCAAGGATAACGCCAGTGGATCGAGTGTGCCCTCTTCCACATCGTGGGCTTCAACGATCCATAACCACGGGCTGCCATCCAAGCTGTTATAACGCGCCAGTACAGGAAGAGGAGAACCGTCCTCCAGCACCTGAATTTTCGGGTTCAGTTCGTAACCCAAAGCTTGTAACAGTGGCTGCCAGCGGCTGCGTTGATCCGTCAGACGTTGCGGGATCTGGCGCTGTTTTTCCTGTTCAGATAACTGGCGGAAGAAGGTTGTTGCCAGGCTATTTAGCTGATTCCAGGGTGCCCGGTAGCCCGGTGTAAACTCTTCGCCCTGTTCTCTGGCAGCACGCTCTACTTCACGAGCGGCATTTTCCTGTTCGTTCCACGGCTCCAGAGCTTCGCGGATATCGCTGGTAAATACTTCGCCCAGATAATGGTTGGAGTAAAATTCGTTTTCGTTATTAATACCGACCAGCGCCATGATTAACCCTCCGCTCCAGTGATAACAGCAATGACCTGAATGTAGGGTTCTTTTTCTGTCGTCATCGTGTCCTCGATCCATTCGATATAGCTGTTAAAGTTGTGTTCAATTTCACGCTGACGCTGCTCTTTTCGGCTCTGTTTAACGGATTCTTGCTGTTTGTTTTCAGCAAAATCCAACTCCAACTGGCCTATCTGGCGTTTTCTGAGTACATCCAGCTTTTCCAGATGTTCAGTGAGCTGTTGGTTAATTTTGTCTTCGAACGCCTGACGATCATGAGCAAAAACATCGCGAGCATGATCAATCGCTTTTTCCAGTAGCTGCTGCTGGCGCTGATGGTTACGTAGCTCGCCACCGGCATTGGTCAGCTTTCTGCCAAGTTGTGGATTGTTTGCCAGGAATTCAGCAAACGGCAAACTCCCGGTTAGCTGGTCAAGATTAAAACTCACCACCAGCCATGAATTCACCATCGGGTGGGATTTACGATTCGGGAACAAACCAGAGAGAATAAAATGGTCTTCATCCGGCGAAAATAGATGCGGCAGGCGAATAACCGGTGCCTGATGACGACCAAAAGCAGACTGCATTTTGTCATCTAGCCACTGCACCACCGGGTTGATTTGCCAGAGATAATGAATATCTGGCCAGGCGTGTTGCTCCCCTCGGGAACGGATAATGGAATCAGTGATGACTTTTTTATCCTGGCTTAGGTAAAGCTGGCCATTTTCCGGGGTAATTTCTGGAGGGAGCTGATTAAAGCGTCGGCGCAATTCTTCCGGCGCCACCAGCGACAGAGTGTTATCAGGCAAGGTTTCGTATTGAATACGTTGGCCACTGGCCTTCAGATAACCCAGGGCTTTTTCGCAGTAGGTTTGTTCATCAGCGAAGAGGCTGGTATCAGTGGCCGTTAGTGACTGAATGTCGTCTGAAACCACATTACTCAGCTCGCTGAATAAATCGTGTTCAGTACTTTCACCGACGTTACTGTTAAGCAGCTCATCAAAGAGGCTGGCACCGTTATCGCTACCTTGCATCATATAGCCTGCGACCTGTTCTTCTTCCTCTTCCTGGGTAAACTTACCCGTGAATTCTGAACTGTCACCGATATTTTTCTGCGCTTGCTCATCTTTGCTGATCAACACTTGCAGTACGCGCATATCGCCATTGATTTGCGGCTCATTCGCCTCAGTTAACAGGTAACGAATTTGTGGTACGTGCTTTTGCCCGTAGCGGTCGATACGCCCGTTACGTTGCTGGAAGACCATTAATGACCAGGGAATATCGAAGTGAACCATTTTGTGGCTCAGGTGGTGCAAGTTGATACCTTCCGATGCCACATCAGAGCAAATCAGCAAACGCAATGGTGACTGTTGTTTACCGAAGGCTTCAACGGTTTCCATCAGCACAGTGTCGCCCTGGTCGCCACGCAGTGTGGCGACTTGCTCTGGTTTTATTTTGAGGTCTGCAAGCAGTTGCTGATGTAAAAACTCCAGCGTCTTAATACTCTCGGTAAAGATCACCAGACGATCGTCAGTATTATTCGCTTTCCATTTGAGATCGTTGCGGATGGTTTCCAGCAATAGCTGGTATTTGCTGAACTGACTGGCATCAACATTATTCAACGCCAATAACAAAGAATGCAGTTCATTAATTTGGCTCTGGCTATTAACTTCTTTGCGACTTTCCAGGCGCTTTAAACGGTTCGCGACGACGCTGGCACAAGCCATAGGGCTTGAGAACAAGGCTTTCTCCAGCGTGATTTTGAACAAACGACCTTTGTTTGCTGAAGTATCTTCATCGTCGTCATCGCGGAATTTACTTTCCAGAAGACGGCGGTAAACTTCTTCTTCTGCGGATGTCGCTTCTCGTTGAAGTTCCTTGATTTCACGCTCAGGGAATTCGCCAGCCATTTGGTCTTTCACATCTTTCTTGAAGCGACGCACAACCAAATTTTTATCCGCGAAATCTGCGTACTCATACTCTTTAGGATTAGCAATCGCAGTGGGATCAAGCATATTCATCAGGCTGGCAAAACTTTCAGCTTTACCATCGTGAGGGGTCGCAGAGAGCATAATTAACGTGTCGCTTCGCCCGGCCAACAATTTCGCCAGTTTGCTACGTAATGAACTGGTGCCACGCTCGGCTACGTTATGGGCTTCATCAATAACGATAATGTCCCACCAGGCGTTTTCCAGATGGTGACGGTATTCAATGTCTTGTTTCAGGGTATCGATGGAAATAATCGTTTTATCGAAATAGTGAAACGGGTTGTGGTTCGTGGGGATACGGTTGCGTACTTTTTGCAGACCAGCAGAGTCCAGTCGGGTTAAAGGAACGGCAAAACGACTCCAGAATTCTTTCTGAAACTGGGTCAGCATCGATTTAACCGCCAGCACCAGAATACGTTTACCACGGCCACGACGGATTAATTCGGAAACCAGAATGCCCGCTTCGAGCGTTTTACCCAAGCCTACCGCATCGGCAATCAAAATTCTTTGGCGTGGCTGCGCCAGCGCCATCCGCGTTGGATCAAGCTGGAAAGGCATCGAATCCATCGCCGCGTTATGGCCGAAGTGAACCAAATTATCTGTCGGCACTCGCTGGCGAAGCTGGCTTTCGATATAAAGTTGTGACGCCTGATAGTTGGCGGAGTCGTCCTCTACCAGCTTAGTTTTTGCAGGATCCAGTATTTCTATATTTTCTTCCAACCCTGTCAGAAACAACCCTTCTTTACCGCGTACAAGTTCCGAAATGCCGTCACAAATAAGCAAGTGACCACCATCACCGCTGTTGTCTGCGCGACGAATACGCCACTCTGCGTCACGAATGACTACCCGCATTCCGGGTGCATAATTTTGTTCGTTCATCGGTTTTTCTGTCTGTTGTAGCAGCAATGCAAATCGGCGGTTTATCGGCACCAGCACGGCATACTGCGATAAAAAAGAGGGAGTTAAAGAGTATCACGATGACTGATTAATGTGATGGCTTAATGGGAGACATCTCGCAATAATTTAGTTTATTTATTAACCAGAGACATGGGAATAGTGCGCTTCGTCAACCCCCTGCCCTGAACAGGCAGGGGGCCTTCAATTACCCGACAATGATGTAGCTTCGCAGACCATTATCTGGAGCGATGAGATTTGCCCTACTGGAAGCGACTATTTCGACTTGCCGGGAAGGATGCTCTTCGAAGTCAAAGAATGAATCTCCCTGGCAGCGCCAGTAGCCAAGTCCCATATCCAGCAGTAGATAACCTTCACTACCATCTTTGAATGACACAGTTAACTCGCGGCCATGGTCAGTCGTTCGGTTATCACCAATAAACCATGAAATATTCCCTGACCAGGCAGGGCCCAGATATCCTTCTTCCAGCAATGTTCTCACCACCTGCTCCCGGTCTTGCTCGTTGAGCCAGGCGTTAAACAATGAGTCATGTTGACGCGAACTGTAGTCGAGCTTTTTCACCGATATCGAGAGTGCCGCTCGTTCTGCCATTCCTTGTTCGACCAATTCAGTCAAAAGTTCGGCCAGCAGACGTGCAGTGAAAGGACTATTCACATAACGATCGCTATATTGCACCTGAGCTATTTCACGTTTTTCGGTGAAAGCACGCTTCCAGAATGGGTGTTGACTGCTTATAAGCGCCCAGAAACGTGCCCCGAAACCTTCCAATGGGCCATCAAGTTGGTGGGACAAATGGATTCGAACAGCTCCCGCGGGCAACTTAGGTAACAGTTCTTCTGGGGAAAGCGCATTTCCAGGGTAATCCTTAGCAGCGGACACCTGGCAAGATACAACAGGAGTTGTTGCACTCTGCCCCCAGCTTTCACCAGGGATGGTAATGGCATCATTGCCTGCGGCCCACTGCAGGCAATGATCATCACCAATAATTTGCGCCAACCAGCGACCTTTATTCTGAGCAAGCTGGCTCTCAGTGATAGGACGGATGCATAATGTATTACCCGGCATCGCTGACAATGCCGACAACTGATGGCGTATTTTCTCAGGTAACTCAGCTAATGCGGTGGTGATTAGCAGTTCAACCTTGCCTCCCGAGGATGCAAACCGCAGTACATCCTTCAATAATGGCCACTGCGCAAAATCCCACTCCTCTGTCACTCCGGATATTACCAATGAGAGAGTGCCGTAACGCCCTGAGCTAAGATGCTGCGATAAACGCAGCATTAGAGGGATAGTTTCAACCCGGCTGCCCGGCCCGAAGAATTGATATTCCGGCGCAAGTTTCAACATCTGCAAACGCGTACTGGTGAGCAATGGTAAGGCACGATGGCGATCCAACTTACTGACATAGTGCTGACTGTCGTAACTGAGTAAGCAGTGATGACAGAATTTATCGCATGAGCAATCAAGTAACTTTTTGGCGTAGTTAAAAACTTCGCTAAAAAGATCAATTATTTGAACAGCATAACCTGCCCCGCCTGCATTATTGTCATAGATGAAAATCGAGTATCCATAAGCATTGTTACTATCGCGGGATTGCTGAATAGTGACGCCCAGCTCGGTATTTTCAATACCTAATTTATGTGCCAACCCTTCACGTAATGCGACAGCCAGGGAACGTGCAGCAACATCATCAGTAATCAGCAAACCGTTTTCGTCATTAAGCTGCAGTTCAACCATGTCTGTACGGCTGCTATAACCTAACCACAAATCTTTATGAACATGACCATGGCACAGCTTGCTGCTGCCCTGCCGATCATTACTGCCGCCACGTAACAGAAGATGCGTATTTTCTAGTGCAGGGTTTTTGAGTGTTGCCGGTGTGCGTTCAGCTTCCGTTTGTGACTCAGTGCGACCACAAGACAAGCAAATGGTATAGCCTTTACCGAACTCACCATCGCTGAAATGGAATAACTCACCACTATTGCTGAAGCGGTAACGCCCCAGTGATGTATCTGGCAGAGAAACCCATACAGCTGAAGGTACCAACACCCGAGGGTCCTGATAAGGCAATTGTGCGGGCATAGACACATCGTTATGGGCCTGATAACGGATATCTGTCGCAAAACCAACTGGTTGCAAATAGCGCCTCACGGTAAGTAGTGATTTTTCTGCACCACAATGGCTACAACCTGCAGGATATGTTGCGCTGGTAGACCCCGCACCACATTGGCGGCAGTGCCAGAACCACGGAATATGATGGTCGCCTTTTAGCTCCTGCCCACTCCCCAATACTTTACCGAGCATAATTCCTGCGGACCGGTAGACTTTTCCGCCTAAAACCACATCGGCACCCGGTGCATATTCACGCAATGCTGTAGGCAAGTCACGACTTGGCAGTTTTTCGAGACTACGTGAAAAGTTCTCTGTCCCCTCTTTCTGATCCAATTGACTGGCTTTTAAAGCTTTACGCTTTTCAAGTTCATCAGCTGTCAGGAAGTTAAAGTTAACGACCCCCACAGGGAAACCGTGTCCAGGAAGAAAAGCTTCACTGATCAGTTTTGAAAAAAGATATGCGCTACGATAATCACGTAATTGATAGGCAATTGCTTTACCGGCAGGAGTCTCTTCCCAGGCAATATTGTCTGCTTTCAAAGATTCAATATTTTGCAGCAAAATAGCGAGTTGATTACGCCAGTGAAGCTCCGCTTTCTTCATCATTGTATTGGTACGGGAAAGTAGCTGGGAAGCAGTCAGAGACGTTAATATCGTTCCCTGAACCAGCCGCTTCAACTTGTTGGCCAATACTTCTGATTGGCCATTCATCCAATTCAAGAAACGTTGACACTGGCTATCTTCACCCTCAAAAAACCATTTACAACTCAGCTTGGTCGCATCCGGTACTTCCGCCCTTAAAAACAGACCAAGTACCAGCGCATTGACGTGGCGCTGGACAATGCTTTCGCTCTCAAAGCGTACCTGTGGAGCCTTGGAACTACTGTTAAATGGCCAAAGCGGATCTTTGAAAACTTCCATACCATGAGCGGTGTTTTTGCATAAGGTAATTGCTGCTGAAGCTGATTCACCTCGACGCCCTGCACGGCCTGCACGCTGCAGATAATTAGCTGGAGCAGGAGGGACGTTATTCATCGCAACCAAACTCATACCGCCAATGTCTACGCCCATTTCCATCGTCGTAGAGCAGTTCAACACGTTTACTTTCCCAGCCTTAAACAGTTTTTCGTTAAACTGGTTTTGTTGAGGTGTGCGTTGTGCAGAATGCTCTTCCAGGCGATACCAGCCATCCTTCAGTGCCAGCCTGTCGCTACGGGTAGACCACACACCTTCACGACGAGCGCTCTTGATTTGCGGGTCATCTTCCAGCCATTGTAACCGCTCATCTCTTGGCAACTCACCGCCACCAGACAGCCGCCAGTGGCGCATTGGCAATTCAGGCATTTCAACCAATACGGCCTTCTCAGGAGCAATGCCTTCACTTCCAGGTAAATAAGGTGAGTAACCTAGCAGAGTTACATCAAGTGCGCGCCGGGTATAAGGACAACGCCAGATCTCTTTTGGGCTGTAAAAATAAGCTTGTTCTTTAATATCAAATTGATAACCCGACTCAAATTGACGTAGATTTGGCCTGATGGCATCCCAGGCCTCTTTCATTAAATTGTTAACTAAATCTTTCCAGTAAGTTTGATCTGGCTGAATAGCTGGGAATACAGCCACCAGTAACTTAATAACCCGGTTGTAATGGCGATCCCGAATTTGGGGCCAAAGTTGATCACGCTTCTGCTCTTTATATTTTTTATCCGGCCCTTGCAGCATTTTTACTGGGAAACGTGCCCCCATCCAACGGGGATATTGTTCATTCTCGTAAAAGACAGCACTGTTTTCGCGAATAAAGAAATCAAGGGTAATTTTCAGTAGATTGCGCCATTCGGCAAGTTGCTTGTCAGGATCTGGCAGAAGGCTTTTCCAATCCTGAGGACAACGATTCACGTCATCAATAAAAGGATAATGAATAGCAACGAGACCCAAATTTTCTAACGTCCATGCATTTTTAGGGCGGCGTCCAAATTCACTGTACAGACAAAAATCGGCAAACTGTTGTTTGGTTAAATCAAGCCCAGATATTTCTTTGAAACTACCTCGCATTCGGTCAGCCAGGTCTACACTACCGGATAGCTGCTCGACCAATGTTTGCCAGGAAACAGATTTAACCTTCTGACCACCCGAACCAGAAAGTAACGCTTCCATTGCCTGAGCATGTGCTTCGCTTTGTGAACTGATGGCTGCCGTAATGGTATTCAAAGCGAGAATTTCATTTGGGCTTAACACTTCATGTGAGGTTATCACCTTACTTAAAGCCTCGACTGCACTCTTAAATATTGGAACTACAGAGAATTGGGAAATATAAGGTTTGAGCAATTCTTTCTGCTCGTCGCTCAAACCAGCAGAACGCTCTGTTATGTTCGCTAACTCTTGATAGCAAAGGGTTCTGAGGGTTGATTTATCTGCATCTTGCTGTAAGCGTGCAGAAATTCGTGCCGTACCCTGACGGGAATCGGTAAAAGTCAGTAATCGACGACCATTGAAAGGCCCTTGCTGTTCTTCCAGGTTTTTTGGTAATGGGGAGAATTCAAGTAACGTTGGAATAATGTCACTTAGAAAGAAAGGTGCCCCCAAACGCAGTGGGCGAAATAAAGGGTTATTTTTCCGCTCAGCATCACCACAGCAAATACAAGTAAAAAACGTCGATTTCCCTGCATCACGGTTTTCCGGTCTCAGCAAATTCACTTCATAACCAACTGCGGAATTACTGACTATTTTCCCTTGGCTGTTCTCTTCGAGTGAGACAAATGTTTTCTCACCGGTATCAGCTAAAAGACGATCAAACTGGTGACCGCTCTCTTCGCTGTCTTCATCTTCATCATCACGATATAAGTCTACTTCAAGAGCAAACTCGTCTTCATCGGCAACAGTTGGTTGTGCAGATAACCATGTAGTGCCATCGTTTTTTAATTCTTCCTTTGCCGATAAATAAGCTGTGCCACAGCCGGAACAACGAAGTACCTCAAAGACTGGTGCGCCACAATCACAAAACAGGCGTTGCTCAGACCAAATTTGTCCAAACGACCAATCCTTATTCTGCAATTCAGGAGATTTATGGTCACATTGCCGATTTGAACACGCCCATAGCCCAGCCAGAGTTCGAATAAACCCGTGCATACGTAAAGGGGTAAAAGCTAGCGAATTATCTGATGTATCTACACGAGCTTTAGCCATCAGATCAAGTAATTGCAATAACTCACGGTTTGATATTTCCGGCCAGATATGCCGGGCAGTAACCAGTAATTCACTTAAACGCACTGCAGGATTTTTTTGCTGAGTTAAGGCTCGCCGTAGTTCTTGTGTCACTCGGTACTGACAAAGCTGCTGATAAAGTTCTTTCGGGGTAAGATTATTAAGTGAAGTTAATGACAATGGAAATTCAGCTCGAATATGCGTATCAGATATAGGTGGGATCTGACGGTAACCACGTACTACTTTTACATTCCGCTCAGTCACACCGGCCAAATCAGCGACAAATTTTGCCAATTCTTGATTGCCCTCGACTGAATCTTCACCAATCGTGGCCGATGTTGCAATGACCTGAACAGGATTATCAGTCCCTGGACCGACATTAAAGGCCTGCATGACACGGCGCAGTAATAATGCCAGCTCTGCCGCCTGGGAACCAATATAGCTATGCGCCTCATCAAGAACGATATATTTCAACATCCCCTGTGATTTATCAACGATAGGAGCATCTTTACGTCGAATAAGCATATATTCCAGCATGGTGGTATTCGTAACCATAATAGAAGGTGGGGACTCGTATATTTCCTCTCTACTCAAAGCTTGTTCTGGAACTTTTTTCTGCTCTTCCTGAACCTCATATTTCGTGTGTTTCGTTTCACCGTTATAAAGCGCAAAACGAATTTTTCCTTTAAACCCTTTGGTCCAGTCACGTAACCGTTCCTGTTGGCTGTTGATTAGGGCATTAAGAGGATACAAAAAAATAGCCTGAGTACCTATCAGTGGCTGCCTATGAGCCTCTTGCTGACGAATCAGATCTTCCAGTACAGGGACCATGAAACATTCTGTTTTTCCTGACCCAGTACCACTGCTCACTAATAAGGACTGTTTATCTTCAAGAATAGTACGCCAGGCTGTTAGCTGGTGGGAAAAGGGCACTGGTGCATGACTGAGTGCATTAACCAAATGGTTAGATATGAGCTTGTCTCGAAGCCCATCCATTGTTTCACTGGCAGGCATCCAACCAAAAGTACTTTCAAATACGGGATCGGCAAGCAGAGAACCTTGTAGCCCTGGTGCTCTGAAGTACTGAGATTCCAGATACTCAGTCAGCGATTTGCTACGCAATGCCAGTTGGCTCACCACCGAACGCACTGCACGCTGATGAAGTTGATTTAAAAGCGGCGCATAATGTAGTTGCTGGACTTTCATCAATGACAAACTCCTGCTTGCTCAAAATAATACTGATAAATGATCCCCAACTGTTGTGGGGCTTGTTGATAGTGTATTTCGAATAGTGAAGAAAGCTGGTGCATTACATTATTATCTTTATGAGATAACAACGCGGCGACCAACATCAAATTAAATAGTTTCTCAAATTTTTGTTGGTAACTGTCTTCGATCCAAAACTTTTTAAATATAGATTTCAGGTCAGGCGAGATAGCAGTTAACCATTGTTCCTTGGTAAAGGTTCCAACACGGCCAAAACTATCCGGAGTACGTAACAGCATCTGTTTTGCTTCATTAAAATGCTCACGATCAACAGATGTAATTCCGACACAGGCTGATTGTGATAATTTAAAATTCATTTGAAGCATATTGGCAATCGCTGCGAATCGACGGTCAATCGCTGCTCTATTACTAATAAATACAACAAATGGCTGTAATATATTTAACGCCAGCGCTTCATCACCAAATTGAGTTGCAAGAGAAACATAACAATCATGAAAAGTTTTTCTCCAATGTTCGAATGGAATCCAACCCCATGAGAATGGCAATTCATTTTGCATGTCGTAAATAAGCTCACTATCACCAGACAAACAGGATGTGATTAAGAGCTGAATTAAAGCCAGTGGATCCTTGGATAGTTTATTAAACAAATCGTGCACATGCAGAGGTAAGTCATTAGAGCTTTTATATTTTTTTAAATACTCGACTATTGAATAAGCAGACTGCTGTAATGGATTGTTTTTTACATCGGAGAGCAGTGAGTTTATCTCACTCTTACGTTTTGACTGCTCCGGCTCACAAAGTGATTTTATTAACAATTCATCGTGTACGGGTAATTTATCGCTCCATCTTAATAATGGTTCAACCCGAATATAGTTATCTAGCTTGCCAATTATTAACCAAGGTCCATTGCTATCACTCTTTGACGAAAAATCATAACCTAATGCATCTTTCGGTAAGGTCATAACGCATGAAGCAGGCTCTGTAAGTGAAACTGCTTGTACAATTATTTCACTAGCTCGATCTTGTGGAAAGCTAATTGCGCCCTGAACATCAATATGTAGACGATCACCTCGTTCAATAAACTTACCATCATATCGTTTTATGTTTAGCGTTGAACCGACTTTTCCTAATTTTTCAGCGTAGAAATCAAGATGTAATGAGCTATTTTTCGCCCATGAGCACGCTAGAAGTGATTTTAAGAGATTATATTTCTCATATAAAGAAATTTGTTGTAAGTTTTCATTTCGCCCAGTAAATAATGGAATATCCATAGATAAAAAATGAAGATCTTTAGAAAGTGGATTCTCATCTTTTAACTCAACGTTTAGAAAACCTTTCCCTGCTGGGGATATTGTAAGTAAATCAGCACTCACTCCATGTAAATGGTCTACTGATGCAATACCTTCAGAAAATGTCTCACCTTCTTGATTAACAAATCGACCACCGGCCACTGGAGAGGGTAATAATAGCTTAAGGTTACAACCATCCCGCCAGGTAACACGCAGGTCTATTGTGATATTTTTGGAAACACTACCATCGAAAGGAACTATGCACTCTTGAGCCAGATAGTCAGTTTTTAATAAATAATTTTCATTATTTGTGTAACGTTCTACCCGCGTTTCAGCAATCCCGGAAAGAGTAATAATTCCTTTTTGGGCTGAGTCGGGAACAATTTTAATATCAAAATCTGCTGGTAGAACAACCATCCGACCACTGAATAACACTTCATTATTAACCACATGCCGTACTTCAATTTGCCCTTTAGGTATTGAAGTTGTGACTGAGGACCATGTCATATTCCCTGAACGTATTGAACGCCAATAAAGTTCCGGCTCGGGAACAATCCCATGCTGAAGGTCTTTTTTCCAGGCAATTTTAGGCCAGGTTCGATGAACAGGATAATCCGACTTAACAAGATCGACCTCTGATGGTTTAATAAAATATTCAGTGGATGAATCAGATATCTGCCGAGTACGAATAGTACAGATGGCACCATCTTGCAAAATAACGCTAAAAACACCACTGACTTTCGTGAGACTACGTGCACTATTCGTCAAAAGTCGTGGAATATCGAAATCTCCCTCACCACTGATATCCAGATTGCTATTTGCTGGCAATGAGATAAATAGAGCGGCTTGCGCAGAACTAACAGAACCCATTCCGAATAATTTCAGCTGTGACTCGCTCTCGTTCATAGCTTCAAAAACCCAAGGGAGATCTTCTGCCAGTTCGTATCCTCCTTTCGGAATTCCGCTGCCTATGAGCGCTGGCCCATCAAACAACATTAATGATATTTCTCCCAACGCTTCCATGCCTGAGATTTTTTGTGTCGCAGCTGGCAACAACTCAACCCGCCAATCTTGGTGTTCATGACGGCTTAGCATTGCCAGACGTGCCCCACCATTTATCCATTGTGCAGAAATAATCAGTCGCGATTGATCTTGTTGTATTTCACATTCAAATAAGGCTTTAAGCTGTTCATTACGTAGCATCCCAGGAAAACGGAAGCGCGCATCACAGAACCAACTGTCATCGACATCGATCCAAATTCTTTCTATTAAGATGCCAGAAGCGACTCGGGTTTCTGATGTTTGTGAAAGTAAACGCCTGACTATTTCTGCTGCATTTTCTTCCAGAAGAACGAGAGGTAGTTGGTGATGCCAGTTTGGCAATGTCTTGCGTAGTGAGGCAATAGGATCTCCCCCCTGATGACCACTTTCGTTAAGAAGTTTAGAAAGCGTCCAGCAAAATTCACCCGCTACTTCATAGACAAGCTCGTTTTGCATTGTACCAGGAATAGTGTCACTCAAGTCTTCCGCAATCTTAACTGCTGAGACATTACCTTGTGATCCTCTCAAAGCCTGATAAATCCGCCTGAAGTAGTTTATTAAATAACCACTCTCGTTTTCTATCATACGCACTGGCAATCCACCTTCACAGGCCAGTGTATGTAAGTAGCCTGAAGCTTGCCCCAGACTCCTCACTTCTCTTTTCCAGTGGCGTATACCTTCACTGACAAGCTTTTGGCGATGAGGATAAGGGATTTGCCAGTTTATGGACTGTAAAATAGCATCCCATTTAGGGTGCCCTGCAGTGTGATTACGACGAATAAATTCGGCTGCATAAAGACAGAACAAGGCATCGCTGTATGAAATAAAGACCGTTTTTGGATAGGTTCGGGGAGCATGCTTGCAAAGAATCTGAGCTAGCTCTCTGTACTCCTTTTCATTACAGCGATAGGCATAGAGGGCCCTACCGTCAGAAGCGATTAAGGAACGATTCATAAAGAACGTCTTGAGCCAAAGCAGAAGTGGGTTAACAGATGTCTTCACAAGCAGCCTATATCTTATTGATTCACTGCATAACACATTACTACGATAGCTAGAAAGCTCAACGGGTTCACCAGGGAGAGCGTGATATAAGTCATTTATGTTGTGAATAATTTTGGTACAATCATCACAAAATTTTGAGGGCCAAACTTCCCTCTCTGACTTGGTGGTGATGAAGTGAAGTTCTAATACCACTACACACATCGTCACGATCACAGGAACAGCAATGTTAGCTCAGATTTTTGAACATTTGTTTCAATCTATTGATTCCACACTCGTTACTAATGTATTCATTTGGGCCGTTATTTTCGTATTTTCCGGTGCCTGGTGGTGTGACCATAAGAACATTCATAGTAAATTTCGTGAATATGCGCCAACACTAATGGGCGCATTAGGTATATTAGGGACCTTTATCGGAATTATTATTGGATTACTTAATTTTAATACAGAGAGCATTGATACCAGTATTCCAGCATTACTTGGAGGTCTGAAAACAGCGTTTATAACGAGTATTGTCGGAATGTTTTTTGCCATTTTATTTAATGGATTAGATGCTTTTTTCTTTGCTCACAAACGTAGCAAAATTCAGGAAACACATTTAGAGTCGGTCACTCCAGAAGATATACACCGTGAATTAAAAGAACAAAACCGACATCTAGAAAAAATGACATTCGGAATGAGTGGCAATGAAGAGGGTTCTCTTGTTGCTCAAATGAAGTTATTACGCAATGAAATTAATGATTCATCTCGTGCGCAAATTACAGCTCATGCTGAGTTTAGTAATAAGCTATGGGAACAATTACAACAATTCGCGGATTTAATGGCAAAAGGTGCAACTGAACAAATAATTGAGGCTCTCAGACGAGTCATTATTGATTTCAATAATAATTTAATAGAGCAATTCGGTGAAAACTTTAAAGCACTTGATGCTTCGGTAAAAAAACTTGTTGATTGGCAGGAGAACTACAAAACTCAAGTCGAACAAATGGGTGAACAGTACCATCAAAGTGTCGAATCATTAGTTGAAACTCGTGGAGCAGTTGCAGGTATTTGGGAGGAGTGCAAGGAAATCCCACTTGTAATGTCTGATTTACGTGATGTTTTGCAGATTAACCAACATCAGATAAGCGAGTTATCTCGACATCTTGATGCTTTCGTTGTATTACGCGAAAAAGCAACCGAAGCGGTCCCAGCTATCCACGAAAAACTGAATGAAGTAGGTGAACTACTTAAAGCTAGTGCGTTAAATGTCAGCTCCTCCTTGGGACAAACAGGTGAAGAACTACTAACCAATGCAAATGCTATGCGAATTGCACTGGATGAAGGCTCTGAAGGATTCAGGCAGTCTGTCACTCAGACTCAACAAGCATTTGCTTCAATGGCACATGATGTAAGCAACTCTTCTGAGACTTTAACAACAACGCTGGGTGATACTATTACTGAAATGAAACAAAGCGGCGATGAGTTTTTGAAGTCTCTTGAATCACATTCTAAAGAACTTCACCGTAATATGGAGCAAAATACAACCAGTGTAATTGAGCTCTTTAGTAAAACAGGCGATAAATTTAATCAGCAATTATCCAATAATGCAGACAATATGTTCGGAACCATGCAGTCAACCTTTGATAAAGCAAGTGCTGGTTTGAATTCACAGGTCAAAGAATCATTAGAGCGTTTTGGTAGTTCCATCAATGAACAGCTACACGCTTTTGAACAAGCTACTGAGCGTGAAATGAATAGGGAAATGCAGTCGCTAGGTAATGCGTTACTGGCAATTAGCAAAGGTTTTGTCACAAACTATGATCAATTGATAAAAGAATATCAAAGTGTTCTTGGCCAATTACAACCATTAATTAACTCCAGACAAAATCGCGGATAACAGTTAATGGATAAGATTATTGGTAAACAAGCCCCAAAAATCTCCCAGGATAATGAACACTGGGTTTCCATGTCAGACCTCATGGCAGGTCTGATGATGGTGTTTATGTTTATTTCTATTGCTTATATGCATTATGTTCGTATCGAAAAGGAAAAAATAAAAGAAGTTGCTGTTGCCTATGAACAGGCACAGCAACAGCTTTATAATGCTTTGGAAATCGAGTTTTCAAAAGATCTGCCATCCTGGGATGCCGAAATCGATAAGCAAACCCTTGAAGTAAGATTTAAATCCCCTGATGTTCTTTTTGGATTAGGCCGCTCAGATTTAAAGCCAAAATTCAAAGAAATTCTCAACGACTTTTTTCCACGCTATTTGAAAGTATTAGATGAGTATAAGCAGCATATTACTGAGGTACGTATAGAGGGACATACCAGTACAGATTGGACGGGTGCAGCCAATCAAGATATTGCCTATTTTAATAATATGGAATTATCTCAAGGAAGAACTCGTGCAGTATTACAATATGTATATTCTTTAAAAGAATCAGCTGCTCACCAAAAATGGGTGAAAAATAAATTTTCTGCGGTAGGATATTCATCTTCACATCCCATCCTTACCCCTGAAGGAAAAGAAGACCCAAACCGTTCACGACGAGTCACGTTTAAAGTTATTACAAATGCCGAATTACAAATTCGTCGCATTATTCAGGAATAGTCAAAATGAAGTTAACTCTTGATTTTTCTGAATTGATTGCGCTAGGAAAAAAAATGCTTCCTTCTGGTGCTAAATTCTCTCTTGATGAAGCGCTTGTTGTATTCGATCCTATTGATATTGAATTGTCTGCAGGAAAGGAAGTCAGTATTACTGACCTTGATCCTGGTAGTGGTTTAATTTCCTACCAGGGTCGTCAAGTTCTTCTATATATTCGGGATCACTCCGGACGATATGATGCTGCTATTGAGGATGGAGAGAAAGGAAAAAGATTTCATATCGCATGGTGTCGAACACTTGACGAAATGCGACAGAAAAATCGTTTTGAGCGCTACCATGCAACAAACCGTGTTGATGGGTTATTTGAAATTGATGACGGTTTAGGCCGCAGTCAAGATGCTGACTTAAGAGTTTGCATGAATTGCCTTGAGCGCCTTAATTACAAAGGTAGTATTGATAAACTACAAAAAAGAGTAGTATTTAAATCTTTCTCATTGAATAACTTCTTCTCTCACTACAGTACTTGCTTCCGTCATATGCCAAAAGGTATTCATGATAAAGCAAACAGTGGATATGTAGATAATTGGAAAGATATTTCTCGTTCTGTTCGTGAACAGGCAGCTTATAAATGTAATGATTGTGGCGTAAATTTAAGCTCCTCACGTCAGCTCTGTGATGTTCATCATAAAAATGGTGTTAAATACGATAACTCAGCAGAAAACTTGCATGTTCTTTGTAAGGATTGCCATCGCAAGCAACCTCTCCACGAAGGAATATTTGTCACTCAAGCTGAAATGGCAATTATTCAACGCTTGCGATCTCAGCAGGGGTTATTAAAGGGTGATTCTTGGAAAGATATTTATGAGCTAACTGATCCATCTGTTCACGGTGATATTAACATTATGCAGCACAAAGGATATCAACCTCCGGTACCAGGATTAGACTTACAGAACTCTGCACATGAGATTATTGCAACTGTAGAAGCAGCATGGCCCACATTAAAAATTGCAGTGAATTTAACCGAAATACAAGTAGAAGGTTGGGAAATATTCACAGTTGGTGAACTCGTTAAACAGATACAATCTGGGGTTATATTTTAATTCGGTAAAAATTTGAAAGAGACCTGATATCCACTCAGGTCTCCATAGTTTTTCTTTTGTGCAAAGGTAAGTTTTATCGATGCACTCTTTCTTTATGACAGGGAGTTTTTAATCTTCGCATAGTCAAAAGGCGAGATGACGCTTTTCCGATTTGCATCCAGAAAATCAGCCCACCACTGTAACATCAATTTGCGCTCATCAAGATGCTCGGCTTTGTGAATGTAAGCCGCTCGCACAGAGTTACGCTCTATGTGGCTCATTTGCCTCTCTACCGCATCCTTCGACCACAACAATCCCGACTCAATCAACGAACTACAAGCTATCGTTCTGAAATACTTGGCGCTGACAATACGTCCGCAATTTCAACCTAGGTATCATAGTCCAGCACACGCATTACTTTTTTGACGGCATTCGCGATCATCGGTTCCGGCCTGATTACGGCCACCAACCCAGCACAAACCTTCCATTATCTCACCGAAACAAAAAACAAGTGACTGCTGAAACCAACAGTGCCAGCACTTTCGCTAGTACTGTTGATCGAATTAAGAAAAATCACGTTAACTTAGGCTCCGCCCGCAAACTTCCCATGAACCACACTCCCACCGAGTTCTAGATTGTCAAAATAATCCCCGTACCACTGCAACATCTCCCTACGCTGCTCCAGATACTGCGCATGGTTGTAGGTGCCACGAATGGTGTTCTTATCCACATGCGCAAGCTGTAACTCGATCCATGCGGTGTTATAGCCCTGTTCGTGCAGGATAGTACTCATCGTGTGCCGGAAACCGTGCCCCGTAGCTTTCCCGTGGTAACCAATCCGTTTCAGTACCTGATTGATACTCGCTTCGCTCATTGGTTTCGTGATGTCGTTACGGCCTGGGAACACCAGGTTGTAACGGCCCGTCACCGCTTGGATCTCACGAAGTGATGCCACAACCTGATCGGATAAAGGGACCAAATGCGGGCGGCGCATCTTCATCCTTTCTACCGGAACTTCCCAAACACGTTTATCGAAATCAAACTCTTTCCATTCAGCCTGGCGGAGCTCAACGGTGCGAACCCCGGTCAACATCAGAATTCGAGTCGCCAGTCGGGTAATCGGGCTACCAGAGTACGTAGCAAGAGCCTGTAAGAAATCAGGGAGTTCATCAGCTAACAGGTGGGGATAATGGGTGGATTTAGGTGCAGTTAAAGCACTTGCAAGTTCAGAGGCAGGGTTTGTTTCAGCTCTGCCGGTGACGATGGCATAGCGGAATACCTGATTGCAGGCCTGACGGATTTTACGCAGCTTATCGAGCACACCCCGCTTTTCAAGTTTACGCAGCGAACTGAGCACTTCGAGTGGTTTTATCTCAGCAATGGGACGCTTACCAATATCAGGAAATATGTCGTTCTCGAATGCTGCCATCAGATCTTCGGCATAGCCTTTCGACCAGTTAGGCCGCTTGTACTCATGCCATTCCAGGGCGATAGCCTTGAAGGTATTTTCGACATTGGCCTTTTGAGCCAATTTCTCTGCTTTCTTTTCCTCTCCAGGGTCACCGCCTAAAGCGATGATCTTCCGTGCTTCCTCTCGCTTCAAGCGAGCATCAGCCAGACAGATATCAGGGTAAACACCGATAGAAAGCTTTTTCTCTCTCCCCAAAAAACGATACTTCAAGCGCCAGTATCTCGCCCCGTTAGGTTTCACCAACAGATACAGACCACCACCATCGGTGAGCTTGTATTCTTTTTCTTTGGGTTTTGCAGTATCAATCTGTCGTGCATTTAGTGGCATAAAGGGGCCCCTAATTTCCATTGAACGATATGAGCCCCCTCAAAGGCCCCCAGATACCACTTGATTTGGGTATAACTGAGTTGACTTCGATTGAACTCGGGACAGAAAAATCCAGTAACTTCAGGGAGTATAAGGGAGAAACAGAGAATTCAGTAGAGGTGTGTTGACTTGAAAATGGTACGCCCTACAGGATTCGAACCTGTGACCTACGGCTTAGAAGGCCGGTGCTCTATCCAACTGAGCTAAGGGCGCGGAGAGGTTGCGTCGAATTATACGGTTGAACGCTGTAACGTCAACGTTTTTGCCGCGGTGGCGCGGTAAGTGCCCAGGTAATAACCAATTTCCACTAATGGCGGTCGCGCCAGGCACTGAGCGACACCAGATTACTCACCTCGGTAGTTTCCCCTTCCAGCTCAATGCCCTGCTGCGTGACGCGCGCGTTATAGTGCTCACGCAGCGCGTTTAGCTCCTGGCTGTCGGGTTCGAGCTGACGCAGAAAACCCAATGCCAGTAACAGTTGCTGACGAGTGAGCGTGGCAGAAAAACCTGCGCCGGTTAACACGCTGTGCCAACGCCGGATATTTTCGTCGCTGCCATCCACAATCAGTACCTGCCAGATCAAAAGTACCGCCGCGCCATTATTTAAATGCGCTTCGTTATCGCCGGCGATGTAGTCGGTAAACTCTTTCGCCGCCTCTTTACCCATCTGCGACAGCATTGATTCAATATGTACCGGCGGCAGTTGCAGCCGCTTGCTGAGCGCCTGCGCAGCATGGCGAGAACCGGCAGTCAGCAACTGAAATCCTACAACAAACACCACAGCCAGGGTGGCAATCATTAACCAAATCATCACGTCATCCAGTAAATTCCCTGTCTGGCATCATAAGCGTTAACCCGCACTTTCGTCACGGCTAAATATTGTCAACCACCCTGCAACAAGAATCTCTACCTGACAGCCGGACGCGCTTCTGACAAAATAGGTGCCATCCCCGACTTAAACTCAACACAGTGGATTTACGCTCTGATGGCAGCAAAAATTATTGACGGTAAAACGATTGCGCAGCAGGTACGGCTTGAGGTTGCAGAAAAAGTAAAGCAGCGCCTGGCCGCCGGAAAACGTGCACCGGGTCTGGCAGTCGTTCTGGTGGGTGAGAACCCTGCATCGCAGATCTACGTCGGCAGCAAACGCCGCGCCTGTGAAGAAGTGGGCTTTATCTCCCGCTCTTACGATCTGCCCGCCACCACCCGCGAAGCCGAGTTGCTGCAGCTGATCGATAAACTCAACAACGATACAGAAATTGATGGCATTCTGGTGCAACTGCCGCTCCCGGCAGGCATTGATAACGTCAAAGTGCTGGAGCGCATCACGCCCGATAAAGATGTAGACGGCTTCCATCCCTATAATGTTGGTCGCCTGTGTCAGCGCGCCCCCAAGCTGCGCCCGTGCACGCCGCGCGGCATCGTTACGCTGCTGGAACGCTACAACATTGATGCGTACGGCCTGAACGCCGTGGTCGTCGGTGCGTCGAACATCGTGGGTCGTCCAATGAGCATGGAACTGCTGTTAGCGGGCTGCACCACAACCGTGACGCACCGCTTTACCCGCGATCTGCGCCATCACGTTGAGCATGCCGATCTGCTGATCGTGGCAGTGGGTAAGCCCAACTTTATTCCGGGCGACTGGATCAAACCGGGTGCGATCGTTATCGATGTCGGTATTAATCGTCTCGAAAACGGTAAAGTCGTCGGTGATGTGGATTTTGACGCCGCGGCTGAGCGCGCCTCTTATATCACGCCCGTCCCTGGCGGCGTGGGGCCGATGACGGTAGCAACCTTAATCGAAAATACCTTACAGGCATGTGAAGAGTTTCACGATGGAGAGCAGGCATAATGGCGACTTTTTCTTTGGGTAAGTTCCCACACGTTGATCTCTGCGATCTGCTGAAACTCGAAGGCTGGGTGGAAAGCGGTGCACAGGCCAAAGTGGTGATTGGTGAAGGTGAAGTCCTGGTCGATGGGGAAGTCGAAACCCGTAAGCGCTGCAAAATTCATCAGGGGCAAACGGTCGAGTTTGCCGGGCAGCGCATCACCGTCGTGGCCTGATCGTCAGGTGCCCCGCTCGGGGCGCCTTAAAGCTGTGCTTCTCCCAGTATCCGTGTTTCCCCATTCATCTGCTCCAGCTCAATGTGATTCACCTCTGCATGCTGCGCAATCAGCGCGGCCAGCCTGGGTGAATGGCTGGTGATCCACAACTGACTAAACTGACTGGCTTCGGCAATCAGTGCCGCCAGGGCCGGTAGCAGATCCTCATGCAGGCTGTTCTCGGGTTCGTTGAGCGCCATAAAGGCTGGCGGGCGCGGGCTGAGCAGCGCGACCACAAGGCACAGGAAACGCAGCGTCCCGTCAGAGAACTCGGCGCTTTCCAGCGGACGCAAAATGCCCTGTCGCCGCATCAGCATCTGGAAACGACCGTTCTGGACATCCACCTGAAATTCGGTATCAGGGAAGGCTTTAGCTATCACCTTATAAAGCAACTCGTGATGACCCCGTTCGACAATGGTTGCCCATGCCGCCGCGAGGTTAGCGCCATCGTGCGCCAGAATGGGGGCGCGCACGCCAATTTGCGGCGCACGAATCGGCGAACCGGGCCAGACGGCAAACTCATGATAGAAGCGCCACTGGCGCAGACGTTCACGCATCTGAGAAAGTTCGGGATAGCGGTGTGGCTCACCAAGTTGACCAAACAGGGACTCTTCGGGATGCAGTACCGCCGGATAGCTTACGCGCTCTCCCTCTACATTGTGTAAAAAGGCGGTCTGATTCGTGCGCTGCATAATGCAGGAAGAAGGACGTCGCTGCTGGCCACTGAGCCAGATGTGTTCTTCTTTGACCAGCGGATCGAGGTTGAACAGGCTGGTCTCAAGCTTCTGAGGAAACCCCACCGCAAGCTCAAAATCCATGTCATCCATCAGGACCGAGAGGATGAGTCGGCTGGCATCCTGACGACGAGCGCTGCGATGTAGTTCCCCTGCCCACATGACTTTTTGAATCCCGCCCTCTTCTGCCAGCGCTAACGCCAGGCGACCATTGGCGGCCTCGTGCAGCAGGCGCACCGCCTTATAGAGGTTGGATTTGCCACAGCCGTTCGGTCCACTTACCACGTTCAGTTGCTGAAGCGGCAGAATCAGATCACGTACCGAACGAAAACCACGAAGGTGAATCTGTTTTATCGTCATAGACAAAAAAGGGCGATGGCTCGCCCTCTCCTGTGTTGCCTGTTATTTGCGTCGCCAACTGGAGCCCTGGGGGCCATCTTCGACAATCACGCCAAGCGCGTTCAGCTTGTCGCGGGCCACATCGGCCTGCGCCCAGTCTTTAGCCGCGCGCGCATCAGCACGGGCTTTCACCCAGTGTTCGATTTCCGCCACTTCATCATCATTGCCCTGTGCGCTGCTTTGCAGAAACACTTCTGGCTCCTGTTGCAGAATACCCAGCACGTTGGCGATTTCACGGAGCTTAGCGGCCAACGCATTGGCTGCCGTCATGTCTTCGCTTTTCAGACGGTTCACTTCACGCGCCATGTCGAACAGCACGGAATAGGCTTCCGGGGTGTTAAAATCATCGTCCATCGCCTCGCGGAAACGGGCCTCGAAGGCTTCGCCGCCGTGGGCGACCACGTTACGATCGGTATGACGTAGCGCGGTATAAAGACGTTCCAGCGCCGCGCGTGCCTGGTTCAGGTTGTCTTCGCCATAGTTGAGCTGGCTACGATAGTGACCAGACATCAGGAAGTAGCGCACCGTTTCGGCATCGTAATGCTGCAGCACGTCGCGTACGGTGAAGAAGTTATTCAGCGACTTCGACATCTTTTCACGGTCAATCATCACCATGCCGGAGTGCATCCAGTAATTCACATACGGGCCATCGTGGGCGCAGGTGGACTGGGCGATTTCGTTTTCGTGATGCGGAAACATCAGGTCAGAGCCGCCGCCGTGAATGTCGAAATGCGCACCAAGCTGTTTGCAGTTCATGGCGGAACACTCAATGTGCCAGCCCGGACGACCCTGGCCCCAGGGCGAAGGCCATGAGGGTTCGTCCGCTTTAGACATTTTCCACAGGACGAAATCCATGGGATTACGCTTCACATCCGCCACTTCCACGCGGGCACCGGCCTGAAGCTGGTCCAGATCCTGACGCGACAGCGCACCGTAGTCCACGTCACTCAGCACATCGAACATCACGTCGCCGTTATCCGCAACATAGGCATGACCACGGGCAATCAGCTTTTCCACCAGTTCGACGATTTCAGGAATATGGCGCGTGGCGCGCGGTTCTAAATCCGGCGGTAAGATGCCCAGTGCATCAAAATCGCTGTGCATTTCGGCGATCATGCGATTAGTCAGGGTTTCGATGCTCTCGCCGTTCTCGTTGGCGCGCTTGATAATTTTGTCATCGATGTCGGTAATATTGCGCACATAATTCACGTCATAGCCGACGTAACGCAGATAGCGCGATACCACATCAAAAGCCACAAACGTGCGCCCGTGCCCAATGTGACAGAGGTCATACACCGTGATGCCGCAGACATACATGCCGATTTTGCCAGCATGAATAGGGGTAAATTCCTCTTTTTGTCGACTCAGGGTGTTATAAATCTTCAGCATTGGGGTTTCCGTAGTAAGCGTGCGTAACGCACCGTTTTAAGTATCCTGATATTGTGCCGTATTTTTATCTGTCACGCGATGCAAAGCAAGCCAACTGCGCAGCCTGGCTGACGTATTATCGGAAATTATGATATAAGAACGTTCGAGAAAAAGGCGTGTGCACCCTAACAGCGCACCCTATGCTACTGACGACAACCTTTACAGGACGAAAAAAATGGTAACTTTCCAGACTAACCATGGCGATATCGTGATCAAGACCTTCGATGACAAAGCGCCCGCAACCGTAAAGAACTTCCTGGATTACTGCCGTGAAGGTTTCTACGACAACACCATTTTCCACCGTGTGATTAACGGCTTTATGATTCAGGGCGGCGGTTTTGAGCCTGGCATGAAGCAGAAAGCCACCAAAGAAGAGATCCGTAACGAAGCCAGCAACGGCCTGAAAAACACCAAAGGTACGCTGGCGATGGCGCGTACCTCTGCACCGCACTCTGCGACCGCACAGTTTTTCATTAACGTGGCTGACAACGACTTCCTGAACTTCCGTGACGAAAGCCTGCAGGGCTGGGGTTACTGTGTGTTTGCAGAAGTGGTTGAAGGTATGGATGTGGTTGAGAAAATCAAAGCCGTTTCAACCGGCCGCAGCGGTATGCACCAGGACGTACCGAAAGATGACGTGATCATTCAGAAAGTGACCGTCAGCGAGTAATGCCGCGCACGCTGTTTATCGCAGATCTTCATCTGTGTCAGGAAGAACCGGCGATCACCGCCGGTTTTCTGCATTTTTTACAGCGCGAAGCCCCACACTGCGACGCGCTCTATATTCTGGGCGATCTGTTTGAAGCCTGGATCGGCGATGACGATCCTAATCCCCTGCATCAACAGGTCGCTGAAGCCCTGCGTGCCGTGCCCGTTCCACTGTATTTTATCCACGGCAACCGCGATTTCTTGATCGGCCAACGCTTTGCCCGCGCCAGTGGCATGACGCTCTTGCCTGAAGAGCGCGTGCTGACGCTTTACGGCCATCGACTGCTGATTATGCACGGCGATACGCTGTGCACCGAAGATGTCGGTTACCTGAAATTCCGCGCTAAAGTGCATAATCCCTGGATTCAACACCTGTTCCTGGCGCTGCCGCTGTTTATTCGCAAACGCATTGCAGAACGCATGCGCGCCAACAGTAAACAGGCCAATCAGCATAAGTCGCTGGAGATTATGGATGTGAATCAGCAGGCCGTCGTGGAGGCCATGTTGCGTCAGCAGGTACCGTTGCTGATTCATGGTCATACGCACCGCCCGGCGATCCACGATCTGTCGCTAAATGGCGAACGCGCGCAGCGTGCCGTACTGGGTGCCTGGCACAATCGGGGATCAATGATTCAACTGGATGCCAGCGGGATTCAACTGATCGATTTCGACTTCTGACAGGGCGAATCGGTTAGCTTCTCATCCTGGAAGGGATGGGGATAGTCTGCGCCAAATTGTTCGCGCCATGTGCGCTCAATTCGTGCTCTGTCCGTCTGGATGATCTCTTCCCGCGCCAGGTATGCCATGGCTTCATGCGCATGGCGCAACGCTGCAGCCTGGTACGCATCAGGCCAGGCCACAGACAACATTCCCAGCGCCTTAAGTAACCGTAACTGCACCTCTTTTATCGCCGCGCCGTCTCGCGCTACAGGGGAGAAAAAATCATCGAATAATGCGTCTACTGACAAGGGCGCGACGTGAATGGCGGGGTAGATCACCGTTGGCACCGCACATTCGCGTGCATAGCAGGAGAGTATTCTGACGGCTCGCCCGATCACATCGATGGCGGTGCCAGGGTCATTAGTCGCAGGCGACAGCGCACGCGAGGCGATTTCTGCCATCACGCACAGGCAAAAACGTGGATCCTGCGCGAAAGTGCGAGACGCGGCTATTGTCAGGGCAGACAACATCAGTTTGCGTTGTTCCGCAGACAGGGCGTGGGTGACAAACATGGCCGGGCGGGCGGGATGAACAAAAAATCCGGGTTGCGCGACCAAGTAAATATGTACAGGGCTGTCTTTAATCGCCTTATGTAGCCTGTCCATATCAATATGCTGAACATAGCCAATAGCGTCCGAATAAACAGCAAACGTGCCCGCAGGTTGACGATCGCTTTCCCGCCAGGGCCTGGCGCCGAAACAAGAGGATTGAGCACGCGCGCTAAAAACATCAAGCGCCATGCGTTCCACACGTGAGGTCGTTTCATCTACGCTGCCAAGCGAGGTGAGATGGTGAATCCAGCGCAGAAGCGTCACCAGAATTAATGCAATGACCACCAGCGTGACCGCAAACAGGATCACTCGCCCCTGTTCACCATAAGCTCCCATATTCAGTGCGATGATGCCGACCAGACTAAACAGGAATGAGCCAATAAAGGTCGCGAGAACATTTTGTGTTGTACTGTCTTCAACGACCAGTTTCGTGGCTCGCGGCGTAACATGTGTGGTTGCTGAACCAAACGCCGTTACCATCGTACTTAAGGAAAACGTGGTGACCGCCAGCATGCTGGACGCCAGAATATTCAGGATATTGTCCACCGCGTCAGCACCGACTTTTACCGAAACCGAGGGTGGAATCGCAGATTTAAAGACAATGGAGGCCAGGGCGCTGACAACTGCAGCAAGGGCAAATAAAGTTGCCCTGAACCACAGTTTCCTGCCTGTTTGTCTGAAAATCAGTTGCCAGCGTGAAATCATCCTGTTCCTCTTTTTGTCAGTTAACGTCATTCCTTGCCAACCGGGTGCAGCACGGCTCATCATGTCAGTCACCTTGCAACACTGTTAACTAAAGTTCAGCGTTTCTCGCGCGTCAACGTCAGAGAACAGAATGTCGATAAAACCCTAAAAGCACCACGTGTAATCCCGACGCAACCGTTTTCCTTGTGCGCTTCCCATGCTATTCTCTGTGCCCTTCAAAACCTGTCCGCCTGGTCAGGTGTGTTTTCATTCACAGGAGTTGACCGCATGTCGTC
>Ga0308158_10000479_pt1 | contig 64397 bp, 61 predicted proteins | sample PhyBR2_FD_201038 | JGI IMG/M metagenome (GOLD analysis project Ga0308158, IMG submission 201038) | Phyllosphere microbial communities from UC Gill Tract Community Farm, Albany, California, United States - DLSLB.R2 | ecosystem: Host-associated > Plants > Phyllosphere > Unclassified | place: USA... | reverse complement strand
TAAAATCTCAATTCGAAATCTTAACAACTTAATCAAGTGCCTGATTTATCAGAAGTTTTATTTAACATCACCGCCGATGGATGTGCATTCTACAGCATTCCTTACCCAACACAACCCCTTTTTTTAAACTTTCTTATCGGATGTGCATTTTTTCCTCAAAATCAGTGATTTTTTATGCTTTTTATCTATTTTTTAAGCATTTTTCATTATTTTTTTCATATTAAAGTTATTTTTATGCTTTGTTTTCCACTCTCGAATCACAAAATCTGAGCATTATTCAACTGAATCAGGATTCAAAAAGAAAAACCGCATCAATTTGATGCGGTAAATCCTATACTTTGTGCACTTTTATATTTTGCAGTCATTTCATCTGTTAAATGCTGCAGAATAGAATTCACATTTTCAAAAGGATGAAAACAGGACTGTCGTACAATCACAGCAAAGTCTCCTGCACTTAAACGATCTAAAGATTGCAGCTTTACTTTTATATCGGCTTCATGAACAACAAGTTTGAGTTGTGTGCAGACATTTTCCAGTAAAGCCAAACGCTGTGCATAATTTAGAAAATCAAAATGCATTTTAAAATCGAAACGGCGTAATGCAGCTTGATCAAGTTCATCAAAGCGATTGGTTGTCGCCACCACGATGCCATTAAAGCTTTCCATTTGAACCAAAAACTCATTTACCTGAGAAACTTCCCAAGAGCGGGTTGCTTGGCGGCGATCTTGTAATAAACCATCTACTTCATCCAGCAATAAAATTGCCTGTAAGTCTTCGGCTTCATGAAACGCTTTAGCAAGGTTCTGTTCTGTTTCACCGACCCAAGCAGAAATTAAGTCTGAACCACGCTTAATCAGTAAAGGTCGATTGATGGTTTCAGATAACCATCGTGCAAATGCAGTTTTACCTGTTCCTGATGCTCCGTATAGACATAACCGGCCAAAACCATGTTGCTGGATACCTGATGCGATCTCCGCAAGATTCACCTTACAGTTGATATAGTTCAAATCATAGAACTTGGGCAAAGCATTACTATCTTGCAATTTAATACCTTGGTAACCCTGTGCTTTTAAGGTATTGGAAACCAATTTGGTCATGCTTTCCTGTATCACTAAATGCTCATTGTGCATTTGAGCCGCTTTGGCAACACGATAACTACGGCGTAAAATTGCTGGAGATAATTGTTCAACATTGGCCAAGGCTTCCTGATACAAAGGATTAAGTTCTTGACCACAATGTTGCTCGATAAAACTTCTGCGTTGCTTTTTAGGTGGCACTTTAATTTCAAGCACCATATCAAAACGGCGTATAAACGCAGGATCAAGCTGATCGGAATTAGACACCCAAATCGTTGGTGTACGATTTTGCTCTAAAATACGATTGACCCAAGCCTTACGACTTTGCGCAGTGCTTTTCATCCCCACACCATTTTCGGTGTCATTAAACACATCCTCGACTTCATCAAACATCAATAAAGCAGATTGACTGTCGAAAATGCATTGTGCTGCACGATACGCACATAAACGCCCTGTGGCTGAAATTGCATCACCATCTTCATCTTCACAGGAGATTTCAAAAAGTTGCACCGCCATTTCATCTGCAAGGCTCTTACACAGTTGTGTCTTTCCTGTGCCTGAACTGCCATAAAGGAAGATATTTACACCCTGTTGCTTACTCATTTTGACTTGCTTTAAATAAGCTAGGAGTAAAGTCAATTCAGTGTGTAAATGAGGATAATCCTCTAAGGTTAATTCAGCAGGCTGACTTTTATTAATGGTTCCAACAAACAGATCCATAACATCATTGGTTTTCACCAATAACTTATCGGCTAATTGGTTTGACACCAGATTCAATTTCCCACGTAAATAATTACGATAGTGTTGTTGAACACTGATTAAGCCACTGCGATGTAAACGCCCTTGTACAGACAAAGCCTGACGAATTGCTTCATAAGGCAAATCTAAAACTACAGCCAAAGCACGTATGGTTTTAGACGCAGTCAATTCACCGATGGTATCCGCAATATCATCTAAAAGTTGTTCACTGTTTAACATCACGATAAAGCCTAAAATCGTGCTTTCAACAGCATTTAAATCCAGTAATTGCTGTATTAACTTTAGGTTATATTGCAACTCAGCATTGAACTGAAAATTATCTAATAAATTTTGCTGTTGGCTATTTTTATGCAAATGGTTGAGTTCCTGATAAGCAGCTTGCTCATCGAACTTATCTGCAAGTAATGCTTCAGAAAAACCTAACTTTTTTGCAATCCATTGATGACTAAAGCAATGATCAGAAATAAATTCTTTTGCACCACCTAACTCGACCAAAAATCGAAAAGCCCAAAGTTTTACAATCGGAGAAATTTCAGCAAAATCCTCTACGTCAACCTGATGCATATTTTGTGCAAAAGGTTGATTAATATATTCGTTCATATATTCACTTTTTTCTTTTCATGCCGAAGGCTAAACTTTTTCCAATTTGCATTTTCTGCAAGCAAAGTCATCCCTCAGAACATGTATATTCTTTAAAATAAGGTTTATTTTCGTTTAATTTAAACGATTAAAAATGTATAGGGTCTATTTAAAGCCCAAAATGAGAAATACGTTAAACAACATGATTTTTCTCCCGAATATTGAATTTAACAGCTGATTCAAATCACATTTTAAGCACCCTGCTTAAAACGATGGGTTCAATCAAGATATTATGGTTATCCTGCAACCAGTCAGTGGTTGTAAACAATCTTGTCAAAAGGCAACGTTACAAGATCAAATTGAGGCAAGTGAAAAGAAAATTAGGTTTGTCATTGTGATTATTTAAGCCATCGTGGCTAAATTTTGGCTCATTTTAAAGTTAAGCATGGTTTTTTGCAATTATTTATTCATCACCAACATAGGATTTTGTCAGTTTTCATTAACGACCCAACGAAAAAAATCCCGCCGAAGCGGGATTTTGATTGTTTGTTTCAGTTTATTTTGCTTTATCGATAAATATCTGGGTACTGTATTCAGCCGTTGCTAATTTATTAATTTTCTTTTGACCTGTCTGACCAGCCAAACCTTGGGCATATTTGAGGAAAGCCTCAGCATAGTCTAAGCCAACATTCACACGGCGCTCACCAGTAATGGTTTTCAGGGTAGTATAGTAGTCACCACCATTGGCAAGAAAATCAATCGTGATCGCTTTGTAAGTCTTATTGAGATCTAGATTTTCATATTGCCCAGATGCATTACGTACTTGTATTTGGTTAAGACGCTGGCCTTTGTCTTTGGTAAAGTCAACATTCCAACGCATACCACCAGTATATGGGTAGCTACCCGTATTATTCTGGGCAATCACACCATCTATTGCATCCTCTAAGGTGGCTTTAACTTCAGCACCCGTCAGATCTAAACGCAACAATGTATTCTTGAACGGTAAGACATTATAAATTTTACCAACTGTCACATCCCCTAAAGCAACATCTTCACGGACACCACCACCATTTTGGAATGAGATATCAGCGCCAAAGAAGGTCTTTCCTTGTTGTAAAAACGCTTCAGCAATAATTTGTTGAATATCTCCACCATGTTGATCGACATGGGTATTCTTATTACAGATATCGCCGAGTGTTGAACGATTTACATCCCGTTGTGTACCAGGGACTCGACGTGAACAAAGATTATCTGTCGCTTGACCTACGATTTCCTGAGCAAATTTTTTCTTTTGTTCCTGATACGGTTTTAAAACATCCAAAGTCTTTTGTAGTGGCATTACAACAGTAAATGGGGCCTGATCTGTTTTAAATTGCGTCAGAATTGCTTGTTTTTCAGTTTCGGTGACTGCTTTTGCGTCTTTGGCGGTACGGGTAAAGTTATTGCCAATGAGTACATGTGGTGTTCCACTACAGCTTTCGACATTCCCGTTTTTGTCAAACTTCACATTTAAATCGCCCACGATATAACTGTACTGCCAAGCTTGCGCGACGCAGACCAATTGACCATCTTTGTTTCTCAGCTGTGTTGGATAAGCACCTTCAGGTGTCATGCCATATTTTTTAAGACTGTCAGGGCCCAACAAGGTATGTGAATCACCCCCAATAATCACATCAACATCGGTAAGTGATTTTGCCAGCTGTTGGTCTAAGTCATATCCCACATGGGTTTGAAGAATAATATTTTTAATACCTTGTGCTTTATATTGATTTATTTCTTTTTGTGCTGTTTCAATTTCATCTGCAAACAATGTATCAGCATTTGGTTGAGAAGAGTTTTTGGTTTTCTTAGCAACCGTTAAACCAATGATTGCAAATTTAACCCCCTCTTTTTCAAACACTTGTGACTTCAAAATGCGATTGGTTTTATACAACGGTGAAGATGCACCAAAACTGACATTGGCCGTTAAAATTTGGGTTTTGTCTTTACAAGAACTTTGATCCAAGAAACCAATAAATTTCTTTAATCCATCATCTTTAGAATCAAACTCATGGTTACCAAGCGTAAATGTATCAAAACAAACGGTGTTCATTGCATCTGCGTCTGCTTTACCATCCGTTAAGTTATAGTACAAATCGCCAGTGATCGCATCACCAGCATGTATTTTTAAAGCATTTTTCTTTTCTACTGCAAGTTGGTTAATTAAGCTTGCAACACGTGCAAATCCACCACTTGCAACACTAAACTCTTCATCCCCTGTCCCCACATTGCTTTTAAATTTAATGCTTTCTTCATCTAAATGTGAATGATGGTCATTAATATGCAAGATATTCAGTTCTAAAGCTTTTGCCTCTACTGGTTTTTCAGTATTTGAATGATCATTATCATCATTACAAGCAACCAACAGCGTAGACAGTACACTCAGCAAAATGATTTGCTTTTTATTATTAATCAACATGATATTTCCAACAAGCAATAAATATTTATGGCCTAGTATGTTGATCATTTGTTTAATTTTGATGAATAATTAAACATTATTGCTCAGCAACAAGGTTTCATCAGAGCTTGAATATTCAAATTGTTTTGTGAACACCGACAAACACAGCATACCGATACTTTTACCAACAGCTCATTTTATGATTTTTTCTTTAATGTATTTTTTAAATATTGAAGTTTCAAAAAGTTGTATTCAAATTCAGTTGTTTCAAAAATAAAAAACCAATCAAATTTGATTGGTTTTTATAACAAGTTAAACCTTAATCTGCTTGATAAAAAGGTTTATCACCCATCAAAGTGGCTCGATTCATAACACGGTGCTGAGGACGGTAATCATCAACAGCATAGTGGAAGGTACAACGATTATCCCAAAATGCCACATCATTGGCCTGCCATGACCAACGCACTACAAACTCTGGTTTCTGAATATGTTCAAACAACATTTTCAAGACAGCATCGCTTTCTTTGGCTTCGAGTTCATTAATTCGTGTGGTAAAACCCTCACTCACAAATAAAGCTTTACGACCTGTGACAGGATGAGTACGAATCACAGGATGGCTAATCGGAGGATGTTTTTTCTTAGCCTGTTCTAGCTTTTCTAATTCAGCAGGATCACCACCAAAACGATCTACTGGAAATGAACGCGCAATATCATGTGTTGCAGTTAAACCAGACAACATCGCTTGCATCGGTTTGGATAATGCTTCAAACGCCGCTGTTCCACTTGACCAAAGCGTATCTCCACCCCATGCAGGGACTTTTTTTGCACTTAAAATTGCGCCCATTGCTGGTGTTTCAAGAAAAGTCACATCGGTATGCCACAGTGCATTATCCCGTAAATCATTTAATTCCGTATCTAAAACCATGATTTCTGGTTGTTCTGGAATATTGGGGTAAATTGGGTGGATGTGTAACTGACCAAATTGACGCGCCAAAGCTGCATGTTGCTGTGCAGTCATCGGCTGATTTCTGAAAAAGATCACCTGATGTTTCAATAAAGCTGCTTCAATCAAAGCCTTTTGTTCAGGTGTTAAAGGCTGATTGAAATTCACACCTTCAATCAGCGCACCAATCGTTGGATTTAATGGGGTAACTTTAAAAATATTTGAAACAACAGCGTTCATTTCTTCCTCGATCATCTCACGATGTATTAAAGGCAATGCATCATTAAAACATTAAAACTAAATATGGCGATATGCTATCGAAAAATGTAGCGAAAAATAACTTACTGAGATTGCTTATCCCAAGGGACTAATTTCTTTTGCAAACGACGTAAACCAATTTCCAGAATAAAGGCAATCACAGCGATAATTAAAATCCCGACAATCACCACATCCGTAGCCAAAAGCTGTGAAGATGATTGCACCATAAAGCCTAAACCTTCAGAAGCACCAACCAACTCTGCTGCCACCAAAGTCGACCATCCCACCCCAAGACCAATACGGATACCGGTTAAAATGCTCGGTAAAGAACTTGGTAAAACCACATGTTTAATAATTTGCATTGGGCTTGCACCCAAAGACTGTGCAGCACGAATTTTGGCTTGGTCGACTGAACGGACACCGGTTGCTGTTGCGATAACAATCGGTGCAAAAATTGCCAGATAAATCAGTAGCACCTTGGACAATTCACCAATACCACACCAAATTACAATCAAAGGTAAATACGCCAGTGGTGGAATCGGACGATAAAACTCAATGATGGGATCTAAAATACCCCGCACAATTTTATTGCGACCAATCGCAATCCCCACTGGAATCGCAGTGATAACCGCAGCAATCAACGCCGTGCCGATACGACCCAAACTTGCGCCAATATGACTCCACAAGCTAATACTCATATAGCCATTGCTGAACAAATCATTGAAACGCTGCAACACGGCGGTTGGTGATGGTAAGAATAAAGCATCAATCCAGCCTAAAGTGGTGACCAGCCACCAAATTGCAATCAAAGTAATGATCGTGATACTACTGATCAAAGTAATATTGACTTCACGTGGAACCTTCACCGCCACAGTCTGAGATTCAACTGTACGAGGGATCAATTTAGGGTCTAATTGTGCTGTCATTACTCCACCTTTTCCACTTGAGCTTGGTCGCTCTGAGCAACATGGTATTGATCCTGATTATTTTGAATGAATACACAACTCAACACATGCTCTCGCATTTCAATAAACTTGGGATCTGATTTAATACTTCGTGCTGGCTCGCCATTGGCATAGCGTTTAGCAAAATCCAACTCCAGCTTTTCCACAATTCGCCCAGGATTTGGTGCAAGAATAATCAGATCTGTAGCCAGAAAAACAGCTTCTTCAATGTCATGGGTAATTAAGAAAGTAGGTTTGGACGTACTCTTCCAAACATCTAATAATAAGCACTGCATTTGTTCACGAATAAACGCATCCAAAGCACCAAAAGGTTCATCCATCAATAATATTTTAGGGTCAGAAGCCAAAGCACGCGCTAAACCAACCCGTTGACGTTGCCCGCCTGAAAGTTCCCAGATATGGCGTTGACCAAAGCCTTCTAAATTCACCAATTTGAGTAATGCTTGTGCACGGTTTTGACGTGTTTTTTTATCAACCCCTGCAAGCTCTAAACCAAAAGCAATATTGTCTTCTACATTTTGCCAAGGCAATAAAACATCATCTTGGAACACCACACCACGGTCTCGGCTAGGTGCAACGATTGCTTCACCATCCAGTTTTAAAGTGCCTGCTTGTGGCTGAGTAAATCCAGCAATCAGATTTAATAAGGTTGTTTTACCACTGCCTGAAGCACCTAATGCAACCATCAGTTGCTCAGAACCCAGTTGAAATGACACATCTTTCAAAACCGGTTGTTCAGCACCCGGATACTGTGCTTGTACATGTTCTACAGTCAATACAGCCATGATGAATACTTCCGATCTCTATTTCGATGTTTGAATAAAACGTGTGTTAATAAACTGTTGATAATTTGGAGAAACCTTTCTCACCAGACCTTGTGCTTTTAAAAAGTTCACTGAGTTGACAATATTTTGTGTGGTCCGCCCACCAAGGTATTGAGTGCTTAATTGCGCCTGACGATCTGGATAGGCGGCGCCAGCAAGAAGCGCTGGCACATCTTGAGCATCTACGCCGGTAATTTTGGCAATTTTTTGCACTTCAGCCGAGTTGGCAGTCCAACGACTTTTATTCTGGTTATAAGATTGGTAATAGTTCAGTGTTACTGTTGAAAACTTTGCTAAGACTTCAGGATGCTTCTGTGCAAAATCTTTACGTGCTACCCAAACTTCAAATGTAGGAGATCCCCATCGCCCAACCTGCCCTGCATCTGTGATGACCTTGCCGGTTTTCTTAATATTGGCAAGTGCAGGTGACCAGACAAAAGCTGCATCTATATCGCCTCTGCGCCATGCTGCATTAATTTCAGCTGGTTTTAGGTTCAACAACCGTATTTGATTGGTTTTAATATTCCAATGCTGCAAAGCCCCCAATAAACTGTAATGGGAAGTCGAAGCAAATGGCGTGGCCACCTTTTTCCCAATCAAGTCCTGAGGACTATTAATTCCTGAGCCATTTCTCACCACTAAGGCTTCCGCACTTTTCAGATCGGTAGAAATTAAAAACACCTCTATGGGCAAATTATTGGCAACAGCTGCCCCTAACGGACTTGAACCAATCAGTGCGATATCTACAGAACCAGAAGCCAATGCAGTTAAAACCTCTGCACCACTATTAAATAAGCGCCAATCCAGTTTTTCCCCAATCACTTTGTCATACACACCATCAGCCTGTGCAACTTTTGCAGGTTCTATGTTGGTTTGATAACCAATGACGATAGGGCGAGCATTTGCCAAACCACTATAGCTATATAAACTTATAGCTGAGCAAAGCAAAATCAGTTGCTGAAATTTCATGATCAATGTATGGACTAGAATAAATAAAAAGAGATGGGAATCAGCCTCATGGTACGTTTTTTTTGTATATTATTAAAAATACGTTTTTTAGATTTACTTATATGTTTTATTGATTAACAAAACTTGAAATCTATTTTATTTTTCTAGATCGATCAAAATTAACAAGATTTTAATTAAGCCACTAAACCCACACCAACAATCATAACAATATCACAATAATATTTTATTAAGATAAATAAATCACATTAAGTAAGCTATTCAATGGTTTATTCATCGGAAATAGAGTAAAAACTCTATTTTTATTCAAATAAAATTACTATATTTAGTATAAATAAAACGCGTTTTAAGTATAAGGATATAACATGAAAAAGGAATTTCTTGCCCTTACTACAATCGTATTATTAGGAATATCAAGCACCTCTCAAGCAAAACAAGAAATCTGTGTTTTTGATTTATTAGGGAAAGCTGGTGAATCCTATAAAATGATGGAAGAGTGGGCACTCGCTGCAAAAACATGGAATACCGATGTCCAGCTCATTGCTTACCAAAATGAAGAGCTTGCTGATAAAGATTTTAAAAATGGTAAATGTGATGCTGCCTATATCACCACAATGCGTGCACGCCAATACAATAAATTCGCAGGATCTATTGATGCGTTGGGTGGTGTTCCAACCAATGCCATTGCGCTCAAAGCGATTACCTTTGTCTTGGATAAACGTAATGTAAAACGCTTAAAAACCAAGATAGACAATGAAGAAATAGAAATTGGTGGAATCGGTCAAATTGGCCCTGCCTATATCTTTGTGAATGATCGAGCCATCAATACCATTGAAAAAGGTAAAGGTAAAAAATTTGCGGTATTGGCGTATGACAAAGCACAGATTGCAATGGTTGAACGTGTTGGAGCAATTCCTGTTCCATCCGATATTTCCAATTTTATTAAGAAGTTTAATACAGGTGAAGTACCAATGGTGGGGGCACCAGCCTATGCATTTAAACCTTTAGAAATGGAAAAAGGGCTTGGCTCTAAAGGTGCATTGATCAATTTTCCAGTGCTTAATGTTACTGCTGATCTGGTGTTTAGATCTCAAAAATTCCCAGCTACTTTTGGCAATGATTCTAGAACCTGGTTTATCAAGCAACTTCCGCGTCAATTCAGTATGGTCAAACGTTTAGAAGAAGGCATTCCTGCTAAATATCGTTTGAATTTAAGTAAAGTAGATACTGAAAAATATCAAAAGCTGTTACGAGATGGACGTATGGATTTAACCCGACAAGGTATTTACGATCCGACCATGATGTCAGTGCTTAAACGGGCACGTTGTACTGTAGATCGAACCAATTTTGAATGTTCTTTGGCGGGTGAATAACATCTCTTCAAAAGTTATTGATAAAAAATCAGGCAATGGAGGCATCCATAAATTGCCTGATTTTTTATTTTAAAATTTACTGAGCTGAAGGTTGTTCAACTAAACTTGGGTCATTGGTTGCTTGAGCAGGTTGTGATTGCTGAATCGTCGCATCACCCTCAACAGCAGTACCTTGTTGAGTCGGATCTACCGTCGAAGTTTGTGCCGATTGTTGTTGATCTGCAGAACTCATTGGTGCTGATTGGGTCGTTTCAGGTGCTTGTGTTGTTTCACTTGATGTACACGCCGTACTCATGACCGCAACACCAGCCAATAGCATAAAAATAAGACCTGATTTTTTCATCATAAATTCCTTTATCACTCTATCAAAAAACGGCAACACAGGACTGCGTTGTCGTGCTGACTATGATTGCTATTTTTTCTGCAAACTTCGTTGAAGCTTGGTTAGACTTTTAAGGTATTGCCGTATAAGTTATGCAAAGTTTATTAAATCAATGATTTAGATTGACCGATTTTATTTTTCATTATACTTGTTTCATTTCGCTGGATTTTTTGATGGGATTGAATGCGATTAGGCAAAAGTCTATCTAATAAAAGATATACTTTTACCATAAAAGTTTCGCATTACTTACATTGTTAATGGTTTTTACAAGACAAAAAAAAGCTTACCCAAGAAGATTGGATAAGCGATGAAAACATTGTTCAAACTAAAAAAAGAAACTACAGCCATAGAATCTATGAAGCATGATAATTAAATTATTGCTTTTTCGCAAAGCCTTATTTTCAATAAGTTTAATCGGTTTTACATGTGAGTTAAGTATTTTGATCTATTCATTCAATTTTAATTTTTGAATTTACTCATCATTTTTAAGCAATAACCGCATCAATTCCTCATAAATTTAAATTTTTAATCTAAAAAAATAATCATTGATTTGATGATTATTCCAACAAAAATATCTTTAAATTTTAAGATTTCTCTCTTAGATCCGCTTTTTTCACTGAATTTCATTAAATAATGTCTAAAACTGCTTGAATTTTAGCGGCTCGCCCACATTTCTTATTCATTAATGAATTAAACGATCATGGCAGTTCAAAAATGAACACAGTGCAAAACTGCTGCCGATAAGGACTGTACATGTTTAAGAACCCATTTAAACGGAGTAAATCAATGGCAACTGAGCAGAATCAAGAAGCCCAAGATATTCAAAACGAGCAAGCCGAACAGCAAACTCAGGCTGAAAATGAACAGGTTGAAGTTACCGTTGAAGCTTTACAGGCTCAAATCAGTCATCTTGAAGAGAGCTTAAAACTCGAAAAAGCACGTACTGCAAATGCAGTTTATGAAGCACAAAAAAGTGTAGAACGTATTCAACGTGATGCTGAAAAGCATAAAGACATTGTGTTAGAAAAGTTTGCCAAAGAATTATTAAATTCTGTCGACAACCTTGAACGTGCAATTCTTGCAGGTGGTGATGAAGAAACACCTGTACTAGAAGGCGTAAAACTGACTTTGAAATCACTTCTCACCACTTTAGAAAAATTCGGTGTTGTTGAAGCAGACACAACCAATGGTTTTAACGCTGACTTACATCAAGCTGTCGGGATCGACCCAAATGCACAAGCCAACCAAATTGGCACAGTTTTGCAAAAAGGCTACACCTTAAATGGTCGACTACTTCGCCCTGCAATGGTGATGGTTGGTCAATAAGCGTAATAAATAGGAGCTTTTTAAAAATATTTTCATGAATTTTCACAAATCATGACTTGAAAATTTTTGAATGGCTCTCATATCGGATAACAAGAAAATCCCTTTTAACTCCCCTTTGCAAAAAGAGGAAACCAGGGATTCAAAAGAATTTAGAGGAATTTGATTTATGGCTAAAATTATTGGTATTGACTTAGGTACAACGAATTCATGTGTTGCTGTACTTGAAGGCGATAAAGTTAAAGTGATTGAAAATGCTGAAGGTACCCGTACAACACCTTCTATCGTTGCATATAAAGATGGCGAAATTCTTGTGGGTCAATCTGCTAAACGTCAAGCAGTGACCAACCCTAAGAATACATTATTCGCAATCAAGCGTTTAATTGGTCGTAAGTATCAAGACCAAGCAGTACAAAAAGATATCGGTATTGCACCATTCAAAATCATCAAAGCTGATAATGGTGATGCTTGGGTTGAAGTAAACGACAAAAAACTTGCGCCGCAACAGATCTCTGCAGAAATTTTGAAAAAAATGAAAAAAACTGCAGAAGATTATTTAGGTGAAACAGTAACAGAAGCTGTTATTACAGTTCCTGCTTACTTCAATGATGCGCAACGTCAAGCAACAAAAGATGCTGGTCGTATTGCTGGTCTAGAAGTTAAACGTATCATTAACGAACCAACTGCTGCTGCACTTGCGTTCGGTATGGACAAAAAAGAAGGCGACCGTAAAGTTGCTGTATATGACTTAGGTGGTGGTACATTTGACGTATCAATCATTGAAATCGCTGACTTAGATGGCGACCAACAAATCGAAGTATTGTCAACCAATGGTGATACATTCCTTGGTGGTGAAGACTTTGATAATGCATTGATCGACTATTTGGTTGAAGAGTTCAAGAAAGAGCAAAACTTCAACTTGAAACAAGATCCACTTGCATTACAACGTTTAAAAGAAGCAGCTGAAAAAGCTAAAATTGAGCTTTCTTCATCTAATTCGACTGAAATTAACTTGCCATACATCACTGCGGATGCAACTGGTCCTAAACACTTAGTGATGAATGTAACACGTGCCAAACTAGAAGGTTTAGTTGCTGATTTAGTTGCGCGTACAATTGAGCCTTGCCGTATCGCACTTAAAGATGCAGGTCTTTCGACTTCTGACATCTCTGACGTGATCTTGGTTGGTGGTCAATCACGTATGCCAATGGTTCAACAGAAAGTACAAGAGTTCTTCGGTAAAGAACCTCGTAAAGATGTGAACCCGGATGAAGCTGTTGCGATTGGTGCGGCAATTCAAGGTGCGGTATTGTCTGGTGACAAAACTGACGTACTTTTACTTGACGTAACACCATTAACACTTGGTATCGAAACCATGGGTGGCGTATTAACTGCAATTATTGAGAAAAACACCACGATTCCTGCGAAGAAATCTCAAGTGTTTTCTACAGCAGCAGATAACCAACCAGCGGTAGATATTTCAGTTTACCAAGGTGAACGTAAAATGGCTCAACAAAACAAATTGTTGGGTAACTTCCAATTAGGCGACATTCCACCTGCGCCACGTGGTGTGCCACAAATTGAAGTATCGTTCGACATCAATGCTGATGGTATTTTAAAAGTATCAGCAAAAGACAAGAGCACTGGTAAAGAACAATCGATCCAGATCAAAGCAAACTCTGGTTTGTCTGATGCTGAAATCGAAGCAATGATCAAAGATGCTGAAGCAAATGCTGAAGAAGATCGTAAGTTTGAAGAGCTTGCGAAAGCACGTAACGAAGCTGATGCTTTAGTTGCTTCTGCAAACAAAGCTGTGAAAGATCTTGGCGAACAAGTCACTGCTGATGAAAAAACTGCAATTGAAGCAGCAGTTTCTGAGTTAGAAGTGACTGCAAAAGAAAATGATGTTGATGCAATTAAAGCAAAAACTGAAGCTTTACAAAACATCATTATGCCGATCACTCAGCGTGCTTATGAAGCAGCTCAAGGTCAAGGCGGCGCTGAAGGCTTCGATCCTAACCAATTCGGTGGTGATGCAGGTCAACAACAGCAAAAAGCTGATGATGGCGTTGTAGATGCAGAATTCACTGAAGTTAAAGATGACAAAAAATAATTTGTCACTTTAATCTTAGAAAACCGCTCAAGAGATTGAGCGGTTTTTTTATATAATCTATTTTTATCCATAAAGCTATGGAGTCACTTTTGTTTATCTCTGATATCTCTAAAAAAACTGGACTCTCTATCCATACCCTGCGTTATTATGAACAAATAGGCTTGCTGAAAAATATCCATCGTAATCAATCTGGGCGACGTGTATATACCAAACTTGATCTGGAATGGCTTGAATGGGTAAAACGCTTAAAATCAACAGGCATGCCTCTAGAAAAAATGCAAGATTTTGCCCAATTTCGACTACAAGGAGAGCAAACCTTAAAACAAAGACAAGATCTTCTTATTGCCCATTCCGTTCAATTAAAACAAGAAATTCAACGACTCAATCAAGAACAAAGTATTGTGGACTATAAAATTGAAGTATATGCACAAAAAATGCTTGAGCTAGAGTGAACTCGAGCAGTTAATATTTTTGACTCACAATTTGAGTTAGGAGTAGACAATGTTAAGTTCAGGTTTTTACATCACCGCAGAATTAAAAATTAAAGATAAAGACAGAATCTTAGAAACCCGTGAAGCCCTACAAGCATTATGTAAGCTCACTCTTCAACAAGAACCGGGATGTAGCTTATTTCAACTGCATCAATGTCAAGAAGAGCCAACCCGTTTACTACTTTGGGAACGCTTCGACTCGGAACAGGCTTACCATGCCCATTTTAAACAGCCCTATACACAACACTATCTTTCCAAAGATTTAACCGAAGTGGTGCAACATTTCGTCAGTGATATTGTGCTATAAAAAAGCTCGAAAAATCACTCCAGTCATCGAGTGGTTTTTCTTATTGATCAATTGCCAATCTTCACTAAATCTTTTATCTTAATTATCACAATAATAATGAGTCAAATGATGAAAAACTCTCCTGCTGTATCCAATACTGTGTATTACAGCTTGATCATAGCGCAATTTATATTGCCTATCATTGCAGCAGTCATCGATATATACAGTACTGAACCCGAGTTAGAACTTCTGGATAAAACACTTTACCAAGACCCGCAAGCTTGGGAATTGGGAGTGATGTCGATTGCAGGTTTAATCATCCTCATCATCACTTTTGGTTTATGTTTAAAAAAAGAATGGGCAAGAAAAGCTTATCTCTATACATTTTTCCCAATATTTCTGATTTATTTTATGCCCTTTATGCACTGGATTTACATGACCAGTTATGCAGCTATTTTTAACGATCTGGCCTTTGTTTGTTCTGGAATTCTATTGATGATTTTAGTGACTCCATCACTATATCGACCTATTTTTGAACACGATTAATCATGTATAAAACGCTTGCCATCAGCATTGGCTTATATCTCTTTTTAGAAATTCTATGTCATGGTTTTGCATTTTTTGCAGGGAAAATCGTGAGTAAAGCGGATAAACAAAAGCTCAATCATCCTCTGCACCTTGAATTTACACGTCAAACTTTTTATCGCACCATGTTACTGGTCAGTATTGTACTGATGAGCCATTTCTATACTGAAATTGCCTATTTTGAACAGAATGTTTGGATTCGTTTGACATTGAGTATCAGCATTATTTTACTCATTCTGTTTATACTCTGGTGGCTAAATGCTTTTATTCTGCGACAAGTGGTTTTAAAGCAACAACAACAATCCGTCATTCCAGTATTTAAACAGAAAATCAGCTATATCATGTTGCATCCTTTACAATTCAAAGCTTTATATATCAGCCCTGACTATTTAAAAAGATCTGTTTGGATGAATCGATTACTCAGTGTTTTTGCTTTTATTCTCTTATTTATTGATATCCAAGTCCTGTTTAACGTTTAAATCAACTGATTATGTGAATGAACCTTCCATCGCGATGCCCAAACTCAGCGTTATGATGGTAAATAATCCTTTCATCAACAAAAATAATCCTGCAAATATGCAAATGATCATGATGATTCTTTGCTTTTTGCTCAGGCTTTCACGTATCTGTAAATTGTATAGACTGTCAGCTTGTTTTTGAATGGATAAATGATCGGTGATCGCCTGAGAAATTTTATCTTCGATAGGATTTAATGACGAACCGTCGAGTACCTCTAAACAATAGTGTCCAACATCCAACTCACAATAAAACATTAGCATTGAAGCACGAGAAAAACCATTTTTACTTGCTCTTGCAATACTTGGTGATAGCTTCACAATCTGCTGAAGATCTGTGTTGGTGATTTGTGGATGAATCAATAGCATAGGTGCAAGTTTAAATAATGGACCCTCTTGCCAAATTGCATAGCCACCCTTTTTGCTGATTTTAAAATTTTTAATTTTTTGATTTAAGGCTAAGTCCAGCACTAAACGTGATCGAAATATAAGAAATAGACTGTAGAAAGCCCTTATCAAAAAAGCGATACCAAGGATTAGAGAAATCCAGCCTAAAATCAGCGTTCCATTCATATTACTGCTTTCCACCTAAAGCTGACTGCTAAAAACATCATCAATTGAAATCAATATTTGTATTGATCACGCAAGCTTTACTTGCTTAAGCATTTGCGATTCTTATATTTTCAGATAAATTATCCACTACAACAATTATTTTTAAATCAATCATGCGTTTTTGGATTCTACTCTGTGTAATTGCCTTTACTGCTTATTTTGCGATACAACGCATGATGTATCCGCAATTGAATCATAATTCTGCCATTGATCGTATCACGCATCCTTTAGATACCCGTTTACGTTATCGTATTGGCGAAATAGATCCGCGTTTTCATGTCAGTAAACAGCAAGTACAAAATTTGGCACAACAAGCCACCGATATTTGGCATTTAGGAACCATGAAAAGTCTCTTTGTTTATGATGATCATGCCAAACTGACGATTAACTTAATTTATGATGAACGCCAAGCGGAATCTAGCGCCAGAAACCAAGAGTTGCGTATTTTGCAAAATACTCAACAATATACACAAAGTGAAAAACAAAAAATTCAGCAACTTCACGCTGAATTAGATCGTACCAATGATGAATTGGATCTGCAAAAAACCAATTATCAAAGTAAAGTTGACCAGTATAATCAGTTGATCAACACCCTTAATCAATCCCATCAAAATTTAGATGCCTCAGCGAGATTGCAGTTAGATCAGCAGAAAAATCAACTGATCATCGAGCAGAACCAACTCAAACAACAGTTAGATATTTATAATCAAAAAGTCTATGAATTAAACCGTCAAGTTGGACAGCTCAACGCTGTCAATCAACAATACAATCAATCTGTGGATCACTTTAATAGCCGTTTCCAACCACGCCAATTTGATAAAGGCGTATTCGATGGTAAAACCATTAATATCTATGAATTTGCTTCGGATGCAGACTTGCGTGTCACGATTGCACATGAACTTGGGCATGCTTTGGGCTTAGCACACAATAATGATCCTAAAGCACTCATGTACCCAATGATGAAAGAACAAGATTTGAAAAATTTTAGATTAACCACAGCGGATTTAGCCATGCTAAACTCAAGACAACGATAAGCAAAATTTAGCGATGATTATCAATTTTAAATCCATAATTTATTTATGTATTTAAATCAGTTTTATGCAAAATCATGTTATTGTGAATCCCTGAAGCAATAAATTGAGGAGATGACTGTGAGCTATTATCATATTATTTTAGAAGTAAATGATCATATCAGCACGATTGAGCAAACTCGTGATATTGAAATTTTTGATATTACTGAACTTCAACCTTATCTCCATTCAATTCTGCTGCCTTATTTCAACGAACAAATCATTGAACTAGAAGACGACAATGTCGAGTTTAAAGATGTTCTACACCTTGAAATTAAACAGACCTTATTGCCAATTCAACATTTAATTGAAGAAGAACAAAAACAGTTACCTAGCGATACCGATGTGACCATTACAGCCTATGAAATCTTTAATGATCGTGATCATACGCAGGATGTTACCGCCGTCATTTTAGATGTCCTAGAAGCAGTCAAAATTGATCCTTTCGCAATTGAATAATCCACATAAAAAAAGGTCTGCTTATGCAGACCTTTTAACATTTGGTGAGGGAAAGCTTTGTCACTAATTTCAGAGTAGAAGGAAGCAACGAAATAGCCCTCAGCAACACTATAAATAATTGGCTAAAATATTGTCAATATCTACAGGACGAATTCCTTCATCTACACTAAAAATATGTTCTGCTCGAACTCGTTCAGTGACACGTTGCCCTCTAGCTCGAATATGTAAATCAAATAGATCATAGAGGTTCGGGAAAGTTTTTTCTGTCATGGCATACTGCATCAGCGACATACTGGATAAATGACCAAAAACGGTGTTATCGATACTTGGCGTAGCTGTCATCGCCAAATCTGTCCAAATCACTTCACGCTTTTCTAGGTCAATGATCAGTGGAATGGTAAAACTGCTTTTTGAAGTCACATCAAATTTATGCTGAACCGTGGTTGGTTCATAAATCTGACCTTGTTGTGCATCCTCTCGCATCATAAAACCAGCAAAACAAATAGGTAAATCACAATAATTTTGCTGGGTATAACTATTGATACTCATCATCACATAGCGAACTCCCAGAGATAATGCCTTTGAAATATCAATGTCAATAAATTCAGATGCACCTTGTGGTGCTGAAGTAATATCACCGCTATGCACTGCAAAACTTTCTTTTAAATTATAAAAAGCAATAGTTGCTTTTACTGTATGTTCTGCATCAAAAACCAATGCGGATAAGTCTATATCCACCCTTTCTGAGTCAGTATCTTTCCAATAAATAAAAAACCGAACAGTATTGCCAATATCCAAAGCTAAACGGCTCCCTGCTGCAATGGTTTTCAATGCTTTACTTGCTGCTCGTTGCGCAAAAGGTACACTATAATTTTTCAACTGATCATCCAGATAGCAAGCACCTAATGGTGAGAGTTTACTGAAACGCTGAATAATACTTTGCTCACATAGGGTTGTTATTTGTGTCGTTATGACTGCAGACAAAGGCGCTAAATTATTTTTGATTGCAAATACTTTGGCAGACTGACCTTTTGGGAAAAAGGTTCGATATTTTAAAGTTCGATTTTGCAGAAAATAGTGCTTGATCTGAAACAGTAAAGCGATCGGTACTGCATCTATAACTGTTTTAAATGCATCAAGCAATTGTTGCTGTTGCACAGGAAATTGCTTTAAACAGTGCTGTAACCTACGCGCAAACTCTCCTGGTCTTTGTTTTAAAAGTTTCACCACATCTTCAAATTGATGGCTTTGTAATGCAATTTCTATCTTTTGGCTGAACCGTTCAGGCTTTTTATTTTCAAGAATATGCTGAAATGCTATACAGGTTTTAGGAAAATGCTTTTGATAACTAAACGGATGTATCCGCTCAATCACACGTTTCCACGGTTCTGGATAACGAAATAAATCTTCCTGAATATTTAGGCAGTTTTCCAACAATGTTAGTAATATTCGTCGTTGAGACTTTTTCAAAGAAATCAATTTACAAGGTTCTGCCAAACTGACATCACCATCTGACAATGCAACATAAATCCGTAAGACATCAGTTGAAGTCTGTACATGAAGTTGTAACTGTTGCACAGCCCATAATTGCAAACTCAAATATTGAGCGCTGACGATCCCCTGTACTTCTTTATGCTGAAATTTTTCAGGCAAATATTGCAACCCTTTAGATCCAAAATCTCTTATTAAGTAGATAAGATCTGCATGATCCTGCTGATTTAACGATTTTTTTGTATTTAACAGGTTTGAAAATAATGTGGTTAATTCAGTGCCATCCGCAAGATCCAATACATTAAGAATCCTTTTGTTTAATGCTTTTCTAGATTCAATTTGATATTCAGGTAAGAGGCGTATTCCCAAAAAATCACCAAGATAATGGGCAAATGCATTACGATATAGTTCTGACTCCGACATTTCATATACTTGTTGCGGAAAATTTGGATACATGGGTTTATATTTCACATGTGCCCCATACATCTTTTTAATACAACCCAAAGTATTTTTATAAAATTCATCAAATTGCGTATCAGACAATTTTAATATTTCAGTGCAGAGCTGTTCAGAGCAACTAAAACCAATTCTTTCAAAGTTTGCCAATAAATTGATTAATTTATGAATGGATTGACTCGACTGTCCCTGTGAAAGCTTGATTTTGTTAAATCTTCTGATTAAAAGTTCATTATTCATTGTTATGACTTTCTAAAATTTATAAATTACATCATAAAAGAAAAACCTGATTATTCATCAGGTTTTTCGCAAAAATCATGCAAAACTTTTTGATTAACGCATCATATTCTTTGCCGCTTCATTTCTAAAAGCTTTTAAAATCTGTTGCCCTGCTCGCCCTGTTGGGCTTAATCCTAACTTCACTTGCTCTTGCTGAATAGCCTGACGCGTTTTATCACCAATCAAGCCATCTGCATCGCCAATCGCATAGCCTTTTTTCAATAAATAATTTTGAATTTCTCGGCGTTCTGTACGAGATGTTCCTGCATCGTCAGTTGGCCATGCGGTTTGAAAACTGCCCTTGCCTTGTAAACGATCAGACAAATGTGCAATTGCCAGTGCATAACTTTCCGCAGCATTGTACGAATAAATTGCATCAAAGTTTTTAAACACCAAGAATGCTGGACCATTTGCACCCGCAGGCATCATTAAACCAGCCTGAGCGCCTTCCGATAAATTACCTTGAATGATTGGAGTACCGTCAACACGAGTAAAACCACGATTTACCCAAGTGCTCAACGATTTTTTATTACGACGACTTTCACCACCTACAGAGGCGCCAGCTGGAATTTTTACTTCAAAGCCCCACGGCATTCCCGTTTGCCAGCCACGTTTTTTCAAAAAGTTTGCTGTTGATGCCAAAGCATCCGAAGTACTTGAAACCAAGTCACGTCGACCATCACCATCAAAATCTACGGCCAACTCTTCATACGTTGAAGGCATAAATTGAGTATGACCAAATGCCCCTGCCCATGAACCTTTTAACTGTTCTTCGCGTAAATCACCTCGTTGTAAAATACGCATTGTGGCAAAGAATTCACCTCGGAAATAACCTTGTCGACGCCCTTCACAACTTAAAGTTCCCAACGCTTGTAATAAAGGATATTTTCCTGAAATGTCACCAAAATTACTTTCCACGCCCCAAACAGCAACAACCGTTTCTGCTGGAACGCCGTAAGCTGCTGAGACACGGTTTAAAACTTCACGATGATGAGCCAGCATTTGACGGCCTTTCTCTACCCGCTCCTCATCGACCAAACCTGAAAGATAATCCCAAATCGGTGTTGAAAACTCAGGTTGATAATCCAGTTTGCTGATGACCGAATAATCAGGCGTTAGATTTTGCGTATAACGATCAAAGGTTGTGCCACTAACACCTGAACTGATTGCTTGCGAACGTAAATTTGCAATACAGCTTTGAAAATTAGAATTGGGTGTATAGCTTGTATTCGGTGTTGTTGTGATTGGTGAGCTAGATGCAGCCTGACCGTTAATGATTAATTCAGCATTGGCATGCGATGCTGCCAACAAAACAGATCCACAAATCAAAGTTAAATGACGCATAATATCCACAAAATGGTTTTAAATTTAAATTATGTGAATACCATAGCAGTCTGTGAATAAAATGACAGATGTAAAAACGTAAATTTTGAATTCATTTTTTGATTTTAAATTCATAATCCACAGTTCACTGCTTTGAATTTAAATATAGTTATCCACACCCAAGCAAACTTATCATTTTTTAAATTCAAAACTTTCACACAAATTTGAATTCAAAAAACATCATTATTTTAGCAACCTTAGCTTTAAATTTAAAATTCCACTCAATCCCATAAAAACTCGCTCAAGTGTTTATTTTTATCCACAATTTGGATTTTGGATTGGTGAATCAAAACTTATCCACAGTCGTTATTTTCACTTCGAGCAAGCAAAAGTTTAAATTTAAAGTTTTAAATTCAAAAAACACCTTCAAGTTAATTTAAATTCAAAGTGGATAACTTTTTGGGTTTTGCTGTTAATACTTTTGAATTCAAATGTTCTAAACCCTTTAAATTTGAACTTTGAATTTAAAAATAGATGCTTGTTTTTCTGTTTATTGAAGCTGTTTTTATCATCATTCTTGTTTTTATATCCCCAGAAAATGATCCATTTTTGGGTCATTGCTTAACGATAAAATAGGGGGAGCGTCATGATACAGAACAGCAGAGTAGAAAAAAGCGGGCAAGAGTTTGACCGCTTTTTTTACATACAAAATCAAGCTTAAATGTTCATATCTTCGCTTAATGACAATGGATTCGGTAAAATCTTCGCCAATTGACGACATAAAGTCGTTAATTCAGCAGCATCATTTGGCATCAGGGTGATATGACCAATTTTACGACCTTCACGTTCTGTTTTATTATAAAGGTGTAAATGTGCACCTTTTAACGCTAAAACATCTTCGGATTTAGGATGTTGCCCGATGATATTTACCATCACTGTTGGTCGAACCACTTCGGTTGAACCCAGTGGTAAACCTGCCACAGCGCGAATGTGATTTTCAAATTGCGAACATACTGCGCCTTCAATTGACCAATGCCCAGAGTTATGCACACGTGGTGCCATCTCATTGGCATATAAGCCTTTTTCAGTCACAAACAATTCAAGTGTTAACACACCAACATAGTTCAAATGGTTTAACAATCGGGTGATGTATTCCTGCGCAACGGACTGTAAATCAGCACTGTTTGGAGCAGGAACTATTGAATGCGAGAGAATACCATTGTGATGATGATTTTCAGCCAAAGGCCAAGTTTTTACATCACCATCAATACCACGCACCGCAATAATTGATACTTCACGAGAAAAAATCACAAAACTTTCAGCGATTAATGATCCTGCTGGTCCTAACTCAGCCCATGCCTGATCAATTTGATCGACTGAACGCAGTACAAATTGACCTTTACCATCATAACCACCTGTCGCAGTTTTAAGTACGATTGGTAAGCCTAATTCACTCACTGCAAGCTTAAGCGTCTCCAATGAATCGACTGCTTTATACGGCGCAACAGGAATTTCCAGCTCATCAAATAAAGCTTTTTCAGAAAGGCGATGTTGTGCGATTGCTAAAGCTTGGCGTGGCGGATACAGATCTTTTTGCTTGGTTAATACATCAACATCAATCAATGGCGTATTTTCAAATTCCAGACTAAAAACATCTGCACTGGCAATAAAATCTTGTAACCCATTTTCAGCTTTAGTGCTAAAAACGTGTCCTAATATTGCAGATGGACAATCCGCATCAGCTTCAAAAAATGTGCATTGGATATTTAATGGGAGCGCAGCTTGCGCCATCATACGGCCGAGTTGACCACCACCAAAGATACCGATGGTTTTATTCATAACCTGTGTCCCGTTTTTAAGCTTGACCCGGAATATTTTTACTTGCCACTTTATCGGTTTGAGCGGCACGGAAATCTGCAACATTTTTTGCAATTTCAGGGCGAGTTAAACCTAAAATTTGAGCGGCCATGATTGCTGCATTGGTTGCACCAGCAGGGCCAATTGCCAATGTGCCAACTGCAATACCTGCAGGCATTTGTACAATAGACAACAAAGAATCAACGCCATTTAAAATTGAAGATTTCACAGGAACACCCAATACAGGCAAATCTGTTTTTGCTGCGCACATTCCTGGTAAATGTGCTGCACCACCAGCACCAGCAATAATCACCTGAATACCACGTTCACGTGCTGTTTCAGCATATTCAAATAAGCGGTCTGGCGTACGATGCGCAGAAACTACTTCGGCTTCAAAAGGAACACCAAGCTGTTTCAGCATATTGGCAGTGTTTTCGAGAGTTGCCCAGTCTGATTGAGAACCCATAATAATTCCAACGAGAGGAGCGTCTTGTACAGCGGCCGCATTCATTGCATATATTCCATAAACGAATGTAAGGAAGTTTAAATACTGGTGATCAGTGTTTAAATGAATATCAAGAAGCTCGCTATTATAGACTGATTTTTCATCTCACGAAAATTTAACAGACGTAGGAAGTCAATTTTTTTTAAGGGAACAACCTAAAAGCCGTTTGATTTGAGAATAAATATGATCTCGAACTCATAAGCAGCAGGAAAATTGCTAAAGATTGGGACATGAGATGAATATGCTGTCTGAGTGAAATCCGTTTTAATTCACATCATCACAGCTCATCTACTGGCTTCTAAACACAAAAAACACGCATCCCATCAAACATAAACCCGCCCATAAATAATCTAATTTAAATGGTTGTTTAAACAAGAAAATCATAAATGGAACAAACACCAACAGTGTGACCACTTCTTGGGTGATTTTCATTTGCCCCAACGACCAACCATGTTGTGCCAATAGACGTGTTGCGGGAATCATAAAGCTGTATTCAAGTAAGGCAATGATCCAACCAAACAAGATCGCTTGCCACAGAGGTGCATCATGTAAGAATTTTAAATGCCCATACCAAGCCAAGGTCATAAAACAGTTGGAGATAATTAGTAATAAAAGGGGGAGAGATAAAGCCATATTGATACCAATTAAATTATCAAGATATATTTTTGAACATTCAATGTCTGAACATTAAAGCGCTAAGGCAATATTTTTACGTTTTTTGAAATAATAAATGAGCGAGCCTATTTCCAAAGTACCAAACAACAATACAGTATCGAATACTTGTTTCAATAGCGATTGATCATCATAAAATGAGCTTAATAGACCAATTAAAGCAACCCAAATGAGATGAAAAATTAATCCATTTTTTAATTTGTGATCTTTTGAGTCTTTTGTATTGAGGTATCCCATCCAAATGAACGCAAAATATTGGAAGAAGATTAAAATTACAGCTGCGACCATTAAAGGTATGGATATTATTTTTGCAATGCCTGCTATCAAAGCAGAAACAATAAGCAAAAAAATAAAATACGCGATATTTTTAATCAGCAGAAAGATAAAATCATGTATATCCATTTTTAATAGATAATTCAGAGTGTTCAATCGATATTAGCATTGATAGAAGAATAAAAATACCAAGTGAGAGTTCATTATTTTCAATAAAAACCCACCTTTAAAATCGTAACAAGAAAAACTATCTTTTCGCCTTAACCCTTGCTATCGTTGCTTTCAAATCAAATGAAACGGCTACACCACAACAACAAAGTGATGTGTCTATAAAAGCACTGGAGTTAACACGAATGCATCTGCATATTTTGGGTATTTGCGGCACCTTTATGGGTTCATTGGCGCTATTGGCGCGTGATTTAGGACATAAGGTCACCGGTTCAGATGCGAACGTTTATCCACCGATGTCGACCCAACTCGAAAATGCTGGCATTACCTTAATGCAAGGCTATGACCGTAGTCATTTACAACCACATCCAGATCTTGTCATTGTAGGCAATGCAATGAAGCGTGGTATAGATGCGGTGGAATATATGCTCAATGAAGGTTTAGCATATACTTCAGGTCCACAATTCCTTGCTGACCATGTTTTGCAAGGTAAACATGTGCTTGGTGTTGCAGGTACCCATGGTAAAACCACAACAACAACAATGCTGGCTTGGGTACTGGATCAAGCAGGTTTAAATCCAGGCTTTTTAATTGGTGGTGTACCTTTAGGCTTTAGTGAAAGCGCACGTTTAGGTGGTGGAAAATATTTCTGCGTAGAAGCAGATGAATATGACTCTGCTTTTTTTGATAAACGCTCTAAGTTCGTACATTACCATCCAAAAACTGCGATTTTAAATAATCTTGAATTTGACCATGCCGATATTTTTGATGATTTAGCAGCGATTCAAAAACAGTTCCATCATTTGGTTCGTACTATTCCAAGTGAAGGTCGTATTATTGCCCCGATCACTGAAACCAATATCGATGAAGTGTTGCAAATGGGTTGTTGGACACCTGTCGTAAGGACTTCACTTGACGCCAATAACAATGCTGAAGTTTATGCTGAACAGCTTTCTACGGATGGTTCACATTTTAAAGTGCTTCAACACGGCGTAGTAAAAGGTGAAGTGAAGTGGAATATGACAGGGCAACACAGTGTTGCCAATGCTTTGGCAACCATTGCAGCAGCTGAACATGTCGGCGTTTCAATTGAAACAGCATGTGAAGCCTTATCGAATTTTGGTGGGGTGAAACGCCGAATGGAATTACTTGATACGGTGAATGGTATTGAGATATATGATGACTTTGCCCATCACCCAACTGCAATTGATACAACGCTTGAAGGTGCACGTAAACGTTTAGGCGAACGTAAGCTTTGGGCGATTATTGAACCACGTTCAAACACCATGCGTATGGGCAGTCATAAAGATGGCTTGGCACATTCTGCACGTCTTGCAGATGAAGTCATGTGGTATCAACCTGAAGGTCTGGACTGGGATTTACAGCCTGTCATTGACGCTGCAACCAATAAAGCCGTTGTGGCTCGTACACTGAATGACATTATCAGTATCGTTGTTACACAAGCAGGTGAGGGCGATGCTGTGGTGATTATGTCCAATGGTGGTTTTGGTGGATTACATCAAAAATTGATTGCAGCATTAAAAGCAAAATAAGTCGAAATAAAGTGTAGAAAACCCACAAAATTTTGTGGGTTTTTTTATTGATTTACTGAGGGTGTACTTTCAATAAGTTTAAAATCCTTAAGCTTGACCCAACCTTCAACCAGATCATCTTCTATATTTTGATTTGGATCATTAAATATCACATAAACCCAGTGTTGTTTTTTTCTGTCTTTATAGATTGAATAAGCCGTGACATTATCATTTTGAAGCACAAAAGTATCATTCATCTTACAGATGTTTTTGGGCGCTGAATAAAAATAAATACGATGTTTAGATTTGCCTAACAACTCCCAACGTGGCTGTATTTCTTGCTCTTTTTTATAGGTTTGTAAATTTAATTCAAAACAACTCATTGCTAAACTGAACGATGAACTGCTCAATAACAATACAGTGATTATCATTTTTTTAAACATGTTTAATCTTCTAACCGAATCTGAATCTGAACGGCCCAATGAGTATTGGGCACACAATAAAGCTAAGCTTTCACATCAACAAAACTTTTATCACGTCTAAACATGACTTCGACATAGGAACAAGTGGGTACAATTTTAAGCTGCTTTTCACGTGCAAACTCAACCAAAGTATCCAACAACTGACGCGCAATTCCTTGACCACGCAAGGAGTCATCTACCCAAGTATGGTTCGCAATGATCTGATGCTCACCATGCCATAAATAACTGATCTCAGCAATTCGCTTACCTTGTTCATTATCAAAGTAAAATTCACCTTTTTGTTGATTATCTACATGTTGGAATTGCATATATTCTTTCTCATGGATGTTCTATAACACAATCCCACTGTAGCAAAGCAAACTTAAGATTTCAAAACATCATGAATCGATTGATCTTTATCAAATACTGATTTTGAAAAAGGGCAGAGTGGAATAATTTTCACATTCTTTGAGCGAGCCATCTCTACAACTTGATCTAATAATTTTCGACCTACACTTTGACCACGCAATTCATCTTCTACAAGTGTATGGTCAATAATCAACATATTTTCACCCGCCCATGTGTATGCCATTTCAGCCAAATGGTGACCTTCTTCACCAATATAAAATTCACCTTTTTTACCATCATCTTTATGTCTGATTTCTAACATTTTATTTACTCTTATATACGTTTAAATTTATAGGCCTATTCAAAATGCCATAACTATATTTGAATTATTGTTAAATTTTGTCTGACAGTTTTATTTTTGATACAACAAACTTAGCTTAACTTTATCCACAATTCAGCCTAAAATTTAGCACTAACCTCTTTTAATATTGACCATGTCTGCCTTATCTCCCCAAACTCCAGCACCACAATCTGCCCCCAGTGAATCCCAGCAATGGATCAGTGTGATTAGCCTTGCTTTCGCAGCATTTATTTTCAATACCACAGAATTCGTTCCTGTTGCTTTGCTGAGCGACATTGGAAAAAGCTTTGCGATGCCTGCAACTGATGTTGGCATCATGATTACTCTATATGCATGGGTTGTTGCACCCATTTCATTGCCGATCATGTTATTGACCAAAAATATTGAACGGCGCTTTTTACTGATCATCTTATTTATGGTTTTTGTGGCCAGTCATGCATTATCTTATTTTGCATGGAGTTTCGATGTACTCTTGATCAGTCGAATTGGTATCGCATTTTCTCATGCTTTATTTTGGTCAATCACTGCATCACTGGCAGTGCGAGTCGCACCCAAAGGTAAAGAATTTCAAGCTTTGGGGCTATTGGCCACAGGTACGGCATTGGCGATGGTTTTAGGTATTCCATTTGGACGAATGATTGGTGAATCTTATGGTTGGCGTAATACTTTTGCTTTGATTGCAATTGGTGCGGCTATCGTTTGCGTCATCTTAGCCAAAACATTACCACGCTTACCAAGCGTCAATTCAGGTTCTCTGAGTAGTTTAAAGGTATTTTTAAAACGCCCAAGCCTGATGATTGTTTTTGCTCTGACCATTATTGTGATTACCGCACAATTTACCGCATACAGTTATATCGAACCTTTTGCTTTGAATGTTGCGCATTTTAGCTCGACACAAACCACAACCTTATTATTAATCTATGGCGCAGCGGGTTTCTTTGGCTCTTATTTATTTGGTAAATTTGCCAAAAAATATCCCAAACTTCCGATACCGTTAAGTAGTGCGATATTGGCTGTTTCGATGTTATTGTTGACTTCACTGAGTACTGATTTTACCAGTTTTAGTCTACTGAGTTTATTTTGGGGCATGGCGATTATTTGCTTTAGCTTAGCTCAACAAGCCAAAACCTTAGCTTTAGCTTCTGATGCCACTGATGTCGCGATGGCAATTTATTCAGGACTATACAATGTGGGTATTGGTGGCGGCGCTTTGCTTGGCGGCCTAGTGACCACCAGTTATGGGCTCAACCATATTGGCATCGTTGGCGGTATAATCGCTGTTCTTGGGACCCTGTTAGCTTTAGTGCTTGTACAACGTAAAGATTTTATTCAAAAAAATAGGGTCTGTTGACAATTCGTCTACGTTTGCGACTACGTGTGTTTTTTAGGCGATACTAGGCGCGAAATACGAAATTTAGTCATTCTAAATAATGAGAAACATCGTTTCGCAAGGTAACACGTAGCGGCAAAAAACACACTAGTCCCCCGCTGCGCCTTGCGCTGCAAACAAAGCAGTGCTTTGTTCTTGCTCAGGGTTGTGGTTAAAATTATCTCAGCCTTCGTTATGAAACTCGAAAATAGACCCACTATTCTCTTCGTTTAATGCCTTGCCTGCTCAATTTTAACCTACAACGCAAGCCATTTATGAAATGCCAACAGACCCTAAATATCTTTTTACAAGTTTTAAAGTGACATGCTGAGTTAAAAACTTTAATTTGATAAAAGTTAACTTGGCTTTAAGGTCAAAAAAGACATCGTGCGAACAGTCAAGGTGTATGCAGGTATTAAGGAGCAATTCGATGGCATTGACCACCTCACCCAATGGAAAATCGAATACTTCAGAAAAGCCTCGAGTCTTGACCCAATCTGAGATCACAGCACTACGACAAGACATGAAGCAGTCAATTGCGTGGGCACAAGCTGAACTGCGCCGTCGACACAAGTATCTTAATTAACCCAGTGCGGACGTAAAGTCCCATATAGGCAATAACTGCAATGCAACCAATCATTTTATTTAAATTATTAACCACCACACTGCATCGGCAGTGTGGACGTATACATTTAAAATAAAATGTAGAAACCAACCCTGCCAATGAGCGGGGTTATTTTTTGCTCCGTGATTTGGTCAATATTTACGGAGAAACTCATGTCTGAGTATCACAATAAACAAGCCTTACTCGTTATTGATCTACAAAATGGCCTATTTCATGCACAGCATCCTCCATTTCAAGCTGATCAATTGTTGAAAAACGTCAATCAGCTCATTGAATATGCGCGTGTTAAACACATTCCGATTTTTGCGATACGTCATGTTGGTTTAGCTGGCACAGGACTCGCACCAAATAGTCCAATGACTCAACTCATTGCTGAATTAAATATTGATCCTAATACAGATTACCTCTTAGAAAAAACACGGCCAAATTGCTTTTTCCAAACAGATTTAGCACAACAATTAGAGTCTTTAAATGTTGAAGAAGTGATCATCTGTGGTTTAAAAACTGAATTTTGTATCGATAGCACAAGTCGTGCGGCAAAAGACTTAAATTATAAAGTGACATTAATTTCAGATGCGCACAGCACAGTAGATTCAAAGGTTCTCAATGCTGACCGTATTATTCAGCATCATAATTCAACGCTCAATCAAGCTTTTGTTGCGCTAAAAACCAGCGCTGAATTTTGTACATAAAATAAACTACATAAAAATACATTCAAAATTTGCACATTTTTAATAAATATGCGATTCTCACTAGATATTAAGAAATGAAAGATTTCTTACACAGTATATTGAACAAGGGGAGTAGCCTCCTTTAATCAGAATATCGTCATTACGCTTTGAAAAAAGCCGGTATCTGAGCATTTGAGATTGATGTACATAACTCAAATGTAGGCAAGACCTTGATCATGTTGACGCAGATGTTTAATCATCTGGCAACAGGTCAAGGTTTTTTTATGCCTGATTGCCAGATTCGGAGAGTTTTATGGAAACTATTGGCAATCCATGGCTGTATCTAGCGTTCTTCGCTATTGTTATTGTCATGCTACTGATCGACTTTTTAGGCTTTAAACAAAAAGAAGGGCAAGAAGTCAAAATTAAAACTGCTGCCTACTGGAGCATTGCATGGGTCAGTGTTGCAGCGTTATTTGGTGGTGGTTTATGGCTGTATCTACAACAAACCGCGGGTGTTTCTATTGCCAATAGCAAAGTCATGGAATACTTTGCAGGTTATCTACTTGAAAAATCATTAGCGATCGACAATGTCTTTGTCTGGTTGATGATCTTTGCTGCATTTGCGATTCCACAAGGCTTACAACGTAAAATTCTGCTCTATGGTGTATTAGGTGCAATTATTTTACGTACTATCTTTATTTTTATTGGCGCATGGTTCGTTCAAGAATTCTCTTGGGTGCTTTATCTCTTTGGTGCTTTCTTGGTTTATACAGGCTATAAATTCCTTAAAGGACAGGATGAAGAAGAAACCAATATCGAAGATATGGCTATTCTCAAGTGGTTGCGTAAACACATGCGAATCACCCCAAAATTAGAAGGTGCTCAATTCTTTGTTCGTCAAAATGGTGTGTTGTGGGCAACCCCGTTATTCCTTGTCTTAATTTTAGTTGAAGCTTCAGATGTAATTTTCGCGGTCGATTCTATTCCAGCGATTTTTGCGGTGACCAGTGATCCATTTATTGTATTAACTGCGAATTTAATGGCGATCTTAGGTCTACGTGCAATGTTCTTCTTATTGTCGGGTGCCGCGTCTAAAATGCATTACTTGCCTTATGGCCTAGGCATCATCTTAGTCTTCATTGGCTTTAAAATGTTAATGCTGGATGTCTTCCATATGCCGATTTGGATTTCGTTAGGTTTTATTGTGATTGTCTTGGCAATTACCGCTTGGCTCTCTATTCGCCATAGCAAAAAGCACCATGAAACAACCTTATAAACACTAGATCAAGCCTTCCAATTGGAAGGCTTTTTTATGATCAACAATAATACTCAACGATTTAAATTGTATGGACAGTATTGAAATGAAATCTTTATCCATCAGCATAGCCATCTGTTGTCTTGGAGTATGATCTTCACTATGGTTTGATTGATTTAAATCCTGATCCTCTAATCATCCACAACAAGCAGCTTTTCCCATCTGGTTAAAAACTGTTTAGCCTGAATCCGTGCTAAAAAAACTGGATAACTGACCAAACGTTTATTCCATCTCAATTTTAATTCAAACAAATCATTTAGCCCAAACGGCGCAATGATTTCGATATCATCATTTTCAAGTAAACGTACTGCAATTGCGGTTGCCGTTTCAACCCATACGGATAAAGCATCGAATAAGGATTGGTATTGAGAGATAGAACATCCATCATCTGTTTTATACCACAAATGCACATACGCTTGATTGACCACATCCCATTCATTATTGGGAAATTTTTGCTTTAACAATTCAGTCAAATGTTGCTCTTTAAGGCCTTGTTGATCATTTAAATCATAGAAAATGACATCGATTTCAATCTGATCAAATCCATAACTCTGATGATGTAAAATAGACCATACCAAGTTGCGAATTACACCTGCGCTCAAATATGCATGTGTATGAATATCTCGCAAATACTGTAATCGGAGCATCAATTCAGGACATGAATAGATAAGCTGTTTTAACTGTCGGGTATGATCCATTGTTGTCTTATTTCACCATTTTCCAAGACTGTAGTGATTGTTGCTATCAAGATAAACTTACAATATAGAATATGCCTTTAGCCGCTAATTTTAGTTATATTTCGATAAAAACGTCACTGTGCTAAAACAATAAAAAATAACGTTATTCAATTTTTTAGAATGCTTTCGCGCAAAACTGCATACAGCACCTGATACAAATTTCAGGTACAATCAATCGAAAAAAGGATAAATTGCAGGTTCTACATGTCTTGTGTTGTACAGAAAACAGCGGTTCGTGGGCGTTTTCTTGATATTAAAAATACCGTTTCTCAAGCAGCTCAAATATTAGATCAAGTTCGTTATATCGAAGATGGTTTACTGATCACAGAGCAAGGCAAAATCACATGGTTTGGCCCTTGGGAAGATGCACAGTCTCACCTGACAGATGATATTCAAATTGATCACTACCCAGAACAACTGATTGTGCCTGGTTTTATTGACACCCATATTCATTTTCCACAAACAGAAATGGTGGGTGCATATGGTGAACAACTTTTAGAATGGTTAAATACCTATACTTTTCCAACAGAAATTCAGTTTGCAGATAAAACCTATGCCGACAAAATCGCACAGTTTTTTGTCCAAGAATTACTTAAAAATGGCACCACGACGGCACTGGTTTTTTGTACGGTACATCCCCAATCAGTCGATGCCTTATTTGAAGCGGCAGAACAGCATCAGATGCGTTTAATCGCAGGTAAAGTCATGATGGATCGTCATGCACCTGAAGCACTCACAGATACTGCTGAAAGCGCATATATTGACTCTAAAGCACTGATTGAAAAATGGCATGATAAAGGTCGTAACCTATATGCCATTACTCCGCGTTTTGCTCCAACCTCTACACCTGAGCAATTGGCAAAAGCAGGGCAGTTAAAAGCAGAGTATCCAACGGTATATGTACATACCCATCTTAGTGAAAATAAAAATGAAATTGCATGGGTCAAAGACTTATACCCAGAGCAGAAAGGTTATCTGGATGTCTATCACCACTATGGTTTAACAGGAGAGCGTTCTGTTTTCGCACATTGTGTTCATTTAGAGGAGCATGAGTGGGATTGCATGCATGCAACTGATTCAGCGATTGCATTTTGCCCGACATCAAACTTATTTTTGGGAAGTGGTTTATTCCCATTAAAAAAATCCTGGGAAAAACAGGTCAAAGTCGGCTTAGGAACTGATATTGGTGCAGGAACAGCCTTTTGCCAATTACAAACCCTCAATGAAGCCTACAAAGTGCAACAACTCCAAGGTGATAAACTTTCGGCAATGGAAGCGCTTTACCATGCAACGCTTGGTGGAGCGAAAGCGCTGCATTTGGATGCGCAATTGGGCAATTTCAATATCGGTAAAGAAGCCGACTTTGTTGTGCTAGATTTAAAAGCAACGGCGCTACAACAACTGCGTCAGGAACGTGCTAAAAACATAGACGATGCATTATTTGCCTTATTTACCATGGGGGATGATCGCAATATTCAAGCCACCTATATTTATGGACAAAAAGCCTATGAGCAAAACCAAACAAAAACCGTGTAAATCAAAGAAAAAACTGATTTTGATCGGTACAGTTTTTGTGATTTGTGCATTCGTTTTAAAACGTGATGCACATTGATCATTTCGGCTTAAATTAGGGCATTTACATTTTCAAATGTCAAAAAAGATGCATCTTGATCTGATATGTTTTAAAATTATGTCATCTTTTAGGGTGTTGCTAGTCAACACCTTTTTTAATTTTAGAATTTGATGTTTAGGTTTTTAGGTATTTCCCATGACTATTGAAATGAAAGTGATGATTTCTGCTGAAGAAATTCATGCAAAAGTTCAGGAACTTGGTAAAAAAATTGATGCACATTATGCCAATAGCGATAAAGAGCTTGTCTTAATTGGTTTATTGCGTGGTTCAGTGATTTTTATGGCTGATTTATGTCGTGCAATCAGCAAGACTCACGAACTCGATTTTATGACCGTTTCAAGCTATGGTGGCAGTACAACATCTTCTCGTGATGTCAGAATCCTCAAAGATTTAGACGGCGAAATTCGCGGTAAAGATATCTTAGTCGTGGAAGATATTATTGACTCTGGCAATACCTTAAGCAAAGTATTGGAAATTTTAAGCACACGTCATCCCAACTCGATCGAACTGTGTACTTTAGTCAGCAAACCGTCTCGCCGTGAAATCGACTTAGATGTGAAATTTCTGGGCTTTGAAGTTGAAGATAAATTCATTGTGGGCTATGGCTTAGACTACGATCAAAAATACCGTCATATTCCGTTTATCGGGGAAATTGGTCTTTAATAGAGACCTCACCACATCATTTTAACTAAAATGAGTTAAGCGACTTCGGTCGCTTTTTTTATTTTTTTAGCTTTCATAGTGAACAAAAATGCAACAACTTGTAGCAAATAAGCGCTTTTACTTCACTAGAGAATATTTGATTATTAAACTAATTCGATGCAGTAACTCACGACAAAATAAAGAAAAAGGAGAAAGATTATGATGTCACTGATTAGTGCAATTGTGATTGGTTTTATTGCAGGTTTGATTGCACGTGCAATTCACCCAGGTGATGATAAAGCTGGCTTCATTGTAACAACAGCACTCGGTATTGTAGGTTCATTGGTTGCAACCTATGGAGGTCAATTACTCGGCCTATATCCAAAAGGTGCATCAGCTGGATTTATTGCCTCAGTCATTGGTGCAATAGTGGTACTCTTTATCTATAACATGATTGCCAAACGTACTTAAATTTTCTCCTCAATATAAAAAGCACCCTCGATGGGTGCTTTTTTACGCTATCAGTTTCTAAGCGCTGTTTATAATCCAAAATTTTTCCATATTTTCTCAATTTCTTCGGCAGGGTAGGCACCCATCACCTTATAACCATTTGAGAAAATAATTGCAGGTGTTCCATGCAAACCTATTTTTTTACCCAATTCCAAATTACGCTCGATGGGTGTTGCACAATTTGCTGGTGCAGTTGGTTTGATCCCATTTTGAATCAAATTTTTCCATGCATATTCTTTATTTGCAGAACACCATACTTGCTTAGATGGCAAAATCGATTGTGCTTTGATGGAATAGATAAATGTATAAATTGTCACATCATTGAGCTTGGCTAAATTCCCTTCAAGCGTCTTGCAATATGGGCAATTTGGGTCAGAAAAGATTGCAAGCTGACGCTTACCATTCCCCCTGACTGTTTTTACAGCATCATTCAAAGGTAATGCTTTAAAATCTATCGTATTTCCTTTAACTGCTAAATCTTTGGTTAAATTATGCTGATCTTTCAAACGAATCATTGAACCAATAAATAAATGCTGAGCATCCTCATTGACATAAACAATTTGACTATCCAAGGTCCCACTATATAAACCCTGCATTTCTGTTGTTTGCAGGTTATTAATTTTTACATTGGGATACTGCTGTGCTAATTTTGCTTTCACAGTCTCAACACTGGCAAAACCAGCTGTACAAAAAGCCAGACTTAAGCTCAATGCGATAAATTGCTTTAACATAAATCGATAAAATCAAAATAAATATTGAGATGCATTAAAGCATAATTCATCAGCTGACTTGTTTAAAAACTGTGATTGATCCTTATCTCTGTTCGCAATTGTTCTCTACCGATCACAGTACCTTGAACTGTTAAAAAAACTGTACTTTATTCTTGCTCAGGTTTCACGTGAAACCCAACTAAACATCGCGGTTTTGTTGATTTCAACAGAAATATGCACCAATTGTTTATGAATAGATAAAGCGTGGCGTACCTGATCAGCATTTAAATTTTTATCATTGGATTCAAGCGCTAAAATCACTGAAAATTTGGCTTTAGCGACTTTCCATACATGAATATCGGTTATTTTTGCTTCAGCATTTAGATGCTCAATCACTTCACGTACTTCATCGACTACAGGATGATCCATTTCCGCATCTAATAATGTTTGCGCCGTTTCTTTGATTAAACCATATGACCAACGTCCGACTAAAATTGCCCCAACAATACCCAATACGGCATCCAAAAAGTCCCAACCCAAATACTTTGCAGCAAAAAGAGCAATAATCGCCAAGACAGAGGTCAGTGCATCTGCAACCACATGTAAAAACGCAGCTTTTTGATTTAAATCATGTCCATGATGGTCATTATGTCTATGTGAATGATGGTGATGGTGATGGTGATGGTCAGCATGATCGTGTAATAGCCATGCACAAACCAAATTGACCAATAAACCTAAAATAGCAATCAAAATCGCTTCATTATAATGAATCTGCACAGGATGGAATAAACGCACTAGCGACTGGAAGGCCATAAATAAGGCCACCACCATCAATAGAATTGCACTGCTATAGCCAGCAAGAATTTCAATTTTCCATGTGCCAAAACTAAAACGAGAATCCTGCGCATAATAACGAGCAGCTCGATAAGCAGCATAAGCCAAACCTAATGCCAGCATATGCGAACTCATATGCCAACCATCTGCGAGTAAGGCCATGGAATTAAAAATCCAGCCTCCCGCAATCTCAAAAATCATCATCAATCCAGTCAAAATGGTCGCCCATAAGATTTTCTTTTGTGCTAAAGGATTACCTTGATCAAATTGATGGCTATGCTTTCGCTGAATGGTTTTGAATTGCATGAGGCATGATCCTATATACTCTCCCTGAGTATATAATTTCAATTTAAAATATACTATAAGGGAGTATATAAAATAGCGGATTAATTTATGAGTCATTTACATCAAGATAAAAAAGTCCTCAATCGTGTGAAACGACTAAAAGGACAAATTCATGCGATTGAAGAAGCTTTGAATGATCAAAGCAGCTCATGTATCAGCGTTTTACAGCAAGTTGCGGCAATTAAAGGTGCCGTGAATGGTTTAATGAATGAATTGATTGAGCAGCATTTAACTGAGCATGTGATTAAAGACACTCAAGCCGTAGATGAAGCTGAATTACAAGAATTTTTAAAGCTGCTAAAACGCTATTCATAACTCAATTCACAGTCATCTATGCTTGAATGTTCAAGTTTCCATTGACCCTTTACTGATTAAGTTTTAATCTTTCCATACTCAATTCCTTCCATGCCGAACTTTGTATTGAACAGGTTTGGCATTTTTATCTGCAAAACATTTGCATTTGAAGTCCTATATTTATGAATCAACAATCATGGCGTTCATTTTTAATGATCAGCCTAGCCTTATGTATTGGTACGATTGGTACAGCGCTTGCTAGCCCCTTATATCCAATTTATCAACAACTTTGGCAATTACTCCCAAGCCAGATCACCTATATTTTCGTGGCCTATATGTTTGGTTGCTTAACCACATTATTATTTTTAGGACGTAGCAGTAATAGTTTTGGTTTTATTCGTACCTTACAAATCGGGCTATTGTTTGCTGTGGTTGGCTTAACACTGTCGGTGTTTGCATCAACCACCTATTTGCTTGGATTTGGGCGCTTTATCATTGGTATTGCCTCTGGATTGATCAGCACCTCCGCAATGTTAGGTTTAATTTATACCATTCCTGACTCACATAAACAGAATGCCGCACAGTTAAGTTCAATTATTACCGTGATTGGCTTTGGACTGGGCCCGTTTATTGGTGGCGCAATCGCACAATTTTCTGATCGCCCACTTGTCACACCTTATTTACCCGTAATTGTTGCAGCAATCATCAGTTTGATGAGTTTATTTACGATTAAAACCATGAGGTTTGAAAGGCAGCCATTTTCTATTGCACCCCACTTACAACTGCCAGAAGCTCAATTTAAAAAACTGTTTTATATCGCCAGTTTTACCGCATTCTGTGCTTTTGGCTCATTTAGTTTATTTGCTTCATTAGCACCTTCCTTTATTCGAGATGTGATTCCTTGGCATGGACCATTGGTCAGTGGTGCAACCATTGCCAGTATCTTAATGGTTTCTGCGATCGTCCAATTTATAGCAAAGTCTTTTGATATGCATAAAGCATTGAATACAGGCTTAGTCTTATTGATTTCCAGCTATATTATTTTATCGATCTGTATGACCATGCATTGGAGTTTCTTATTCTTTTTGAGTGTGGTTTTGGTCGGAATGGGGCATGGTTTAACGTTACTGAGTGCTTTTGCATTGATTCACCACATGACCAATGTTGAAAATCGGGCAGCTGTGGTTTCTACTTATTTGTTTATTGCCTATTTTGGCACCATTGTGCCGATCATTAGCGCAGGCTTTTTATCTGATCATTTTGGTTTAATGGTTGGTGTTTTAGGCTTTTGTGCAGGAATCGGTATCTTATGTATTTATTTATTGATCAGTCATTTAAAAATTAAAGCTTGATCAAATATCTAGGCGCACAGCGCCTAGATATTGGTTAAAAGCAATTATTGAATAATCTCAATTTTAACCACTTCTATATCAGTGGGTTTATAGCGGTGAGTATCGACTTCCCCCACAACTTTAACTTTGGTACCCGGTTTTAATTTTTTTAAATCGATAAGATCATCATCCACTTCGATCCCAATAGTTCCTGTGCTGTCTTTTAGCTCATAATGTTCATGTTTTATTTGACGAACAATTGTCCCCGTCAAGGTGACAGCTGTTTCATCATTGGCACGTATTGCTTGTCCAATGGTGATCTTGTTTTTGGCAGCTTCTTGAATAATCACATGATCATCTTTACCCGCCCAAACATTTGACGTCATCACTAAAACAGCAATCGCAAGCAATAAAGGAGTTTTTTTCATGAAAAGAAGCCTTTGTTGAATATGTAATTGATCTTACAGTAAACAATTCTAAGATTGATGTAAATTCAGCTTACAAAAGCACAACTTTTCATCAAAAAAAGCGGACTTATATCCTCTTTTAAGCTTTTAGAGTAAAGGATTATTTTCCAATACAGAACGAGCCAAAAATTACCCCTAATAGATCATCTGCACTAAAATCGCCTGTGATCTCAGCTAAGGCATTCTGTGCTAAACGTAACGATTCAGCGACCAGTTCACCCGCATGATAGACCTCAAGTTGCTCATGTGCTTCTGCAAGATAGTGCTGAGTACGCTTCATTGCGTCTAAATGGCGTGTCCGTGCAATAAAGGTATCTTCTTCAGGATGGAAGCCAGCATGCGCTGTAATCGCATCTATAAGCGCTTGTACGCCCATTTCCTGTTTGGCCGACACGCTAATATGGCGAAAACCTTGAAAATCACTTAATTCAGGTGATTGCGCAGTTAAATCACACTTATTACCAATCAACATCAAGCGTTTAGTTTCTAAATGATCTTCAAAATAGCGCTGAGCCAATGCTAAAGGATTTTCGCCTTGGCTCAGGTCATAAACCAAAAGTAATAAATCCGCTTGCTCAATTTCTTTGATTGCTCGGCGAATGCCTTCTTTTTCGACCACATCACCTGTTTCACGTAAGCCCGCAGTATCGGTCAGTGTGATAGGCAAGCCATTTAAAGTAATTTTCTCATGCAGTACATCACGCGTCGTTCCTGCAATATCCGTAACAATGGCACGGTCATTTCCCGCCAAGGCATTCAATAACGAAGATTTACCCGCATTGGGCTTACCTGCAATCACCACTTGCAGACCTTCACGTAATAACTGCCCCTGACGCGCAGAGTGTTGTACAGCAGAGACTGAAGCCTGCACATCTTCAAGTAGATGAAGAATTTTTCCATCTGCCAAAAAGTCGATTTCCTCTTCAGGAAAATCAATCGCCGCTTCAACATGCAAACGTAAATGAATCAGTTTTTCCAATACAGTATTCACTTTATTGGAAAATGCACCTTGCAAAGAACGTACTGCAGAACGCGCAGCGGCTTGTGAAGTTGCATCAATTAAATCTGCAATCGCTTCAGCTTGAACCAAGTCCATTTTGCCATTTTCAAAGGCTCGCATGGAAAACTCGCCTGCTTTGGCGGCAATAGCACCCAGCTCGAACAATCGTGCAAGAAGTGCATTTTGAATTACAGGACCACCATGTCCCTGCAATTCCACCACATCTTCACCCGTAAACGAGTTTGGATTTGGAAAGCAAATTGCTAGCCCCTCATCCATCACTTCACCTTTTTCATCAAAAAACTGACGAAAGCCAGCAAAGCGCGCTTGGGGAAGCGCTTTTTGAGTTAAAGCTTGTGCAATCGCATAAGCCTTAGGACCAGATAGACGAATCACACCTACACCACCACGTCCAGGTGGAGTCGCAATTGCTGCAATTGTGGTTTGGCTTACAGGGTTACTCATCTAAATTACTCAAACTTTGACAATAAAAAAATCCGCCTAAGATTACCATCTTAAGCGGATTTTTTCAGCTATTGCTTAATCTATGAAGATTAAACCACTTCGCTTGCGACTTTGGCTTTAGCAACATTTTTGTTGATAAACCATTGTTGCAGAATCGTGATCGAGTTGTTCACAATCCAGTATAAAACCAAGCCAGAAGGGAAGAACAGCATAAATACTGTAAACATGATCGGCATGATTTTGAAGACTTTAGCTTGCATTGGATCAGTAGGTTGTGGGTTCAACATTTGTTGAACAAACATCGTTACACCCATGATCAACGGCAGTATAAACCAAGGATCCATTGCAGATAAATCTTGAATCCAAAGCATCCATGGTGCATGACGAAGCTCTACAGATTCCATCAATACCCAATACAATGCTAAGAAGATTGGCATTTGCAACAACAATGGTAAACAACCCGCAAGTGGATTGACTTGCTCACGTTTGTAAAGCGCCATCATTTCTTGTGAGAAACGCATGCGGTCTTCACCAAACTCTTCTTTCATGCGTTGCATTTCAGGTGCAATCACACGCATTTTCGCCATAGAGCGATAGCTCTTAGACGACAAAGGCCAAAGAATAAGCTTAACCAATACAGTCAATAATATAATTGACCAGCCCCAGTTACCTACAAGATTATGGAAGAACTGTAAACCAGCAAATAATAATTTTGCAATTGGCCATAACCAACCATAGTCTACAGTTTGGTTTAAACCAACAGCCAAGTCTTTTAATTCAGATTGAATTTTTGGACCTGAGTAGAACGTTGCATCAATGCTCATTGCTTTTCCAGCTGGAACATTGATGGTTGGAGAAGTAAATCCGATGATATTCATACCATCTGCAGATTTACGAGATTCCAATTTTGCTGTGTATTCTTGACCGCCAAAATGACCAGGCATCCAAGCACTTACAAAATAATGCTGAACAATCGCAACCCATCCGCCTTTTGCTTCAGTGTTGAGTTTTTCATCAGTAAAATTTGCAAATTTTAGCTTGTTATAATGCTCATCAGGTGTACCCCAAGCACCACCCAAATATGTTCCAAGTGTAAAAATCCCTTGAGAGGTTTTTCCTGGATCATCTGAGTTATCACGCTTAATTTGACCAAACATTTGTCCTTGCCAATTTTGCGCACTACGGTTGACAACCTGATAGCTCACATCGATTGGATATTGACCTTGTTTAAAGGTAAATGTTTTGATGATTTCAACGCCATCTGCTGTTTTAAATACCATTGGTACAGCTAAAACTTGCGATGTTTTTCCATCTTTGTCTTTGGCTGCTTTGGCATCTGCAATAGTATAAGCAGTTTTTTCAAACGCATAGTTTGGACGATCTGGCTTACTGTCCGGACCATTCAATCCAATTAACCCAGATTGCGCAACATAGGTACGTTTTGCATCACTTTCAAGCATAACAAAAGGCTGATCACTGTCTTTGCTCTTGTCATGATTCAGTAATTCAATACGAACAATATCACCACCTTTAGGACTAATCCAAAGATGATAAAGGTCAGTTTGTACTGAAATCAATTGTTGATTTGCTGTGGCTGGTGCAGCTGTATTCTGTTGTGCAGCAGCTATATTTGCTTGTGGAACATCGCTAGTGGCCGCAGTTGCTTGACCTTTTGGCAGATCGGCAGACACATCATGCGCTACAACAGCCTGCGGTGTCGCAGCCTTCGATGTATTGTCATGACCATAGTCTTTTTGCCAAGCCAAAATGAGCAAATATGCGGTGACTAACATGGCCCCAAGGATTGCAAACCTGGCCCATTGTTGCATATCTATTACCCCAAGTGGTTAGAGTGATTTTGGTTCAATAAACGTTCACGCAAGGGTACAGGAACATGAAGCGTTTGAGAATCTATTTGCTGAAATGAAATAAAACGAATTGTTTTTTTTGGCACAGGATCATAACCATACCCACCCCAAGGATGACAACGACACACGCGTTTGGTCGCTAACCAGCTACCTTTTAATGCGCCGTGCGTATGGATCGCTTCTAACGAATATTGAGAACAAGTCGGAATATAACGACAACGAGGTCCAATGAGAGGACTAATCGCAATTTGATAGAAACGAATCAACCAATGCAATAAACGAATCATTGGTATCCTCTATTTTTGAGGGGAAGATTGAGCTATTTTATGGTGCTTTTTAACGATGCGCTGCAATTTCAACCAAGCAAATTGTAATTGCTGAAAAAGCTCAGCATTTGGAACTGCTTCTATACCAACTTTAGGCATCACCACAATATCCAATAAATCTATATTTTGCTGGTTTAAGCGAAAACTTTCACGCGTTAAACGTTTTATTCGATTTCTTTCATGCGCACGGCGCACTTTCTTCTTTGCAACAACAATACCCAAACGGCTTTTAGGCTGTTCGGTAACTTTTGCTAAGAATATAAAATGGGGTTGATGCACTTTAAAAAGCGCACCATCAAATACATCTTTGTAATCAGCAGCGCAGTGGATTCTCACCTCTGGACTGAAACTATAAAGAGACATAACACCCAAGTCGTCTATCAACTGTCTAAAAAATTAAACAGTTAAACTATGACGGCCTTTTGCACGACGGCGAGCTAATACTTGACGACCAGCCTTAGTAGCCATACGAGCACGGAAACCATGAACACGCTTGCGCTTTAATTCAGATGGTTGGAATGTACGTTTCATATCGAAACTCCAAAATTGATCTTTTCTAAAGGTTCGCGATTGTATTGTGCATTCTTTATTCTGTCAATAAATATACACATTTCTTTTATATAGACGCTTTATTTTTACCCAGACAACAACTTTATATAGATTAAATTGAATAAATTATCAAAAATATATATTCACAGCATAACTTATTCTTTTATAATGCAAATAAGAGTTACGCACAGATATATCCTCAAAGTTATCCATAGGCTGATTCACAATTTAAATTTAATTTCTTAATTTTAAATTTAAAAATCGTGTTGTTTTGAATTTAAATTCATAACTGAAGCTTTATCCACAGAAATCCTGATCCTTATAAATAAATTCAAATTTAAAATTTATATTTATTATTATTAGGGAGCATTTTTTCTGTGGAAAACCGCTTTTTTAAGATAAATAATAATAACTTACCCTGTGAGTATCCATGTTTCTATTAATTTGATGGATTGTGGATAACTTTCTGTGATAATTTATCCACAGCTTGTGGAAAACCTTATCCACAACTGCTTTGAATTTGAATTTATTTACAGAAGGTTGCTTTTTTGAGCGAATTAGATTGAATTAACCATGACAGATGTGGATAACTTGGTTAGAATGGCGACCCCTTCACCTACAGGGTAGGGGTAAATAGTCTTTTTTGAATTTAAAATTGAATGAAGGGGTTTCACATGCTTTGGACGGACTGCTTAACTCGCTTGCGACAAGAGCTCTCTGATAATGTCTTTGCCATGTGGATTCGTCCTTTGGTTGCAGAAGAAGTCGAAGATACTTTAAAACTGTATGCACCCAATCCATATTGGACTCGCTACATTCAAGAACATCATTTAGAACTGATTTCTATTTTGGCAGAACAATTATCTGAAGGTCGTATTCGCAAAGTCGAAATTTTAGTCGACTCGCGTCCTGGTGCAATTCTTTCTGCTGCTGAACAGCCTGCTACCACAACGGCAGCGCTTGAAAGTTCTCCAATGCCTACACAGCATGTCAAAGCCAAAAAAGACAAAGAATATGAAGTTGTTTCTGCAAAAAATGTGAAGAAACGACAACTTAACCCATTATTTAACTTTGCTTTATTTGTTGAAGGTCGTTCAAACCAAATGGCGGCTGAAACTTGCCGCAAAGTTTTAACACAACTGGGTGAATCTCAACATAATCCACTCTTTTTATACGGCCCTACAGGCTTAGGTAAAACGCATTTAATGCAAGCCGTTGGTAATGCATTATTACAAGCAAAGCCAAATGCGCGTGTGATGTATATGACTGCGGAAAGCTTTGTCCAAGACTTTGTCAGCTCTCTGCAAAAAGGCAAGGTTGAAGAATTTAAAAAGAATTGCCGTTCTTTAGATTTATTGTTGGTTGATGATATTCATTTGTTGGCGGGTAAAGAAGCCAGTCTTGTTGAATTTTTCTATACATTCAATGCTTTATTGGATGAATCTAAACAAATTATTTTAACCTCTGACCGTTATCCAAAAGAATTAACTGAATTGGATCCGCGTTTAGTCTCGCGCTTTTCATGGGGATTATCGGTTGGGGTTGAACCACCAGATATTGAAACACGTATCGAAATTTTGCTGAAAAAAGCCGAAAGCAGTGGCATCGATCTGCCTCGAAATTGCGCTTTATTTATTGCACAACAGGTTGTTGCCAATGTGCGAGAGCTTGAAGGCGCTTTAAACAAAGTTGTGGCAATCTCACGCTTTAAGGGTTCTGCAATTGATCTAGAAGTGGTTCGTGAATCATTGAAAGATGTTTTGGCGATTCGTGCCCGTACCATCAGTACTGAAAATATTCAACGCGTAGTGAGCGAATACTTCCGTATACCATTGAAAGAGTTGGTGGGGCCAAAACGCACACGTATTTACGCACGACCACGTCAGTTGGCGATGGGGCTTGCGCGTGAGCTTACTGGAGACAGTTTCCCTGAAATTGGGATGGCTTTTGGCGGTCGTGACCACAGTACGGTCATGCATGCCTGTGAAAAAGTGCAAAGTTTACGCGATGAAGATCCAATTTTTAATGAGGATTATAAAAACCTCATGCGCCTGTTACAAAGTTAAAATTTGTACAAATTATGCGCTTGCAATGCGGCATAAACTGCCGCATAGTACGTCATTAAAAAAAATTTATTACCCACATTTTTGTCATATTTAGTTAGAGGAATTCCACCGTGCGTTTGAAAATCGCGAAAGAGAGCTTACTTAATGTTTTGTCCCATGTGGTTGGAGCAGTTGAACGTCGCCATACTTTAAACATTCTTTCAAACGTGAAAATTCAAGCTACAAATCAAGCCCTTACGATTACAGGATCAGATTTGGAAGTGGAGCTTGTGGCAAGTACAACTCTAGCTGAAGGTGCATGTTTACAAGCAGGGGAAACCACAGTTCCTGCACGTAAGTTGGTCGATATTTGTAAATCTTTACCAGCAGCAGCTTTGATTGATTTGCAGATCACTGAAGATCAACGCTGTATTTTAAAATCTGGAAACAGTCGCTTTGTTTTAGGAACCTTACCTGCTGAAGATTATCCATTGTTAACCAATGAAAATAGCCAAGGCACTCAAGTTCAAGTCACTGAGCGTGAATTAAAACGTTTATTTGAAAAAACTTCATTTGCCATGGCTGTGCAAGATGTACGTTTTTACCTGACAGGTACATTATTGGAAATTGATGAAAATCAATTACGCGCAGTCACTACCGATGGGCACCGTTTAGCATTGTGTGAAACATTAGCGTCTTCAACCGCTGCACAATTGGTTCAAGCCATTGTTCCACGTAAAGCAGTCGGTGAGTTACAACGTCTTTTAAGTATTGAAGATGAGCAACTGACCTTGTTAATTGGTCGTGAATTGTTAAATGTTACCATTCAAACCTCTAGCCGCGACAAAGAACAAGGTGATATTACGGTACGTTTCACAACAAAATTAATTGATGGGAAATTCCCTGATTATCGTCGTGTGATTCCACGTGGCGGTGACAAAGTTGTAAATATTCCACATGATGTATTTAAGCAATCCTTACAACGTGTTGCGATTTTAAGTAATGAAAAATTACGTGGCGTATTCTTAAACTTTAATGCTGATTCTTTGCAATTACGTGCCAATAACCCTGAGCAAGATGAAGCGATTGAAGATTTAGCTATTCAATATGCCAATGCACCGATGGAAATGTCGTTTAATGCGCAATATATTTTAGATGTATTAAGTGTTTTAGATGGTGATGATGTCGCAATGACCATGTCTGAAGCGAATCAGTCGGTATTGGTACAAGATCCAACCCAATCTAATCAAACTTATGTTGTGATGCCGATGCGTGTTTAATTGATTTATTTTTAAATCATAGCCATGCATATTACGCGTTTAAATATACAACGTGTTCGAAACCTCAAGACGGTTGCTCTGCATGAGTTGCAACCGTTTAATGTCTTTTATGGACAAAATGGTTCAGGTAAAACATCGATTTTAGAAGCCATTCATTTATTGGCAACAGGTCGATCTTTTCGAACACATATCCCGAAAAATTACATTCAAAATAATCAATCAGACGCCATTGTTTTTGCCCAATCTTTGACTGAAAAGATTGGTATGCAAAAGCTGCAAAGTGGTGAGCAGTTAATTAAAGTCAATGGTGATACTGTTGCAACCCAAGGGCAGCTTGCCAAAATCTTACCGTTGCAACTGATTGACCCATTAAGTACCGATATTATTGATCATGGGGCAAAACCACGTCGCCAATTGTTGGATTGGCTCATGTTTCACGTGGAACCAGATTTCTATCATGCATGGCAATATTATTCACGCGCTTTAAAACAAAGAAATAGCTTACTTAAAACCAAACGTAATCTGACTTTGCTTGATTTAGAGCCGTGGAACAAAATGCTCAGTGATTATGGGGAAATGTTGCATTCTCAACGGGTCGAAATAGTAGAGCAATGGAAGCTATATTTGCAAGAAGATTTGGCGCAGTTGCTACCCGATTTAAAGATTGAAATGGAATACAGTGCAGGGTTCCATGTGGAACATGGTTTAGCCAATGACCTGATTCAATATCACCAAAAAGATGTTGATCGACGTTATACCGAGTATGGACCGCATCGTGCAGATATCCGATTAAAAACCCCATTAGGCGAAGCGGATGTGGTACTGTCTAGGGGGCAGAAAAAGTTATTGATAATGGCTTTAAAACTATCACAAATTGCCATGTTACATGCCTGTAATAAAGAAACTGTGGTATTATTAGATGATGTGACAGCAGAATTAGATTTAAGCGCACAACAACGTTTAATTGAGCGATTGAGCCAACTTGGTAGTCAAGTTTTTATTACCACACTAGACCATGAATCAGTAAAAAAACATTTACATGATTTGTCTATTTCCTACCAGTTATTCAATGTTGACCAAGGTCAGGTAAGTGTTGTTGCAACATGATTTTAGATTTTAGCCAATTTTGGAAAGACCTATTTTTCACTAGGGAGAAACCATGAGTTCAGAAGATCAAATAGCTTCTCAAACAGAACCAACCATTGAAAAGGCTTATGATTCCTCTAGTATCAAAGTATTACGTGGTCTAGATGCAGTTCGTAAACGCCCAGGTATGTATATTGGTGATACTGATGATGGTTCAGGCTTACACCATATGGTATTTGAGGTCGTCGATAACGCGATTGATGAAGCTTTAGCTGGTCATTGTGATGAAATTTTAGTGACTATTCATGAAGATGAGTCAGTCAGCGTTGCAGATAATGGACGTGGTATTCCAACCGATATTCACCCAGAAGAAGGTGTCTCTGCTGCAGAAGTAATTCTTACGATTCTGCACGCAGGTGGTAAGTTTGATGATAATAGCTATAAAGTTTCAGGCGGTTTGCACGGCGTAGGTGTATCTGTAGTTAATGCACTTTCAAGCAAACTTGAACTTACGATTCATCGTGCTGGTCATATTCATCAACAAGAATATAAACATGGTGATCCAGTTTATCCGTTAAAAATTGTGGGTGATGTCGAAACCACAGGGACCATTGTTCGTTTCTGGCCAAGTACTGAAACGTTTAGCCAAACGATTTTTAATGTCGATATTTTGGCACGTCGCTTACGTGAACTTTCATTCTTGAATGCGGGTGTTCGTATTGTCCTACGTGATGAACGTGTTGCCTTAGAACATGTCTTCGATTACGAAGGTGGTTTATCTGAGTTTGTAAAATATATTAACCAAGGTAAAACCCATCTCAATGAAATCTTCCATTTCACCACTCAAGCTGAAAATGGCATAGGTGTTGAAGTTGCTTTGCAATGGAATGATACCTATCAAGAGAATGTTCGTTGCTTTACCAACAATATTCCACAAAAAGATGGTGGAACGCATTTAGCTGGTTTCCGTGCAGCGTTGACACGTGGCTTAAACAGCTACATGGAAAATGAAAACTTACTCAAAAAAGAGAAAGTTGCAGTTACTGGTGATGATGCGCGTGAAGGCTTAACAGCAATTGTTTCAGTTAAAGTACCTGATCCTAAATTCTCATCTCAAACCAAAGAAAAATTGGTGTCGAGTGAAGTTAAACCTGCTGTCGAGCAGGCAATGAACAAAGCCTTTTCTGAGTATTTATTAGAAAATCCTCAGGCTGCAAAATCTATTGCAGGCAAAATCATTGATGCTGCACGTGCGCGTGATGCTGCGCGTAAAGCACGTGAAATGACACGTCGTAAGAGTGCGCTTGATATTGCCGGTCTTCCAGGTAAGTTGGCAGACTGTCAGGAAAAAGATCCAGCACTTTCAGAATTATACTTGGTCGAGGGTGACTCTGCGGGCGGTTCTGCAAAACAAGGCCGTAACCGTAAAATGCAAGCCATTCTTCCGCTCAAAGGTAAAATCCTGAATGTGGAACGTGCACGTTTCGATAAGATGATTTCATCACAGGAAGTGGGTACGCTGATTACTGCATTAGGATGTGGTATTGGCCGTGAAGAATATAACCCAGACAAGTTGCGTTATCATAAAATCATTATCATGACCGATGCTGACGTGGATGGTTCACACATTCGTACCCTGCTTTTGACTTTCTTCTTCCGTCAAATGCCAGAACTTGTGGAACGTGGTTATATTTATATTGCACAACCACCACTGTATAAACTGAAAAAAGGTAAGCAAGAGCAGTACATTAAAGACAATGATGCTTTAGAAACTTATTTGATTTCAAATGCGATTGATGAACTTGAATTACGTGTCAATGCTGAAGCGCCTGCAATTCGTGGCGTAGCATTAGAGAAAGTGATTGCTGATTATCAAACCTCTCAAAAGAGTTTGCAGCGTTTAACTGTGCGTTATCCTGCGACCTTGCTGGATGGTTTATTGAGTCTTGAGCATTTTAAACTTGATCAAAATCATGACCAAGATTATGTACAACAATGGGGTGAAAAACTTCGTACTGCGATTGAAACAACGCAACCGAGTTTACGTCCAGTGTTGAGCTTGGAACCCTTTGATAAAGAAACTGCTGATGGGCTTAAAACGACGATTTATTTCCCGCGTATAACGATTTATGTGCACAATTTACCGCATAGCTATTTATTAGACGCGGGTTTATTGGCATCGGGCGAATATAAACGTTTATTGCAAAACTCGAAGAGCTGGTTCACCTTGTTAGAAGAAGGTGCTTATCTGCAAAAAGGCGAACGTAAAATCAACGTTTCGACTTTCCATCAGGTTTGGCAACACATTTTGACAGATTCACGTCGCGGCATGATGATCCAACGCTATAAAGGTTTGGGTGAGATGAATGCTGAACAGCTTTGGGAAACCACAATGGATCCTGAAAACCGTAATATGCTGCAAGTGACCATTGATGATGCGATTGAAGCCGATCGTATGTTTGCATGTTTAATGGGCGATGATGTAGAACCACGTCGTGCTTTCATTGAAGAAAATGCATTAAATGCAGATATTGATGCTTAATTAAACTCATTTTAGTCAATAAAAGGGAATAAACCTCGGTTTATTCCCTTTTTTATAGCCCTTATTTTAATTTTGATAGTGCTACTGCTTCTATTTAAAACAAAAAAAACCAGCTTCTCAAAGCTGGTTTTTTTGTAGACTTTAGCTTATTTCATCTAAAGTATTATTCACCACCTAGCGTACATTCAAAGTTGGCTTTATCTACTGAACAACGTGCTTTTTTCAACACAGACATCATGCCTGCATCATAAATACCTTGTTTAGTCAGTTCTAAACGGCCATCACGCATTAACTTTTGATATTTCAGCTTATCTTCAGCGGTTAAATTCATTTTGTATTTTGCTGGAATAGTCGCTTCTAGGCGATTAATCATAGCAAAGCTTTTTGGCAAGTTTTTCACAAAATAATCACGAGATTTTTGACCAAAACCTGCAGGGAATTTTTCAGGACGGATGACAAAGTCAGCAGTTACTTGTAATACAGGGAAGTTAAACATTGCCCCATTTGCACCTAAACCTTTTTGAATTTCAAGCGGTTTGTAGGCATAAGCAGGCGCACCGACCATATCAACTTGACCATTGTTGAATTTTGCAACAAAGTTGGTGATATCTGAAGGAACTGCTTGTGCACCAACACGTTGTACTAGAATTTTTTGAGCGCTGTCATAGCTTAATACAGCAAACTTTTTACCAGCGGCTTTTTCAATCGAGTTGATATTTTTATCACGTACAAAAATAAATGCTGAACCAAGTGGTGCAATACCAGCAACTTCGTATTTTTTACCACCCAAGGTTGTGGTCATTTTTGCAGCATTACGCGCATCTAAGGCAAAAGTAATGGCTTTTTGTGCAATCGCATTACTTGGCACACCACCAATAGAGTCGATTGAACCCACAAATTTATTGTATTGACGCGCGCGCATTGCAGTCATAAATACGCCATCGCATTTGCCTGCTTTAAAGTCGTTATCTGCAACAGCCTCATCTTGTTTTGGAATGAGATTGATATCAGCTCCCCAACTTTTTGCTGATAATGCCCATTCTTGCGCCATTTGAAATGACTCACCTGACTTACCTAATAAGTCAAATACGCAGACATCTGTCGCAGCTTGAGATGCTGAACTAAATCCAACGATTGAAGTTGCAGCAATAGCGAATGCAATTTTTTTCATATTTTCGTCCTTATCTATTTATCCATCTTTAGGAACTTTTCCATAAGCGCAATATTAATCAGCTTTGTTTGAAAAAAATAGAGCATTTACTCCATTTATTATTTTTTTTTTGACAATTATTGTGAATTAGCGACTTAACTCTCATTTCATCGGCAATCTTTTTATAAATAAATCAGTTTTTTAAGCCTGAGTTATGCTTTTTCATTACAAATTGTTCGAAATTCATGATCTATGTAATTTTAAATAATTTTGCTAAATCAAAAAAAATTAGATGAATGTTCATTATAAAAAGCGACGAACGGTTAAATTTTGCACTTGAATTTTGTTCTATTATTAACCAAAATAATGTTGATAAGTGTGTGGGTAACTTTGCAATTAAGCTTAAATTCGATCAATACAGATTGATTTAATCACATATAAAACTTCAAAATCATTAAAAAATGCTCTCAAAGAATGAGTCAGAAGAACTGTTTTAAAATTTTAACTTATCCACATGTAATTGATAAAAAACATTTTTAAATTCAAATGAACTGTCTCTTTTAAAGCCTTTTTTGTTATTGTTTAGTTGTGCTAATATGTTCCACGGTGGAAATTACCTATTATAAATAAAAGTTATGATTTTATTTTATCGATTTGAAGATGCTTTTGAGGTTGAACGTGGCTGTTGGATGTGGTTTGGATGTTAAATAAAATAAGCTTATGATTTTTATTGGATTATTGTGCTAAAAAGCTTTCTTTTTGATCTGGGGGAATCTAGAGTAATGACAAACAACACTTGAGCGTGTTTGCATAGCGTGGCTATGTATTGAATTACTGATGATTTATGAGAAGAGGTATAGAGCTTTAAATTTTGTTAAGGCGATGAAGTTGCGTTTAGAACTTTAAATAAAATAATTTTTATAAATTAAATTATTGATTTTTAATTATATTTTATTAAAAAGCTAGAAAAGGCATCTGCCTATTTCTAGCTAATTTGAGGGGCTTACTGTATTTAAAAGCACTTTTTAATCGAAAGAGCTTTCTAATGTTTCTAGTTCCATCATCAGTTCAAGCATTTTTTCTTCAGCTTGTTCTAATTTTACTTTTAACTCTGTCTGTTCATTCATGAGTTTGAGTAAATCATCTTTACGGTTTGCCTCATAAAGGGCTGAGTCTGCAAGTAATGCTTCAATGTCTACGAGTCTAGGTTGAATTTTTCCAATTTGACTCTCAATTTTCTCGATATTTTTACGAATAGGACGGCTCAGTTCACGTTGACGAGCTGCTTCTTTACGTTGTGCTTCTTTATCGAGTTTTGAAATACTTGGCTTTTCAACCACCTGAGATTGAACAGGTGCACTAGGCTGTTGTCCATTCTTGATCATATCGATACGTGCTTGACGTAACCACGTTGCATAATCTTGTAAATCCCCGTCAAATTCCTTGCTTTGACCTGCATGAACCAAAATAAGTTCATCACAGACTGAAGCGATCAGCTGACGTTCATGGGAAACTAAAACCACAGCACCTTCAAAATCCTGTAAAGCCATCGTAAGTGCATGGCGCATATCTAAATCTAAATGGTTAGTCGGTTCGTCGAGAATTAAAACATTTGGACGCAGCCAGACGATTAAAGCCAAAGCCAAACGCGCACGTTCACCGCCAGAGAAGCTTTCGCTTGGGGTGTCCATACGTTCACCACTAAAGCCAAAACTTCCTAAAAAGGAGCGTAATGCTGCTTCACTGATCTTTGGGTCAGCAATGCGAGAAAGTTGTAACATCGGGCTGGCATTGCCATCTAAAGCATCCATTTGGTGCTGGGCAAAATAACCAATATTGAGTAACTCAGAATCTTTACGTAAACCTTGAATCAGCGGTAAATCACCGACTAAAGATTTAATTAAGGTCGATTTACCTGCACCATTCATTCCCAGTAAGCCGATACGACTGCTTGGTGTAATCTGTAAATTTACATTGGTGACAATTAATTTATCGCCATAGCCAATATCTGCATGTTCGAGTGTGAGCAGCGGTGAACTCATTTTGCTTGGTTCACGGAAACTAAAGGTAAATGGATTATCAACATGCGCAGGGGCAAGCTCTTGCATACGTTCAAGTTGTTTAATACGGCTTTGCGCTTGTCGTGCTTTAGTCGCTTTGGCTTTAAAACGGTCAATAAATTTTTGTAAGTGTGCTTTAGCTTCTTGTTGTTTTTCAAACGCTTGTTGTTGTTGTGCTAATCGCTCAGCACGTGTGGTTTCAAAAGTAGAGTAGTTGCCAGTATATAAAGTCAGTACTTGATTTTCGATATGTAAAATATGATCTGTGATTGCATCTAAGAAATCGCGGTCATGTGAAATTAAAATGAGCGTGCCTTCATATGCCTTGAGCCAATCTTCTAACCATAAAATTGCATCTAAGTCTAAATGGTTGGTCGGTTCATCGAGTAATAGTAAGTCTGAGCGACTCATCAGGGTGCGAGCAAGATTTAAACGCATCCGCCACCCACCAGAGAAACTTGAAACCAAGAGTTCTGATTGATGCTCAAAAAAACCTAAACCGGCCATCAGTTGAGATGCTTTAGATGCAGCTGTATAGCCATGAATTTCTTCAAAACGGCTATATAAATGCGCTAACTCATCATTACTCAAATCTTCAGAATGGTTTAGTTTGTCTTGGATGAGCCAATATTCTTCATCGCCAGATAACACAAAATCAATAGCTTTCATATCTAAGGCTTTGATTTCCTGAGCCATATGGGCTACGGTCCATATATTTGGACGAGTTAAGCTACCGCTGTCTGACTCCATTCCACCCAAAAGTGCTGAGAACAATGTGGATTTACCCGCACCATTTACACCTGTTAAACCAATTTTCCAACCAGGATGAAGTTGCATAGACGCTTTTTGGAATAAAATGCGTCCACCACGGCGAATTGAAAGTTGGTCTAACTGAATCATAGGAAACTGACTATTGAATATCGGATGCGGTATAGTAAAGGATAAATGGTAGAGTTCAAAAAATGTATTTGATAAAAGAAGTGACAAAATGTCTTTTCTTGAGTGAAATGCACAATAAATTGGGTAAATAGGGTCAATTCAAAAAAACAAACAATGCTTTATTGTGAATGCTTCAATAAAAAAATGCGTATATCTCCCAAACCAGCAGCAATAATTAGAATATTTTAATTTTAAAATCACTCAATAAAAAAACCGCTCAATAAATCAGATCAGTCACTTATTTTTATCAGAATTTTGTCCTGAATTTTTTATCTTATCTAAAAGTTGGTTAAAAAACTAACAAAAAATATCCAATTTATGTAGAATTAATCACAGTATCACCTAAAAATGTGTAGTTAAAGTAAAAGACTTGGATTGCTTTTACATCTACAAGGATAAATCTATTTATAAAAATATGGACGTCAGATGATGAATAAAATAGGATATTTACCGATTGTTTTTTCAGTTTTTTTTTCACCTCTGCTACAGGCAAAACAAAATGTGTGTGTGTTTGATTTACTGGGTAAAGCGGGTGAATCTTATAAACTCATGGAAGAATGGGCTTTAGCAGCCAAAGCATGGGGCGCTGATATTAATTTAACCGTGTATCAGTCAGAAGAAGCTGTGGATAAAAATTTTAAAACCAATAAATGTGATGCCGCGGCAATGACCACGATGCGCTCACGTGAATACAATAAATTTGGTGGATCTATTGATGCTTTGGGAGGAATTCCCAACAATGAAATTGCCAGAAGAGCGATCAACTATGCCTTGGATAAACGCAATGCAAAAAGATTGGTTTCTGAAAAAAATGGGGTCAAATATGAATTGGCAATGATTACCCCGATTGGTATTGCTTATATCTTTGTTAAAGATCGCGCAATGAATACTTTGGAGAAGGGCAAAGGTAAAAAGTTTGCCTATCTGCATTATGATCTTGCACAAAAGGTTGCCGTTGAGCGTGTAGGCGCAATCGGGGTTCCTTCTGATATTTTTAATTTTGTGAAAAAATTTAATGATGGTGAGGTGGATGCGATTGCTTCGCCAGCCTATGCCTATAAACCATTGGAAATTTATAAAGGTTTAGGTAGCAATGGTGCAATGTTTACTTATCCCGTAGTGAATGTGACTGCTGATTTAATTATTAAACCTGAGCAATTTCCAGAAGGTTTTGGTATTAAGTCACGTGAGTGGGCTGTGAAGCAGTTACCAAGTTCATTTAAGAAAATAGAAAAAATGGAAGCTGAGATCCCAGCAAAATATAAATTAAATGTGTCCAAGGATGATGCACTCCGTTATCAGAAATTATTGCGAGAAGGGCGGATTGAGTTAACAAAAAGAGGGGTGTACGATCCTGTAATGATGTCGGTACTGAAAAAAGCACGCTGTACGGTAGATCGCACCAACTTTGAATGTTCACTTGCAGGTGAATAAATTTATTCAATAAAAAAGCCATCAATGTTGATGGCTTTTCTGGTTTTATTGGCTTACACGGGATTAATCGGTAAAGGTCACTTTTGCAATGGCTTTTTTACTTGCCTGAATAACCAAAGTAACATTTTCTTTCACAGTGAAGTTTGCATCCACAACTTCCCAATCTACTTTTACGGCTCCACGTGAAACAGCATCTTTAGATTGTGCTGAATTCTTGGTTAAGCCTGCGGCACGTAAAATAGACACAATCGAGATTTCTCCATTGTATTCACCACGAGAAATAGTCACTTCAGGCGTACCTTCAGGTAGCTCACCTTCTGTGATTAAGTTACCCGCACCTTTATGTGCATGTTCAGCAGCTTCTGCGCCATGGAAGCGTTCAACCAACTCAAGTGCAAGAATTTTCTTAATGTCTTGCGGATTACGACCTTCAGCCATTTCTTTGAGAAGAACGTCAATTTCGTCCATAGACTTAAAGCTGAGTAATTCAAAATAGCGTTCAATCAAGCTGTCAGGCATAGACAATACTTTTTGGTACATTGCGCCAGGGGCATCAAATACACCAATATAGTTGCCTAAAGACTTCGACATTTTATTAACGCCATCCAATCCTTCTAGGATTGGTACGGTAATACATACTTGAGCTTCTTGATCATAACGACCTTGAAGAGTACGTCCCATAAGTAAGTTAAAGGTCTGGTCTGTACCACCGAGCTCAACATCGGCTTCAAGCGCGATAGAGTCGTAACCTTGAACTAAAGGATATAAAAACTCATGAATAGCAATCGGTTGATGGCTATTATAGCGTTTAGTAAAGTCATCACGTTCTAGCATACGCGCAACAGTTTGCTGCGAAGCCAATTGAATCAAATCAGCAGCGGTTTTTGTTGCAAACCACTCAGAGTTAAAACGAACTTTGGTTTTATTTGGATCAAGAATTTTAAACACTTGTTCTTGATATGTTTTGGCATTTTCTAAAACTTGTTCACGCGATAGTGGTGGACGAGTCGCACTCTTACCTGTTGGGTCACCAATCATGGCGGTATAATCACCAATCAAGAATGTGACATCATGACCAAGATCTTGAAACGCTTTTAATTTGTTAATTAAAACAGTATGACCCAAATGTAAATCTGGGGCAGTTGGATCAAATCCTGCTTTAATTTTTAAAGGACGATTTTCTTTTAGTTTCTTCAGAAGATCTTCTTCAGAAATAATTTCGTGAGTGCCTCGGCGAATGAGGGCAAGTTGTTCTTCAGCCGGCAGGAAATTTGACATTACAAAAACCCAAATACTTCAGTTAGACTATTTGTGCGATATACTAACATTTTTTCAGCATAATGCAGGCGAAGAATATCTCATGACAACAATCTATATTGGCGTAATGACTGGAACCAGCATGGATGGCGTCGATTTTGTTGCTGCTTCATTTGATCCTTTACATATCCATGCCACGCTTACAGTCGCTTTTGATCCTCATTTACGCGATGAATTGATGGCATTGACCTTACCTGATGATAATGAAATCGATCGAATGGGTAAGGCTGATGTCGCTCTTGCAACCATGATTGGCAATGGCATTAACCAACTCATACAAGAAAATAATTTAGATAAAAGCCAAATTAAAGCGATTGGTTGTCATGGACAAACTATTCGGCATCGCCCAGAACACGGGTTTACTTTACAAATTGGTGATCCAAATATTATTACGGAAATTACTCAAATTCCTGTGATTTCAGATTTTCGTCGTCGTGATATGGCGGCAGGTGGGCAGGGTGCTCCTCTAGTTCCAGCATTTCATCAAGCTTTATTTCAACATTCAACCATTCATCGAGTGATTCTCAATTTAGGGGGGATTGCCAATGTCAGCATGCTGCCTGCTGGTGATGAGCAGAATGTTTATGGTTTTGATACAGGTCCTGCCAATATTCTTATGGATGCGTGGTGTCATCGTTATACTGGGCAACCTTATGACGAAAATGGCAATTGGGCAGCTTATGGTCAACCGATACGTTCATTGTTAGATCGCCTTCAAGCAAATGAATACTTCTCTAAAGAACCTCCAAAAAGTACAGGGCGTGAAGACTTTAACTTGGAATGGTTAGATGAGCAGATTTTAGATTGGCGCAATGATTTAGAATATGATGAATTAGAAGATACCCCTGAAAATATTCAGGCAACGTTGATGAAACTCACGACACGTGCCATCAAGAAAGCTATTTATCGTTCACCTCTAGATACGGGTGAGGTCTATGTTTGCGGTGGAGGTGCTTATAACTCACATCTACTTGAACAACTCCGTTGGCGTCTACGTAAGCACAATTGGTCTGTACAATCGACTTCTGCGCTGGGCTTAGCACCGACATGGGTAGAGGCAACCGCATTTGCGTGGCTCGCCATGCGTTTTGACCAACAGTTAAGTGGCAACCTACCTGCTGTTACGGGGGCAAAAGGCTATCGTATCTTAGGCACGATTACGGCAGTTTAAAACTGAAATGATTGCTAAGGTGAGTGATACACCTTAGCAATCAATATTTAAAACAAGAACAAGTGCGGTATAAAAACAAATGAAAGCAACCAGAATGGGACAAATTTTGCTGATCTATAACGACTACTGATCATTGTTCTTGAAAATGAGAATTCATTTTTGCTTGGTCGCCTGAGATATTTTGTAGAACAATGATCGACCTGTTTAGCGCTGAGATTGTCCTTTACTGCTGTTAAAAAATAGTGCATAAGCTTCCACTATCAATAAAAATTAAAACTGAGATCACAATGAACTTAGCGATACAGAAACAGCGCATAGAATCATTTCAAAGAGAGGGTTTTAGCTTTGATGTGATAGATTCGGGTCCTTTGGATGGGCAGCCTTTTGTCTTGTTACATGGTTTTCCTGAAACCAATAAAAGCTGGCAAGAAACTGCAGAGATCCTGAATCAAAACGGTTATCGTACTTTTGCTGTCAATCAACGTGGTTATAGTTTAGGTGCACAACCGCAAAACCGCCGTGATTATAGAAGTTCTGCTTTGGTTGAAGATGTAAATGCTTTAATCGATATGATCCAACAACAGGTTTATTTAGTTGGACATGATTGGGGGGCAGTGGTTGCTTGGGATGTTGCACAACGTTATCCTGAAAAAATAAAACATTTGATTACGATTTCTGTACCGCATAAAGCAGCATTTATGCGTTCGATGTTAAGCAGTAATCAATTGTTAAAATCTTACTATATTGGTTTATTCCAATTACCCAAAATTCCAGAATTATTATTTGAGAAATTACCAAAGTTGGGTCTGGGCTTATTAAAAGATTCAGGAATGACCGCAAAACAACTCGAAGATTTCCAACAAGACATCGTGGTGGAAAAGCGTCTAAGTTCTGCATTAAATTGGTATCGGGGACTTCCATTTAGTTCAAATAAAAATTTAACCCAACCAGTTTGTGTGCCGACTTTATTTATTTGGGGCAAACGTGACTCAGCGATCGGTTCTAAAAGCGTCGCCTTAAATCATCATTATGTAAAAGCAGCTTATAAAGAAATTGTGATGGATGCGACGCATTGGATACCAGTGCAGAATGCAAAACAATTGAGCCAATATATTTTAGAAACGATTTAACCTTGATGTCCTAACCATAAAAATGCCCTCATAAGAAGAGGGCATGATTTGATTCAAAATATGCTTTGAATTAAATGGAGAATGATGAACCACAACCGCAAGTTGTTGTTGCATTCGGGTTTTCTACAATAAAACGTGAACCTTCTAAGCCTTCAATATAGTCAACTTTAGAACCGACGAGATATTGATAACTCAACGAGTCAACCAACATTTTTACATCACCATTTATGAATTCAGCATCATCTTCATTCATACTTTCGGCAAAGTTAAAACCATAAGAAAATCCTGAACAGCCGCCACCCGTTACATAGACACGTAACATCAGATCTTGATTACCTTCGCTATCACGAAGTTGGCGAACTTTATTTGCAGCATTGTCAGTCAGCTCAAGTGCTTGGGCGGTCATGATATTGTTCCTCAGATTTCAAATGGCTTAAATGAAAAGACCATATATTCAGTATAACATACTCAATATATGGTCAGTGAGTGAACTTTAAAGTAAATTCAGACTAAATTTATCGGATTTAATCTAGAATTATTTGTAGTTCTCATCTTGTAGCGCACATTCAAAGTTTTTCGGATCGTTTTTACAACGGAATTGCCAAAGGATTTTCATCATTTGTTTGTTATAAACGCCTTGTTTGGTCAAGCTGATACGAGATTCACGCATGAGTTTTTGATAACCAGGTTTATCACCATCTGGAACTTGCATCCAGTATTTCGCTGGAATATCTGCTTTCATTTTTCCAATGATGGTGTTTGCACGAGGCAATTGCGTTTTAATCCAATCACGAGATTTTTGACCATAGCCAGCAGGGAATTTATCTGGACGAATGATGATATTACCTGTGACTTGTAGCAGTGGGTAATTCACAATAGCGCCTTTAGTCCCTAAACCCTTATGCAGCTCTAAAGGTTTAAATACCGCTGCAGGTGCACCAATAATATCAACCTGACCATTATTGAATTTACTGCCAAAATTTGTAACATCCGCGGCAACTGCTTGAGCACCAATTTGTTGAACCATAATTTTTTGTGCTTGGTCATAGTCGAGTACCGCAATTTTTTTACCCGCTGCTTTTGCAACGGTATTGATATTGCGGTCATTGACCATCAGGAAAGCATCACCTACTGGAATAACACCAACAACTTCATATTTTCCACTGGTCATGTATTTTGCAAAGTTTGGATTTGCTAATCCTTGCATGACTTTTACCGCGAGATTGAGATCTGGAATCGCACCAATTGCATCTAAAGAACCAGTGAAACTATTAAATTGGCGGCCACGCATACCTGTGATACTGACAGCATCACATTTACCCGCTTTAAAATCTTCTGCAATAACAGATTCATTTGAATTCACTTTTAATTCCAGATCCGCACCCCAGTTTTTCGCTGCAAGTTGATAATCTTTCATTAAGGTAAACACATCACCATTTTTACCCACTAAATCAAATACACACATGACTTGTTTTGCTTGAGTGGCAGATGTTGCAAGCAAAAGACCCGCAGCAGCAATGAGAGCGTTAGACCATTTCATTATTTTTTTCCTTTCCATGATCAATATTATTCATGTTCAATTGAATCGAAGAGCCTCGACCAATAGAACTTTGTGACATCAAAAATGTATTTAGTTTAGAAAATCGTTTATTGCTAAACCCAACATGATCTATTCTGAACAATCGATTTTCCAAATCAATTGTTCGAGTTCAATGATGAATTGATGTTATTGAAATCATTACTTGAAATGAGTCAGTTCGCAATGACCCAAATGACAAAATTTCCTCAGCAAAGAAGAAATGTCAGAAGCTATTAATTACTGAGGAAAATCATTACGTTTGCTTTTATAAATGAATAAATTGTTTGCTAAAAAGACAAAAGAATCTGGGTTCGCCCCAAATTCTTGAAGATTAATCTTTGTTGTGATCTCTGTTTTTACGCTCATCACGTCTTTTATCACGTTGCTGTTGTTGATTTTGACGATCACGCTGTTGCCACTGTTTTTGATCAGGTCGGTTGTCCCAGCGGTGGTCACGATTTGATTTATTGTTCCAATCTTTTCTATGTTGTTCCCATTGCTGTTTTTTCATTTGATCACGTTTGGCTTGTTCATATTGCCAGCGTTGTTTATCCCAGTTCTTTTGGCGCCGTTCTTGTTCAATGCGCATTTGTTGTAAACGATAAGCTCGCTCGCGTTCCCAACGTTGGCGATCATTGTTTCGGTCATATCTTGGATCATAGCGTTGTCCATAGCCATAATCTCGATATACGGGTTGCCCATAGCCGCGAGAGTCATAACCATCTTCAGGAAATGCAACACAACCAACAGCAATAATAGATGTTATGAATGAAACAATTAATGCTTTTATAGCCATAAGTTGTCTCCATTTAACAAGCAAAATAGCAAAAAAAAATTCAGATATAGCAAAATAGTCAATGACAAGTCATTTAACTCAGATTAGCGTATTTAAAAATTATATTTGTATATCGATGATGAGACTTGTATAAGATTATAGTCAGTCGATGCCTGATCATGTAGACAATATGAAGAATTTGAACATTTAAGGAAGAATCGTAATGGTTGCTTTTCAACGTAGTATTCATGATTTAGTCGAAAAAGGGCAGGGTTCGGCAGGTAGGGCTTTAGATCGTTTGCCTACATTCGCTCAAGAGTCATTAACCAAGTTATTGGGTTACCCGTACCAATTTCCTCAATTGGATAGTTTCACCAAATGTTTGATGGCAGCTCAACTTAAACAGGGCAAAGTAGGTTTTATTGGCGCAGATGTAGAGCGCTCTAGAAAGCAATTTGAATCACAAATGCAATCTATTATAAACAAACCGACCCATATCCAATTTGTTGAAGATATTCGTCTTCCGCTGCAAAGTGGCAGCATCTATGCACGCCATTACCATCCTGCACCAAATAAAAAATTGCCAATGATTGTATTTTATCATGGCGGTGGTTTTGTGGTAGGTAGTGTAGACACCCATGATGAAGTGTGTCGCTTAATTGCTGCTCATGCAAAAGTTCAGGTTTTAAGTATTGAATATCCACTCGCACCTGAAGTTGGCCCACGTGACTTAATTCAATCTTGTGAAGATGCTTTGGCTTGGGTGTATCAAAATCGCCGTCAATTTAAAATTCTCAAAAACCGGATTGCGGTTGCAGGAGATAGCGCGGGCGGAAATATTAGCGCTGTTGTTGCACAACGCACAGTCAATACAGTGTTTGCGCCTCAAGCCCAGTTCTTGATTTATCCTGCCGTTGATTTTAAGAGTCGACATCCATCTTTCTTTGCTTATAAAGATGGCTTGGTGTTGACAGGCTCAGATATTGATTATGTGACCGACTATTATGCGACACGTTTTAATATGGCATTGGATGATCCAATCATTTCACCGACCAATGGCCAGCTAAAGAAACTTGCCCCTGCATTTGTAGTAACGGCTGGACATGATCTTTTGCACGATGAAGGTAAAATTTATGCTTATAAGTTACGTCAAAATGGCGTAAAGGTTCATTATCAGGATTATGAAGATCAAACCCACGGATTTATTAATTTAACCCCTGTTTCACGTAAAGCTAAAAAATACGTTATAGAGATGAGTAAAGAGTTCCGTAAATTCTGGGATAAGCAATAACACAATATCATCTTTTACAAGTCACTTTTGTTTCACGTGGAACAAAAGTGATTGATTAAAAAATAATCAAATAAGAATAATTGTTCTATAAGGGCTAAGCACACGGATTTATCCATACAGCTCTTTTGTTGATAAAGCATCATCAACATATTCAACAACCAGTAAGGCTTATGACAGCTATATAGATATAGTCGTGAATACTGTTGAGTATTGGTAAACGTGTTTAAATGTCATTTTTCAACAGAATAAAAGCAGACTACTATGAGAGGCTTATTAATTTAAAATGTTTAAGGAAAAGAGAATGATCAAAAAAATAGGCATCGGTCTTGCTTTAGTGGTTTTGGTGAATCAAGCGTTCGCCAATACAGATATGCAAATTAAAACCAATTTAGGCAACATCAATATAGAGCTTTATGATGATCAAGCACCGATATCAGTAAAAAATTTTAAGAGCTATGTAAATAGTCAATTTTACAACGGCACCATTTTCCATCGAGTTATCCCTGGTTTTATGATTCAAGGCGGTGGCTTTGATAGCAACATGAAAGAGAAGGCTACTCAACCAGCGATCCAGAATGAATCTAGCAATGGCTTAAAGAACGTTCGTGGGACTTTGGCTATGGCACGGACTAATGCGCCAAACTCTGCAACCAGTCAATTCTTTATTAATGTTGCAAATAACGACTTTTTAAATAAGTCTGCTGGAAACCCTGGGTACGCCGTATTTGGTAAGGTGACACAAGGACTAGATATCGTCGATAAAATCGTACAGACACCAACACAAACAGTGGGTATGCACCAAGATGTACCTAAACAAGCTGTAAAAATCATCAGTATTCAAACAATAAAAACAAATGTGAAAAAATAGTTAAAAAATAAAGCAGAAATATTTTGTTCATATTTCTGCTTTAATATTAAAAGCTTACGCGACAAAAAGCCTAAAAATGAACCAAAACAGTGCATAAAAATACAACACTCAATAAAACAATCAGTTAAAAGCACTTGCGTGTGTAAGAAATTGCCCTATAATGAGCTCATCCCGACGCGATACAGCAAACGAACTTAGCTTAGAGGGTTAAGTTGTTAAATGTTTATTGCGTCTTATTTATCACTGACGAAGTGATAAATTAATCATTAAGAGAATATGAAGAACAACTTGTGT